>Ga0256404_1000350_pt1 | contig 120588 bp, 114 predicted proteins | sample RumenRJG_01DNA_FD_185990 | JGI IMG/M metagenome (GOLD analysis project Ga0256404, IMG submission 185990) | Bovine rumen microbial communities from Lethbridge, Alberta, Canada - RJG_01 | ecosystem: Host-associated > Mammals > Digestive system > Stomach > Rumen | place: Canada: Alberta... | reverse complement strand
AAAACTTGGGCTGAATCTCGTCTTCAAGATTATTCTTGAAGTAATTGCGAATCCTATCCCGCAAAGCCTTCCGATTGCCCTTCAATTTCTCTATTCGGCTATCATTCGCCTTTATGGCATCATGAAAGGCCACAAACTGTTCGTGATTATTTGCCATTTTTCTTAGATTTCTTTGTTAATTCCCATGAGCCTGTGCAATTACGGTCATTCCAATATGTACCTGAGAGCCTTGTAAGGTCTGCATAGTCAATATCCAACTTAGTAGAACCATAGTGAATATTCAAACCACCTTCTTCTCTCTTCTCCGCTTTATTTCTGTATTCTAATTTTGGATCATTTTGGTATGAGTATACAAAGACCGTCCTATCAAGTGTGTCATCGTGAATGAACACTGAACTAAATGAATCACTCCTACTCTTCTCAAAATACCCATGAACATGAGTTTCAAGAAATGATTGGCTTATTTTGAGTGTAAACTCATACTCAGTATCCTTAAAACTGGACTTACCTTTTCCAGACCATTCTCCACTAATATTGGGAGTATGTAACCACCTCCCAACAAAAGGAATCCGCCAAAGAACCCAGTTAAACAAAATAGCCAAGCCACAAACAATAGCACTAGTATAGCCAATATCTCCCCAAAGAGTTTCTAATTCCCAGATACTGCCATTGTCATAACGACGTATTGCAAAATGGATAATCAAGAAAACCACAATTGCACTTACAACTATGCATTCGATAAATGTTTTATAATTCTTCTGCATATATTGATGTATTAATAGCACTCTAAACTCTTAATCTGTCAAACATATTGATTCACTCTCTTATACTCCTCCCACAAAGATAACAGCCTTTCCAACATCTCCGCTCTCTCCGCCTTCAATTCTCCGTTATTTTTCAGTTTTCTATTGCTCTTAATCCAATTCAGCAAATCATGCTCCTCTAACCGATGACGTGACGGATTTCTATGGTTCTTCTCCATAAAGTCCATCACGTCCTTATATCTATTGAGCCACCTCTCATCTTGGGTCATTTCTCCCCCTCTCCTTCTTCTTTAATCTCAATAATCTCCAACCTGTCAATCAGAGCCACCCACTCCGGATTCTGACTGTTATCATGCATCTTTATCAGTTCAGTTTTCAGTTCAGAGGCCTGGTCTATATTCTCCTTCAGAAGCTTTTCATACCTCTTAAGGTCGCCAAGGACTATAGACTGAACTGCGACCTGTCCAATAATAGGTCTCAGTATTTTATTCAAGAATACCACCTCGTGGTTCCTCGTCTGTTCAAAATAATGATGGAGCTTCTGGAAAATAAAGAGGCTTATGCTGTAAGCATTACTTGCAAACTTGTCCATCGCTTCATTCACCTTTGTAGAAACGCTGGTAAACTTCACGCGACTCAGGAGAGTGGTTAGCACCTCTTCATCCATCGTGTTTTCCACGATAGTTCTACCACATATCCCATCAATCAAATGATTGACAATCTCAACGACATTGGTAGGATTAGCCCGCCAGAAATCAGCTTCTTTTACTACCCGCTTCATTATCTTGGGCCAGTAGTTTCCTGCTATCCAGACATTTGAGCCATCCATAAACTGATTCCATGCCTTGCTACCACAATCCTTGTAGTACTTTTCGAGCAATGCCTTTGAAAAGTCGTTCTTATCTGCCACTAGAGCATCTATCCAGGCTTCTTGTGGCAGAACAGCAGCAAAATCTAATTTTTCTTCTTCTTGCGTTAAGTCTTTTCTTCCCCAATCGTTCAAGTACCGTATGACATCTTTTCTGTCTGCCCCAGTCCTGGTTACTATAGTTACCATTTCGTTGACAACATCTTTCGTATCAGTAACCTTTCCGTCATGGAGTTTATTCTTAATCAGATATGCAGTAAATTGGGCGTATACCGTAGTATTTACCGTCTGGCAATTCTCCCATATTTTTTTTGCTGATTCATATTTAAACGCAACCTTGGCCATAGCCTCGTAGTCTGTATCGTTTAGGCCGTTAATTTCTTTTTTAGCCAACATCAGCAATACTCTGTAATCAGGCTTTAGTTCACCATCATACTGTAGCCCATTAAGATACGTACTATCAAGATTCAAATTCATCGGTTCATAGCACAGTATCTTTAGGACCTTTATCACTGGCTCAAAGTTATTAATCGTTACTTCTTGTCCCTCTATCATCTTTCTAGAGGTATCCTTTAACTTACTATAGTCGAACCGTTTATCCCCCACAGTCAACTTCACAATATCGGAAACATCTTCATTATTAGCTATCTGCTCTTGGCAGAATGTATTCAAGTCATCGTTAGCACAACTAATAGGATAGTTCTTGTAATCCTCTTTAGCCGCTCTGACATACTCAACAAAGTCTGTATTTACCATCTGCCTTTCAGGCAGTTCTATCGGCAGTTCTAATCCTTTTGCAAAGTCTGAAAAGTCTTTATATACCTTATACCATTCAGCCCCCTTATGTGTGTTTTCACTATTGGTAAACAATTTAAGGAAATGCTTGCCAATAGACACTTTATCGGTGCAATGAATCATCAAAGTCTTTACTTCATTTCTAAAGGTGGTTTCCTTTTCTTTGCTATTTTTATACAATTTCGCAAGTTTCTTCCAGACGGCTTCAAGTTTAGCGGCATCTTGTTCATTAAGTTTTTCTGGAGCAAGTACAGCCACATCATTAATCGCATTATTCAGCAGCGCTGCATCCATATTATCCACCACTTCTTTCAAAATACTGTAGAAGTGTTCATTCCTCGTTGAATAATCTGCAAAATCTCCCACTGATGTATTATTCAGAGCCTGGTTAATTAGGTTCTTCATTGGCAACTGACCAGCATCTTTAATATCTACACCGTATGTAAGAGCCGATATTTCCGTATCCAGTTCATCTGTCTGCTCAAATAAGCTCTCTAAACACTTCAAATAATCCCGCTTAACTATACTATTTTCAGGCGACTTCAATATCTCATCCTGATTTAGCAGGAATAAAGCCATACTTGACAGTTTTACTTTCTCGCCCCACTGATTTGTCAGCGATACAAGTTTATTGATAAATGAGATGATGTCTCGAATATTGGGGCTTGGATTCTTCAGCCTGTAACTACGATTGATAAGTTCTTGCTCATCTTGCTTCCCAAAGGCTCTCTCAAAAAGTTTATCGAATACTACCTTATAATCCGTGATAATTGGCTCGGGAATTCGGTATACTACAGGAAACGTTTTTTCAATAAAATAGTTCGTTAACTGTTCTTTATCTTTGGCATCACTGAAAGCATTTGCTAAATGAGCCCTGTCAAAAGGAATAATGCACCAAACTCTTTGATAACCACAATCTGCGAAGAATGTCTGTATAGATGACCAAAGCTGCCTAACTTTCTCTCTTGGCAATCTATCCATATTATCGAACACGATAACTAGCTTTAGATTTCCTTCAAGTGCATTAGACAAATCTGTCATCCACTCTCTAAACTCAGTAACTGATGGTTCTAAATCACTTACAGTATATGTGGTTGTATCTGTCCTTCCTGATGTTTGATACATCTGCCACATCTCGCTCCATGACCATCCTATCAAATTAGCCTTCTCCTCTGCCGTTTTCGCTCTCGCCCTCGCCTTTTTCTTCTGGTGCATCATCCAGCAATAAACAAGTAGGGGAATAAAGGCAACAACTGTTGCAAAGTATGTGTACCAACATGGCGTACTGCTCACCTTGATAGAATTCAGAAGCGGCACCAGCAAACCGGTCAGCACTAACATCAACAAAAAGTATTTGGTAGAATCGTAAATTGATGGTATCGTAACATTATGCGTAGAGGACTTTCTTGAAGTTAATAGATCCACCCTCTCTTGCCATGAACAGTCTTGTGATTTGGGACTTACATCTAGTGCACTGTTATACTTCTTAACTTGGGTGTCTCCTTCGAGTTTCTCATCCTTGATTAACTTGTTAGTCAATAGTTGTAATAAGGATCTTCTTTGAAGATCTTCCTGATTACCCCACGCATCATAGGTGAAGAAATAATAGTCCTTACCCAATTTTTTCTTTAATTGGAGCAAAGTATTAGACTTACCAGAACCCCATGAGCCCTCAATACCTATAATACGAGGCAGAGCTTTTTCTTTCTCCTCATCATCTTCGGGAGCTGGTTTAGCATCAACTTTAAGGATATGCTGCATCAGGGCTATAGCCACTTTGTCTTGTGACTGACCATCAAATAAATCCTCACCTAAAGGTTTATTAGAAAGAAATTCTGCCTTCTTTGCCATTGCCATACTTGTTATTTGGATTAACAATCATCATTTTAGTAGTTCTATCCCACACCTACTTCATTATCTCCTCAATAATGTCAAACAGCTTGTACATCTGAGAGTAAGACTTGTACACCTCAGGCTCCGTTTCATGCAACTTGTCCAACTCACGAGAAATCTCAATTGCCCTCTCCATATCGCCCTTCTCTTTCAGTTCACGATAGATATGAGTCTTGTTGAAGAAAGCCTCTGTCTTGTCATAGTTGGGGATATTCTTCTTGAGCTCTTGTGCAACGGCATCGTAATTGGCAAACTCCTTACTAGACGGTCTGGGCATATAGTGCATCAAAAACCAGTATTCCGTGCAGGGACTTGACTCCACAAAGATAATCTTGGGATTATCCTTCTTCAACGCTTTATAATGCTCCATCTTCTCGTGATTGCCTTCTATCACGTCCATATCTATCAGACACAACACATAGTCATACCCTGCTTTCACCCGCTCATTGGCAAGATTCACAATATCATCCACATCAGAGTGCTTGGGGATACCTGGCACCAGACTGAACCTATAGCGCTCAGTGGTGCGCATATCATCCACATAGCGGTACTCTGTGAGTCCCTCGCCAATAATGGCGATACTCTTCCTTGCTTTTCTATTCCCCGGTCTCATGCTCATAGTATTCATCCATATCCATATAAATACTGTCCAGGAAAGGCAAGTTAACCAATTTTTCCTGCTTATACGCATTGTAAACCGAAAGCGATTTGTGCAGGCCCAGAGTTGAAAGCCTTATCAATTGGGTTTCACCGGCATCATTCTTGTCTGTAAACCAGATTACATCCCTGCGGATATAATCCTCATCCAAGAGGTTAATATCATGTGTGGAAAGAATTAACTGACCTCCTCGTTTACTGTTTACCAAGAACACTTTAATAAAGTATGAAAGCAACTCATAATGGATGCTGGTTTCTACTTCATCTATAGGTAAGACAACACCATGAACCAACAGGTCATATAGAAGCGTTGCCAACCCCAAATATCTTTTGGTACCGCGAGACTCCAAGCTTTCATCCAGTTCCTTTTCTCCATTGCTGGTACGATGAACAAAATACATCTCATCTGAATGCAGCGTTCCTTTTTTTAGAATATCCTCTTTAGCCTTTTCCGGCATTCCTGGCGTATTCTTTATCATCAACTCCATTTCTGGAGTAATCGTAATTTCTTCATCATGGATGGAGATATCCGAGATATTAAAATCTGATGCTTTCAGAAAATGCAAAATAAATTTCTTCAAACGCCCGTCCTTATTGTGCGTCAAACGTCGTTTTGTGAAATTCATCAGACTACTCTGAGGGTGCATGATGGGCGCTATCCCTTGTGAAAAGAAATCATAGACGAGATTCAATCTTGATTTCTCCACATTAGTCTTCCCAAAAGCAGCAATAACCGTCTGGTTATGAATCGTATTAGAGAAAATCGCGTCTCTACTTTTCTTCACCAACCCCACTTTACCTCCGAAATCAATCACTGTTGACGCAGTCTCTGTATTGTAATAGCGCCTATAAAGCAGCGTCGGTTGTACCGATGAATACACCTGTAGCGTTTCTTCATATACAAGCTTATTATCCAACACCAGATTGAGCTTATACTTCTCGCGATTCAGGTAGAAAGTCATTTCGAATGATGTCCTTTCTTTATCGGACACGTCGTCCAACAAAAAAGGCACAACCCCAATCTTATCACCTTTGTTTAAACTGTCATCAACCATGAACTGAGAAAAGAAGTCCAGGGCCTTCAAGATATTGGTCTTGCCCGAAGCATTGGATCCGTAGATGCAACCAATCTTCAAGAGCGACACGCCGTCGGCCACCTCTTCGGTATAGAACTCGCGTGACGAACTATCATTCGTTGGAATAAAACTCAACGTCTGCTCATCTCGTAATGAGTAGAAGTTTTTGATTTTGAATTCCGCAATCATAATTGTTTATTCTTAAATTTCAATGCAAAGATAATACAATTTTCTTAATCCGGCAAATTTATTCGGGCTTTTTGTTCATTTTTCACAAAAACCACAAATAAAACGCGTCAATTTGACAGTTTCTGACACGATGACAGGATATAGCATACTACGAAGATAAAAAGAGTACGACACTGTTTCTACACGCGTTATACGAAAAAGAATCACGTAATCGCAAAATAAAATGCCCAAACAGCCAATTCTGGCACAAACATTGCTTTATGTACATATGGCGAGGGTTATTTCCTCTGCTTATGCCTCGCCCGGTGTTAAAGCATGAGATGTACTGCCCATGGGCGCAGGGTGTTTAACAAAAAAAACATTTTCGCGTATGAATTACGTAAAAAATGCAAGTGGTACTTCCAGATGGTCCAAACCCTCTACAGGCGAGTCCTCGTGGTTGGAGTATTGGGAAAAGCAAACGGGTAAAAAGGCTACCCGCTGCGGCGCTACCGATTGCCATTCCAAAGGAACGCTCGTAGGTGCCCACGTTCAGAAGGTGTATGGAGGCGACGAGCTTTACATTACTCCTCTATGCCTCAGCTGTAACCAGCGTAACGACAACTTCTACGTTGACACCGAACTGGTAAGAGTACCCAGCGGACTCTAATCCGCCTCATGGTATGCAACGCCTCAAGTGCTCCGTAGCGGAATCGGAAGACCACCGAATAGTAATTAACCTAAAACCAAATCATATGAGAAAAGAAATACATATTGTTTCTAATTCGAATAGAGGAGGTTGGGATGCCAAAAGACCGAATGCAGAAAGAGCCTCAAAACATTTTGAGAAAAAGCAAGAGGCTATGGACTGGAGTCGCGAACTGGCAAAGAAGGAAGGTCTTGAGATGATACCACATCGCAAAGACGGTCAAATTCAAAATCCCAACAGTTAAGGCAATGATTCTTGTCCGCCAAAGGACACCAAACATTAACTTCCTCTCTATCTAAATGTAGCAGGCCGATCAAACGGCCTGCTATTCTTTTTTCATCTTATTTCACTCACATCCCGTAAGGCGAGTTGCGATTATACTCTGCAGCCTTTAGCCCTCAGACCTCTATTCGTACTGGTTCTTCCTCTTATGCTCCTCCACTAAAGCCAGTAACTCCTTGAACTTACTAAGCTTTGGTTCTTTCAAGGCAGCAGCATTCATAAGCTTTCTATTGGCCTTCAACCAGTTGAGCATATCATGCTCCTCCAACCTGTGTTTCGACGGATTCCGCTTATTGGTCTCAATAAACTTAACCACCTCATTAAATCCCGATTGTTACCTCTCATCTTGGGTCATACACTATTTTCTCCTTCCATATCATTCTGCACCCCGTTCATAAACTTCTGTGTCTCATCGATGACTGATTTGATCTTACTATTCATATCTCTACCTTTCTTCATCATATAACCCACAATTTTGAGCATGTTTACGAACGCCTCCTCCTTCCTGAGTTCAGGTACATTTCTGTCTATTTCGTTCACCTTATCATAGAGTGCATCTACTCTAGCTGCCCATTCATCATTATAATCCAAAGACCTCTTTAACTCTCTGAATTGTTCCCCAAAACAGTCAACATCGACAGCCCCATGAATAAAAAATTCTCTGACCTCGTCCAGCTTTCCTTTCTGCTGCTCAAATGTATCAGAATAGTCCTTTAACGAATACAGTTCTCGTGAGCATGCTTCTAAAATACCATACCCCATTTGATTTGCACGAAGTTGTCTATATATTACATCTTTCGATCTACCTTTATAGACATACTCATCAATTAACACATCTATCTCCGATGACTTTCTATTTGCAAACTTTATCTTTAAGAGTAAATAAACAAGCATAACTATAGCGGTAAAACAAGCTGCAAGTTCAAACTCAGATGTTCCAACAAACGGTCCTAGGACATTCTCCCTAGACCATTTCCATATCAGCCAGAAAAACGTAAGAACAAACAACCCAACAGCAACCATGTGCCATGTTCTTGCAAACCAAACTTCATTTTTAACAGCCCAAACAATAGCATTTCTATTGACATAAACGTTAATACAAATCAACAAATAACTGACAGCTAGTACTATCCACGAAATTGACATAACGTTCCAATCAAAATCATTCACTATATTAACGATGATAAAACCAATTGTCATTAGCAACGAACACGCTGTAACTACAATGAGATACGGGATAGGAGCCACATCTTTTAGAAACTTTATTTTTTTGTAGTCTTTGGCTCGTTTGCGTTCCATAAATGACATATAGAACGATACTGCCTGCCAATATAAAAATATAGTACCCAAGCAACGACTCACAAGATAAAGTACTCTTATTCTATCTATTTCGTCTATATGCGCACTTAAAATACCATATATGGCGCAAACTACAGTTATCAGAGCGCCAGCGACTGCCCATACATTCCACCCCTGATATGAATTGAGACTTTCCTCCCTATCTCTCTCCGAATACAGAAATGACAAGAATTCTGCATCCGTCAAGTCTGTTATGGTTTTAGGAATTTCTATACTTATTTTATCTTTCTCCATTGATTACATCAATATATGTCCACTGAAACAATTACTCCCATTGATTCTTCCTTCTATACTGTTCCGTCATTTCCAGAAGTTTTCTAAACTTCTCTACCCTCTCTGCCTTCATCTTTCCAGCATTCAAGGCTTTTCTATTGGCCTTTAGCCAATTCAAATAGTCGTGTTCCTCAATTCTATACTTACTCGGATTTCGATGGTTCTCCTTTAGGAACCCCATCACTTCATTGTATCTCACTAGCCATCGCTCTTCCTGCGTCATAATCTCCAATTCATGCTTTATCGATAATCTTCAATCCTAGATGCGCTTATCGCAGGCCTAAACAAGCTGTCTGGTATTGTTTTTGTTTGTCTGTTCATATAGTTGAACTGATCAACATTACTAGCTTGTTCTGGACATTTAGGACCAACGATAGCTTTTGTCAATTTCAATGGCAACCTTCCACAAGCAATAGGAAATAAGCAAATTCTGCTGGCAATATTATTTGAAGCATCCATAATCCACTCCACTTTATCAGGACTCTTTTCTGTCCATATATAGAGGAGCCTTACTTCATTCTCTTCTCTAAACAGGTGTGACTTGAAGAAATGCTTCCATATATACCAACGTTTCAGTTCAAAGCACCATCCATTATCCTTCCAATGTCTTATTTTTTTAACAAAATCTAAAGAAGGATGATTGTTCATTTGTTTTCCATAAGAGACAGGCGCAAAGAAAAACTCTTTGTTATCCACCTTTGATAAATCAACCTCATATTCTAGACAAACACCCTTACCATCATTGCCGTATAAGCGCCACATCGTAAGGTTATCCTCCATTTCCACATTACAACATGAAAGAATAAAGCAGTCATTGTTCTCCTTTACAGAATTTACAGAATTGGCAAAAGCTCCATAGCCCACATATTTATCTGCATACGATGTCTCTCCCTTGTCATTCATGCAGGTTATACTGCACATAACATGATTACCACCTTTCATAGCAAGAAACAAAGATTTTAATGAAGTATACCTGCAAACGTGATTATAAGCGACATCACCTTTGTTCTGCTGTAATAGAATCTTAAAGAACTCATCCTCGGCTGCTGACTTTAGCCACATAGATGCACTTTTCTCGTCATATTCAAGATTGCCTTCAGAGAACAGTCCCCACAGAGTTTCGACATTCTCAGTACCAAGTTCATCGCTCAGCTCGTCAGGAAGAAAGTTTTTGAACTTTAACTTGATTTTTTCACACGGAATACGTTCACCACAGCTTTGATTACCTTTAATGGCTGTCACCATATTGTTAAAACTAAAGGTCTCAAAAGAATAAGAGCCTTTCTTCCAAAAGTAAATGCCATGATTGCCTGTATATGCTACGCCATATTTTAACCCTACCTTTTTGAATCTGGCAATTGTAGATTCTTGAAATCTGTCATAGAAAAGCGACCCGGCAGTTTTATACTTATATTCTATGCCGCAAATGGCATCATCATGATAAAAAATCACAACATCAAACAGTTCTCTTACGGCACCCATCAAAGCAGAAACCTCCTTATGCGTCTCTACTTCATATCCTTCACCTAAAGCCTCTTTCAACTTTATCCTAAGAGCACTTAATTCATCTTCAGTTACTTGAAAAAAACTCATAATCGATAACTATATGTGATTTGTTATCTTTGACATGCCATTCGTCATCTATAGTATTCCATTCAATATGTGTAGAAATCTGCACTACTCATGCTCAACACTTTCTTCGTTTTCTTCCTTGCAGTTTTTTACTATATTTCTAACCTCACTATGGAATCATTATATTCCTAATCCTGCAATCCATGCTGTTATCTCACTTACATAACTGTCCCATGCAGCATCCTGTTTAACCAACTTAACCACATTTCGGAGGTATGTTTCCATATTTTCTCCTTGCATCTGGTAAATGTCATACAGATAGTGATGTTTGTCATCCGGTGACTGGTTAACCATATTGGCAAGGTCTGCCAACTCACCAGTTTTAGTCTTCAACAAGGCCCACAAAAAATGCTCTGGTTGCTCTCCGGCAGGTAATACTAACTGTTTTATAACCGTTAAAGCGTGATTTCTAATTGCATCCTTCCCCGCCTCGGTTCCCCCTATCTTCTTCTTTATTTGTTTCTGTCTTTCGAGCTCAGTCGTATAAACGTCACCATCAATCAGAATCAGTTTATTATTATCAACCTGTCCTTGCAATTCTAGCCCTGCAGCAATAGAAAAAGCATTACCGGCATCTCCGAATATAACTACTTTTGTATAATTCAAGATGCCAGCATCTTTCAGCACTTCTTTTACAATGCATGAAGCCAGCAAGTCTTCAACATACACTTCAAACTGCTTCTCCATCACCCCAGTCAAACGGCAGATACATGCTGGTGTGGTGTGATCCAGGCAGAAAGTTTGAGCCACATTAGCAGGCTGCCATATATGCCTAATATTGATATCTCTTCTTCTGGTCAGTTCTTCTCTATGCGACGTAAAAATCACTTGCAAATGCTTTGCATTCGCCACCTGCACAATAAGAGTAACCAAACGTTGCAACGCCATCGTATGCAGAGTTAAGTCCAGTTCATCTATAAGAATGAGCGAATACTCTGGCACATGATATAACAGCTTGATAATGTAAAGTAAACGTTGTTCGCCTGCCCCCATTGATAGTGATGTATAGGAAGCCGCTCCATGCAATTGTACTCTGGTGTATTTCTTTTTAAGAAATGCTTCATCCTGCGCCGCATCGTAAGTACGGCACATAATATTCGAAAACGCCCGAACCACCGCATCGTGATTATCAATGCTACCACGGTTGGTCATATGAAAGCTGGTACGAGTAAGGGGCTCTTTTTCAATGGCAGGCACGCAAGAATCAATTCCAACAAAAAAACTATCGCGTTGGGGTTTGCTGTCTATTCGCGGTATCCAACGGTCATCTCCTTTTTTATATACAACAGTCTTTGAATTCCCTGTAATAGTAAAACTGGCTGTTATCTTGCTATCCTTCCAGGCATCGTTTCCTATCCTCTTGAAAAAGCGAGTAAAATAGTTTCTTTCCGACCCGTTGTTCAATGGTCTGTAAAAGCAAGCCAAAGCATAAAGTATGGATGATTTGCCACATCCATTCATTCCAAAGATTCCTGTTACAAGGTTACCACTTAAATCTATATCTAAATCGCGAATATGCTTCAGGTTATGGACTGTAATTCTGTCAAGTGTTTGTTCTATTATGTGATATGGCATAGTAATCCGGATTTCAGCCTTCTTCGATTTCTTTTGCTATTAACTTGAATTTGGTTCTGATTTCTTCCCGTTGATAGAACTCCAGCAGGTCAGCCTTGCTTAAATACCCGTCCTCCAGATACTTCGCCAAATATTTCTGGTCAAAATCTATCGAGAGCAGGCTCTTCTCTATGTTCTTCAGTATCTGCTGGTTGTTCTTTATATTCGTTTTCACCAGCATCTCGATATTCTGCACGTCACGGATATCCTTCAGCAGCCTCTGTATCAGCATGTTCACAAATTCAACCTCAACGTTCTTACCGTCTTTCCTAAGAGCAAGCCCACGTGCAAGATTATAAGCAACTGCCAGATTCTGATAATCAGAGGATGCATAGTCTATGATACAGATAAAACCAATACCATCAATATACGCAACCCCGTCAACAGCTCGTTGTATAGATGCATCTGCCAATGTCTTGTCAAACACAATAATGCTGGCATTAGCGTCCCGATTAACATTAGCCTCCAACAATTGACTCCATGCTGTATCATACTTATTCGAGGCGATATCCGGAGAATCCACATCGCCTAGTTTGATACTCTTGTCAAACTTACACTCTATAGCAACCTTCCGTCCACTATTCTCCCCACCGACATAAGCAAGGATGTCACCTGTCTTGTTATTCTTGATGGTGCCTTTTGATGTTCCCGTTAGAGTTACAACATCTCCTAACTGAGTACGTTCAATATATTCTTCCAGGAAACCCAGGATATCATTCTCCGCTGCAACGCCTTTAATGGCTGTCTTGCGAAACACCTCCTGCTTCATATCAAAAAGCAGTTTCAAGTTCTCCAATTGCACACCCAAGTCATCAGTTGTCTTCGACAGAAAGGCAGAGAATCTGTCTTCCATCGTGGCCAGCACACCAATACGGATAGCGCGGAGCAAAGCCGCCTCACGCTCTGCCTCTGGCAAAGAGTCAAAATACCGATATACCAACTCGTCCGAGATCTCAAAACTATCCACCCGGACGCGCTGTAACTTATGGTCTATACGCATACGCTAAACTTGAGCATATCTGTAACCGCCTTTCTTTACATAAGCGGCCAGATATGTGCCATGTGAATCTGCCGCCATCAATCCGTCATAAATGTTTTGAGGCACATCATAGTACTGATATACTGCGCCCGTCTTGAACTCAACTTCTAATGTCATGCTTGAAGGGTCGTAACCGATTGATAAAATGTGTGATGATGATACAAATTGTCTGTCCATAACTTTGGTATTTATAAGTTGATTTGTTGTAATCTCCACGCTTTAACGATATCAGGATAGTCCTCATCTGATATATTTAAGTTAGTATTCCACCCTCCTTTACCATCAATATCCGAGGAAACTTCAGGATCATTGCTATCCGGCCTTCTTTCCTTGTCAGGGAAGGTGATATTAGCCCGCATAGGCATTCTGACAGCCTCTCCGACTATAATAGATTCGCCAGTTTTCAATATCGGAAGCATATTTATCAGGTTCGACAAATTATCCGAAACCGTATTCGCTATAATACCCCTATCGTTTGAATTGGTAAGTCTCAATGCTATCGTTGTCCCGCATTGCGACAAAATTGTGGTGTCAATTTCTGACGGACGTTGACTCACAATCATAGCACTTATTCCATATTTCCTACCCTCTTTCACTATCCTCCTCACAATACTTGAAGCACGACTATTGTTCCCACTGCCCAAATAGTTATGGGCTTCCTCCATAATAATGAGCAACGGTCGTTTTCTTCCTCCTTGGGTCAAGTTACGCCCCCAGAACAAAGAGTCATACATCACACGAAGCAATATGCCTATAATGTCATGTAATATACTTCCTGGCACACCCGATACATCAAATACCGAAAGTGTTCTCTCACCCATCCACAGTTTCAGAAGCGCATAAATGTCGTTGTCTATCTTTCCATCCTTGTCTGGGACATATCCTTCTGGCTTATATGCAAAATCAAATCTTGAATCAGTCAACTTGGCTTGTAGTGATATCAATTGACGCTTCAACGACATGGGGGTTGCAGAAAGAAAGACCTTACCTTGTTGTTGCTCTTGATATCTTGGCAAAACAAAAGGTTCTATGCTGCCCGTACATTTCGTACCTTCTGCATTTTGTACAAAGGCTTCTGTTGTTTTAGTCTCATCAAAATCTTCATAGATGGCACAGAACTTTTGACCTGTTCCAGTACAAATATGAGTAGAAAACATCAGCCGATACAAATGAAGAAACAGTCGTTTCAGGCTGAATGGTATGGGGGTATCCACAGTAATTGTATCCCTGCTTAAATAGGAGAACAGCCCAGGATTTTTTTCAACAGTTAATTTTTTTAGAGCTAAGACCAATTCAGACAGCGGGAAACGGTCATTGTCAGAAACTTCACCAAATGCAAAGCTCACGAACTCATCAAAACTCATTGCCCAATAGGGAACTACGAGTTTACGCTCTGTGGCATCCTCAGGGGTTATCCGGAATATGTTTGCAGTATCTTTAAAAGTCTTGCCATATTCGCCATGTATATCCATCAGAATAATACGGGAAGATGGAAATTTTTGCTGGTCTATCAGCGTATTCACCAATCCGGCAACTGTTGTAGATTTGCCGGTGCCCGTAGAGCCAACTATAGAGCAATGCCTGCTTACCAACTTATTCACATCCACCAGCGCAGGTATATTCTCTGCTCCTGAGATGGTTCCTACAGAGACGAATTCTGCACCTTGCTGTCTTCCATATATGTTAACCAAATCCTCTTCCGTCACAATATGAACTTCATCATCAATCATAGGGTACTGCGATATTCCACGTTCAAAAGGTTGCCCCAAAGCTCCCTCACCTACCAACTGAACTGTCATCCACCGGATGCCGGCATTTTCATCGTTTCTGAGAGAATCTGGGATAGCATCAGCACCAATCTGGACGATTGTTCCATACAAGTTGATATAGCCTTGTGGCATTTTCACAAAACCACCAACCTGACCTATCTTATATCCGTTTCCGTTGATATAAGATATGGTCGAGTTCAGTGACCTATACAACTGTACTGACACACTTGTTCCGGAAATACTGCGTACAGCTCCAATTACCGCTGGATTATTATTTGTCTGCATGAACATCATCTCCTACGAGTTCTGCTAAAAAAGTAGTGAAAGCGCTGAAATCACCAAACGAAACCCTATCATTCACTTTCTTCAGCGTGAAGTTTGCAAATTCATTCTTGGTATCCTCAAACTTAGCCCAATCTCGCCGCTGTGCGCCAATCACAGCTTCATCGTCGTGCCATACACTCAGATTCGGACGTTCAGATGCCCGCTTCACAGCTTCAGGAAAATACAATTCATCAGCGGGATCCGTCTTTTTCATAGCGCCATACATTAGTGCAATGACATTGGCAGATTGATTTACTTTCAGAGCATTGATAATGGTATCGTTGATGTGTTCATCCCCGAACGAATAACCACATACAAATAATACGGCATGAGGTTTCAACAAGAAGTTAGTCAGTTTGTCAGACATAGCCAGAAATGGCATCTTCCTGCTTTGGTCATATTTCAACTTCGAGGGATATATTAATTCTGGTGATCCCGTGACGTCTTTCGACACTCTGCACACATCCCCATTAACGGTTTTCCAGTTTACCGAACCATGTAGTTTCCATAACCTCGTCCAGTAAGAAGGGAGTTTGTTGTCTTCCACAGAGTGTATATCAAAGAACGGATAGCGAGAACCAGAGAAACCATCAAAGAATGGCACGCCCTGTTCCTCCAACGCCTGCTCTGCCAGCAGGTCGTAATTGGTGGTGAACACCTCTATTGGCTCTACCCTGTCAATGGAACTCACCCACCTTGCAAAGCGTCTATACGAATTGTCACCTGTTGGTAAATCTTTCGTGACCGACTCTGCAATAGTATTACATATCTCAGTTTCCAATCCTGCCAATTCTGCTTCTGTAAAACCACGGACGCTACCACCTCCTGTTGACACTTCTTTCATAGAGCGTACGTATGTCAGCACATCTTCTAGATTGTCGGTCTTTTTGCCCGCCTTACCCAATTCCGACATCAGTCGTTTATATGGTGTTGTATCAGCATCAGTCTCATGTGCTTTGCTAATTATCTTTGCCAAACCCGCCATGTCAGGTAGCAGTGGATTACCTGCTGCATCTTTCACAGAACGAGGGCAACCTGCTGCCAAGAGGAATCCCAAAGGCGACTTGTCTTGAGATAAGAGCAACCTTAAGTTGCGTATGTGTCTTATCTGATCGTGATTCATATTACCAATCCTCCACTATTTCGTAATTATTCAAATCTACAAGGTTCCAGCCAGACCATTCAACGTTCTGCCACTTCGTATGTGAAGCTATTATGGTCTGGAAGTTCATGTTCGGGTTTTGGAACAATCTCATGTATTGTCCAATCAATCCTTCGCTGAAGCTAAAGATGTTCCCCCAATCTATCAGAAGAATAGCCGGTCTGAATCTTGACACAGCACTCAGATAGCTCACCACCAAATCTAATACAAATCTTGAGCGTTCCGTATCTGACAGTTGCTGTAGCTTCCATTCATGTCCCGTATTATAATCTTTCCTCCATACCTTAATCCTACATTCTCTATATGGATTCTTCCTCACTTCCTCAATTTCAGCCTTTGAAACCATTACTGCATTAGAAAAGTCTGCCACTTGTATCATTGCCTCAATATTATTTCTGTCCTTTCCAAGATATTCCGCGACATACTGCAAATCGTCTTTAACCTCTGTTGGGCGTTCCTTATCTCGTATATAAATCACATCCATCTGATAAGGAAAGATTGCCAAGCCACAACCACCCGCTAGGTAGGATACAATTTTGTCCAATGTCACTGTAACAGGATATTTGACAGGATTATCCACATCTATCACAGCTTTCATTCGTTTTCCATTCCATCGCTTCAGGATAGATGAAGACAAAACCTCATATAGCATTTCTATGATTGATGACTTTCCAGTCCCATTGCTTCCATATAGGACAGTCGTTTTGGCGAAGTCAATAATAGTTCCAACTTTTATGTTTGGACTCTCTTCTATCTTTACGCTCTTAATCCAGTTCAGGGGCATCACATCATTGCCCATTTCCACGGCAATCTTGTATTCGTGGATGGACTTTATCTGCAAGAGCTGCTCAGCCCTATACTTCTTCTCGCGTAGTTTTCCATCAACCAACTTATGACAGTCATTACACAGATAGATACCATTCTCTGGCGACCTCAACTGCTCCTCTGTAAGGTGGGACTGGCCTCTTGGACCTGTTGGTTTTGCCGCATAGATATGCGCACATTGCCCAAGTTCAACAAAGTCGCTCGTTGTAGCCCCAGGCCCCACCAAAGTCTTGTCACATTTGCAACAGCGGTAACCGGCTCTTCGACGGATAACCTCCTTGGTGATCTCAGTAAAATTGATCCTATCAGTCTGGCTTGACATTCCTTTATTTTTCTTCAGGTGCAACCACCAAATATTCTGGTTTCACAAAAAATGAAGTTCGCTTATGGCTTCTATTGAATCCTTTCTTCACTGGTGTAATGAACAAACCCATATTCGGATAATCCACTATCTCTACATGGGCACCATCCAACTCGTCTCTATCAAGTAGTTCACCTGTAGCAGGGCAAATGTATGGCCCAAAGCCAAACTCGTATTGAGTCTTGTCCACCCAATACTGAATCATTGAGCCATCATCATCGGTATCTTTTGCATTTACCACCTGCACCAGCTCTCCTCTCATAGCTTTATACTGTTTATACTCCTCCCAATTCCCTTGAAATCTGAATTGCCTATATGCAGGATAAATCATAATGTTTAAAGCCTCAATATACGACATATTGAATTGCCTCACCAGCATATCTGCTTTGTTTGGATACGGGCAACTGATATAGAAATGAGGGAAGACACCTTGGGCATTCGTTTTGCTCACAATCGCAGTGTCAAGTTTATTCTCCACATAATTCAAGAAATCAGCCATTTCCTCATCACTCACTCCCTCAGGCTGCAAGACTCCTTCTATCTTAAACAACACTATCTCGCCATTAGGCAACTTCATAGGACTTTCACTGTACTGGACAGCACATCCATTATTTCTGCTAATTGTAATCATATCCATATCAATCCAGTAACTATTTCAAATATATAAAAGCAAGGAAGAATTGATTCGTCAATTCTAGATCACCTTTGCGGAACAAACACAAACAAGCAAAACGCCCAAAAAGCATTCAATACTTTTTTCACCATGAAATCCAACTAATTACTGCAGTGCACCGTCAAACCAGCATTACAAACTTCATATGCATAATTCTGTACTACTCCGAGCAAATGTAAAATTTCATCAGGGGCATCCGCCTTGCTCAATCCTGGCTGTACTATGTGCAAGTGAAACTTAACTTTTTTGGTTACAGCAGATTCCTGGTCTAACTGCTTCAACATTTCAATATCTCCTTTCAAGATACGGTTTGCTCCTTTGACAGTATGAGCAGACCTATAAATGAGTCGCCGAAAGATATTCATATTGCCATTTCGCCATTTAAGACTCTTCTCGGCCTGGCCACACACGGCATAGAAATTATCAATACGCTTTGAAATACGATTCTCTACAGCATACTTCAGATGATAAAGATGCACATATATGGTGTCAGCATCACTTCTTACACCAATCAAATCTGCCACCTCTCCCTTGCCATCATCATCAAACACAAGGTCATAATCATCATTTATTTGCTGCCACATGTAATACTGAATTGTGTTCTCCTTGTGTGGCCAATCCATAGACTCATCACCTATATTCACACCAGCTCCAATGAAATCATATCCTTCTAAGTCGTCAGCTTTATATGGGGTTATTATTTCTTGGCGTAGCTGCACCAGATTGTTTGCGTATAGCATGGAGCCATCAGCAAAGAAGAATACCGGAGAGCACTTTTCGGCATTGAAATACTCCAGTATATCTCCATATGAAATAGTGCGTCTACGAAAACTGATGTTTGGTCCAAAGACTTTTTCCACATGATAACTATAATCCGTCCTATCTCCATTTACCACGCTTGTATATGTGATACGAAACTTCGTACACAAGCCATCATATGAAATCTGGAATAATATATCTGACGGCAAATTGTTCAAGTCATATTCACGATGGGTTAGCTCTATGGTAGCATCAAAAAGGTATATATCACCGTCATGCCCTTCTATCTGTAATACTTGCTCGTAAGCAGCATTCTTGTATATGTCATCATCCCAGTCAACAGAAACAGGAATGGAATGAGGAGCGCCTGCAACGGGGTCAACTCTTAACGTATGCTTAAAAATCTCGTGTGTAGAAATCGTGGGGTCTTCTACAAGAGCCCCTATTCTATGGCTCCAGTCTCTGAAAGAAAGAAGATTCCCACGACGATAGCTCCAAATCTTTCCACTCTTGGAGCATCCGTGTGTAGTGTGGTCACCTTGGAAGATTCCAGAAGCAAAAATATTATTTTTCCTTAGCCTTCCTTGAGCTAATTCGCTTAAACCGTTCTCTACATCAGAACCAACATATGACTTGAACGAAATATCGCCTGGTATAGTTTTGCGTCCGCCAAATATTTGGACCAACAAACGATTTATCCCGTGGAAAGAGCGGAACACCACTTCACCGTCAATCTTTACCTGCTTTGTTCCAAATAAGGCTTCAACTAACTTGTCGAAAGAGGGCTTTCCAAAAGAAGAGTTAATGTACAGGTGCTTATAGTGGCCCGCATCATATTTATGAAGGAGAATCACATTCCATGTTCGGTTCTGAATGCCTTCAAAGTTTGTCCAATCTACTTTCTCAATACTCCCAAGGATGATAATCATCATATCCCCTGCATCATTCACGCTGGAATAACGATAATCAAAATCTTTTTCCGTATAGATACTTTTCCAATTCTCCGGTGTCCAATTGAATTCATCAAGCCTATATATTACAGTGCTTAAAGCCGGATTTATACTCTGGAATGGTATCTCTGCTTCATTCAAGTCGGGAAATTGATTCAACAACTCCGCAAAATCCTGTTGCTCTTTAGTGGACTTATCGTTAAGGCCAGGGATAATCACATTCCAGTCTGCATCCTTCAAATACAAGTCACGGATATCGTCTGCCATCGGAGGGTATGCCATGTTTGTCACAAAACTGGCTTCTCCTATACTATCATCAGCCGTTCGAGTGAAGCGTCCTATGAATTGCAAGGTGATTGGCAAGCTTTGTTTTTCATCATGAATGGCCGCCACTTTCAGTTGCGGCAAATCAAAGCCTTCACCCAGCATATTCACACATACAATAATCTGATGTTCTTTGTTCTTAATTTCATCAAGAATACGGGCTTTACCTTGAGTAGTGCTATGGATAAGAACAGGGTGTAAATCCTCATATTCCTGATAACAAGCAAAAACCTGCTCAGCTCTGTTTTTGTCTTTGCAGCGCGCCATCAGAATATGATCTTTCCTTAACACCTCCCTATCGTGCCTAAGAATCGCAACGGCCTCATCTGCTATCGCTTTATCAGCATTCTCCTTATCAATCTCATACACGGGCTTAAAGTTAATCTTCTGATAATAGCCCTGCTGCTGAGCATTTCTTAACGAAAACGAATAGATAAACTCACCTTTAAGCTTCTTCCCATCGTTACGGAATGGTGTCGCTGTATATTGGGTAATACGTGTACGCTCAAACTTATCAAGAAACAGACTCCAAGATGGCGCTTCAGAATGATGTGCCTCATCAACAAAGACATTAGTTATAGTTCTAGCCAGTAGTTCCCTAACGTCATTACTTGTTTGGGCAAGTAAAGCCATTGTTGTTACAATGACATTTGAGTGTTCAATTATATCCTGCCAGTCATTGTCATTATCTATACCACTGTCTATAAGAGTCACATAAGGATACTTGCAGTCTGGTGTTACAATGCCTAACTCGTGGAGTTTTCCTAGTGTCAAGAATTTGTTGGCTATCTGTTCTCTCAACGCATCGTGAGGTACAGTAACAAGGATTTTCTTACACTGCCCTGCCACCATTATTCCCAGCATAGTTTCAGTCTTACCGGTGCCGGTAGGCATCACTATGGTTGCACGGTCTTTACGGTTATGCTGTGATGATAGCCATGCGTGGATTGCACCTGCCTGCGGTTGTCTAAGGCCACCAACGTTTGCGACTCTATCTTCTTCTATGAAAGTAAACTTACCACGCCACGACAGAGCCACATCATCGGGTGTGAGGGTGTCATTTATAGCAGGGTGTTTAATCCAAGATTTGTATTCTAGTTCATTGTTTCTAAAAAAAGCAGTGGTTGGCCTTTTTTGTACAAGAACCGCATATGGGCAATCATCTGGAATAACGTCATCAAGCTTTGAAGTAATTGCTATTCGCTTCCCGTCTTGTTCAACAATGAATAACAGGTTGCGGGCTTTTATAAATGCTTCATTAGTATTATCTAATGTTATTTCTTCCTGACCATAGCAGCGCCACACAACATTCTTTCCAACATTGTGAACCATCTTTATTATATGTTTCGGAAGATTAACCATAAAACAGAATTATTCTTACTATCAATAATATGATTTCCCTACGTCTTGTCTATATCTTCATTTCTTTGGTACTTCCAGTATTCCTTCCACTTCATGCGGCACGAATGGTCCTTCTTTGCACTCAAAGATAACACTTCCTGGCTCTAACGACTCTATGTTATGCCAGACATTCTTAGGGATGTCCACGCCGTATTTGCCGTCCTCTGGGCAGAGCACGACGCTCTCCAGCACGGAACCGTCATCGTTGTAGGTATTCACCCTAACCCTGCCGCGCAGGATAACGAAAGACTCATCCTTCGTCGGATGCCGATGTATCTCTACCATCGTTCCTGGCTCCACCGCGTTCAGGAAGCGATGACATTTATCATCAAGACTCTGATGAAAGTTATAGTTCTTCCTCAGTCTCGGAGATTCCTTCGCCTGTGCGGAAACCTCATTCAATAATTGTCCGTCAATGAGTTTCATTTGACATTTCGCCTCTTACATCGCCCTCCACCTCTCTCCTGCCAATAATCTGCCATAGCGCAGCGAGATGGTCAATGTTAAGGTTTCAACACCCCTATCACCATCATCCCGGCCAACACCGCAATAAGAATACTCAACAGGGTTCCTGCCAGCACGTATTCGGTCTTGGCTGTTTCTTTATCACCAAAACGAATGATCGACTTCGCCGCTATCAACAGACCCAGCGCCTCATACCGCTGCAGGCAAACAAAGATTAGTATCAACCACCTCTCTATTGTGCCTATCAGAGCGCCAGCATTAAAACCACTCTCTTTATCCTCCGGCATATTCACGCTGTAGTGCTTCAATACCAATTTGATAAAAATATTTGCCGGTTTCCAGCATATTAGTGCAGCTACAGCCACGGGGACATACCAGCATGTCAATACTGCAGTGCCACTCCAAAAACAATGACTCCTAGTCCATACAAATACTATGCCCAACAATACCAACACGTGCATTGTCTGATCCAGGACGAACCATTTTACATTCTCACCGTGATACGTTTTCCACATATCTATCGCAAAATGCGTCAGCCCGATAACTAAGGCATACCATATAAAATTAACGTCCAATGAAGCCAACCACGACAGGCCAAAAACTATTGCTGCATGTATATAATGGAATGGACTTCTCCAATGCTTTTCTTGCTTATCAGTGCACGTTTTTCCTGTTTGCAGCACAAAGTCTCCAATGAGATGTGCCAACAATAGATTCATAAATAATGCTATATTCATATATTCTTTATTTCAAATCCTTCAAAATCCTTTATTGCAGTATTCAGCAGGCCCCACTGCGCACCAGTTGACCTTCTGTTCACTGCCGCCTGACTTACATCCAATCGCTTACTTATATCCACCTCCTTATATCCCAGGAGCTTATAGAACACCACCGCAGCCTGTTTCGACGAGTACGAATCTACCAGATTACTCAACAGTGCCACATACGAGTCCAATAATCTGTTAAATGCGATGGGAGCTTCGTTCACTTCAAACGCCGTATAAATATCCCTCCGGCTTATTTCATCAAGGTTTCTGCCGGACAGATATATCGCGGGTCCGTTTATAATGTCCTCTTTTCTGTCTGCATAACTATCGTCAGCAACCCCTATGGAGAATCTTATACCATACCGCTGCAATAATGCATGTCCTTCACAGTCTTCTGCTTGCATTTTTACGAATAACTTTATGAGAATTGCTATCCGAAGAGTGGACCTATACTCCGGCACAACACATTCTATACTATCTCCTCTCACAATTCTTGCCCAAAAACCTGGGTAGTCCTCTTCAAAGTCATCAAGCAACCGGCGCAATCTTTTGCGCAATACTATCAGAGACTCCGTTTGCAACGAGGTGGATCGAACAATATCTGCTGAAATAGTAGCAATCATATCTTTATTTTTTGCTTTTCGAACGCAAAAATATAAACAATTTACTTAATAAGCAAGAATTATGAACTTTTTCTTTAATATTTTCACTTTATAAGGTGTTTTGTGCATTAAAGGCAAGTGAGACTCGCTGATTATAGATACTATTATTCACTCTATACTTCTACCCTCTCGCTCGCAGCCTCCATAGATTCGTCTATCCGTAACTCCGTTGTTCCGTGATTCCGTAGCTCCGTGATAATTTTATGCGAAGGTGTAACCTGAGTAATTTTATGTGCAACGAAGTGGAACAACATTTCGGGCAAGTGAGATTTCTGTCCCCCGATAACGGGGGAAGTGAAGGGGGTTAGACAAGCTTGTTTGATCACTGCCGAGCAGGAGAAATGTCTATGGAGCGTAGCACCATGAATTTTAAAGATGGGGCGCGGGCTCTCTTGAGAGCACGTGAAGAGCGATGGAGACAGCGGCTGTAGAGAGCTCGCTTTCTTAAGGCGACTGGGGTCTCGTTTACTATAATTATTTTATGCGCAACGCAGTGGAGCAATTTTATGCTGAACGCAGTGAGGCAATTTTAAATGCAGAGAAGGGCTCGCCAGAGCACGTTAGTCACAAGGGCTAAGCGTTCGGTGGAAGCTCGCTTACAAGAGAACGAAAGACCTGGTGACGATAAGTGATGACAATCACGTCTCTGCATATTTTCCTGGAATCGCAGCTCACGATGTTTTCGTGTCTTTTCGAGTATTTAGATGTTTAAATAGAAAATTCCGTGATTTCTGTGATTTCTGCGAGACATTAGAGTCTTCCGCGTTTTTCGATGTTAAAACAGTCCGGCAACAGAACAGGAAATACCAAAAGAGGCATGAGCGAAATGCCCATACCCCTTGTTGGAACCTTCTTATTCTGCAATGGCTTCCTTGATCGACTCCACGATATACTTCACGTCGTCATCGCTGACATACGGGCCGGCAGGCAGACACATGCCCACTTTGAAGATGTCCTCCTCCACGCCGTTGGTGTACACCGGGGCGTCGGCATAGACCGGCTGCTTATGCATCGGCTTCCACACGGGGCGGCACTCCACCTTCTTACCCAACATATACGCACGCATGGCCTCCACGTTGTCGTTGGGCTGGCAGTCCGTCGTGGGGCTGTCCACCTGGTGTATCACACCGGCGGCACCGCCCACGGCTGTCTTGATGACCTCCTTGTAAGCGTTCTCCTGCCCCTTGACCTTAACCGAAGGATCAAGCGTCATCGTGCACAGCCAGTAGTTGGCGTCGTAACGGGGGTCGTCCGGCTGCTTGTTGATCTTCACGCCGGGAATATCCTTCATCAGCTCTTCGTAGAGCTTCTGCACATGTTTGTGGTGTGCGATGTGTTCACCCAGCACCGTCATCTGTCCGCGTCCGATACCGGCGCACACATTACTCATGCGGTAGTTGAAGCCGATGGCAGAGTGCTGATAGTAGGGATATGCGTCACGCGCCTGAGTGGCCCGCCACATCGCCTGGTTGGCATCCTCCTCATTGCGGCATATCAGGGCACCGCCGCCGGACGTCGTTATCATCTTGTTGCCGTTGAACGACAGCACGCCAAACTTGCCGAACGTGCCCAGCACCTGCCCGTTGTAGCGCGAGCCCATACCCTCTGCGGCGTCCTCCACGACAGGGATGCCGTATTTGTCGGCTATCTCCATGATACGGTCAATTTTGTAGGGCATGCCGTAAAGCGCCACGGGCACGATGGCCTTGGGATACTTGCCCGTCTTGGCTTTACGGTCGATGATGGCCTGCTCCAGCAATTCGGGATCCATGTTCCACGTATCCTTCTCGGAGCCGATGAACACGGGCTTCGCACCGCAGTAGGTGATGGGGTGCGAGCTGGCGCAGAACGTGAAGCTCTGCACGCACACCTCGTCGCCGGGCCCCACGCCGCAACCCAGCAGCGCCAGATGCACTGCTGCCGTGCCGGCAGAGAGGCATACCACCTTTCGGTCCAAATCCGTGGTTCCGTGATTCCCTATTTCCTTAGTTCCGTTAACGAAGTTCTCCAAGTCTTCCTCGAAGGCATTGACATTCGGTCCCATCGGCACCACCCAGTTGGTGTCGAATGCCTCTTTCACGTACTTTTGTTCTACGCCCTCTTCCGACATATGTGCCAGACAGAGGTAAATGGTCTTTCTTTCAGACATAGTATAGTTAGTTTTTTTTATTTCCTTTTCTATCCAAAATTTTAGAAAGCTAAAATCTCACCACAAAGGTACGAACTTTTTCTTAGACGACAAACGAATGCCGTCATTTCTTTTTGCCCTGTAAGGGCTAAATATATTGTTGGGGTCGTGAATGCCCTCAAAGGGCAATAATCTATTGGGGACGTCATGCCCTGAAAGGGCAATCTATTGTTGGTGGCGTGATGCCCTGAAGGGGCTAAATAACTTAGACCAGGGGCTTGCCCCTGGGTAAATGGATCCACCCGTTTTAATCCCGCCCCTGTAAGGGGTTAATAACTATATACCCTCCCCCTGCGGGGTGGATGGGGGTGGTGGGGTCCATATCGATAGGGGTGAACCCCTACCCTATGTTATTGGACCCCGGTGGGGTCGTTATGCCCTATCCAACCCGCAATATGGAATGGTTGCAATTATTTAACAACTCATTAATCTTATTCTTGTCCAAACCCAAAAAGTCAAGCACACAGCATATCAATAACACCCTTAATTTTCTTGTTAAGTTATACAACTCTTCGCCTTCCAGTGCATGTCTCTTTTTTTTCTTCTCTACCTTTAGGATATGCGAATAGTAATCTCTAGAGCCTATTGCACATTTCAAATCACAATCAGTAATATTTACTCTTCTTATATCTTTAAACTCATCTCTAAGTGCAGTGAGTTGTGGAAGGAAGTCTTGCTCTTTTCTGAACCGTTTAGAGAATCCATCCAACGCTTGAATCACTACTAGAAAATCATTACTCGTAAATACTCGCTTTTTCTCAATACTATCTATTAGATTACTCCAAATTTGGGCAATATTTTTTTCCGTAGAATACTTTTGATACATTGACTCAAACTGCTCCTCAATATCAGCATGTTTAAACAACATTTCTGGCATCTTTACGGCTGATTTATTCCCCTCTATATAGAGGTGAGTAACCATTTCTATAGAATGAAAATACTTATTACCTTTCTCTGTTTCCTGATAGCAATCTCTGGCTCTAAGCGTTATTCTACCATGCTCTATAGGTCTCAACATTCCCAGTGACAAAAATCGTTCGAACGACCTCGTTGTTGAAAGCACACCAAAACCACTTATTCCCTCTTTCTGGATTTCCAAAGTTGTTGCCTGATCTATATATACTTGCGGGTAATCCGGTTTATATGAACATGCCTGATTTAGATTGAGTATTATGCCATTCCCCAACTTTATACTTGCCAAAGTACAGTTCTCGCGAGACGTATTAAGTTCTATTGTTATGGAAGATTCTTTAATAAATGTTGTTATATTCTTTGGCGGACACCAATAGGCTAGTTCCGGGAACTCAACTCGTGCTTCGAAGAAAGAGGCATCGTTCATTGACAAAGTATGATAACCTATGAGCGCATAGTAACAAGTATAACGAGTTATTGGGAAGTTACTGCTAAAGTTCAAATTAATAGCAGAGTGACATTCAAACAAAGAAACATCCTTCATGTGACCGTTTGGGGCATAACATCTACCATAGATAACAGCATCCTCTTCTCGTTCAAATTGTATACCTTTTTCTTCAAGGCAAAAGCCACCGTAGAGTTCCAACTGCATGTCACCTCTGGAATCAATGGTTAGCGTTCCCGCCACCTGATCATCAGGCAAAGACGGTATCCACCAATAACCTTTATATAAGATTACGTCACTGTACATATATAGATCACTTTGTTAAAAAGATCAATCTACTCGTATTGATTCTTATGCTTATATTTCTCTCCCAGTTTCAATAACTCATTGAACTTTTCTAAGCGGTTAGTCTTCAATTCACCAGCATTAAGTAGTTTCTGTTGGTGCTTCCACCAGTTACGCATCCCCCTCTCTTCATCCACAAACTTTGATGGTCTTCTATGGTGCTCTACCACGAATGCCATCAGTTCATTGTATTGTGATAGCCATCTTTCTTCCTGAGTCATATCACAAAAGGCTTAGTGAGATGCATTATATCCTCTCAAAAAGTGTCGGAAATTCTTTTTCAGACCATTGATAAGTTCTTCTGTCGACTCTTTCTTTGATTGGGCATAGAAATATCCATATAAAGAACCGTCTTCGTAATTCTCACATACTTTTTCTGCACGTTTCTTCCGATACTCTTCAAATACTTCCATAAAATCGAGGTTTATCCCCCAATATTCAAAATCGACATTTTCTTCTAGCCATTTGATAAGATCATGAAGTTCTTTGTCTTTTCTCTCAAAGTTTTTCTGAGCCTCATTAATGATATCAAGTGTTAACTCGGGAGATTTGGGGTATAAGATTCCAGAAACGAAACCGCCAATTCTTTTCATTAGTTCTGATGCAGAGTCTATCATCTTCAAGATTTTCTCGTGCTCTAATCTTATATTACCCGCAATCTCATGACAGAATATATGCCGATATTTGAATATTTCTTTTACATCAGCTAATATGCTCGTATCGTTGAACTCGTCTTTAAGTCTGTCAGTTTCAAGTAAGGTGGTAATATTTGTAAGTATATCTTCAAGATGGTTGCATGGTAACAACATTGATGCATATTCACCAAATGTGATTGTATTCTGCTCAAAAGAATCAATCATAGAGAGCTCAAATTGCACATCTTTGACTAATTCGGCAAAATTACGCCTATATTTAGCATCAGCATCTATAATATTGGAATAAAGCTCTTGAAAATAGCCCTCCATCAAGGCAACCAATCTCATGGGTATGTAGGGATAGAGGACTTCGTCATCACACTTTTCAAATGTTCCTCTAAGGATTTCTATTTCACAATCTGCAGAAGAATGATAGTCTATACCAACTCTGCAGAGATTGGCCATTACCTCTTCGTAAGCTAACTTCTTTTTCATAGTTTATCCAACTTTATCCCTCCAACATCAGCCTTCCTACTTCTGACTTCGTTTATCATCCTTCAGAATCAAGTTTCTTACACCTAGCAACAAAGATCTTTACCAACTCTTCACTGTCTGCAAATATAGATTCATACTGTTTATCTTCCAGATATCCATTCCTATGCAGGAGGTTAATCCAGTACAAACTTTCACGAGCCTCTTTTAAAGCAATATAGCTTTTACTCTTGTAATCAGCCTTGCTGATAGCACTGGTTGCTTCTGAATTATTAGCCCCAATGCTCGTCCCTGCTCGCATTAACTGGTTGCAGATGTTTGATACAGCTTGAAGATATACAGGAATAGGTTTCTTGAATACAGGCTTACCATCAGCCTTCTTTTTCAGGACTTCAGGCTTCTTATTAGCCGCTTGATCAAGTAAGTAGTCATTTAACTTGACTACCCTATCTGCAAACGCATCACATTTACCTTGCACAATATCTCCAAATTCGCTCATAGTATAAATCTTACATCACACCTCAGCCATCAGCCTTTAATCAAACTTCAACCTTCATACCTCAGCCTTCGTTCATCCTTCGGCCATCATACATCAGACCTCAGACTTCTTCTCGGCACAAACAAATACGAGCAAAACGCCCAAACACCTTTCAGTATTGATTTCAACTTATTACTCTTCATTACAAAGCTAAATTACTTCTCCTGCGTACTTCATATTCTTCCCCAATACCGTACACAGAATCATCTGTATGTCCTTGATAAAGGAGTAATGCCGATAATAATAGCAGTTCAACCGCACCTTGTCGGGATATATCACGTTGTCGTTGTTCCACACCGCCAGTTCTTGGTCGCTCATTCTATCAATCTGCTCTTGTGTCAAAGAAAAACCGTGAACCGTGAACCATAAGTTATTCACCTCTCATCGCGCTCCTTACACCATTGAACATAATCCTTGGGAAGAACGCTACCTTGCCCAGGCCCCAAACACGGCAATATCTCTTACTTCTTACCCTTTATATTATATCTATCTCTACTTACTTCCTCGTTATCTTCCAGAGTTTATGCCAAAGATACCACAATGGTGACATCAATGCCTCCGAGGGATATCTCCTCGCCATTTGGATGCTATGCTTCGCCACGGAAATCAGCGTATTAAACTTACCCAGGCCTTTAATTTGGATATGGTTATTATGTCCAAAGTTACCGCCTTCAAGCACATGCTCCAAGATGAAACGTCCTTCTTCTTCAGAAGGCTGGCAAAACATCAAATCTCCATTCAGCCCAAAGATCTCTTGCATAATCCACATGATGCCTTGTGCAAACCGCCACATTCCAAACTTGTTTAAGACATCCTCCAAACTCAAACCACCGGCATATTGGGGAACTCTTCCTTGGGCTGCAACCAATACAAAGTAGTAGTCCATCAGCTGTCTCAACCCCACCCCTTCTACGAAGAAATGCCTGCAGATATGCAGGAGCACATAAAACAGGTTCATCTCCACTGTCGGGGTGATCAGTTCTCCGTTCTTACAATACAGCAACCGCTCATTCTCCTTAAACCACCGTTGCAGCGCATTATTCTTTAACGGGTTTTGAAGGATTTCTGCATGATAGTGTAGCTCAACCTCCATTTCGCACCATATATCCAGATGAAGATGCTTATAATCCCATTCTATATTCTTTTGTCCTATTGACTTTGCGTATTCAATAGCTTTCTCACGACCGTCACTGACATAGACATCTATGTCGCCAGAGTGCCGATACTTCTGCAGAGCATCAGGGTAGTATTTAGCTATTCCTTGCCCTTTTAATATAGTTGGATGTAGCCCCGCTGTTGCCAGGTTCGTCAGCAGCCGTTGACACTGCTTATCCACGTCATGGTTGCGTTGTTCGATTATCCTCCCCAAACCAATCCACTGTAGCAACAACAATCTGGGCGGATGCGAAGCGGTGTTATCTCGTTGGATTATGTCTAGAGCAGGCAATAGCACGCCTGTAACAGACTGTTCCTCCGCCATCGCGTATGCTCGCTCCCAATCATCTTCCGAATAGACGTCACATAACGTCTGTTGCGAGCCCGTACAGATGTGCAACAACTCAAACAGCAATTCCTGCGACTTATTCATTCTGAAATCACACAATGATGCTTAAACGAATTCTAAAAGTTCCGACAGATTTGCGATTTTCCTTTTGGGCAATTTTATTTCCTCACAATTGAAATCTTGTTTGTGAATATTCTTTCCATTGTCCAACAGGCACACCGATGTCCATCCCAACTGGTTGGGAGCGATGAAATCCTTTTCCGGATTGTCACCTACATAATAGAAGAAGAGCTCTTCCTCGGGATACTGTTCATGGCTGCGCAACATCATCCTGTCAAAACTCCAATGATTGGGTTTAAAGTAGCGCTTTTCTTCATTTATAAAGACGTTATCCTCCGGGATCCATTCGTTCAAACCCAGAGCCGCCACCTTCTGCTTTTGAGATATCTCTCTTCCGTCTGTGATGATTCCCAATTCGTGCCCGGCCTTTTTCAATGCCGTCAGCACGTCTTTCACATCTTGAGATAGTGTGATAGAAGGGTGATGATACCTATATACATTAAGGTAATCTTCTATTGGATTATCGATTGCATACGTCTCGTTCAAACAGGCAAATGCATTCTCACCTGCATCATACCACGACAACAATTGATCATATATGGCAACAGCATCATAGCCGAAACGCTTTGCCACCAATTCTGCCACCTTCCTGTAGCCTGACTTCAGGAAATCTATCTCCTTATACAGAGTGTCATCAATATCGAAAACAACAACTTTTCGAATCATTCTTTACTTTGATTTACGTATTCCCACCATATCCAGCACATACAGCATCCAGTAATATGGTACAGTCACACAATTCTTATAGACATACTTTGCCTTTAACTGTGCTGTTGGCGGGAATAGTACTGCCATAAAATCCCCAGTCGTGTCATACAATGATGTTTGGAAACGCAAAAATCCAAGTTTAGAGAATTTACGGCCATGAGGATGCATCAGGTTTGCCTTCAACAACATATTCATTTTAGAATAGATGTCGCAGATACGACAAATAAGCTCGTATCAGGTTGTTTCCGAAAGTCGCGCAAAGCCACTTTCTATTAGGAAAGAGTAAATTTATCCCCCCCCAATAAGGTCCAGAATCACAGGAAGCCAACTCTATGCTGAGCACGCCAATCCTACTGGGTTCTAATTTAAGACCATCTTTGTATACCATATTAACAAGTTTTTTTACATCCTTATTATTATATTTCTCCTCTATTGCATCAGAAATCGTCACCCCAAGGAGTTTACTAGACAGTATAGCTGACACGACAGTTCGAGTTACATTTTTTTGTTTATCAGCCCACAACATGACAGATTCCCAATTATGTAATCCTGGATATGTCACGTTATATATATCCTCATATAACCGCAAAGAAGGTTTTCGGTTATATGAATGAAGACTGATATGCAGAAGACAAATATAGAGTAACATATCAGTGGAAGGTAATGTAATGGACGTATTTTTATACTTACGCATATTATCCCAACCTCCAATATCATCAATCAAAAACAAATCTGGCTGCTTTTCTCTATACAATGCTCCCCAGCATATATTGATATGAAAACCATCCGGCATTTCACTATCGTTAGAAAAGGAGGTCATACCCACGCGTTTACCGGTCATGTGCTCTTCATGGCTATAGCCCAAAGATGACATCACCCTATATATCTTTTCTTTCTCAGAATAGTCAGAGCAGTTATCGGCATCCCCTGATGCAAACAAGGCAATATCTCTCCCAGAACTCAACAATGCTCCAAGATTTTCAGACAGAAACAATTTCTTCACTTCTGCCATATCCATTGCTCTATATACACGGTCTAACTCCGATACTATCTTTGTATTCCTTCCTTTATAAAACAGATAATGCTCTTTCCATTGATTTTCATCTTTATGAATCCGGCACATCATCGAAGCAACAAATGGCAGCATTTTTTCCTTCTTCGCTTTAGCAAAGACATTATAATACCCCTCTGCATTATAAAAGGTAACGACTTCTTCTACCTCTTTCGACGCAAGACTTTCTTTCAATGAGGCCGCAAAAAACTTACTATATACTTTTTCCATGAACTAAAACCTTAATTCCAGATAATCGTTCAAAACCATTTTATAGATATCAACTCCCATTGCATCAGGAAAGCTAATTAATTCTTCTGTCTGATATTCCAGTTCCTCTGCCAATATGATTCTAAGGACAGAAGATACAGGGCAACCATCTGTTGTCGAAAGATGCAGATTCTCTTTGATACGGGTGCAAAGGTTCTGCAATCCCCCATGATTGCGCAACCTGCAATATAATGCAGCATAGTCATAAAAGGGACTACGTTTCTTCACCGTTTCCCAGTCTATAATAACAATTTTCCCTTCTGCATCTATCCATATATTACCAGGCTGGAAGTCACCATGACTGGTCACCAACTCTATTTCGCAATCATTGAGACCGTCGTTCAACTTTTCAAAAATGCCACCAACAATGCTTTGGCAATCAAAACCTTCTTTCTCTGCAAGCATCGTCATACAACGGTCTTTTAGTTGGGCAAGATACGTTTTGGCAGATATACTTTCTCTATCTTTTGTTAGAGATAGGAGCAAATCCATACTTTCCTGTTTCTTTTGTTCTACAAAAACTTCATCTTGCATTCTTGCTAATGGACGACCATTCTTGATGATTTTCTCAGAATAATAACCTTCCCCACTCTTTGTTATTTTGGGGACATAAGTTACATCCGTATTCTGTCTAAACTCTGTCTCACGTTTGATATATATGTCAGGGAATCCTTCTTTCAATACTGTATAAACGACACCTGTGGAGAAGTCGAATAGGCGAATCTTCTTGTTACAAGGATAAATCAAAATATCATTGAGCGGTAGTGATGATTTAAGGCTCAATCCTCGTTGAGCGCACCTCTTGACCAACATAGTGCTCGCTGTCAAATAGGCGCTTACCATCGACTTCCTTATTATACTACCATTTACGGCATACTCCGTTTTCAGGTAGTCCTTGATATTCTTGGACGGCTTCGCTGAGATAATGGCATTGAGTTTTTCGTTGACATACATGTCAGCCTCCATGCCTTTATCCAACACCTCAACACTTCCTTGTTCAATTCCTAGGAATTTTGCATACCTATTAAGCGTCTTAGGAAGAATATCATAGAAGTCTTCCCTTTGTAGCATCTCAGAGATTTTCATCCACTATTCTCCTTATCTCTTCCTGAATAGGTTCAATAGGCCTCATGCAGTCTATCTCATGCTGCCATCGACCGTTCTTTATCTCCTGCAAATAGCGATTCAAGCGTTCCTCACGCTTCTCTTGCGGTTCCGGGAACGGTTCAAACTTTAGATTTGAGCGCCTCATTGATTCTTCCGGGGTCACCGTCAGCACCAATGACACATCCGGTTTGCGATAACAGGCAGTCATCAACTTCCACACAATCCACTTCTCGAATCTCGCTGCCGGATATTTCAACTTAAAATCAATGTACGTATCCCAATAATATCGGTCACAGATTAACACTTTCTTACCCTTACTCTTCCTTTTGAAAGTACTCCCCCAGTAAAAAATCAGATCTACTATCGAGAGCCATAGCAGCAAATTCCCACCGCGGGGTTCTGCCGCCACCTTTGCCTGACGCTCTTCTGCAGTCTGTTCTTCCGGAGCCTTAGACTTGCCTCCTCTCAACAGGTTCTTCAGACGTTCTATTCCGGGCGTATAGCCTCCCCGACTCCACACCTCTTCCACGGAATATCCTTTTGCTGAAAGGTATTCCTTTAGCAGGTTTATTTGCGTGGATTTGCCAGAGCAATCCAATCCACTGAATGATATAAGCATATTGTTTTTATCGTATTATTGATTGCGAGTTTATCGAACTATGGTTTTCGTTTACACATAGACGGCATCATCGTAACGAAGCATCAACTGATGGTCCTTCCAACCGTCGAAGTATTTGATTTCTTCTCCAAGGAAATACTCCCTAATCAGATATTCGGGATAGTTGCCACCGGCAGCGTATGTCTGCGGATATCCGCCTCCGAAACGGGGATTAATCTCAATGCCTACCACATCACCGGCCTCCCGGTTCAAGAACAGCTGAATACATATACACCCAAAGCAGCCGTCTATCGTCTCCAACCTGTCAAGCAGGTACTGCGTCAGCGGCTCTTTTTCGGTTAAGCCCTTGTTTATCTCTCCTGCCCGAATCTTGATGCGCTCACGAGGCACGATGCACTTCACTTTGTTGTCCTTGCCATAATACATATCCACGGTGTATTCCTTATATTGCTCCTTGTCGATATACTCCATGAACAGCAGCTTCGGATCATTCAATATCTCTTCCGTCAGTTCGTCCGCAGTCTTAATGTAGTGCAGATTAGTGCTTAAGGAGCCGTCGTAAGGTTTGGCAAACAACGGGAATGTCGGATGATACTTGTCAATAGGCTTAGGAACTCTGATGCCATGTTTCTCAAAGAAATCACCTGTATTGCGTTTGTCACGGCACATCATAATAAACTCATAGTCTGATACCGAGACTGTTATACCTTGTTTAGCGAATATCTCTTTGTTTGCTGACAGTATGGCAAGTTCTGTATCAATAGTTGGCACTATCAAACCGATTTCATTGCCATGACAAATAGTCAACAACGACTCTATGTAATCTTCCGAGGTACAACGAGGCACCTCAAAGCAGCCGTCACTCACATAGGCTGCCGGCGCCAACTTTGGATTCATATCCGTTGTATAAACCTTGCCCTCAGGAAAAAATCTTTTCAGAGTCTCCTGAAATCCACGTACCAGAGCCACTCGCTGCCCAGCAGATGTTACTAATATATTTCTATTCATTATTCTCCAATTCTTGAAACTTGAAACCTTAATCTTGAAACTTGGCTCAATTAGAGCCATTGAACGGATCCATGGTCGCCCACTCTCCTCCTACCTGATTTATATCTTCTTTAAACAATACTTTCTTGATTGTGATGAAAATCACTTTCAAATCGGTCCAAAAGGTGCAATGGTCCACATACCATACATCCAGTTTGAACTTCTCCGTCCAACTGATGGCGTTACGGCCATGACATTGTGCCCAGCCACTGATACCCGGACGCACCTCATGCCTGCGGGCCTGCTCTTCGCTGTAAAGCGGAAGGTACTGCACCAACAGTGGTCTGGGGCCAATCAGCGACATATCGCCCTTCAACACATTAACGAGCTGCGGCAACTCATCAATTGATGTTGAACGCACGAACTTCCCTACTTTGGTTAGACGCTCTGCATCTGGGAGCAGGTTCCCCTCTGCATCCCGTTCGTCCGTCATAGTTTTGAACTTAATCACCTTGAATATCTTGCTATCCTTGCCGGGGCGCTCCTGAAAAAAGAATGCGCCAGCTCCTTTGTTGGCAAAATGTAGCCAGATTGTCACCACCAGCAGTATCGGGCTGATACAAATCAGCGCCATTAGAGAGATGAAGAAGTCCAACAATCTTTTAAAGAAATGTTTATACATTGCGATTACACGAAGTATTAACTAACAAATACAAAAGGATTATTTCATACGCTTCTGACTAAACCACAAACCTCTCTGCATTATGGAAGGTAAAGTCTTTCGACGCTGCCAGCGAATTGCCCGACATACGCTGTTTTAATTCCTTATCTCCTGCTATTTCCTTTATAAAACCGACAATACCCTTTACATCCTCCGCCTTGAAGCATCGGCCGTTTTTATATTTCTGCGTCAATGCCACCATCTCAGAGGTCTCCGGACAGATACACAGCAGAGGGGCTCCCACAGAGAGCAAATCATAGGTTTTGCCAGGAACACTGACCGCGCCGGACTCTGCATTCAGCGTAATCATCGCCAAATCAGCCGTTGCGAACGAATATGGAACGACATCGAATGGCTGCAAGTCGAGAATCGTCACATTCGTCAAACCTTCTCGCCTCACCCGATCCTCCAGTTCCGGCTTCTTCTTACCCTGTCCTATCATCAGATAGTGTATCGTTTCATTTTCTCTTGTGACCTCTGCTGCATCCAGCAACACATCCACGCTATGCGTATAACCCATATTCCCGGAGTACATCACCACGAACTTATCCTCCAAATGATGTTCAACGGCAAATGGATTCTCTTTCTTGGGAATAGGAGCAAACTTCTCTGTGAAAGACCAATTAGGCACTATCTTGATTTTGTTTCTATCTACATACTTTGACAATACGTTAGCCATACCCTCACTCAGTGTGATGATCTGCTCTGCTTTGGCATAGAGCTTTTGGTTAATCCTTGCCCACTGCCGATAAATGAAACTGCTTTCCTTGACTCCGATATTGCGCAGCGCATCAGGATATATGTCATACACAACCACAGAAAAGCGCTTCCTTACTATCAACTGAGCAAAATACGACATCGGAGGATTGGTAAAGTAAACCACCTCATACCCCCTATAGCCAAACATCAGCTTAAAGAGTATTTGAAGGAATGCCACCCCCCATGTCAACATACGCTTTGCGCCGGATGAGCGATTGTATGTCATTATCTTCACCCGCTTTACTTTCTTATCTAGCGGGCGCTCATATTCCTCCACCACACCCTCGAAAAGCACCACCTCATCATACTTCTTTGCGTATGCATTGGCGATGTCTATCATCAGATGTCGGGTGGATTGATTAACTAATACTATTTTTTTCATGCAACAATTCTTCGTAAAGATTTATATAGTCAGAAAATGATTTTCTTTGGTTATAGTCGCGCTCTGCCAATTCACGACACTTTCCGGAATAATAAGATTTACCTTTTTTCTTTACTATACTAATAGCTGTTTTGAGGTCTTTAAAATTACCCGATTGCACTACAAAGCCGGTTTCTTCATTTATCAAGTCTGGCAAAGCTGTGCCATCATAAACGATGGCTGGCGTTCCACACGCGAAACTCTCTGCAATTGTAAGGCCAAATGTTTCAGCCTTAGACAGGCTCATTGTTACATCCGCTCTATTATAGAGTTCTACTAACTGATTAACGCTTTCTGTCCTATTAACGCCTATCACGTTATGAGGTAGTCTTTTTCGTTGCGCATCAGAAACTCCTACAAGCACAATTATCTCATCGTCATCCAACAATTCTGCCAATTCTATGAAATCATCCAAACCTTTAACCGGTCCCCAAACTGCGGAAACACCAAGTATTACAAATTTTCCATCAAAAAGGGGCAATCTAAATCCTTCTATGGGTTTAAATAAATCGACGTCCACACCATTAGGAATTACCCGTACGTCTTTCTCTTTAAAGAAAGAGTCTTTAACCTCTTTTTTAAGCCATTGGGATACTGTCACAATATGAAGATTACTAACACTTGTAAAAAGTCGCTTTTTCAAGTTGAAATTCTTTCTTGAACGATCAATTATAGAGCGCGGATAATCTCTCCATTTTAGCAAGCAGTCATCACACTGTGTTTTCCACTTCTCACATCTTATTAAACCATAATGTCCACAGTGTCCTGTATATGCCCAAGTATCATGAAACGTCCAAACAACGGGAATATTGGTTGAGCTCAAATAGTCAAATAAGATCTTATAATTAAGGTAGTACCCATGTATCACATGTAGATGAATAATATCTGGCTTTATCTCTTCTATCTGATTAATAAACTTTCTTGTAGCATTTCGGCTTGCAAGACCATGATTATCAAAAAAACGTGTTTCAAATACATGTTCCTTGATATCAAAATCTGAACCAATGCGAACGAGCTCGTTCTTTGAGAGATTGGCTACTCTGCCATAGGCTATAATTGACCGCCATCCTTTTTCTAAAACAAGACAACCTATAGACTCCGCAATCTTACCATGTGAACCACTATTGGCAAAGACATTGATTTGGAGTAATGTTGGGTTATTATTCATTTCTGTCAACGATAAACCTAAAAATAAATATCTTAGTTCTGTACCACAAATATTTCAGCACCCCTCCATAGCCATCTTTTCGCAAATACCTATACTTATCGGCATTTACCTTGAAGACTTCTTTAATATTTCTCAATTTATTATATAATTTAAGAGAATCTCCAAAGGATACACCATATACATTATTAGAATGTTGACGATATAAAACAGTTTGCTCATATAGTGAGACTATTTTTCCACCATTCCTAATAACACGTGTCGCTACCCAAAAGTCATGCATTCTTATATCTTCCGCAAGTGGATAACACATATTTTTAGCACGCCGATTGAACAACATCGTAGTTCCCTGCACACAACAAAATATCGCAAGGTAATTATACGATTTATACCTTTCTGGCTTAACATGGGCAGACTTCCAATATGATTGACTCAAAATGTTAAGGTGGTCATTAACTACTGTGACATCGGAGTGAACAACTATAGGGGAATCCGGATATTCCCTCTCTGTTGCCTCTAACAATTCAACACTATGTTCAATTTTTGTTGGTAACCACACATCATCTTGGTCACAAAACATATATAATTCGCTATCAATTGAAGATAGAAGCCTTATAAAACTATTTTTCGCTCCAACATGCTTTACCTTATCATCAACGAAATGAATATTGGGATAATCCTGTTCATATGATTTTATTATTTCTATCGTCGCATCATTAGACCCATCGTCTCTCACATATAAATCCCAGCATTTGTAGGTTTGTCTAACAATGGAGTCTATCTGTTCCCTGATGTACTCCTCCCCATTAAATGAGGCCATTAGAATAGCGATATTCTTCACAACTCGTAATTAATTAAAATATCATATAATTTTTCATAATAACGTGATGAGACAATACCTGTTAATGGCATTATCCATACCCATATCATTCTCAGAGTTAGCGTCATTGCCATATATTTTTTCAACTTCAATCTCCGACAATCTGACTCATATGTTTTTATAACATATAAGTAATACGTTAACCATATTGGGAATAATGTTATCATAAATCGTCGAATAATAGTTTGCATCACAAAGCTTGGCAACAATAAAATCAAAGGCGTAATAGACATAGTGTATAAGAATACATATGTTTTATCATTCATTATGTTAGGTATTAACCTTATGATTTTGGCATGTACATAAATCATCATACCCATAGTTATAAGTATTGGAAGCAAAGAGTATAACGCGCCAGAAAATGACGTAATGTTTCCATCCTCAAAGTATGAATTATATTGTTCATCTAATGACACAAAACCTATACTATACATAATGACAAGGAACAAGTTTGCAAATAAACCTGTAAATATCATTATTCGTGGCTTTTTTTTCCTTAAAAAATAAATTACACAAAACGCTCCCATCAAAATTACTACTGTTTTGTGAAACAACAAAGCTATAATAGCTAAGATTATTGCAGACTGTTTTTTCTTGTCTATCAAAAACATCGACATTGATAATATCGATGTCGGTAAAGCCACAAAAAAACGGATTTGACTTGCCATATCTACGTAATTCGCTGCAATCAACATTATTGTAACAAACAATGTATTTATGCCAAATCTCCGAATCATTAATACTGTCGAAACGGCTATTAATACGATATGGAATCTATATAAATCCATAAACTCCAGTCCTCTACTTGAGAAACGCTCCGATAGATATGAAAATGCAATATCTCTTGAATCAATTTTACCCTCAAACATTAAAGTATATGAGTAAAGGTCGGATGCTTCAGTAATACCCCAAAAACATATAACATAAACCAAGATCGCAATTATAGCATTGATCTCGTATTTAATTTTTTTCATCCGTAATTTTCTTCAAAACATTTGACACCTTCAACATTTGCGCATCCCAAGTGAGAGTGTTTTTTATTGTTTCCCTTATTTCTAATGGTGACATCTTTAACATATTAACAAAATGTATGATTTTATTGATGTCAACGGGGCTCTCATCGGCACTCTCTTTCAGGACATAACTCTGATTATCAAAATCATCATTCATTTCAGAGTAAATAAAAGGAATGCCCCTTGAAGCATACTCTACATTTTTTAAAGATTTCACCTTGAAAACATTCTTCCTATGACAAGCAAGGCAACCTATAGCGAAATCTGCAACATCAAAATATTCATCCAATTCACCTCCTGACTTCATTCCTTCACAATAGACATGATCTGCCACATCTAATTCAGATGAGAGTTCTTGGTATTCTTTGATAAATTTGGCCCCATTACCAATTATATAGAAAACAACTCTCTCTTTGCCACCCTTTTTATAATACTCAGAGATTCCTCGTATAATTCTATCATACCCATGCCATGGTGCTAACTGTGCAACACCCACCATCACAAACCCTTTGTGAGGCTTCGGATGTCTTAAGCGAATACTATTGATATCTACACTATTTGAAATATTCACACAAGGAACACCATAAATGTGGCTTAAGTCTGTATATGTAATAATTCTATCAATATATTTTTTAAAATATTTCCGGCATCTCTTTTCTACTAATAGCTGAACCTTTGATACAATACCATTTTGAAGTTCTTTGTCATATGGATAAGTTGGTATTTCCAGGAACAACACTGCACCACTCTCTTTTAAGTCGCTTAGAAAACGTAAAAAAGAAGGAGTCGCATTTAACACATATCGGATGTATACATATTTGATATTATGTTTTTTTACATACTCAGCTATTTCTTTATATTTTGTATAGAGGGAAATTTTTGCTCTTACCCCTTTACCTAAGTTACATACGACCTTATCATCAATAACATAGGAATATCTTCCACTCTTCTCTATGACCATTTTACACAGCTTCATATCAAAGCCCAATGAACGGAAGGCATTGTACTGGGCAATGATTTTCTTGGATATTCCAGACTCCTCATATATTGGCCTGAAAGTCAAAAACAGTGATTTCATAAAATATCTTTATTAATGACACTTCGGATTCCTAAAATTACAATAATTATTTAACAGATCCCTTAAAAGGATTCTGTTTGTACTCGATAGTCTTATATATGTACCATAGTAGTTCAATTGGGCCAAATTGCCGCAACACACGTTTTAAATACACAAGCAATTTAGTACGACATTTTATCTTTCCTATTGACTCACAATATTTATTATACCTTACCGATACCATAAACCTGCAACGTAAGGAATTACGGTCTTTTTTCAAAACCAAGGAGCCTGTTCTTACTGTTACAATATACATAATGTCTTCATAAACAGTTATTCTTTTAGCCAGACTGCCTGCCGTAGAAGAAAACATCACATCATTGGCAACCGGTACCTCTTCAAACCTAATATTATTTTCTATAATGAAGGACCGTCTGAAAATTTTTCCCCATGGTACATTATAATGGAATCTTATCTCATCTTCAGCATCCTCTTTTTTTTCAAGATAATCCCTAATTAGGCCATTTAATCTTTTTTTACTTGGTCGTTCTATCGGTTTAAGTGTGTCAGAATCCACACTATCAACGCAAAAATATCTAATATCTACAGTCTTATCTTCAATAAAGTCATCAACTTTCCCCCAGAAATTCTTATGAAAAAAGTCATCTGAATCTACAAATATCAGCCACTCACCGATAGCGTGTTCTAATCCCACATTTCTCGCTTTGCCTGCACCTTTAGCCTGCGAGCCATTAAGAAGAATAACCTCCAAGCCATTACGTTCTTGCAGTAAAGGTTTCTTCCCTTCGTCGCTATTATCATCCACAACAATTATCTGTATATCATCCCGCTTCGGAATACTATCAACACAACGCTTCAGCAATTCCGGGCAGTTTTTATGGGGAATAACGACACTATATTTAAATGCTAGCTTTTCCATATGTTCAATTCCCCCATACCGTCTTCCACATCATTCTAGTTTCGCTTTGTATTTGTGGTAATACTTTAGATAATTCTTTTCTAATCTTCGTATTCATATCTTCCTGTAAATAATCTCTTACCATTTTCAAAGACACGCTCAAATCATTAAGAGGCAGAATACATTCATACTGATTATAGTCTTTGAACAACTCACTATATTTATGACTCCAGCTCGTGGCAAGGCAAGGAACACATGAATTCAAAGAAGAAGCCACACCATGAAACCTTGAAGAAATAACCAAATAAGAGGCTGCAATCAGCCCCTTCACCTCTATCGCGTTCAAACCAGTTACCACGTCTATCTTTTCTTGCATTTGGGATTGAAGGTATTCGCATAAATCTTTATCCTCCTTGCCTTCATGATTAAGTAGAAAAACTGTTTTTCCTGTTTTCTTCGCTTCTTTTATTATAGAACTTAACAGTTTAAGGTAATCTTCAGTTGACATTGCGCCTTTATTTATCATCTGCTTATTTGGTATGACACAAATACCATTTTTTAATAAAGAATACTCCTGTGGAAATATCCCTTCAACAATTGACGTAAAATCCGTAAACATTTTTACCTTTCTCATATCAACGAGATGGGAATCCTTAATATAATCATACGAAACTTGTTCACGTGGCATAAGAATGGATGCACTTTTATTAAATTCAGCCATGATACTTTTTATTACGGAAGTTTCAAGTGGTCCAAAAGCTTGTGGCAAATAGATTATTTGGGTCCCTCCTCTCTTAAACGCCCTAAGTTGTTGTTTTAGGATGGCATAATACTTAGGAGCGAGATTAAATTGATCTGAAAATTTAAATCCGCTTCCATCCAAATAATAATCTACTCTACCCATTGCTATCATATGAGGCATAAGTTCAAAAGGTAAATGAAGAATTCTAAACACTGATGGCAGTCTCAATTTACTTTCAAACGACTCATAAGGAATAAAACGTATATCAAGTTGAGATTTTATATATTCTAGCCCTTGAGGTATTCTGTTCCTTGGAATAAAAACTGTTGCCTTTGGAAATTTTCGTTCAATTTCTTGCAAGATTGCATAAAGCATCAACTCCGCTCCCTTATTCGTGGTCTGAATTCCAGATAATACTATTCTCATTTTGACTACTTATTTTGTTCTTTCTTCAAAACATTTCTCCAGTTCGTTAGTCCTTTGCGGCCGTGAAACTTAGAAATCACTGTCACTTTAGACAAATCTCCTTGAGCAAGCCCTTTTCCCACATATTCTTCATTCTGATAATTGTCATACGTGTCTATGCCCCCTAGTATGGAATTGGGGATACATTTCAATAACACTTCCTCATATGGGAATGGACAAAACCTATCAAGGAAAGGAATTTGCCATTTTTTAGTAGAGTGATGTTACGAGAGATGGCATAATAGCGAATCTTATCCTTCTTACTTGCCATACCAAGATAATCCACAAAGTCGAGATTATATTTAGAATAATCAACACCATGTCTCTTGCATGATTTCCTGATAACCCCGTCCATTGAGGCGTCAAAGGTAAAATCAATCCCTTTCTGATAATTATTGTCTTTGTACCCCTTGATGGTTTTTTTGATACCAGTCTGAAGGTCGTATGTGGTTTTGTATTCAGGAACGATATCTTTTATCTTTTGATTATTGCAAATCAAATCAAAAGTCCGTCCCCAAATCCTACCCTTCATATCAGGGGCAAGCTCTGAATATTCCTCACTGGTTATATCATAGAATACTGCCTTCTTATTGATTGTATTCTCAACACATTCAATAACATCATTCCAGGAATAAGCGTTATCTCCGCTTATATTGTACGCCTGGTTATATGCTCTTTCATTGCCGATCAAGCCCACAAGTCCAACCACAAAGTCTTCCACTCTCATCATGTTCCACTTTGTCGTACCGCCATTCCAACGAATAATAGGCTTGCCTGCAAGTATTCTGCTAACGAGCGTCCAATGATAGCCATAGGCTGGGGCGATACCATATGGTATTCGAGAGTCATCGTATGTAATACAAGGCCTGATGATTGTATAATTAATATTGTTTTTCTTCGCTATTTCAGTAAGATAACATTCACATTCCCATTTATTAACACTATACTCCCACTGTTTAAGCACTTTTTCATCATCTTCAGACTTCACGCCAACTTGCTCATAATTATAGACACAAGCCGACGAAATAAAAACATATTGCGTACAATAGGGTGAGAGCAAGTCAACACTGTACTCTATATGATTCTTGTTGAAACAAATAAAATCAATGACTGCATCAAAGTGTTTACCTTGCAATGATGATTGCATGACTTCCTTATTCCTATAGTCGGAAATAATAACATTGACACCATCTGGAACGCCCTTACTCTTTCTTCCTCTGTTGACAATGGTCACATCAATTCCCTGACGTATGGCTTCTTTAACGACAGCTCCGCTCAAAAGACCTGTGCCACCTATTATTAAAATCTTCATCCTCGTTAGTATTTATCTTGTAAAATCCTTATTGTAGTCTCAGGAACATATTCCTTGATTGATTCAAAGTCGCGCTCTTTTAATAATCGCCTAACTTCTGTTGCGTTAATGACACGTTTCTCATCAAGAGCCAACCTCGGTATTTCGCAGAACTCCATACCATATTTAGGCAGTATCCTGCGCATATTTTCGTTATAGTTCAATGTAACGGGATCGAACGGCTCTTCACCTGCAAAACGTTTTTTTATCCCAAGTGGAGGCGCTATATGCTTGCAGAAGGTCTCAACATCCATAGACACATCAAAATTCTTCTCTTTAACGTAATCCTTCATAAAATACTCAGGAAAGGTGAGTGATGATATGATAAACTTTCCGCTTGAAACTACAACGACATTCTTCAAGTCTGCAGTTCCTTGTTTCACCATCTCAAATCTATCTTCGTATTTAAAGAAGGATTTATCTTCCTTAACCACGAAAATATACAGACGGTCAACCTGTTTGGCTGCATATTCTATAAGATACCGATGACCTTTTGTAAATGGGTTGCAGTTCATTACGATTGAACCGCACTCCTTTATTTCATCAGTTAGAGGATATTCCATCAAGATGGATGAGGTATATTCATTAATCTCCTTATAGAAGTCAGAGTTGTTGTTTTTCTTCAGGTAAGCCTTTAGATGTTCTGAGTTAAAGGAGGAATACAGACCTTCATCAACTGGTTTTGCTGCAAAGTTCTGCTTTATTAAATCTGCCACAATTATTACCGCCACGTGCTGATAACCTATATGGTTCATGTGGCCAGGCTTGTCATAGAAGCACCACTTGGCTTCTGGGTACTCATGCCATTCGTGAGTGATTTCTTTATATTTTACACCTGCCTCTTCCCAATGTTTAAGGAGTCGTTTGTCAATGTGCATCATGTAAAAGAGAATTATGTCACCTTCCTTATATCCCACACAATCGTTTAGGAAGTTGTGTTCCAAATATTCATCTTTACCTCCCCAGAGTCCGTGATTCACTACTCGGACATCCGTAATGCCGTGATTCCTCAACTGCAACTGAATTTGGCTTGGCAAGCTGTTCTTATCCTCTACAGCATAGCCAAACGCCCCGCATCGTCCATAAACATGAATTGTGCGCTTATAAGTTTCAGGCTGATAGAATACCACTCTCTGCCCTTCTATCACATTAACATATTTACTGGCAAAATCCTCATGGCAATAAGTATCTCCTTTCGCTATTACCTGAGGAATCTTCCCAAGTTCTTTAATATAATCTTGGCTATAAAGGTTACCAAACAATTCTTTCAAGTCGCTCTCATACTCGTCAACATGATCAAGTAAGAATGGGAAATTAACCCTATTCGCCATTCTTTTTTGAGCTGATTCAGAATAAACAAATCCCGTTTTCTCTTTACCTATTCTGTTGTAGTAGTAAACTGGGACATTCTTCTTTGCCAATAGCAGAAGAGCATCCTTCATTGCAAAAAATTGCTCCGCGGCCATATTAACCTTTGATGCATTGGCAGTCCTTATTCTCATCAAGCGAGACACAATTGCCCTGACATAGCGGTTGTTGGATACTACTATAACACCACTATTCCGAAATCCTTTCAATGCTCTAAACAGTCCCCAAATGGAATCTATGGGCACAACTTTGGAGTTCATCTCTCTGTAATATGCATCTATCAGAGATTTATTGACATTTTGTTCTTTATACATAATTATATTATTTTTTCTTACCCTATCTCCTATACTAAAGATTTCTTAGCAGACAAACCAATCAGAACGGGAAAATACTGTCTTAAAATGTAATTCAACAATAAGTATAGCAATATTAGGCAGATCAAGCTAAATGCAAGAAACTCAACATAAGATATGTTCGGATTCAAATATCTTATAATCGGCTCTACTACCCAATTCAGCACCGGACGATGAAAGGCGAAAATTACCAATGAATCTCTCCCCAAATATATAATTCCTTTTCCAATCACATTTTCGTGTTTCCATAACTGAGATATATACCACATCGAAAAACAGCCTAATACTGTATACATGTAATTCAAAAACCAGTTACCTTGTACTAATATGTTGCGAACAAATTCCAATCTCTGAGGAAGGAATATGGCTATACCTAGGAATAAGAATATTGCCGGTATCCTCAAAAACCATTTGTTCAAAGTATCCTTATATTGTCGAATTATATACCCCAAATGGATAAACGATAATCCCAATAATAAATTACCGTAGCCAAATATTTGTGTCCTATTGTGAGTAAGGTATGCCAACATGATGCAAACTATCACTATGAGGTTCTTTAATCTGCCCCCCCCAATCTTACTGATTAGGTAGTAAATAATGTTACAGAAGAAAAGGCTGAAAAGAAACCATAAAGGTCCATTTGCACGTATCGCTCCTGTTGCAATTGTGCCTCGTATAAGATTTAAATCTCCCCAATGACCATTTGCTATTAAGTTATACAGTTCAAAAATTAAAATACCCCAAATAGAGAAGGTTAGATAAGGGATACCTATCTTCTTTGCTTTATCACGTATGAAGGACTTAAAATCTTTCTTACAAGAAAAGAAATAGCCTGTTCCAACATAAAAAGTCGCCATGAAAAACGACATAAAAGTAAACACAGATGCACCTTCCTCTGGCACTCCAAATACTACCCTGCCGTAATTGAGGCTAATATGATAGATTAGCATCCAAAGTATTATCGTGCCTCTTATCCAGTCAAAGTAGCTTATACGACCTTCATGACTCATTTGTCCGTTTGTGATCATCATTTGATGAAAATTCTTCGTATTTTTCGAACCACCCTTTTTACTATGTTTGTATTACTGGCTGTAATATATTTCCTTGCAGCGGCATAATAACCCGCCTCGTTAAATAACTTAAAAAAGTTTTCCCTATCAGGGTTCTCAGATGGGTGCTCATCCAAGTGTCGACAGCTTGCTAGGGCTTTTTTTTGCTCGGTTAATTCGATGTCGAGATACTTGACAGAATCTCTTAATAATCTTTCTCCTTTGTTAGAATTAACCGTTATCAACGAAACGCCAAGGTCGTTTCCTTGCTGTCTAAATATCCCTTGGTACTGCCAGTAGTCAGCCAATGTTACATCAGCCACTCTTGGCAGAGAAGCAAATCTACATACTCCACATGAAGGCCGGTAGAACAAACCACGAAGATATCCGGCATGAAAAAGTTGCTGTGTACTCGCCTCCTTTTCAACTGTTCCATCCTGGTAGGTTATCTTGTACTGATTATGACTCCACCCAGCAGACTTATCGCGGAATATGAGATCTTTAATTATTTTACCTTCCCTCTCCTCTTTTTCCTTCCTGTATGCTTTCCACACTTTTCGTGATGGTACGCCATGGCAAACAACATCACAAGTAATTAGATTCTCGTATTTCTTGTTCAGATAGCCTTTAAGACCTGCTATTTGACAACCGGTTCCACTATAAAGAACGATTTTTCCATCTTTCAAATCAGCTTTTACTTGCGCAAAAGTCTGACCAGTATCACTTTGGAAATACTTAGAGCGGCGAATGGCCTTGATTTCGTCTAAGGTTTCTGCTCTTTGGTGATATACACTATCGACATCTTTCTGAACAGCCCCATATACTATTCCCCCATTATCTATAATGGTCTTCGAAAAAGCCCAAAATGCACCACCGGAAGACACTTCCAGCAAATCATCATTATCCTTTAATTGACCTGCATAAAATACCGGGTAATTATCGTAACCAGTGCAAACATCCTTTCGTTCCTTGAGCATAGGACAACTATTCTCACAGAGATGGCACTCTATACAATCCTCAACCTTCACTTTTGGATATATAAAGCCGTCGCTGTCCTCTTCCATTGTAATGATGTGTCGTGGACAGGCATTGGTACAAGCACCACAACCAGTACAGGCTCTTTTATCTTTAATCCCAATCATTTCTTCTTCAATTTGCTTTTAACAGCATTCATCAGCTTAAGACGCATATCCTTAGTCAACCCAACAGTCCATACGCCCCCAGCAACAGAGAGAATACTTGTAGTAACAATGATAGCGAAATACCCTAATTCACTAAAATCAGAATTGCCCATATAGCTGCTTACCAATATAGGTATAGGTAAAGAAAACACAACAACCCTTAAACATGGCCATACAACAGCCCACACATCTTTCCATGTATAATCGACAATTTTTATGAGAAGTATCGGTTTTACCACAAGACCAATTACTGCATAACAAATTGCCGTTGCCCAAGAGAGTGCTATAGGCGAGAATCCTAGTTTGAAAAGTATATAGACAATTATGAAATTAATGAATAAACATGTTGGTGAAAGAAGTGCATTCTCTTTCAACTGCCCCTTAGCAAATAAAGCTTTATAGAATGAAGTATCAAACACCTGGAACAAGCTCTGAATGATGATAATCTGCAAAAACGCAGTTGTATATGGAGGTACCACACCTAACCAAAGGGACAATAATTGCTTTGAAGAGAAGTATATAGGCACCGCTAATAATAGCATCAAGTAGAAGCTATACTTGGTCATGTCCATAAGCAGCGCTTTCGAACCAGAATAGTCATACTGAGCATAACGCTTTACAATTTGAGGTACTGTTGCCGTTTGAAAATTTGTCATAAACTGATAGGCAGCCATCTCTACCTGAATCGAAATACTTCTTGCAGCAACAACTGCTGGAGCAAAAAACATATTTAGTAATAAGAGAATACCCTGATTATTCAGAGCAATAGCAGAATTAGCGAACAAACTCCAACCTGAAAAACCTGCAATTTCATTAAACACTCCTTTGTCGATGCTCAACTTAAAATAAGTTTCTTCATATCGTTGAGTGCAGTATATTCTATAGAACACAACTATAGAAATCTGCAGAACGCATCGGAGTATAGCGTATAAGATAAGTTTATCATATTGCCCTATAAGAAGCATATAAACTATCAACAACTTCATTACGGCCTCAATAACACTCACATATGCAAAGATTTTCATATTCTCATGAGCAATAATACAAGCATTGTATGGGACCTGAGTCAATGTAAATAGTACTGTAAAGATTGAAAGATGGAAGACCCATACCGCAGCTTCCATCCTATCTGGTGGTATAATAAGTTTATGGTGCAGAAACCAATATCCTAAGGATTCTGCCACTAATATAATCACTACAGCAAGAATAATATGGCTCGTTAATGTAGTATTGAAAATCTTCTTAAGTTTCTCTATATTACCTTCGCCCAGACCATAAGTAAGAAATCGTGACGTACCCGTACTTAATGCACTATTGAGAAAACTTAATAGTCCAACTATGCCACCAACTGATTGATAAATTCCATAGTCATCTACACCAAGCACTTGCAATATCACACGTGATGTATACAATGAAATAGTCATTGTAATCATCATACGAAAATACAAGAACATTGTATTTTTCGCGATTCGTTTGTTATTTGAAGGTGTATCTTGCATTTATTGTTGTTTTTTTAAAAGGAAAGGCCATCGGAATAAATTTTGAGATCTTCGGAACAAACGTCCTTTCAGATCGAGCAGAACCGTTCTTATGAGAGAATTCTGAAGGGAAACCTGTTATGATTATTCTATTATTATATCTTACTTTGTTCTGGCAGGCAGTATCGAACTGCAAACTAACGTTCCACCTGTGCTGCCAGAGATATTAATCTACTTTTAGATATGTTCTTCTACCCCACGGAAATGCACATTCAGTTCGTGCAGGTGCTCGAGCAATGTACCGAGAGGAGTACCCTCTGTCATCTTGGCAAAAGCGTTGACATCCTTGGGGAAGCACTTGCCGCCATAACCGAACTTGCCATCAGGACCGGGGACGTAGGTATGCGTGTCGTTAATGTAGCCGGACAACAGCACACCGGTATGTACCTTGCGCCAGTCAGCACCCATCTGCTCGCAGTATTCACGGCAGGCATTGAAGTAGGTCACCTTATAAGCACCGAATACGTTGTGCATGTACTTAGTGAGCTCGGCCTCCAGCGGAGTCATCACAGTGAACTTCTTACCTACGAAGATTTTGGTGAGCAGTTCGTGAGCTCCGGTGAATACCATGGTCTGTTTCTTAAAGTCCTCGATGTGCGTACGCTCGGTAAGGAACTCAGGCATGTAGTGCACCTTGTGACCTGTTTCCTTGGAGAGCATGTCGCTGGTGCCGGGGAGAATCGTGGTACGAACAAATACGGGCACATCGGGAAGTTTCTTTATCAGCTCCTTCATCAGTGTCAGGTCCTGCGTGCCGTCATCCTCGGTGGGTACGTGGATTTGCAGGAAAGCGATGTCAATGTTACTCAAGTCATCATTGTAACCCTTGTAAGGGTCGCTGATGAACAGTTTACACTCGGGGTTGTTGTGTTCCAACCAATCTTTCAGGGCTCCACCTACGAAGCCACATCCAATAATTCCAACGTTAATCATTGTTGATGATATATTAATTTGTTATTTTTCCTTCAAAACAGAAGCAAGCCCATCGGGATAATTATGGTTCACGATTAATGGTGAATGATTAATGGTTATCGTTAAACATGGGAACGCCTGTCCTTGTATCGTCTACTATGTTGACTAGTTTTTATTTTATGATTGCTCTCTGTTTTATATATGCTCACTACGCGGACAAATTTACAACATTATTTTCACTTAAACAGCATTTGGGCTGAAATGGGTTGGTTTAAATGTAAATAAAGTGTAAATTTTGTTAATTAAGCGATGTTATAGTTATGTTTTACCGGCCCATTTTATCGGACATATGTTCCCCGGCTCACAAACCTAAGTTCGCAGCGGGTGTACACCTATGTTATTTGGCCCATGAACATATCTTCATTTTTTTCGTCATTTTTTCGCCTTCTTTTTCTTGACAGCTCCGACATCCGTTTGGGTATCCTCTACATCCGTCTCCAATTCCTCTCCGTCGTTCTCAGGATTCTCACCATCGTCCTTATCCTCGGAATCTTCGTCGTCTCCCTCAGTATCATCTTCTGTTTCGTCAATCTCCTCGTCGGCCTCTTTACATGCGATGGCTTTTACTATCTCTTCTTCATGTTCTTCGACCTTAGCTATCGTGGTGTTCTCGGTGACAATCATTTCATCTGCATGAACCACCGTGATATGAACCTCCAGCTTTTCAATATGTACAACGGTGGAGCCATCCTTGCGCCTGACAACCAACTTCCGGCCTACATTAACCTGATCAAGCCTTCCGGCTTTACTATGCATGGAGGATTTTTTGATAAGCCTGGAGGGTTTTACGGAAGGCTTGGCAGTGACCTTAGCGGAAACCTTGCCGGAAGGACTTATCTCCACATCCAGCCCTGTACGACCAATGGATTCGATGAGAGCATGTGGAGTTCTTCGCCCGCCAGAACCACCAGGAGCAGAATAACTCTGGGCCATAACAACGGCACGGTCTGCCACCTTACTGGCTACAGTATAGGCTATCTCCGGCTGGACATGAACATTGAGTAAACGATCTCCCATCTTTAGAAGCACCTCACGGCTGCTGGCCTTGACCAACTGAACAGCTATCGCGGCAGCACTATAGCCTGCACCGGCACTCCTCTTTCTAGGGAAACCATGAGAACGACGCTTCCGCATCAACTCACGTACCATCTTCTGAGCTGCGCGGGTATCTACTAATTTTGAGCCTCTCTTAACCATAAGTCCACCTTCTTAAATTATTCACTCCTTCAAAAGGTATGTCTTGCTTTTCATCAACTTGTCAATAGCAATTTGGATGGGCTTGGTGGTGTTGAAGCCCAACTCGGGACGGGTGCGCGACACAAAGCCGTCGCCAAGCATCTGCGCCACACGAGTGGCAACATAGCGCTCCTCGAAGATACCGATGCCGCCTAAAGCATGTTTGCCAAGGTAGCAGATGATGTGGAGTACCTCCCTGCGGTTGAAGCTGGTATCGTGTTGATGACCTTTTTTGAAAACTACGGCATCCACCTCGGGAATAAGCAGGATGTCGGCCCAAAGTGCCATGTACTTATCCTTCCACTGATAGGCGATGAGCGGCAGGAGTTTGGCCACATAGGCCAGAATGTCGCGACGCACAGCCTCCTTCAGGGCCTGAGTGTTGTCAACAGAAGCCGGAGCAGCGTGAGGTGTCGGAGCCGGGGCGCCGCTGCCCGACGCTTTGACGGTCTTGGTACCATCGGCGTTCTTGACTATTGTGACTTCGTTGACCCCGGAAAAGTTATTCTCCACATTGATAACCTTCACCTCTGTATAGTGGTTCCCCGAGCCGGGATTGCCTTTAACATGTACTTTCATAACTCAACTTTTAAAATGCGTAACACATTGATATTAAGGGTGTGAGTTGTTAGGTTTCCATTAAACAACCTAACAAATTGCCTTACAACTTACACACAAACATATCTTTGCACCGGATTTCAGATCCAACGCGTTCTTTGACATACTGAGACAGCAGACATATATAATAAGGTGTGACGCAAACATTTGTTTTAATTATTTGTTCAACCCTAAAACAGTTTACAACTATGATAGATTATTCTGTTTACATGCAGCCCAATCCATTGGACGAGACTGCAGCGCCAAAGGCCTACGCCAAGGCGCAGATGCGTGAAAACATGAGTTTCACGAAGTTTGTCAATCACATTGCTTCCCACAACGGCGTGTTCAGCCGCGGTACGGTGAAGGGTGTCCTGAGCGATGCCTGCTCGTGCCTGGTGGAACAACTGCTGGAAGGCAAGAAGGTCCAGCTTGGCGAACTGGGCAACTTCTGGATCTCACTGGCCAGCAACGGCGCGGAGACCATGGAGACATTCTCCGCATCCAACATCAAAGAAGTGAAAATCGTCTTCACTCCCGGTGAGGACTTTGAGAACCTCCGCAGTAAGGCTGAATTTAACCTCGTGGCCAGCCGCGTGGCTCAGGCCGCTACGCTGAAGACCGAGAAGACCGGAGGCACCACCGTCGATCTGGAAGCGGCTCGCGCCGCAGCCCGTCCGTCAAGTGGCGGCACTACGGGCGGAGGGAACACGAATTCCGGGAACAACTCCGGATCTACGGACAACTCTGGATCCACGGATTCAGGGAGCAACGGATCTACGGAGAATCCCAGCGCAGGCGGCAGCTTCACGATCGCTGCAGGTGTTGGCTCTGACGGTGGCGGCAGCGTGACCATCAAGAAGAACGGCGCCGTCGTTGAAGGTGGCTCTGTGCAGGCTTCGGCCAGCGACACGGTAGTCATCGAGGCCGTGCCTGAGAACGCCAACTTCCAGTTCATGAGCTGGAGCGACGGCAACAGCCAGAACCCCCGCACCATTCAGCCCAGCGCTGACATGAACGTGACTGCGAACTTCCTGGACCTCTCGAAGATTTAAAAGCTCAGCCCCCTCCCCGCTCCCCCTTTGGGTGAGTGCCAACAACACCGCCCATTGAGGGAGTGAGGGACCAGGCTTTTCTAGGAAGCAAATTAGTCCACTCTATTATTAACTTTTAAATGTGTATAACAATGAAGAAATTATTTCATACATTATTCGGTAAGCTTCTTGCAAAAGCTATCGACAAGTCGGTTAACGACGAAGTGAGCACAGAAGTGCTTGCCTTGCCAGAAACGGAGTCCCCCACTCTGCCGGGCGACAACGCCAAGAAGGCACGTTGGAAGTTCATCATTCAGACGTTGATCAACATTCTCGCTGCTGTGCTGACAGCACTGGGAACAACGTCGTGCATCAATCACATTCTTTAAAGAAAGGAGGTGACGCCATGAGAATGATAACACTGATCATCATCCACTGTTCGGCCGTTGGTCCCTGGCAGGAAAGCGGCGTGCGTGAGATCGATGCCTGGCACCGCCAGCGCGGCTGGAAAAACGGCTGCGGCTACCACTATGTGGTGCGTCGCGACGGAACCATCGAAACGGGACGCCCGCTGGAGATGGTGGGAGCCCACTGTCAAAACCGCAACAGCCACTCCATCGGTATCTGCTATGAGGGCGGTTTGGACGGCTTCGGGAAACCGGCCGACACTCGCACCCGTGCGCAGATAAGTGCTCTACGCGAGTTGTTGGAGCAGTTGCACGAGCAGTTCCCGAAAGCCATTATCGCAGGTCACAACGTGTTCAACCCGATGAAGGATTGTCCGTGCTTCAACGCCATGCGTGAATATGCGGACCTGCAACCGAAGCCCTGATCGCAGAGCGCACCAAGAAGCGCTCTACGTGACGCACTGAAGCGTTACACCTCGCTTATATATTGTCTGTTGTGCTCAGGATGTCTTTGACAAACGGGATCCTATTGGTATCTCCGGCGCTATAGGCGCCAGCACTTTACTTAACCGGGTCGGTGGCAAATGGTTTGGAAGGCCTGCCACCGGCCTTTTTTATTTCACGATACCCTTCTCCAGGTACTCTGCGAGGTTCGTTCTTACTTTGGCAGCGGCGCCTTCGGCTGCTACCTTTGCAATATCATGCTCGACCATGAGCTTGACGAGCTGCTCGAAGCTGGTCTTCGCAGGATTCCAGCCCAACTTGGCCTTGGCCTTCGTCGGGTCACCCCAGAGGTTGACGACGTCGGTGGGACGGTAGAAGTCGGGGGAAACGCGGACGACAACGTCTCCGGGTTTTAGTTGAGAATTCATGAAGCTTCGCTCCATAGACATCTTGCTCGCCTCAGCAGAGTCGGAACAAGCTCCACTCTGCGTTCGACTCGGGCAGATGTTGACAGTTGACAATTTTTTGTCGATGCTCTTGACTACACCTACTTCGTCAATACCCTCGCCCTTGAACTCGAGTTCGATGCCGGCGTGTTTGAAAGCCAGGTCGGTGAACTCGCGAACGGAGTGCTGCACACCGGTAGCGATGACGAAGTCCTCGGGCTTGTCGTTCTGCAAGATGAGCCACATGCACTCTACATAGTCCTTGGCATAGCCCCAGTCTCGGAGGCTGTCCATATTGCCCAGGTAGAGGCAGTCCTGCAGGCCCTGGCTGATGCGGGCAGCGGCCAGCGTGATCTTCCTCGTGACGAAGGTCTCGCCGCGACGCTCGCTCTCGTGGTTGAAGAGGATGCCCGAGCAGCAGAACATATCATAAGCCTCGCGGTATTCCTTGACAATCCAGAAGCCGTAGAGCTTGGCGACAGCATAGGGGCTGTAGGGATGAAAGGGGGTGTTCTCGTTCTGAGGGACCTCCTCCACCTTGCCGTAGAGCTCGGAGGTACTTGCCTGGTAGATGCGGCAGGTCTTCTCGAGGCCACAGGCACGGACGGCCTCCAGCACGCGGAGCACGCCGGTGGCGTCCACGTCGGCGGTGAACTCGGGGGAGTCGAAGCTGACCTGCACATGGCTCTGGGCGGCCAGGTTGTAGATTTCGTCGGGGCGCACCTTGCCGACGACCTTGACGATGCTCATGGAGTCGCCGAGGTCGGCGTAGTGGAGGTGGAAGTGGGGCTTGCCCTCCAGGTGGGCAATGCGCTCACGAAAGTCGACGGAGCTGCGGCGGATGATGCCGTGGACTTCGTAGCCCTTGTCCAAAAGAAACTCGCTCAAGTAAGAGCCGTCCTGACCGGTGACACCGGTGATTAATGCTTTTTTCATATATTTGTTTTATTTGTATAATCCTATCAACTATTCTTTTCTTTGCTATCTATCTCCTTCAGCAGAACCGACGGTACGAAGGCTATGGCGACACTGGCAATGCCTTCCAATTCAACGACAACACGCTTGCAGCGCTTGACACGGCGGATGACGCCGGTAATGCCGTCAAAAACGCCGCCTGTGATCAGGACACGCTTGCCCTCCCTGCCCACGACAGTCTCGTCGTTGAGGAACATCACGCTGTCATCGGTCCTGGAGGCAACGCGCATGAAATTCTGCATCTGAACATCAGGCACCGTCATAATGGTGTGTTCCTCTTTGGCAGTCCGGTCCATGATATAGCGCAAAGGCTGCAACAACTCCGTCGATTTCAAGCTATTAATCCGAGACTTCGAAGAGCGGACAAAGATGAGGTTGTTGATGGCAGGCACCAGTTCACGGCGAGGATGCTCCGTGCCGGCATCTGCCAACTTATACGTCATCGGCAAGAAGTTCTCAATACCTAAGCGGTCCAGCTCTGCCTTCACCTTGAGTTCACGAGAATATGTCACCCTCATCGGGAACCAAAACTCGGGGTCACCACACATCCTTGTGTCGCGCCCCAAACACTCGTTATTTTGCTCCTTTCCTATCATGCCGCTCTGATTTTCAGTAGCTTTATGACCAGGACATTCAATTCATAGGTCCATGTGACCTCGTTACAGGGGTCAAAGATACGAATAATTTTTCAGATAAACGGCATTTGGGCTGAAATGGGTTGGTTAAAATTCCATTTTTTTCGTTTATCGTGTATCGATTATCGGTTATCGAGGGGCGGTTTTCGGTTATCGTGTATCGGTTATCGGTTATCGGGGAGCGGTTATCGGGAAACGGTTATCGGTTATCGAGTGCCGTTTATCGTGTTTCGGTTATCAGTTATCGTGACTTAGGATTGAGGTGCGGAGGCCAGACAACATCTTTCCAATATCAATAATCTGCGGCTTTATATTCTTGACATCTTCCTCAGTTATATAACCCAAATCTGCGGCCGTTTCCAGCTCACTGTATGTTTCCAATAACGAGCCATACGCCATATCGATGAAATGGGCCTTATCCTTTGGATGGTTCCGGCCACTACCCTCTGCAATATTTGCCTTTACAGATACTACTGCACGTCTTATCTGACTGCCTAAAGCAAAGTTTTCAACAGCAGGCAACTTATTCACCAGGACATAGACATCCTTGACTAACTGCCGTATTGACTTGTAAACGCGTAATCCTTCAAAAGAAAAGTCGTGGGAGTCCATATTTCGGTTATCGTATTTCGGTGGTTTATTGTTTTTGTGACCGTCTGTGCGGTGTCCTGCTGGGATCGTCCGTGCTATTGGGTGTGATCTCGCGGTGGGACGGTTGCCTTCGGTTACACCTCGGCCGCATTGCCTATGGCAAAGCAATCGGGGGCGGGAATCCGCGACCCTCGGCTTGGGAAGCCAATGCTGCAGTAATGCGGAGAGCATGTGTTAAGAAATTTGAATCATATAATTGAATACATAACTATCATCCGGTTCAAGACATTGGATGTACTCTCTTTCTGATATATCACCCTGAAAATCATATTTGTCTGCTATACCACACCAAGGTTCTATACAAACGAATGGACAACCCGACTTATTGGGAGCCCAAAGGCCATAACACTCTGCTTGTGGGCAGACAACACGTAGCCCCTCTCTCATCTGTTTGTCTAACAAAGCTATACTTGCTACCTGATTACCCTCTATCATGAGTGCACCATTAGCAAAAGAAGTATTCGTTATTGGACAAATACCAGTTCCATTCATCAAAGCCCTCGGAGTGCCGTAGGTATGACGCAGGCCATCTATAAGATATGAAGTGATCACCGGCGAAACAGGGCTACCTGACTCATCAAAAAATTTCACATATCCATGAACATCTTCCGTCTCGTCATAATCTGGTAAAATGAAAGCCGGATGTGCCCCTATCTGGAAGTACATGGTTTTGCCACCAAGATTTCTTACTGTCCATGAGCAAGAAACAGCATTGTCTATAGTTTCATATCTTGCCTCCAGGTCAAATGAGTAAGGATAGTTCGTTGGTCTTCCATCTTGACACATCTTTAACACGAGAGGACCATGAAGTGTCTGAACATCTATGTTTCCTCCCAGGATTGCAGATTTGTATCCATCTTGCCTTATAAACATTGTATCTCTGGCAAAACCATGCTGTTTCATGGTGTATTCATGCCCATCAATACGCAATTTATCGTTAGCAAGCATACCCACAGCAGGGAAGAGTATTGGTGCGCTGCGTCCCCAAAATTTGGGGTCTCCATTCCACAAATACTCTCTCCCACCCCTTTGGATGGTCACCAACTCAGCACCTTTATCTGCAACTGTGAATTGAATATCTTTCATTATTGTAAGACATAAAACTAAACGCAAATGAGTAATTTCCTAAAGGCAAATTCTATAAAATGTCACACAGAAATCACAGAAATCACAGAAATTATCTCACGACCACGAATTACACGAATTTACACGAATTTTTTTATAACATCGAAAAACTCGAAAAAACCTAAACTCCTTTTCGAGACAGATGCTCTTGCAGAGCTACAACGCCATCAGTAATAATCTGCTTGTGAACAAGTTCGTGCAATGCGCAGACATTGCTCCCAAACATCTTATCACTAACGACGTTATCCTTAATCAGGATGCTGTCTCTAAAAGGATAATCCTAAAATGGCTCAGGATTGCGTTCACTGCATTCCGCCCCATTTGCTCTGCAAAAGAACATGATTCATGGTAGACTTCATCAAGCAATCCCATCGCTAATACGAAGGACAGGGTGAATGGTCTTCTATCTCACATACCTTTCCAACCTACCCTTACATGACTCAATGCATTTATCTCATTGAATATCGCTAAGAACAATAATAACACCTCGCTTCAACATATTGTTAGGATTATTATTCATCCTGTGACTCATCAGATAGTCTTCTCAGCCTTTCTTCCGTCTCCGAATATTGTTGCTGATGTCGATTCAAGCCCTCTTCTATACCCTTATTACGGGCTTCTGCCCACTTTCCTTGTTCGTCAAAAGCATGGTTCGGGTCTCGTGCAATGGCTTTATTCTCAGCCATCGCTTTCTTATCGCCCTCTATTATATCCTTTAACTTGTCAAGCTGCCCTTCCAGCGTATCTTTATCCATTTTAAATATCTTCTCTTCTGCCATATGCTTATTCCTTCTTCGTCATTCAATAATCAAATTAAATATCATATAGCCTTTATAGAACTCATTTCACTTTTTAAAGATTCTATTTCATCTTTAAGTTTCTCATATTCAACATGGCGTTTATCCCAACTTGCAAGTTGGTCATCTATATGTTCCTTGTACTTCTTAATTGGAGATACTATGTTGGATTCCTTAAAACGAAGACTTATCCCCAACAACGCTATTACTCCTATAATAATACTCCATAAATGGACTTCGGTATACTTTTTAACTTCATCAATGGGCAGCTTAAATATATATATAATGAAAAACACAAGAAAAACTATGAGAAGAAGGGCTAAAACTGATTCTATTACAACAAAGAACCAGAATTTGAATGTGGATACTGATTGTTGTCGCTGTTTCTCCATATTGCGTAATTCTTCTTTTCGTTCTCCCAACTGGTCTGTTAACATATTGAGTTGGCGCTGCTTTTCTAATTCTTCTTTGAGTGCATTCATCTTCGCCTCAGTTTCCTGGTGGGCTGTTGTAGTTGTAGCAATCTGTTGGTTCAAATTGGCTATTGCGGTTTCGGCATCTGCTTTGCATTGCTGTACCTGAAGAAGTTCTTGTTTCGTTGATTCAATGTCTTTTTTTAACTGCTCCATCTGAGCAGCATCTTCAAGTCTAATTTTTTTTTGCTCGTTCTCCAATTCAACAGCTGCCTCCTTAATTGCAGTTACCATCTCAAGACGTTCTTCTTCCTTTAACTCAGTTTCCTTGTCCAATAAGGCATCAACATCTTTAATGGTTTTGTAAGAACGGCGTACAAGTGCTTTGTACATCGACTGTACATCCTCTTTTGTATATTCTGTATTTGCCAATAACTTTCGGATGGTTCTCAAACGTCTTCTCACGTCAGTCTTGTTCATAGCAAAACTACGGGCTACTACTTCTACAAGTCCAGAACGCTTAATGAGCGTACTCTGGGATGAGTGGATCCAAAGATTGATGACAACATTACCAGAATGAATAACTCCTAAAGAACCAGCAGGGGTTCGAAGGGAATTTACCAGTCCTGTATTGAATGTTACGAAGTACTTATCAAATTTTTCGTGAGTACTTCTAATACGATTTGCATTTTGGACCAACTCACACATATACACATCATGTACTTCACGAAATAAGTCAGAAGAATTATTACCACGTTCTTTTGCCAGTTTTTTTACTTTCTGGTTATTTCTATATCGATGGTCTATATCGTCCAACTCTCTTGATGGTGTTGTGCCTACTACTATCCCATACCCTTTATCAAGCGCCTGAACCAATGTGTTCCTAATATGCAAGAGTTTTGACATAGACAAATCAGGCTGCCATTCCATTGCACTCTCTATAGAAGAGCCTGGCCGTGGAGCATTTTGACGCTCTATCTGGTCAAATATTCTAAAAATCTCTCGTACTGTAATGGCATGTACCATAGGTATGGAGCCAGCTGTCTTGATGATACCGAGCATCTCTCTGGCATATTCCACATTTTCCTTACTATCAAGACCCAATATGGCAAAAACAAGAGATGAATCAAGATAATAATTGACCCTATCTATTGGTTTTAATCCCAAATCAACATTACTCCTGCGGAGAAATCCTGCTATGACTGCGCCCCAAAAGAGTTCGTTGATAAGATTATATATATCTGTATCATTGTCTTTTATCCAACTTACAAAGCGAGACAGATTAGCATAGTTCTCGTCTATCTTAACTTCGGCACCTCCTTGTTCAACGAATAAGAATGCATCCTCTGCATAATCATTGAAGAAATCGAAGAATGTCTTATCACAATCAAGATGCTCTGACTGCAAGAACTGCTGGAACATTAATTCCAATTGACTATACCGTTGACTTATAGCTTGCGCCTTTTCTGCAATGCCATCATTTACTGATAGTTCCCAGACTTCTTTTATCTTAATAATCTGACCATCCTCATAATAACGTAAAGATACTCCATCGTTCTCCTTTTCAACCGCTTTAGCACATTGGCGCAAAACAATTACGGGTATATCCAGACCAAACAGCTTTTCAATATGTCTATGAAGAGCCGGAAGATCAAAATACTTCTGATCCTCTACTGCCTCGTAATACATATCGGCAAGGGAATACTTGACGATAGGATAATATATCTCCTTATATAAGTCCGCACCTTTTGTATCATATAGTGCAGATATAAGGGCATATTCTATTTTTGCCATAATTTCTTAACTTTTTAATATGGGGCCTCAATCTACAGCATCTGACTCAAAATATCAATTGCATCACCCACCAACTTTTCGATGGCTGCTTTGCTTGCCACAGACGCGCCCCATGCCAATGCCTTAAAAGATTTTTTTAACGCCTGGGGTTGAGGGTTCGGAGCCTGTAATTCAGCACGAATATCTGAAATATCCTGCTTAATCTCCGTTTTATCATCGTCTAGTACAATTTGTTCCAACTAATCAATTATGGCATTCAACCGATCTGTTGCTTCATCACTCATCGTGCTCACCACATTAGTAGCTATCGTTGAATCTGATACACCTATGATTCCTGAACCGGTTTGCACAACGCCTGCTGTAATATAGTTATTGATTACCTGATGCATTTCTTTTTTACCTTGGCTAGAAGTTATATCAAGTTCTCCATTGAATACCTTATCGTTTAAATCCATAAACATATCAATAATCCTGTTTTGGACATTATCAATAATCGTCTGGAATACAGAAGGAGGAATTATTTTGTGAGCGTTTTGTATTTGAGCATATCCTAATACTTTCTGAACTAAAGACGTTTCATATGGACTTAATGACATTGCCATCTGATCAGAATGTTTTGAGAATTCAATTATAGATGCAATATTTTCCCTTATCTCAATGGACATTATATTATTATATTTCTCTTTACCCAAATGATAAACTGGCACACTCTGGTTAGGTACACTTAAAAGCCCGTATCCCTGAGGAGTCAAATAATCAGCTTTAATATCTGCGGCTCTACTTATTCTATAGTCAGGAACATCTTCATTATTATATCCTTTCACAAACTCACAGTCGTACCATAATCTTAACTTATCGTCACCAAGCAATCGAACAATTATTTGTATCTTGCTTGAAACCTCGTTTAAGGATTTATTGTTCCCCAAATCTATCAGTACTTCCTCTATGAGTTTCTTAACATCCATAATATTATTTTACTCTATCTCAAAATGCTTTACTTTTTCTTGTCATAAAACCGTTTTTTACGCTTATTTCTCGATGACTTTCAAATTGTCGTTGATATCATGTATTACCACTTCTCTGGATCTAGATTCAACAGCAAATGCTGTCACAAGATTGCGAAGTTCGTCATCTTCCACATCAAGCTTCTGCAAAGGGCCTCGCTTTGGGTAGACTGTGAGGAAACCTACAACAGGGACATTCTTCTGAACCAGATATATCAAACGGTATCCATCGGATTTGGACAGATGTTGACGTTTGTCGGGAAGACGCAGTTTGATGGTGATAGCATCATCATCCATTAGTATCATGTCACGGTTGGAACGAATCTGCTCAATAGAAACGCCTTGAAATGCCTTACATATTTCTGTCGGGACTCCTGCATACACACCATGCTTCACCTTGAGTAAAGCGGCAAGTGCTGTCCTAAACGTCTCAATGCTAACAAAAAGTATCATAGCTCACTGAAACAAATAGGAGAAATCGACACCTTTCAAGGATGCCATGGCGTCCTGGAGTTCCTTGTTCTTCGGGGCTTTCACACGGAACACATAAATGTCGTGGTCCAGCTCTTCCAGGTCTGCAATCTGTTGGCGCATGCGCTCATCGTAAGGCTTGAGCTCCGCACGCGACTGACTCTCGCGGCGCAGTGCCTTCAGCGTGCTGATGACAATCTTCAGCTCGGGGCCAAACATACGATAGTCATCCTCAGTGATGGTGATGAACTCATCATGCAGGCGGTCGCTGAGACGATCAACGTCATTTAAGAGTCGGGCCACCTCACCACGCTTCTCAGTGAAGAGCGGAGAAGCCATGCGCATGCGGCGGTCAAAAGAACGCCGGCCAATCCGACCTATGTGGTGAGATATAACTTTTGTTTGACACATAATGGTATATTTTTAGAATATTTCGCTACAAAGATAGCAAAAAAATAGTTTATAGATAAAAGATAATAGATAAAAGTTGATCTTTAATCTGTCAACTGTCACTTCGACATGTCGCCGGAGCAGGCGTGGCCAATTGACAATTGAGAATTCGCGGCTAATCGCCGCAGACATTGCTCCCGCTCGGCATACCTGAAGCGAACTTCGGTCTGCCCTTGCTTAAACGCAATGTTGAGAATTGATAATTCTTTCCTATCGTTGTTCACATCACCAGAAGGCATGGACCTCCGGGTCGTACCAGAAGATACCGATGCAAGGCATCTGCTCATCGAAGGCCTTCATGGCGGCCATCTGAGCCTTGTGGTCTTTATCTGATAAATGTGTCATAATATTTAATATTTTTCGACTTTTTCAAAGTTCATTTCACACACCCTTCTACCCTACTTCTTTCGACTTTTGAAGGCTTTAGCCATACTCCAAACTGCTTTCAGGCTTACTCCAGGCATACTCCAGGCATACTCACGAGTATGGCTAAAAGGAGGCTAAGATAAGTCTTAATCATTCGAAATACCTGTCAAGGCGAGAGGCAATAGCAGCCGGAGGGTCCTTTCGCAGCTCGGCACGAACAGAGTGAGCACCACTATCCTCGAGCAAAGTCGCCATCAATGTTGCATTATAATGATCGCCGAAAACACCTTGATGCTCCATATAAAACAGGATATTCGCAACCAGATTGCGGTTGAAATTCGTTCCTTTCTGCTTACCTACCTTATATATAGAATCCTGTACGACCGTCAAGTCGAGAATGGCATTCCAATCCTTCTCAAAACGGCTCATCCACTTCTTGTCCAGATGAGAGCGGACCTTAAGGACATACCGGATGATCTCATTGCGTGCATTCCCGTCCACGGGAGGTTCCGGAGCGGGGCGACGAGTGCTCGTTGTGAATCTTTCCGTATGAAAAGATGCCGTTTGCGGCTCCTTATCAAAATCATCTATACGCTGCATTTTTTCAGCAGACATGTAGTAGTTGTTAGTGACGTTGCAATCGTTGTAAACCGTTTTTCCACAACAGAGACATCTTTTGCCACACATTCCCATAAGGCAGGGAGAGCCTTGAGCTTCAGTCTTCATTACTTTCTGACCTTTCTTCTAAAATGTTAATATTCAATACAAGAAAAGAAAGAAAGTTGTAGGCTTGTTTCTTACTTGGATTTTGAGTGTTATCTGTTGTACCTTTGCACCAGAAATCGCGGATGAGCCGTGGGTTTCAGGTGCGGCCGCATGGGACACGAAACGAGAACCGAAAGAGTTAAACAACTATATGTTAAACATCAAAAAAATGTACGCTTATGCAAAACATCTATTTAACACCACACTTCACACTGCGTGAGATGTGTGAAAGCAGGTTGGCAGAGAAGCACGACATCCAAAACGTGCCGTCGGAGCAAGAGACAGAAAACCTGCGCAGGCTCTGCGAGGGCACTCTGGAGCCTCTTCGTGAGAAACTTGGCCTGCCTGTGGTTATCACCAGCGGTTACAGGACCAAGGCCTTGAACGACATCATCGCCCACTCTGCACGGAAGAGCCAGCACATGGAAGGACGAGCTGCGGACTTCTATATTGGGCAAGGGCCTGTTTCAGGTTCCAGGTGTCAGGTTTCAGGTGACTTGAATCATGAAACGGGCGACAGCCCTATGAAACTTGAAACGCCTCGTCAGAGGCTCATTCGGGCATTCCGCCTGATTCTGCACGACCCGGATATTGACTTCGATCAGTTGATTCTCTACCCTACCTTCATTCACGTGAGCTACGTCTCCCGTGAGAAGAACCGCAGGAAGATTACCACGGCCAACGGCCATGGAACATACTGCGCGGTGACCCGAGAAGTTGCACTCACTATCATTTAACTATCAACTCAAATTTTTCAATTTCTAATTTAAAATTTTACAATTATGGCACAAATCAAACAAGTCGGCATTGGCCGCAAGTCAACAGGTACTATCGACGGTATCACCTATTATGTTCGCGGCGGCGTGACATACGCCCGCTCCACTCCCAACATGCCCGCCAGCGTGTATAACACCCCGGAAGCGAAAAAGCGGCAGGCTATCTTCAAGATGATTCAGATGCACCTGAAGTATCACCTCAGGACGATACGCCAAACGTTCACCCCAAAGGGGAACGGCAGCCCGAGCAACCGCTACTACAGCCTGAACAACAGGGCGCTGAGCGCAGCGTTGGACTCGCTGGCAGAACTCTACAGCACTGGACAGGACGTAACCGTCACAGATGTAGAGACCGCCATAGCCGAATACGCTGCAGAGCACCCCACCAGCATCAGGATTGCTTCACTGAGCGGTTATCATGACGTGTTTCTCACCGGCCCCTGGCCGGCACGTATCGTCCTCAATGCCTTGGCTGGCGACAGCACGGTGATTGTCATCGTGAACGAGAACGGCACGCAGACCACCATCAATGCCGACGGAACGAAGACCATAGAGATCTACTCCGGTGAGACCGGAGAGAGTTCAAGTGGTTCCACAGAGGGTTCAAATAGTTCAAGCGGTTCCACCGAGGGGAGCGAAGGAAATGGCGGCAATGGCGGCTCCGTAGATCCGGCTCCCGTGACTCCTGAGACCCCCGCTGCGGGTGAAACCTTCAGCATCACGGCCGGTGTAGGCTCTGACGGTGGCGGCAGCGTCTCCATCAAGAAGAACGGCGCCGTCGTTGAAGGTGGCTCTGTGCAGGCTTCGGGTAGCGACACGGTAGTCATCGAGGCTGTGCCCGAGAACGCCAACTTCCAGTTCATGAGCTGGAGTGACGGCAACAGCCAGAACCCTCGCACCATTCAGCCCAGCGCTGACATGAACGTGACGGCCAACTTCTTGGATCTCTCAAAGATTTAATTCACTCGATTATTAACTTTTAAATGTGTACAACAATGAAGAAATTATTTCATACATTATTCGGTAAGCTTCTCAAGAAAGCTATCGACAAGTCGGTTAACGACGAAGTGAGTACTGAAGTGCCGGCTTTGCCTGAAACAGAGTACACCCCTCTTACAGGTGACACCACCAAAAAGGCGCGATGGAAGTTCATCATTCAGACTTTGATCAACATTCTCGCTGCTGTGCTGACAGCACTGGGAACAACGTCATGCGTCAACCACTTGTAACTCTTCAAGGTTTCAGGTTCCAAGTTTCAGGCTTCTGATATTCCTGAGCCTGACTTGGGGCCTGGACCACTACATTATTCAAAATTATAATATATGAAACAAGTTCATTATATTTTCGTCAACGAAACGGGTAACCCAAACGCCGTTAACGCGATTCGCAATAGTCGTGTATCAGCATATAAACAGTGCGTTATGGTCAACGCCGGTTCAAGGTTCAATACCCAAAGTTCAGATGATCGCCAAGCGCTTATCCATAAACTCTGTCGGTTGCGTAAGCACTACCCGGAAGCACCAATACTTGGCGTATCAGAGGTGGATCCGTCAAACAGCCATACATCCATAAGGGTGAATCCATGGATGAATCAACTGAGGCGTGACATGTCAGATTACCTTTTATAATAATCAGCGTACCACTCTGTCCTTCGCACAAAATGGTTATTCCTCAGGTTATTCGTTTCTTTCGTGTTTTTAAATGTTTCTCCTTTTTAAACACTAACAGAGAACATGTGAAAGAAGTCTTTCACCGTTTTTCCGATAGACTTCTTGTTGTTGATGAATGCCTCCATGACCTTAGCAGAGCGACCGGTGGGAACAAGTTCATAATCAGCGATTGCAGCAGGAATGAGGCATGATGACTCTGCAGGCACGAGGACCTCGTCGCCTGTGGCACGGACACGGACGGTGACCGGCTCTCCTATATTCATTATAATAATGAAAGAGTCGTACTTTATCATATTCCTGTGAAAAGGCTCATTCGTCTCCACAATCTTGATGCTGAAGAACGGCGTGTTCAGAAGTTCGTTGGCTTCGCCGACATTCTCTTCATGCGGCGTCTTATACTCCGGATAGACCGTGTAGTCGATGGCCTTTGCCGCCAGCTCGGTATGCAGCTCACGAGGTTTACCGTCGAGACCGGGGCGGTTGTAGTCAAAGATGCGGTAGGTGACATCGGAGGACTGCTGTATCTCGGCAAGCTTGATGCCGCCGCAGATAGCATGGACACGACCGGAGGGGAGATAGAAGACATCGCCCTTGTGCACAACGTGTTTGGCAAGGACGTCCGTGATGGTGCCGTCGGCAACACGCTCTTTATACTGCTCCGGAGTGATCTGCTCCTTAAACCCGGCATAGAGGTATGCCCCGGGGGCCGCATCAAGGATATACCACATCTCGGATTTGCCAAACTTGTTGTGCTCTCGCTTGGCCATCTCATCATTAGGATGTACCTGTATGGAAAGATCCTGATGGGCATCAATGATTTTTGCGAGAAGCGGCAGCTGGTTGTTGTACTTGAGCGCGGTCTGCCGTCCAAGGATTTCTGCGGGTCGACGTGCAATAACCTCCGTAAGGTTGTAACGAGCCCATGTGCCGTTCTCCACCTCCGACTCCGAATTGGGGACACCGGACACCGTCCAGTCCTCCGTGCCCCATACCAGCGTCTTGCGGTTCTGCTTGAAGAGCATGGGATAGAGCTTGTTGCGGCTGGCTTCGATGACGCATCCAATCGTCATGATACGGCTGTCCGTGAGGGCGCGCATCTCGTGGCTGGTGCATTTCTCCACATAGACGAAGGTATCCTTGCCACACGTAGTCTTATGGCCATCCAGATCGACCTGAAGCTCCCCGTCAAGAACATAGAATCCCTCCTGCATATCGGGATGCACATGGGCTACGGCGGTCTCACCGGCCTTGAGTTCAGTTACTGCTATCTGCGTGAGCGAACAGCCCGACTCATTGCTGGATAAAAGAACACGTTTTTGCCCTACTCCATGAGACGTGGTGACGGGAGGGATGTCGGATAGGTTTCTGATCATTAGTTGAGAGTGTAGAGTTTAAGAGGTTTAAGAAGTTTAAAGGGTTTAAGGGGTTAAGATGTTTCAGTTTTTTAGCTAGTCCTCTTGAACTTTTGAACCATTAAACTCTTAAACTCCTTAAACTATCAACTTTTATTTAACAATTCCCTTCTCCAGGTACTCTGCGAGGTTGGTTCTTACCTTGGCAGCGGCGCCTTCGGCAGCTACCTTGGCAATGTCGTGCTCGACCATGAGCTTGACAAGCTGTTCGAAGCTGGTTTTAGCAGGGTTCCAGCCCAGCTTGGCCTTGGCCTTGGTCGGGTCGCCCCAGAGGTTGACAACGTCGGTGGGACGGTAGAAGTCGGGGGAAACGCGGACGACGACGTCTCCAATTGACAATTGACAATTGACAGTTGACAATTTGGAGTTGATGCTCTTGACAACACCTACTTCGTCAATACCCTCGCCCTTGAATTCGAGCTCAATGCCAGCGTGCTTGAAGGCCAGGTCGGTGAACTCGCGGACGCTGTGCTGTACGCCGGTGGCGATGACGAAGTCCTCGGGCTTGTCGTTCTGCAGGATCAGCCACATGCACTCCACATAGTCCTTGGCGTAGCCCCAGTCGCGCAGGCTGTCCAGATTGCCCAGATACAGGCAGTCCTGCAGACCCTGGCTGATGCGGGCTGCGGCCAGCGTGATCTTCCTCGTGACGAAAGTCTCACCGCGGCGCTCGCTCTCGTGGTTGAACAAAATGCCCGAGCAGCAGAACATGTCATAGGCCTCACGGTATTCCTTCACAATCCAGAAGCCGTAGAGCTTGGCGACGGCATAGGGGCTATAGGGATGGAAGGGGGTGTTCTCGTTCTGAGGGACCTCCTCCACCTTGCCGTAGAGCTCGGAGGTAGAGGCCTGGTAGATGCGGCAGGTCTTCTCGAGACCGCAGGCACGGACAGCCTCCAGCACGCGAAGCACGCCGGTGGCGTCCACGTCGGCGGTGAACTCGGGGGAGTCGAAGCTGACCTGCACATGGCTCTGTGCAGCGAGGTTGTAGATCTCGTCGGGGCGCACCTTGCCCACCACCTTGACGATACTCATGGAGTCGCCGAGGTCGGCATAGTGGAGGTGGAAGTTGGGCTTACCCTCCAGATGCGCGATGCGCTCACGGAAGTCGACGCTACTGCGGCGGATGATGCCGTGCACCTCATAGCCTTTTTCCAATAAAAACTCGCTCAGATAAGAGCCGTCCTGACCGGTGACACCGGTGATTAATGCTTTTTTCATTGTTTTTTTGTACTGTTTATTATAGTTTTATTATTTGTTACCTTATTATATATGATTCCGTTGGAATCAAGACCCAAGACCCTATAATAAGCGCGTCCGGGAATTCCAACGTTAATCATAGTGGTTATTTGTTTTTAATGTTTGTGTTTGTTATTTGGGTTTACCTTATTTATATATTACGGTGTTGTTACCTCTTATCTGAATCGGGGACTGTTGGAGTGTCATCTGGCCGTATTTTTACAGCTGTCCTCACAGGAGAGGAGTGGAAATAATTTAGTTTCTCTTGGAGACAATTAAAATCCTGGTCATATGAATGCTCGTCTTGTTTCTCTGCCTCTTCCCTACCCATCTTCAAGAACTGATCCGCTTCTATAAGATGGTAGAGAGCAAAATGACTCGCCGCCAAATTATAGAGGTTCTGTATATTATGGGGAGCTAGAAGGTAAGCATGTTGAAAATTAAGTAAGCCAGCTGCAGGATTTCCCGTTAACCAATAGCAAATTCCACGCTGAATATAGGCCATCACGATATCTTCATTTGTCCCATCAGTAAGAACGTGGTTATACTCTTCTAATGCCAGCTCATCCTGACTACGCTCTCTCATTATGCCAGCCAAATTAAGTCTTGCCCGATAAAATATTGGATTCAATTTCAAACAGTGTTTATAAAGTATTTCCGATATGGGCATACCATCCTTTTTGTTGGCATCCATCGTATACTTAGCCTCATTATAGTAAATATCTGCAATGTTTGGATTGATGTCTTTGGCCTTGTCGAAAAACTCTTTACTCTTCTCATATTGCCCCATCATGGCATATGAATTCCCAACATTCATATAGAGTGAAGCCTGAGTAGGCTTAAGCTCAATAGCTTTCTTAAATAGCTCTACACTTTTTGTGTAATTCTTTTGATGAACATAATAATTACCCAAGGATAAATAAGGGCTTTCATTATCGGGAGCCAGTCGTCTCGCCTCTTCATAGTCGCGCAAAGCTTCCTCGTTAAGTCCCATCTCCAGATAGGCATCGCCACGGCATATGTGTACAAAGGCAAAGTTTATCCCTTCTGCATTAGGATGCTCCTGCAAAAACTCTGTGTAGAGAAGAGCTCGTTGGTCGGGAGCTAGGGTTATAGCGATTCGAGACAACCGGTCATAAAGGTTCTGTCGCGTTGCACTAAGGCTAATTAGGTTAGCAACCTCTTTTTCCGCCTGCTTGACAATCTTATTACGCTCATCACGAGACTGAATCTTCAACAGAGATAATTCATCCTTCATTTGCCGATCAACCTCAAAAAGACTCGTCCTTATATCTGAAAGCTCTTTTATTCGACCGTCAATGGCCCATAGTCCCATTACAGCAAAAACCAAGAACACACTGGTCAGCACTGCTGCCCAAAGTGCGATAAGACTTATGCCATCCTGATATTGAAACTCAAAACCATCAAGCCATCGATGCAGGAAAAACATACCTTCAATGATAACTACAAGCAAGAGTAACAGAAAAAAATATCTAACGTACTTGTTCATTTTAAGACCTCTTTAATATCCGCAATAAAAGTTTGCTCCACACGGGTATTGTATCGCTGATATTGCGCTATCCGATTTTAGTTTTCTCTCCTCTGCGGTGATGGACGTCCCGGCGTTTTGCCTCTCTCTTGATAACCAGTTTGAGGCCCGTTTGAAGAGTTTTCCTGATGTGTCCGTATGGCTGTCAACTTATTCGGATATACTTGAAACAGACAATCCTCAATTATCTTCTTATGTACTTTTAGAGGTGAAATGTCGTATGTGTTGTTCGAGTATAAGATTGTGGATACTCGGAAAATGTTCGCCTGTTGTATATCACTTATATCAAACAATTGTTCCATCGTGTAATTATAATTAAGGATTGACAATTATCATGGGGACTATTTTAATCCGCTTTGTTCCACCCGCTTATTCTATTTCTATATTTTTCGAGACTTTTGATACGTCTTGATTCTATTCTATATAATTCGAAAGATCAATCCAAAGATGATACAATATAAAACTCTGCGGTGTTTGGTGCTGAGATTCCAAACTAACCATCGGTGTCATCAATGTGTTTTTAGCCTTCAACTGTTCATCTATCGCCAAATGACTATTCACCTTATCTATTGTAGCATTCAGATTTATAGCACGAACGACAAATCCTAACATCGCATTGCAGCCCAAATAAGTGGGATACTTACCTGTAGTAAAACGACAAATACCATTATCCACATATTCTTTGCACAAGTGTCCTGTGCCATCAAGACGTTTGCATTCTATTGCAAAGAAAACGTCTTGAAAACCATAGCAATCTAATGGCAGAAAGCGCATATCTACACGACCACAAGTATTCTGCAAACACGACTCATAATCGTAGTAGTAACGACAAGCTGTTGTTGTTTGTGATTTATAGACCTGATTTGAGAAGTACTTGCCAAACTCATTTCGAATGGCATTCTCATCATTAGGCAACTTGCGGCCATTGCTGCATATACTTTGATACACAACACTTACATCGTAAAGAATGCCCTGCAGTTGAGCATTATAAAATGCCCTCTTATATGCAAATACTGATGCATCCATTATTTTTTAGCACTTATGTCTGAAAGTATCGCTTCTACAAACTCCTCTACATCCACGTACGCAACCGCAGGATGCCACAAACGTGGTTCGGCAGGCTTGATGATGTAGAAACCTTCTTTTTCAAAACCTCTAATATCCTTCCTCAAATATAGGTTCTCGGATATATTCTCTGTAGAGAACTCTAGCAAGAATCTCTCTAATGAGCTTAAATCGCTACGATTGAACTTCGGTTTCTGTTCTTTATGGGACACGCCAAAGCGAAGCATTACATGGGTAGGCGCTATATCACAGGTGTAATTAAGGACTGTATCTTTACCAAATTGGCCTCTAAATCTGTTCAAGAACACGCCTGAATAGGCGCTCACAACGGTTTCCCACCGGCTGTTATCCTTTAAAATAGCCACACTTTTTTTTCCTGCTGCCATTGGAATGGAATAAGAATAGGCATAATCAAGGAGAGCTTTTTCGACCGTCGACAAATGCAATTCTTTTTCTATACAAACCTCTATTGCATTCATTTCATCGTCTCTTTGAGATTTCAAAATCGACCTCTCCGACATTAAGGCATCTTGTAGTTGGGTATTTATGTCCTCTATCTTCTTGACATGGTTGTGAATATCACCTGCCACATAAGGAATTGCAAATTTTTCTATGTTATGAGATTGCTCGCGCTCAATACCGATAGAACTCATGCACATTAGAGCATAATAAGAGAAAAATCTAGAGTTAAGTACACCGGCAATATTCCTCAAATTATCAATATTCTCACTATGTATACCAGTAATAGAATCTGTATATATACAATCGTTTTTGAAAAATGATGCTCTCGCCGTATAATTGCTAGCACTAATACTCTTCTTAACCAAAAGCAACGGAGCTTTGAATATTTCAGGCCTGCGACCACGTTGGGCTTTGCTGACTTGCCATGTATTATCGGAAGGAACAACAAAATTTTGCATCACCTCACTAGCATCCACCTTACGCTTACCTAAATAACCACTAATATCGTGTTTACGCTCTTTTTCCTTACCACATATGACACCTTGACCATAGTCATAATCCTCAGCATTGATAATATCAAGAATACTCGACACCTCCCTTAATCGTCTAATGAAAAGAAAATCCAGATAGGTGCCGTATTGAAGTATCTTCCAAAGATAATCTGCCTCCTGTAACAATTCTTGACGCACATATTGCACATCAGCCTTTTCTACTGTTAGGATCTTAAACAACGAAAAGAAAACACTAGGCTTCAAAGAAGTATGCTGTACCATATGGCACGTTTGTTCTTCACCTTCTAGCTTTGCGTGATAGAACACGATACAGGCTGGAGCTATAGCAGGATCGCTGGACAGCATAAAGACTTCCTTACGCACAGTAGACAATTCAAGCACCGATTCTATAAATGCTTTATCCAACCAATATTTTCTAAACGAGGTGCTTTGCTGGTTATATAACACTTTGCTGGTGAGAACTAGTGCACATCGCGTAGTCGGACACATAAAATCAAAGGTTCTAACAACAAACGCTTGCGCTATCTCCTGATTATTTATAATGCCATCTCTACCTTCTAAAACTTCACGATTACGTATGTATTTTTGATATTCAGGTTCTTCATTCTCACTTTCTCTAAGGCCCCTTTTCCATGGAGGATTGCCTATGATGTAATCAAACTCCACATTCGAAAATGGAGATTCACAAAATGAATCCTGACATATCAAGTTGGTCTTTATCAGTTTCGGGAAACGAAACTTGGAAATATCCGCAGGTTTCTGATAATCCAACAATGTAAGATAAATAGAGAACGCTGCTACCTGTATCGCACTTTCATCACTATCAATGCCATAGATATTCTCCAACACAAGATCCTTGAGTTTCTTTTGAAATGCCTCTCCCGATTTTTCTTGCTCACTGGCATGGGAAATATAATGGTCAATAATTCTACGCAAGGATTGAACAAGGAATATTCCAGAACCGCAGGCGGGATCAAGTATCTTGCAAGAACTTGTTTGAGATACTTTTAGATGTTTGCATACAGTATTCTCTACAATGTGGTTAACCAGAAATAGTGGAGTATAATAAGCACCTTTCTTTTCCTGGTTTTCCTTACCAATAAATCGTTCATACACATTGCTAATGAACTCAACGGGCAGGATAGAAAAGTCATAGACATCAAATAAAGAATAAGAGTTGCTTTGAAGGTCTTCACAACGGAGCAAACGGACAAGAACGTTCAACGCCTCGTTTGGAACCGTTGCCAACTCGTCACGAGTAATTCTAAACAAATCTCCACCAAACCCCGTATCTTTGTCTTGAAGCGTATCAAACAAATTAGCAAGCCTTTCTTTATTCTGCAACAATTCTATAAGATCCTCGCTGGACAACGTTCGAGTTACTCCTTCAAATCTTAACATAACATTGCGATCTGTCAAATAACGGAGAAATATCATCTTACCTATCAAACGGTTGGCAAGATTCCGCGAAACCGAAGTTTGCAAGATCCTCTCTTGCGCGTATTGAATGTTATCTAAGAGGAAATAATCTACCCTATTCCTATAGGCTAACTCATGTTTATATGTTTCCCAACCCCTACCTGTGACTATTTTGAGATAACTGAAGTCATCAAGTATACTCTCATCACCGAGGCGTGCCAAAGATTCTAGTTCCTTTTTGTATGCAAAGCCATTGTACACATCCACGGTTTCGGCATGCTCAACAATTATAATAGGTATCTCGTTCAGGTTCCATATTGCCTTATGTAGAGCATTGGTATTTACAGGATTCTCAAAGAAAAAAATTAGTGGTTTACCATCATAACTAAAGAATGCTGAAACCTTAGACAACGGGCTCTCTGGGTCATTGATTAGACGTAACACTCTATTAGGAAGATGGACATTCTTCCGCCACTCCGGATTAGATAAGGAAACGAAGCCCCCTTTCCCTATTAAGTCCAACCTGCAATATATCTCTTCTAGTTTCATTCTTTTTGCAATCACTATAGCTTAATACCTGCACTACGCAGAATAGATATTTGCTATCCTTGCGAAGACCTTATAATCGTTATTCCACCTCATAGGATTCTACAAACCGAAGAGCGTTGATTACCCGTTCTGTGTGGAAAGACAGCTGGTCGTAGGTCTTATAGGCCTTAAGCTGCAGAATAGCAGCCTCGACACTCAACACACCGCTTTCGTACAAGTTAACAGTCGTGAAAACCTTGTCGTTGGCAACGGGGCCGAAAACCAGATCAAAGTCGTGTACTTGGCCTTTGCGGCAATTAACCACAAAATTCAGCCAATCGGCATCAACACCATGAAACTCCCGAATACGTAATTCCGGGTTAGCGATTAGGGCATCATCCACCTCGTAAACAGAGACAATCTTTTTCCCGACCTTCGCTCTATCCAACTTAATCTCTGTCCACTTCTCTGCCTGTTCCTTTTGAGTGGTCGTATAGAATCCCTTGCCGAAATCCGTTGTATTACGCCCAAATCGAAGATTGGGGTTGCGAACCTCAACATTTGAACCGTGAAATAACCTCATTTTTTCTTCCTCCTTTTAATAAAGCGTTGTATCTCTTCAATCACATATTCGGTACCCTGGGTATGCAACATATCATAGTGTTTAAGCAAGAACACATCTGCATCATATTCCTTAAACAGGGCTAAAGCCTGTAAGCCTCCGATACCCTTATATAACGCGTATTTCTCTAATGTGTAAACAAGGAACTCAAATGCTTCCGGGGTGGTTTCTACCGTGTGGCGTTTACGCCTACTCTCAAACTCCTCGTACAAAGCCTCAGAGCTCATATACCACCATCTTGCTCCTTCGTTGTATAATTCTGCGTACATATCGTTAGAATATATATACACCAAAGCTTCGTCCAGAGAGATTCTTTTTCTCTCGGACACATATTCTGCCAAACGAGCTATCTTGATTGGTATTATGTTATCCTCGTATACACCCATAATTGTTTTTATTATTAGTTTTTTGTTTTCTTACGTGCTTTTAGATGTTACTAATCATTGCGCCTTATTGGCGATTCCGAAAGGAATGTGCACAGCGGGAATGTCCACCAAGTGCTCCAAATGAGTCATTTGATCATCAAAGAATATATGAGGCTTTAAGATATTCAAAATCCTTGCTTTTTCAATTCCTCCCAAAAAGAAAACCTGGTCAACATCGATATTCCATTCCTTCAACGTGGTCACAACTCTCTCATGAGCCGGGGCATTGCGAGCCGTCACAATGGCCGTTTTAAGGATGGGTTTGTAATCAGGCTCCTTCATCTGCTTCTTCCTTTCTAATTTTTGAAATAAAGAAACCTTCCTGAGAAGTTCTCCGAGAGGACCTTCGGACAAAGGCGATGCCGCCAGCTTTTCCTCATGAATCAGGAATTCATCCATCCCAGATTTCTGATAGTATTCCTCCGAGGAATCATCGGCAAGAACACTGTCGAAGTCAAATCCTATTCTTAATTCCTTGTCTTCCTGATCATCAACGACGTTCTGGTTTAACACCGTACCTGCGGCATACCCGGCCTCTACGGCCGCCTTAGTGTCCTTCGGGTTTGCAGACAGGAACAGTGTTGAATTGTATGCCTTTAAATACTGGAAATTGGCGCCGCCTGATGTAAAAAGGGAACGGGTTATCGGCAGACCGTATTGCGATATGGACCGAAGGGCACGAAGCCCCGTGTCCGGACTATTCCTGGAGAATACGACGACTTCTACGGGTTTCTCTTCCGGAAATACGTCATTTAAACTCAGGAAACGGCGAATAAAAGGAAAAGCCACACCTTTGTCCAATGTGTCATTGATATGCTGTTCCTGATAGGAGCGATAAGCATCAACTCCTTTCTTTTTATATACCTCGTCACTTTCACGCATATCGAAAAGCGCACTCGTCGTGACGGCTATGACAAATTTATCTTCTATTGGGAATGGCATAATCTTTACTTTATAGGTCTTCGCAGCGTTGTTAGCATCTTATTGACGTCAATAAAATGGTCTGATATTTCTCGCAGAAATCGCTGAAAGCGCAGATTTTCACGAACACGAATTACTCGAATCTCACAAATCTTTCTTTCAAATGACAATCTTGATTAAGATTGCTTTGCCATTAGCAAAGGTTGTTATTTGCTCTAAGCACTTCTGAAAACCAGTTTTCAAGATGCTTTTAGCAAATAGCAACTCATCATCTGAAAGAAGTAGTGATCAATTTTGTTTCTTCGTGTTTTTAGATGTTATATCTATTTATTTCTTACTTTTTCTGCTTTTTTCTTTTCTTCATCAGACAGGGCCGGTACATCTTCTGCAGGGGGAAGATAATCTGCGGCCTTGACAGGCGAAATGACGGAGTGGCCCAACTGCTGCTCCAACTTGTCGCGGGCAGCCTTGGCGACACTGCCACCCTTCTTGGCGACCTTGGCACTCTGTCTGTAGCCCTGCGGATGCTGCTCGCGCGACAGGTCGGTGGCGGCACTCTCGGCCAGCATATTGAGGATGAGCTCGGTATTGGTCATATTGTCGCGCAGGCTCTCCTTCTTCAGGCCCTTGAACTGCTTGTATTGGCGGGTGGTCTTGCCGCTCCACTCGCGCGTGATGATGTCGGTGAGCGACGCATACTGCTGTCCCTGTTGCACGCCGGCGCGGTCCCACTCGTCGGTGAGGGCCTTGCGCACCTCGATGCTCTTCACACGGTTGTTGATCCAGTTCTCGCTGTAGCCCTTACGACGCCAGTCCTGTATGGCCTGGTCAATGGCCAGCTCAGGGTCGGCCATCTGGTCCAGCCGCTCCCTGGCCACTTGTGCCATCCACTGCCTGAAGGGCTCTGCCTTCTTGGACGGAATGCTCTGGATGAGGCGGAAGAGCTGCTCGGTGTCGGCCACGTCGGTGAGGCGCATCTTGCCGTCGGGGGCACGCATCTTCAAAGCGTTACAATTTGTAACGGTTTCATTCCCCTCTTTCTTTAAACGGTTCTTAAGGACACGCCAATAGGTCTGAGGGTTCTCACTCTCAGAGAGCACCGCACACACGTCCACAATGGAGAAGTACCACTTCTCTTCCTGGTCGTCCCATACGGTACGTACTTTCTTATCCTCGAACAGTTGTATCTTATGTTTTTGTGTCATTGTTATTATCTTATTCCGAAAATATCGAAAAACGCGGAAGTTCTCTAATGTCACACAGATATCACTGAAATCACAGAAATTTTTACGAACACGAATTACACAGATTTACACGGATACCTTGCTTGCTGCTATTCTCAGGAAAATATGCAGAGATGTGATTACCATCACTTATCGTCACAAGGCCATTCGTTCTCTTGTAAGCGAGCTTTCACCGAACGCTCAGCCCTTGTGCCTAACGTGCTCTGCCGAGCCCTACTCTGCATTTAAAATTGTTCCACTTCGCTACACATAAAATTCATGGCGCAGCGCTCCATAGACATTTCTCCCGCTCGGCAGAGATCAAACAAGCTTGTCTCTGCTCTCGTTTACCCGAAATGTTGCCTCACTTCCGCTCAGCATAAAATAAATGTTCGTTTGCAGTTATATCAAGATCTGTGCCCACTCGGGAATATCATCTGTATACTGCTTGGCAAGGCTGCCATCGGTCGTCCGGTAAAGTTATTGTCCGCCAGATTTACGGATTAATTCGAAGCGGCGATGCAACTCGACCTGGAACTTGGCCGTAGAGCGCCGGGCAGACTCCGCTACCTGCTCCATGATGGCATGAAGCATTTCGTCGGTAGGTTCTTGCAACGACGACAGTCTGTAAGACGTAAGTTCTTGATGGGACATATTGTTTGTAATTGTTAATACTCTTATTTCAAACACGAATTGCACGAATGACACGAATTAATTTATGTAGATGACAGTTCTGGACAGAACTGCTTTACTAAATAGTAAAGGTTGATATTTCATAAAGCATCTTGAAAGCTAGCTTTCAGAGTGCTTCTTGAAAACATCAACTTATCATCTACATAATATTCCTATTGGTTATATTCGAGAGATTTGTGAGATACGTGTTCGTTATAGTTATTAATGAGATTCGTGTTCGTTATAATACTATTCTGTCCTTCTCCAGACCTTTTGAGCAACCGAAGTTCAGCAGTATTCCCAGCTTAAACCCTGTTGCATGAAGATAGTTATACACTTGGGCATGGTGGGCATCATCCAATGCCGATACCGCTTTGAGCTCAACAATAATCTTATCATAACAAACGAAGTCTGCCCTATAAGATTGCTGCAACTCAATACCATCATATAAAATCTTTATCTCCTTCTCACGCTCGTAAGGTATTCCTCTCTTCTTAAGCTCTATCTCAAAAGCCTCCTGGTATACAGCTTCCAAAAATCCATGGCCTAATTTGTTGTAGACATCAAAGGCTGCCCCTATTATATCGTAGCTTTCTTGCTTGTATATTACCATGTCTTTATTGTGAACACGCAATTGGTTTTTTATTTTGAACACGAATTGCACGAATAACACGAATCATTACTTACATTCCTAAAGCATCCTAAAATGACTAAATTCCCTAAAAACATTCTTACTGATGACAATCTTGGCTAAGATTGCCTTGTTAGAAAACAAGGGTTGATATTGTTTTGAATCATCTTGAAAGTGAACTTTCAGAGTGATTCTCAATAATAACAACTCATCATCAGTAAGAATCTCCTATTTGTTTTCGGGCGTTTTCGGCTTTTAGGGCATTTTCGGAATCTGATATATTCGAGAGATTTGTGAGATTCGTGTTCGTTATAGTTATTAATGAGATTCGTGTTCGTTTATTCACCTCTTCTTAGTGTCCAGGTCGGAGGCTTTGCCTTTGTATTCGGGGGCGCGTTTTTCGAGGAAGGACCTGATGCCCTCCAGGTAGTCGGCGCCCTTATAGACCCTCGTGCGGTAGGCGTTGATGCGCTCGAAGCTCTCCGACGACAGAGACGTCGTGGCCTTGCTCAGGATGCGGAACTGCCGCTTGATGGCGCTGATGGACATGATGCTGTTGCGACGCAGGGGATTCAGGAAGTGGTCCTCCAGGACGGCATCCAGCTCCTCGGGCTTCGTGACACGGTTGATAAGACCCACATTGAGGGCGTCGTCGGCCGTGATGGGCTGGGCCAGGAAGAACATCTCGCGGGCCTTGTTGATGCCCAGCTGGTTGATGAAGTGCATGATGCCCGAGGCGTTATACGGGATGCCTATCTTGGCCGGGGTGATGGCGAAGGTGGAGTCGTCGGTGCTGACAATCATGTCGCACGAGAGGCAGAGGTCACAGGCACCGCCCCACACACTGCCGTTGACGCAGGCGATGACGGGGATGGGCGTCTCCTGGACGCAGCGCAGGAGCTTCTCCATGGGGACATCGTAGGCCAGGGGGTCTTCGCCGTTCTGCGGGAGCTCGCGGATGTCGTGGCCGGCGCTCCAGACGCCTTTACGGCACTGGGCCTTGATGACGATGCCGACGCATTCCTGGTCGTAGCCGTAGTGGATGGCGTCTTGAAGTTCTTGACACATGGCCTCGCTGAGGCAGTTGAAGTGGTCGGAGTTTTGCATCTCGACGTAGCAAATCCGATCGTTGATAACAGTATTAACTAACATAAGATTTAAATTTTTAATGTCACACAGAAATCACAGAAATCACAGAAAAATCTCTAAAGTATCAACTGGGGTTCGGAAACATATTGTTTCCTCTTCATGAGCAATGGATTATCGTCTTTAAGAAAGCGAGCTCTCTACAGCCGCTTTCTCCATCGCCCATTACGTGTTCTTAAAAGAACCCGCACCCCAGTTAAACATCATTCGCTTGCTCTTTAATCCTCTTGCAGAGCACCCCAGTTAAATCAGTTCACGACTCGGATGATAGAGGCAAGTATGTTATCCGTATTGAAATTCACAAGAAGGCCCACTTTCTTATTGAGCAGACGGAGATATGTCAGTAATTGTTTGGCAAAGACCGGCCGCATTTCCTCCACGGATTTCAGTTCTACGATGATGGCATCCTCTACAAGGATATCCAAACGCAATTCCGTTTTCAAGACGTTGCCTTTATAGTGTATGGGTACAGCACTCTGCCGCTCAACCTTCAAACCACGTTGTACCAACTCGAAGCATAGCGCCTCTTCGTAAACAGACTCCAACAGCCCAGGACCAAGAGCTTTGTACACATCATAGATGGCTCCACGTATCTCGTATGTCAATTCATTGTCTGTCATGTATATATCGCTTATCGGTTATCGAGGCTCGGGGTATCGGTGATGATATATCGATTCAAGTAATGGACAAGTGTGGTTATTATATGTTTTTCTCTTGGAAGTATGTGAGACTCTGTTAAGAGGCTGAGATGAGAGACATAGATTTTTATCTGGATGCTCGCATACAAGGAAAAATATGTGGCTCGCATCGCAAAGGGGCAGAAAGCCCTCACATACTGACAAGAGGGTTTTCTTGGTTTTCTTTTACAAACACACGGCTAGGTTTCCGTGATTTCTGTGATTTCTGTGTGATATTTATATAATTGTCAATTGTCAATTATCAATTGTCAACTGCTTTGCGGAGGAAGGCGGTGGGGATGTAGGCGGTGGCGATCATGCAGCCGGTGCCGGCGAGGGAGACATAGACCCTCTGCTGGCCGGCGAGGCGGATGACCCGGCCGCGGACGCCTCTGAACTCGCCCGCCACGACATCGACCTCATCGTCCGAGCAGAAATGCGTCGGCTCAGACCGAAGAAGACAGACATGAAGGTTGTGCGTGGAAGTGGCCAGGATGAAACTCCAGACCTCGCGCTCGGGGACCACCAAAGGGGGATTGTAGCCCGTGGCGCCGAGGGAGAAGTGGTCGTAGTAGAACGTGAGGCACGACTCAGCCTGACGGGCGATGCAGTCGCGCGCTTCGGCCTCGGTGAGGTAGGCCAGGATGAGGTTGAGCATGGGGCGCAGACGGCGGCGGGGCTTGCGGAGCGGCTTGCCGTCGGGCGTCTTCTTGCCCTTGACACGCGTAGAAACCATGGACCAGGCCATAGGGAGGTAGGCGTAGTAGCCGTTGTCCACCAGGAAATCGGTGGCGCGCCGCTCACGGGCGTAGGTGGCCCGCATGACGAACCATTGCTTCATGGGGTCCGAGACAAAACTGACCGACACCCCCGTGCGCGTGCTTTTCACGGGGGGGAGCGCTATGGGGTCGAAGCCATAGTCTGCCGCTAGCGGGGCTGCCAGTGCATTAGACAATGCTGCCATAAACAACCTCTTTTCGTATAAAACCAACGGAGAAAGAAACTCTCCGAACCCTGTGCCGGACACGTCCAGCATCGCGTCAGGAACAGACGCTCGGGAGATTGGTGTCGGGGTGACCCGACTCGAACGGGCGACCACCTGGTCCCAAACCAGGTGCGCTACCAACTGCGCTACACCCCGGTGAACGACATCATCTCGTGCGTTCGGGTACAAAGTTACGACAAAAAAATGAATAAAAGGTGCTTTTTTACAAAAAAAGCCCTTAAATGGTGATTTTTTGTTCAAAATAATAGAATTCCGAAAATATCGAAAAAACCGAAAAGTCCCTAAAATCTCACACAGAAAACACAGAAATCACGGAAACCTCGTCGGGTGTATTTCAAAAAAAACAAAGAAAACCCTCTTGTCTGTATGTCGGGCTTTCAGCCCTTTGCGATGCGAGCCACATATTTTTCCTTGAAAACAAGCTTTCAGATAAAAATCTATGACTCACATCTTAGCCTCTTTACAGAGTCTCACATACAGTCAAGAGAAAAACCCCGGCCTTTCGGCCTCAAAAACCGTTACGTGTGGATGTCTATGGAGCGAAGCTTCATGAACCGTATGCGGAAAGTTAGAAAACCGTGATAGTCTTGGTCTTAACGTCGTAGTAGTATCGCTCGCATTGATCCTTGGCAGGAGCAAAGTTAAAGAGGATGCCGACAGGTGTATTGGTCAGCCTCATATAGTTCCACAATTGCTGGCGCTGTTCAACACCCAAAGACGAAATGGCCTTGCATTCCACGACAACATTTCCTTTGCATAGGAAATCCATGTAGTGCTTGTGGGACAAAGGTTGTCCATGATATGAAATTTCGAAATAGTGTTCTTTGGAAAAGGGTATCTGCTTTTCTTCCAGCGAGACTTTCAACGCCTCCTGATAGACATACTCGTTCAGCCAAGGTCCCAATTCACGATGGACTTCCTGACAACAGCCCACAATGTCGTAGGTGTGTGATTTTAGTTTGGCGAGCAGGTTTGCATCCAGCTTTGATTTATCGGAGATTTCCATCTTAATTTCTTTTTTTGGATGAAACGGGATCTTGGCGTTGTTTATTGCCCGTTCCAATTTATTCGTAGTCGTTAATGCTGTGTTCTTGCACAATATGCTCTCTGTAAACGGTCTTTTTAGGTTTTTCTTTCATCCTGGTTGAATCCAGAATGGATTGATGATGTGGCTGAAGGATTTTATCGGAGAGCTTGTTCTCCAGGAAAATCCTACAGGCATAGCAGCAAAGACGAAGTCTCAAACAGGAGGAAAGGGTTTTTTAGGTTTTCTTTGAATATCTGCAACCAAGGTTTTTCTTTAAGATCTGCAAACAAGGCTTTCGTGAGATTTGTGAGATTCGTGTTCGAAAAAAATCCGTGAGAATCCGAGTCAACCCCCTTCGGTTCCCCCGTTATCGGGGGACAGAAATGTGGTCAATAAAAAAATCAGAATTGGAGGTAGGGGGATAAGCGGAGGGTGTCCTCCACCGTGAACTCGGGCAAAATGAGGAGCTCCGTCATGTTCCTGATGCGGCCGTACTTGCGCTGGAAGTTCTTCACCGCCTTGACCTGGTCGTAGCTCAGGAAGGGGTGGTGAACGATATCTTTGAAGGAAGACTCGTTCAAATTGAGAATTGATAATTCATGGATTTCATCCATAGACATTCTTCGCGCCTCAGCAGAATAAGCTAGCTTTTCTGCATTCGGCTTGTTCGAATGTTGACAATTGACAATTGAATCTTGGCGGGACGCAAGATTCTTGGATTCAGGATTCAAAGATTCAAGATTCAAGTTTACCTGCGTATACTGATCACCAATCTTGATGAGGGGCTTGAGATGATTCCACTGGCCTTTGGTCATGAAGGGGGTGCGGGCAAAGTCCTCGGGCGTGCTGTAGACATAGCCCTTGGCCCGGTGCCGGTAGATGCTGCGCACCTGAGCCGGGGTCAGGCCCAGTCGCAGAAGCTGCGTGGAGTCCGATTCGTTCGGGTCGAACACGAAGCTCTCTACGGCCGGCCTGGCTACTGCGTAATAACGGGCCTTGGAACCACGGAATGACGGATTTACGGAATCACGGAACGATGGATCTACGGATTTACGGATATTTGGATTTACGGATTTGTCGGAGGCGACGAATTCATTCCATAAGCTGCCGCACATGGCGAAGAAGAACGCGCCGGCGATATATAAATAAATATTACGATTTTTCATTGGACGGGTTCTCCTTTGATGGACTCCAGCATCTTGATGGCGGCCTCGACGCTGATGACCTCCTGGACAATCATGGCGCGGACGCCGTCTGTCTCTTTCAACTGACAGCGCACGGGATTGAGGGCGCAGAACTCAATGATGCGGTCGAAGACGGGGCTGGCATAAAAAGGCGAGTCGTCCTGCGAGACGAAGCAGAGGCGCATACGGCGATTTTTCAGGACAATCTTCTCCACGCCGAGCGACTTGCCCAGCATGCGCAAGCGAACCACGCGGATGAGGTTTTCGCCCTCCTCGGGGATGGCGCCGAAGCGGTCCATCATGCGGCGGCGGAAAGCCTCCACATCGACCTCGCGCTCGAGGTTGTCGAGCTCGCGGTAGAGCTGCATGCGCTCGGTAGAGGTGGGCACGTAGGACTCGGCAAAATAGAGGGGCAGGTCGCTGTCGAGCTGGCAGTCGTCCACGAAGTCGTCGCCGCTTTGGATGATGCCGTTGCGCACGTCCTCCTCAAGGAGGTCGCGGAACTCGTCGTGGCGCAGCTCGCGCACGGCCTCGGAGAGAATCTTCTGGTAGGTCTCGTAGCCGAGATCCGCGATGAAGCCGCTCTGCTCGGCGCCCAGAAGGTTGCCGGCGCCGCGGATGTCGAGGTCCTGCATGGCGATGTTGATGCCGCTGCCCAGGTCGGAGAAGTTCTCGATGGCCTCGAGGCGGCGCTTGGCCTCGGAGCCCAGGTCCTTGAAGGGCGGGGCCAGGAGGTAGCAGAAGGCCTTGCGGTTGGAGCGGCCCACACGGCCGCGCATCTGGTGGAGGTCGGAGAGACCGAAGTTCTGGGCGTCGGCAATGATGATGGTGTTGGCGTTGGGAATGTCCACGCCGCTCTCGATGATGGTGGTGGAGAGGAGCACGTCGTAGTCGTAGTTGACGAAGCCCAGGACAATCTCCTCGAGGCGCTCGGGCGGCATCTTGCCGTGGCCGATGGCCACACGCGCCTCGGGGACCGTGTTGTGGATGATCTCCTCGAGATGGGGCAAGGCGCTGATGCGGTTGCAGACGAAGAAGACCTGGCCGCTGCGGCCCATCTCCAGCGTGATGGCCTCGCGGATGATGTCGGAGGAGAAGGTGCAGAGCTCGGTCTGGATGGGATAGCGGTTGGGCGGCGGGGTCTGGATGACGGAGAGGTCGCGGGCCCCCATGAGGGAGAACTGCAGCGTGCGCGGGATGGGCGTGGCGGTGAGGGTGAGCGTGTCCACATTGGTCTTCATCTGGCGCAGCTTCTCCTTGGTGGAGACGCCGAACTTCTGCTCCTCGTCGATGATGAGCAGGCCGAGGTCCTTGAAGCGCACCGTCTTGGAGATGAGGCGGTGGGTGCCGATGAGGATGTCTATCCTACCCTCCCTCAGATCCTCCAGAATCTGAGCGACCTGCTTGGGGGTGCGGGCCCGGGAGAGATAGTCCACGCGGACGGGCATGCCGTCGAGGCGCTTCTGGAAGGTGCGGAAATGCTGGTAGGCCAGGACGGTGGTGGGCACGAGCACGGCGACCTGCTTGCCGTCGGTGGCCGCCTTGAAGGCCGCACGCACGGCGACCTCCGTCTTGCCGAAGCCCACATCGCCGCAGACGAGGCGGTCCATGGGGCGGGCGCGCTCCATGTCGGCCTTGACGTCGGCCGTGGCCTTGAACTGGTCGGGCGTGTCCTCATAGAGGAAGGAGGCCTCGAGCTGGTGCTGCAGATAGGAGTCGGGCGAAAAGGCGAAGCCCTTCTCCTGACGGCGGCGGGAGTAGAGCTTGATGAGGTCGCGGGCGATGTCCTTGATCTTGGTCTTGGTACGCTCCTTGAGGCGCTGCCAGGCCCCGCTGCCCAGGGCCGAGAGCTTGGGGGCCTCGCCCTCGCGGCCCTTGTATTTGGAGATCTTGTAGAGGGCGTGGATGGACACGTAGATGGCGCCCTGGTCGCGGTAGTTGATGCGGATGACCTCCTGCATCGCACCGCCCTGGTTGAGGCGCACGAGGCCTCCGAAGATGCCCACGCCGTGGTCGATATGCACCACGTAGTCGCCGGGATGGAGCTGCTGGATCTCCTTGAGCGTCATGGCCACCTTGCCCTTGCGCACCTGTTCGCTCTTGAGATTGTATTTATGGAAGCGGTCGAAGATCTGGTGGTCGGTGAAGAGGCAGAGCTTGCGCTCGTTGTCGCAGAAGCCGGCGTGGAGCGTGCGGCCCACGGGGGTGAAGAGCAGGCCCGTCTCCTTGTCGTGGAAGATGCTCTCGAGGCGGTCGGTCTGCTTGAGGGAGTCGGCCAGGATGTAGAGGTCGTAGCCCTCGCGGTCGAGGCGCTGGAGGGTGGAGACAAGGAGGTCGAAATTCTTGTGGAAGACGGGCTGGGGCGAGATGTCGAAGGAGAACGACGTGCGGCCCTCGCGCGCTGAAGGCGAGAGGACGACGCGGCGGAAGCCCTCGAAGTCGCGCCCGACGGATTCCTTATAAACCAAGGTAGAGCCCTCGGGGAGGTAGGCCGTGAGGGGCACCATGTTGTCTTCCGGGGCCGACATCTCGGGGATGACGGTGACGCTCTGCTTGCGCTCCACGGAGGTCTGCTGCTGGATGTCGAAGGTGCGGATGCTGTCCACCTCGTCGCCGAAGAAGTCGATGCGGAAGGGATACTCGGAGGCGTAGCTGTAGACGTCGATGAGGGAGCCGCGCACGGCGTACTGGCCGGGCTCGTAGACGTAGTCCACGCGGCGGAAGCCGTACTCCTGGAGCGTCTCGCGGACGAACTTCTCGTCGAGGCTCATGCCCACACTGACGGTGAGCGTGTCGCGCCGGAGGTCGGCCGGGGGCACCACCAGCTCGTCGAGGGCCTCGGGATGGGTGACCACATAGAGCGACGAGAGCGAGGGAGAAGCCAAGCGCGAGAGCACCTCGGTGCGCAGGATCTCGCCCGCGGAGTCGCGCCGCTGCTCGGAGAGGGTGCGCCGCTGGCCCGAAGGGAAGATGAGCACGTCGGAGTTGCCGAGAATCTGGGTGAGGTCGTGGTAGAAATAGGCCGCCTCCTCGGCATCGTTGAGGATGAAGAGGAAGGGGCGCGCAACGGCCCCGGGACAGGCCAGGGGCAGCGCCGCAAAAGCCAGGGGCGCCGACGACGCCTGAAGGCCGGAAAGCCATATCTCGGGCTCGCCGGAGAGCAGACACTGGCCGAAGGCTTTGAGCTTCGGATGTCGGGCGTAGAGCGTCTGGAGCGCGTTAATATCCATAAAAACCGGGCACAAAAGTATTAAAAAAACAAGAGTTGGGCGACTTGCGGGGAGAGATTTTTCGCGGTTTGCGCTTTTTTTCGTAATTTTGCGCCCGATAACAAAGGCCCCGAGGCCAAGAGACGATGAAAAATCTGGTCATCATACCCACCTACAACGAGAAAGAAAACGCGGAAGCCATCATCCGCGCCGTGACGGGACTGGAAGCCCCGATGAAGGACGGCAGCAAGGCCCGCTTCGAAGTGCTCATCATCGACGACGGCAGCCCCGACGGCACGGCCGACATCGTGAAAGGCCTGATGAAGGGCGAGCTGCAGGGCCGCCTGCATCTGGTGGAGCGCCAGGGCAAGCTGGGGCTGGGCACCGCCTACATCGCCGGATTCAAATGGGCGCTGGAGCGGGGCTACGACTACATCTTCGAGATGGACGCCGACTTCTCGCACAACCCCAACGACGTGCCGCGCCTCCTGAAGGCCGTGGCCGAAGAGGGCAACGACATGGCCGTGGGCAGCCGCTACATCACGGGCGTGAACGTGGTCAACTGGCCCATCGGGCGCGTCTTGATGTCATACTACGCCTCGGCCTACGTGCGCACCGTCTTGGGCATCGCCCTGAGAGACACCACCGCAGGCTTCGTGTGCTACAGCCGCAAAGTGCTGGAGACCATCGACCTGGACAACATACACTTCAAGGGCTACGCCTTCCAGATCGAGATGAAATACACGGCCCTGAGGCTGGGCTTCAAGGTGAAGGAGGTGCCCGTGGTGTTCGTCAACAGAGAGCTGGGCACGAGCAAGATGTCGGGCGGCATCTTCGGAGAAGCCTTTTTCGGGGTGATGCGCCTGCGCTTCATGAAGTTCCGTCCCCGTAAATAAACAGGGCCTCCGCCCCACTCCGCCTGGCCCCATGAAGACCGTCATAGAGAACGCCACCATCGTGAACGAGGAGCAGAGCTTCAAGGGCTCGCTGCTCATCGAAGACGACCGCATCGCCGACATCGCCCCCGGGCGTGAAATATGCGCCGCAGGCGCCGTGAGGGTGGATGCCGAGGGCATGCTGCTCATGCCGGGCGTCATCGACGACCACGTACACTTCCGCGAGCCGGGGCTGACCCGCAAAGCCACGATGCACACCGAGAGCATGGCCGCAGCGGCCGGCGGCGTGACCAGCGTCCTGGACATGCCCAACGTGGTGCCGCAGACGGTAACCCTGGAACTGCTGCAAGAAAGGCAGGCCACGGGCCTCAGAGAGATGCACGTGAACCACGCCTTCTTCCTGGGCGCCACCAACGACAACCTGGAGGAGGTGAAGCGCCTGGACACGGAAAGCTGCCCCGGCGTGAAGCTCTTCATGGGCAGCAGCACGGGCAACATGCTGGTGGACCGGGAGGAGACGCTCAGGCGCCTGTTCGGCGAGAGCCCCGCCCTCATCATGGCCCACTGCGAAGACACCGCGCGCATCAACCGCCGCATCGAGGAATACAAGGCACGCTACGGGGAAGACCCGGACGTGCGCTTCCACAGCGAGATACGCGACGAAGAAGCCTGCCTCGAAAGCAGCCGACTGGCCGCCGCACTGGCCCGCGAGGCCGGAGCGCGCCTCCACATCGCCCACATCTCGACGGCAGAGGAGCTGGCGCTGGCCGCGCCCGAAGCGGGCATCACGCTGGAGGCCTGCGTGCCCCATCTGCTCTACTCCAGCGACGACTACGCCCTCAAGGGCAGCCTCATCAAATGCAACCCCGCCGTGAAGGGCCCGCGTCACAGAGAAGCTCTGCGCAAGGCGCTCACTTCCGGGGCCATCACCACCATCGGCACCGACCACGCTCCGCACCTGCTCTCCGAGAAAGCGGGCGGCGCGCTGAAAGCCGTGAGCGGCATGCCCATGGTGCAGTTCTCGCTCCCGTCGATGCTGACGCTCGCGGACGAAGGCGTCGTGACGAAAGAAAGGCTCGTGAGCCTGATGTGCCACAACCCGGCCCGGCTCTTCGGCATCAGGGAGCGCGGCTTCCTGCGCCCGGGCTACAAGGCCGACCTGACGTTGGTGAAGCCTGAGCGCCACACGATACGTCGCGAAGAGGTGCTCTCGCTCTGCGGCTGGAGCCCGCGAGAGGGAGAGCGCGTGACGTGGCAGGTGGCCGCCACGTGGGTGAACGGGCAGAAGGTGTGGGACGGAGAGCGCGTCGATACCGACGTCAGGGGCGAGGCGCTGAGGTTCGGAGCAGCTTAGCGGGGCGCGTGTTGTACCAGCTGTAGCCCTTTTGGCGCTCCTCATCAATCTCTTCAAGGGAAAAACGCATCACGCCGTCGCGACCGCAGAAGAAGGGGCGGTTGTCCTCGAGCGTGTAGAAGCGGGCCCAGCGGCCGTCGGGCAGCTGATGGGCGCGGAACCAATTAATTGCATCCTCTATAGCAGGCAGGACCTCGGGATGGTCCGCAGAGACCGTCTGCAGGAACTCCACGATGGCCGCACTCTCGGCCGAGCAGAGGCCCGCCAGCTCGAAAGCGCGGGCGGGAGCGGGCTCGAGGGTGTGCTCGTCGTATTGCTGCGCCCAGACAGTGCGCACCCCATGCTGCACATACTGGCAGGCGAGGATGCAGGCCACGCCACGGTCCACAGCAGCGGCCGCCTCGACGGAGAGCGACAGGGGGAAGGGGCCGTAGGGCGCACGGCGCAGGCTCACCTCACGCAGGAGGCGGAGGACGGAGACCATGGCGTCGTCGTTGAAGGTGATGCGGGCGTGGTAGTGGTCGCGGCGGGGAAAATACTGGGGGAAGCCGCCGTTGTCGTATTGCATCGAAAGGAGATAGCGCACGCCGCGCAGGGCGCTCTCCAAGCAGAGCGAGTCGCCCGTGGCCGCAAAGAGGCGCATGAGGAAGCGGATCTCGGTGGTGGTGGCGGCGTTGTCGATGGTCGCTTCGCTCAAATTGATAATTGATAATTGAGAATTGACAATTGATAATTGAGAATCGACAATTGAGTCCTCGAGGCGGAAGAAGTTGATGTTCTTGGGCCAGGCGCCGTTCTCTATCTGGTGCGCCATGACGTTGGCGCCCACGAGACGGGCGGAATCGGTGAGGAACCAGGCGTCCGGGAGACGCGGCGCAAAGCGCACCCAATTCTTGTAATCCTGCGAAAAGAGAAAAAGGGAAGCACAAAATGTGCAAAATAGAATGCAAAAGAGACGTTTCATGGCGCAAATATACGATTTTTTTCGTACTTTTGCATAAATAAAGAAAAAAATATGCGCATCGACATCGTCACCGTGTTGCCCCAGATGCTGGAGGGATTCCTCCAGGAGAGCATCGTGGGCCGGGCGCAGAAGGCCGGGCTGGCAGAGATTCATCTGCACAATCTGCGCGACTACACCACCAACAAGTGGCGCCGCGTGGACGACTACCCCTTCGGAGGCTTCGCCGGCATGGTGATGCAATGCGAGCCCATCGACCGGTGCATCTCGGCCCTGAAAGAGGAAAGGACCTACGACGAGGTCATCTACACCTCGCCCGACGGGGAGCAGTTTGACCAGCCCATGGCCAACACGCTCTCGCTGCTGGACAACGTCATCATCCTCTGCGGCCACTACAAAGGCATCGACCAGCGCATCCGCGAGCACCTCATCACGAAGGAGATCTCCATCGGCGACTACGTGCTGACGGGCGGGGAGCTGGCCGCCGCCGTGATCACCGACGCCGTGGTGCGCATCATCCCCGGAGCCATTGGCGACGAGCAGAGCGCCCTGTCGGACTCGTTTCAGGACGGGCTGCTGTCGGCACCGGTGTACACGCGGCCTGCCGTCTATAAGGACTGGGGCGGCGTGCCCGAGGTGCTGCTCTCGGGACATGAGGCCAAAATCAAGGCCTGGGAACTGGAACAAGCCGTGGCGCGCACGAAAAAGCTGCGCCCCGACCTACTAAAGAAATAAGCTATGCCGAAACCGAAGCCGAAACTCTACATCATCGCCGGATGCAACGGCGCGGGCAAGACGACCGCATCGTACACCGTGTTGCCCGAAATGCTGGGGTGCAAGGAGTTTGTCAACGCCGACGAAATAGCCCGCGGCCTGTCGCCCTTCAACCCCGAAGGCGTGGCCATACAGGCAGGAAGGCTGATGATCGACCGGGTGCTCCACCTGCTGAAGGAGGGCGTGGACTTCGCCTTCGAGACGACGCTCTCGACACGCTCCTACGTGAAGCTGATTGAGAGAGCGCAGAGGAGAGGCTACTTCGTGGCGCTGCTGTTCTTCTCACTGCCCACACCGGAGCAGGCCATCATGCGCGTGGCCAGCCGAGTGGCGCAGGGCGGACACAACATCCCCACCGACGTGATCAAACGCAGATTCGCCGCAGGGCTCTACAACCTGTTTCACCTCTACACGCCCATCGTGGACTACTGGGCGCTCTACGACAACGCCACCTGCCCCACCCGACGCATCGCCTCGGGGATGAAGGGCAGCGAGAGGCTGCAGGTGGACGACGCCCAATACTACATGGATCTGCAGCAGAAATACGACACCCCGCCCACAACCCACGAGGAGGAAGGCAAAGACGGGGCCGCCAGTGACGACAAAAAAACACCTACCGTATGAGCGAACAGGACATCAGAGAATTGCAGGAGCGCATCGACAGAGGCATCCTGCTGGCGCAGAAGCGGTTGGTGGAGCGGGCCAAGCACGACAACCTCAAGCTGGTGGTGTGCAAGAACGGCCGCGTGCAGAAGCTGTCGGCGATGGAGTTGTGAGGAGTTGACAGGTGATAGGTGACAGGTGATAATTATTTCGACCACGAATCACACGAATTTCACGAAAACATCGTTTGCTGCTACTCTCAGGAAAATAGCTGGGGCTCTCGGACTTTCGTCCTCTCGGTCTGAGTGTCTGCATCCACTTGTGAGCGAGCTCCCAGATGTCTGCCGCCACTTCATCCCGTTGCTCCCTTGGAGCGCCCCATCTTTAAAATTGCCTCAATGGTCTTTGCACCCCCTTCGGTTCCCCCGTTATCGGGGGACAGAAACGCGATGCTCAGCATAAAATTGCTCAGGTTTACGCCGTTCGCATAAAATAAATAATCTTTGTGCCCTGAAGGGGCTTAATATCTTAGGATAGGGGCTCGCCCCTATCGATGAGATGCCCCATCCCATCCACCACCCCCGCAGGGGGTATATAGTTATGAGCCCCTTACAGGGGCATAGGTGAATGGGGGCCCAGGGGCGAGCCCCTAGTCTAAGGTATTTCGCGCTTTCAGCGCTGCCAACTGCAAACGGTTTTTAATGTTTTTCTCTTGACTGTATGTGAGACTCTGTAAAGAGGCTAAGATGTGAGTCACTGATTTTTATCTGGGAGCTCGCTCACAAGGAAAAATATGTGGCTCGCATCGCAAGGGGCTGAAAGCCCGACATACAGACAAGAGGGTTTTTATTGTTTTCTTTGAAACACACCCGGCGATGTTTCTTTTGAAATACACCCGACGATGGAGCTGTGAGAGTTGATAATTGATAATTGACAATTGACAATTACTCGGCAGCGGCAATGATGTCGCGAACAGAAGCAATGCCGTGAGCGTCGAGCCAGGCATCGATGCCGCGGACCACCTTGACGGAGACGGCCGGGTCGAGGAAATTGGCCGTGCCAATCTCAACGGCACTGGCGCCGGCCATAAGGAACTCTATGGCGTCGGTGGCCGAAGAGATGCCGCCCAAGCCCACCACGGGGATGCCGACAGCGTGAGCCACCTGCCAGACCATACGCAGAGCCACTGGCTTGACACAGGGGCCCGAGAGGCCGCCCGTGCCGATGGAGAGCATGCGGCGACGCCGCTCAATGTCGATGGCCGTGCCCATGAGCGTGTTGATGAGCGAGACGGCGTCGGCACCCTCGTCCTCCACAGCGCGGGCAATGGAGACGATGTCGGTGACGTTGGGCGAGAGCTTCACGATGAGCGTCTTACCGTAAACCTTGCGCACGGCGCGCACCACAGAGGACGCACCCTCGCAGGTGACACCGAAGGCCATGCCGCCGTCGCGGACATTGGGGCAGGAAATGTTGAGCTCGATGGCCGGGATGCGCTCCAGAGCGTCGATGCGCGCGGCACACTCGGCATAGTCCTCGGGCGAAGAGCCCGACACGTTGACGATCATGTGGGTGCCGATGTCGCGTATCTTGGGATAGATCTCGGAGCAGAAATAGTCCACGCCCTTGTTCTGAAGGCCGACACAGTTGAGCATGCCGGAAGGCGTCTCGGCCATGCGGGGGTAGTCGTTGCCCTCGCGCGGATGGAGCGTGGTGCCCTTGACGATGATGCCGCCCAGGTCCTCCAGGCGGATGAAGTCCTGATACTCTATGCCGTAGCCGAACGTGCCGCTGGCCGTCATCACGGGATTCTTGAGGCAAAGATTGCCGATGCGGGTCTCTAAACAGGCCATGTGAGCTGATTGATGTTAAACACGGGTCCCTCCTTGCAGACGCAGACATTGCCCCTCACCGTCTTCTCCACACAACAGAGGCAGGCGCCCAGGCCGCAGGCCATCATGTTCTCCAGGCTCACCTCGCAGGGGAGCTCCAGAGCGCGGGCCGTGCGCGCCACAGCCTTCATCATGGGCGAAGGGCCACAGACATGGACGCTGGTGAAGCGCTCGCGCTGCCAAAGGGAATGCTGGGTGACGAAGCCCCGCTCGCCGTCGCTGCCGTCCTCCGTGGTGACGAAGACGCGGCCCACGGCCTCGAAGGCTTCGCGCTGAAGCAGAAGGTCCACGGAACGGGCGCCAAGCAGGAAGGTGGGGGCCAGGCCGCGAGCCTTGAGCCACGCACCATAATAATATAAGGGGGCCACACCGACGCCGCCGCCCACCAGGAGGGGCCGGGGCTCCGCTGCAGCGGTGCGCAGGTCGTCGAGGCCGGAAAAGCCGTTGCCAAGGGGCATCACGACATTGAGGCTGTCGCCCGCCTTGAGGCGCGATAGGGCGCGTGTGCCCTCGCCCACCAGCTGGACCAGGAGCCACAGCTCGCCGGCGGCGCTGTCGGCCCAATGGATGGAGATGGGGCGGCGCAGGAAAGTGTCCTTAGACCCGTCCACACGCACCTGCACGAACTGACCGGGCAGGCACTCCGGCATGGCGCCGGGCGCAGAGAGGCGCAGCAGGACAGCACGGTCGCCGCAGGGGCGAACCTCCTCGACACGGAAATCGACGATGCTCTTCATGTGCGCGTTACCTTATGAGAATATAATGGTGCGATTCTTGTAGGCCAGAACCTTGCGGTCGATATGGGCCTTGACGGCACGCGAAAGGACAATCTTCTCGAGGTCCTTGCCCTTGAGCACCAGCGTCTCGGGCGTGTCCTTGTGGGTGATGCGGATGACGTCCTGCTCGATGATGGGGCCGGCGTCGAGCTCTGCGGTGACGTAGTGGCTCGTGGCGCCGATAATCTTCACGCCGCGCTCATAGGCCTGATGGTAGGGCTTGGCGCCGACGAAGGCGGGCAGGAAGGAGTGGTGGATGTTGATGATGTGGTTGGGATAGGCGGCAATCATGTCGTCGCTGATGATCTGCATGTAGCGGGCCAGGACGATGAAGGTGACGCCGTGGTCGCGCAGGAGCTTCATCTCGGCCTCCTCTACTTCGCGCTTGTTGGACCAGTCCCTGTTGATGGAGAAGACGTAGTACGGCAAGCCGAACTGATCGGCCACGTAGCGCAAGTCCTCGTGGTTGGAGACGATGCAGGGAATCTCGACGTCGAGCTCACCGGCCTTCCAGCGCGCCAGCAGGTCGTAGAGGCAATGGGACATCTTGCTGACGAAGATGGCCATACGGGGACGCTCGCTGGAGAACTTGAGCATGAACTTCATCTCGTAGCGCTGGGCGTAGAGCGTGGCGATGTACTCGGAGATCTTCTCCTTGGGGATGAGGAAGCCCTCGAGGTCCCACTCGACACGCATGAAGAAGCGGTGGTCGATCTGGTCCACGCACTGGTCCAGGTATAGAATGTTGCCGTGGTTGTCGGTGATAAATTTGGTGATCTCCATGATGATGCCCACCTTGTCGGGGCAATGGAGCAGAAGTATGGCTGTCGATTTCTTCATCGTTGGCTGGTCTTACATGAAATTCGTGCGCAAAGGTACGAAAAAAAGTTGAAAGATTAAAGGTTAAAGGTTAAAGGTTAAAGGTTAAAGACGATATTAACATCAAAAAACACGGATTTACCCATTGAAATATACAACACCCGACGACGTTGTGATATACGGCAGCAGGGTGCAGGAAGGCGGGAAATAGCGGATTCTCAGGACTTGAAGGTCAAATAGACCTCGTAGGTGCCGTCGTCGAAGAAAACTCTTATCTCCGAAATCTTACGCTCGGATTTGTCAACATATTTCACATAGGCATCAGCCGCGTCGCCACGACGCCCTTTCTGGCCCTGGGCAGCTGTCCCTGAAGAGGGAGCGGAAGACGATGAAGGAGCGGGGGCGGAAGAGGCAGCGGCCTCAGCCTGAGCAGCCGGCTGACCGTCCTCATTATATATAATAGGTGTAGCCGCAGAAGCGTCGGACATCATCTCACCCTCACCAAACATGAGCCAGTTGAGAGAGATGGCAGGGAAGCGATCATGGATGGCCTTGGCTGTGGCCAGGGTCGGCTGAGTGCGTCCGTTGAAGATGCCGGAGAGGGTGGCGGGGGCGATGCCTATCATATGAGCAAAGGCCACCTGGTTGCAACCCTGCTGCTCCATGATGAGTTTGATGCGATCCTTCATGCCGAAAAAATGAATTTGGTCTGACGTTGCTGTTATCGAATCCGGGGGCAAAGGTACGAAAATTAATTCAAACAACCAAAAATTTGAGAACGAAAATCCATATTTACATATAATAAAGTTTTTGGCCCACAAGCGTTCGGATTTGTAATTTCGAAAATCTTAATTCAGGGAATCAGATTACCGAATTTTAACAATCAGGGTTCAAGCATAATCTTTACTTAAAAATGCGCATCGTTATAATAAACTGACGATTAAATACGTAAAATAAGGCGAAAACAGGCTAAAACGACCGTTTTTGCATAAAACGGGGAGGTTTTAAGATTTTATTAAGAGAACAGTGCCTTAACCAAAGAGATTTACTTGTTGATTTATAGGCAGAAAGACGGCTTTAGACCATACAAATAAATATGCAGGCAAAAATACGACTATCTTAATCCGTCAGGACGTACGAAAATCCGACCGGGTTGACCCCATAAGGCGTTTCGCGTTTGTAAATTCGAATTTATACATCCAAACAAGTAAAAATGCGTTTGCAAATTCGAATTTTGGGATTACATTTTTAAACACAAAATTTTCAGTTTTGCACGATTATCACGCCTCAAAACAGCTGCTCTCACGCCTCCGTTCACGCCATTCTCAGAGCGTCAAAAATGGGCAAAAGGCCCTATGTACTTGGGGTTTGAGCCCAAGAAATCGTGTTTCAAAAAATAGTGATTTTAGAGAAAAAGTCAGTCGAAAATGAAGCAAACGAGCTCCAAAAGAAGGTCCCCAGGGGCCATGCGACAGCCCTCCACCCCCTTCGACTTGGCATCCGTTTGACGTATCTCAGTAAGAATCCTCATCACCTTTCTGGCGGGATAGATCCGAAGGGCCGGGATGAGGTCCTTGCGCACCTTCCAGTCCGGCTGCCCCAACCACTCGGCCACCCCCCTCTCCGACTTGTCGGGCGCATAGTAGGCCTGCATCAGATCGGCATAGAAAGAGAAGAGCGTGGAGAGGGTTGGCGTGAGGGCAAAACTGCGCGGGTTATCGTTAAAATATCTTACTATCTTAAGCGTCTGAGTTTTGTTTTTTCGCGCCAACGCGGACACCAGTTCGTAATTATTATAGTCACGACTGAGGCCGGTTTGCTCCTCCACCATGGCTGCGGTGACCTGCTTTTCGCCGGCAGAGAGCGACCCGGCCAGCTTCTCCAGCTCGCTATCCATGCGCGAGAGGTCGGTGCCCACATGCTCCACCAGCATTTCGGCAGCTTTGGGCTCTATGGTCACACCGCGGGCTTTGAGGCGGCGAGAGATGAAGGCCGGGAGCGCACTCTCGTAGACCTTCTTGCTCTCATAGATGACGCCCCCGCAGGCCGCAAGCGCCTTGACGGCCTTGGCCGCACCCTTACGTATGTCGTCCACGCCCTTGAAGCAGAGGATCAGCACCGTCTTCTCGGAAGGCGTCTTGCAATAAGGCTCCAGAGCCTCCAGGCCGCCGCGCAACTGCTGTGCCTCCCTCACCAGCACCACGCGGCGGTCGCCCAAGAGCGGAAACTGGCGGCAGGCCTCGATGATGCGGTTGGCATCGGTCTCCAGGCCATAGAAGAGGCTCATGTCGAAGTCCCTGTTCTGCTCCGGCATCAGCAGCCCCGTCAACTCGCCGGAAAGGCTGTCGATGAAATAAGGCTCGGTGCCGGCCAGGACGTAAACGGGGGCCACACGGCCGCCGCGGGCATCCTTAATGATGTCCTCCATCGTCGGCCCTGTGATGCGTTGCTGTGCCATAATACCCTGCAAAAGTACAAAAAAGTTTGTGGTTCGCCGTCCGCGCCCTCCCCTTTTTTCCTTTATTCAGTTATTTTTTCGTACTTTTGCAGAGAAACGACAAGTCCATGCTGCAACTCAATCTGCCTACAGCCGCCCTCAAGGTGGAGAATCGCGCCGGGAAGCTCAAGGTGTGGGACTTCCTGAGACAACGCTGGGTCGCCCTGACGCCGGAGGAATGGGTGCGGCAGCAGTTCACCCACTGGATGACGGAGCATCTGGGCTACCCCGCCGCCCGCCTCGGCAATGAAATCACCATCACGCAGAACGGCATGAAGCGGCGCTGCGACAGCATCTTCTACGACCGCGAGGGACGGCCGGCCGTCATCATCGAATATAAGGCGCCCTACATCGCGCTGACGGAGCGCGTGTTGGATCAGGTACTGCGCTACAACCTGGTGCTGCAGGTGCCCGTGCTCATCGTGACCAACGGCATGGAGCACTGGACGGTGACGCTGGACGAAAAAAAGACGCCCCGCGTGCAGCAGGGCGTCCCTTCATATCAGAATCAGTAGGATTTACTCCTCGGTCTTGCGCGCAGCGCTGCGACGACGCTTGGGCTTCTCATCGGTGCGCTGGGCCACCTCCACGCCGGCCAGCTCGGGGTCGATCATGATGCGGCCGCAATACTCGCAGACGATAATCTTCTTGCGCATGCGGATGTCCAGCTGGCGCTGGGGCGGAATCTTGTTGAAGCAGCCGCCGCAGGCGTCGCGCTGCACATAGACAATGCCCAGGCCGTTGCGGCAGTTCTTGCGGATGCGCTTGAAGGCCGTCAGAAGACGGGTATCGATGGTCAGCTCGGTGTTCTGAGCCTGCTCCTTGAGTTTGTCTTCCTCCTCCTTGGTCTCCTTGGTGACCTCCTCGAGCTCCACGCGCTTGGCGTCGAGATCCACGCGGCGCTCGTTGACCAGGTCGTTGTTGCGGAGGGCTTCCTCCTCCTTGGCCTGGATGCAGGCCTGAGCCTCACCAATCTTCTTCTCGTTGAGCTGAATGTCGAGCTCGGCATACTCAATCTGCTTGGAGAGGTTGTCGTATTCGCGGTTGTTGCGCACGTTGTCGATCTGCGTCTTGAAGCGCTCGATGTTCAACTTGTGCTCCTGGATGGTGGCCTGACGCTCGCTCACCTCCTTCTTGAGGGAGATGATCTCGTTGTTGATGTTCTCGATACGCGTGGTCAGACCCTCGATTTCGTCCTCGAGGTCGCGCACTTCCTCAGGCAGCTCGCCGCGGATGGTGCGAATCTTGTCGATCTCCGACAGCAGCGTCTGCAGCTTGTAGAGGTTCTTGAGCTTCTCCTCCACCTTGAGATCGGCGGGGCCTTTCTTACTTTCTCTTGCCATTCTAAATCAGATAATTTATAGGGTTTGTATTGACTTCTGTCATGTACAGGGGCAGGTTGGGCAGACGGTCGCCGAGCACGCGGTTGAGCAGCTCTACGGTGAACTGCTCGCTCTCGTAGTGGCCCAGGACGCCAATCTGGATGCGGTCTTCGCAGCCGAAGTAGCGATGGTAGTGCATCTCGCCCGTGAGGAAAGCGTCGGCCTCCTGACGGAGCGCCTCGTCGAGCTGGAAGTCGCCGGCTCCGCCGCAGATGGCCACGCTCTCTATGGGGCGCTCCAGCATGCGGTTGTGCATCAGGCAGGGGCAGCGGAACGTCTCCTTGACGCGCTCCAGGAAAAACTCCGACGGCTCGCCCGCCGGCAGATAACCCAGCACACCCCCGCCCTGCATGGGCACCACGTCCATCAGGCCCAGCTTCTCGGCCATCATGTAGTTGACGCCGTCCTCCGCGTTGTCCAGATTGGTGTGGGCGGCATAGACGGCAATGTCGTTTTGCAGCGCCAGACGCAGACAGCGCTCCGGCTCCGTGGCGTCGGTGACCTGACGCAAGGGGCGGAACAAAAGAGGATGGTGGGCCACCACCATGTTGCAGCCCAAATCAATGGCCTCGCGGAGCACTTCCTCCGTGACGTCCAGACACAATAATGCCCCTGAAACCTCCGCCTCCGTCAATCCGCATTGCAGTCCGGCGTTGTCATAGCTCTCCTGCAAGGGCAAAGGCGCGAAATGTTCAAGGGCCTCAATGACTTCCCTTACCTTCACTCGCACGTGAATTTTATGTTTTCGGTGCAAAAGTACAAAAAAATTAAGTGTTACCCACCTACGCGACGCTCTTTTTTCCCTTATTTGCGAATTTTTAACTACTTTTGCGCTGTGTTTTGCGCGTACACGCACACACATATATATAAAAGTACACGCATCGATGAGACGACTGCCGGCAGAATGGGAACCACAGGAGGCCATCCTCCTCACTTGGCCGCACGCCGCCACCGACTGGCACGACAGCCTCGAAGAGGTGACCGAATGCTACGTCAGCCTGGCCCGTGAGATCGTCCGCCGTGAAGAGCTCTGGATCGTGACCCCCGAGCCCGAGCGGGTGAAGGCCCTCCTGGGCGAAGAGAACATCCGCTACTTCGAATGCCCCACCAACGACACCTGGTCGCGCGACCACGCCTTCATCTCCGTGACGGAAGACGGAGAGCGCAGGCTGCTCGACTTCCGCTTCAACGCCTGGGGCGGGAAATTCGAGGCCTCGCTCGACAACGGCATCAACCGATGCATCAGGGACGGCATCCGGGGCGTGTATGAAGACCACCTCGACCTGGAACTGGAAGGCGGCAGCATCGAGTCGGACGGGCGCGGCACCATCCTGACCACCGTGCGCTGCAACCTCAACCCCAACCGCCGCAGCGGCCGGGAAGACATGGACCGCGAGTTGAAACGCCGCCTGGGCGCCGAGCGCGTCCTCTGGCTCAGGAGCGGCGGCCTGGAGCACGACGACACCGACGGCCACATCGACACGCTGGCACGACTGGCGCCCGACGACACCATCCTCTACGGCGAAGGCGACGAAGCCCTGCTCAGCGAACTGCAGACGCTGCGCACCGCGGAAGGCAAGCCCTACCGCCTGGTGGGCATGCCGCCCTATCACGTCAACTTCCTCATCATGAACGGCGCCGTACTGGTGCCCTTCTACGAGAACGAAGAGGACAACGAGCGGGCCCGAAAGGCACTCGAGAGCGTGTTCCCCGAACGCGAGATTGTCGGCATCGACTGCCGCATCCTGCTCACCCAAAACGGCAGTCTGCACTGCTCCACCATGCAGTTTCCCGCCATCGACACAGAAAAGTAAAAAAAACGACATCGCTATGAAAGTCGGCATCATACAAATCTCCTGCAGCGCGGACACCGAGGCCAACAAGCGCAAGCTCGCCGAGGGCATCCGCCGCGTGAGCCGCGAAGGCGCCCGCCTCGTGGTGTTGCAGGAGCTGCACAACACCCTCTACTTCTGCCAGACGGAATCGGTGGATCTCTGCGCCCTGGCAGAGCCCGTGCCCGGCCCCTCGACGGAGTTCTACGGCGCCCTGGCCCGCGAATGCGGCGTGGTGCTCGTGACTTCCCTCTTCGAAAGGCGCGCCGCCGGCCTCTACCACAACACGGCCGTCGTCTTCGAGACGGACGGCAGCATCGCCGGGCGCTACCGCAAGATGCACATCCCCGACGATCCGGCCTACTACGAGAAGTTCTACTTCACGCCGGGTGACCTGGGCTTTGAGCCCATCGACACCTCCGTGGGCCGACTGGGCGTGCAGGTGTGCTGGGACCAGTGGTATCCCGAAGGCGCACGCCTCATGGCGCTGCGCGGCGCCCAGCTGCTCATCTACCCCACCGCCATCGGCTATGAGAGCAGCGACACGCCCGAAGAGCAGGAGCGCCAGCGCACTGCCTGGCAGACGGTGCAGCGCGGCCACGCCGTGGCCAACGGCCTCCCCGTGATCGCCGTCAACCGCTGCGGCCACGAGCCTGACCCCTCCGGCCAGACGCGCGGCATCCGCTTCTGGGGCAGCAGTTTCGTGGCCGGCCCTCAGGGCGAGATGCTCTACGAGGCCCCCAAAGACGAAGAAGCCGCGGCCGTGGTGGACATCGACATGGAGCGCAGCGAACAGGTGCGCCGCTGGTGGCCCTTCCTGCGCGACCGGCGCATCGATGCCTTCGACGGACTCACCTCCCGATTTCTCGACGACTGAATAAAAACAATTCCCTATATACAACTAAGAGACTATGTCCAGCAGCATCCGATTTCGCATTGTAGAAGAGGCTTTCAAGAAGAAGGCCATCGAAATCCCCAACCGCAAAGAACGTCCCAGCGAGTTTTTCGCCAAATACGTGTTCAACCGGAAGAAAATGGCGCACTATCTGCCTAAAGACGTCTTCCGCAAGATGTGCGACGTCATCGACAACGGCACCACGCTCGACCTGGCCACCGCAGACGCCGTGGCCGCCGGCATGAAGAAGTGGGCCATGGAGCTCGGCGTGACGCACTGCACCCACTGGTTCCAGCCCCTCACCGAAGGCACCGCAGAGAAGCACGACGGCTTCGTAGAGCACGACGGCAAAGGCGGCCTCGTGGAGGAATTCACGGGCAAGCAGCTCGTACAGCAGGAGCCCGACGCCTCGTCGTTCCCCTCGGGCGGCATCCGCTCCACCTTCGAGGCCCGCGGCTACTCGGCATGGGACCCCGCCTCCCCCGTATTCGTCATCGGCGACACGCTGATGATTCCCACCGTGTTCATCTCCTACACGGGTGAAGCACTCGACTACAAAGCCCCCCTCAAGAAGGCCATCAAGGCTGTGGACAAAGCCGCCACGCAGGTGGCCCGCTACTTCTACCCCAAAGTCAACAAGGTGATCTCCAACCTGGGCTGGGAGCAGGAATATTTCCTCATGGACGAAGGACTCTACGGTGCACGCCCCGACATGCTGCTGACCGGACGCACCCTCATGGGCCACTCCAGCGCCAAAGACCAGCAGATGGACGACCACTACTTCGGCGCCATCCCCGAGCGTGTGGCCGCCTTCATGAAAGACCTTGAAATACAGGCGCTCGAGCTGGGCATCCCCTGCAAGACGCGCCACAACGAGGTGGCTCCCAACCAGTTTGAGCTGGCCCCCATCTTCGAGGAGACCAACCTCGCCGTGGACCACAACATGCTCATCATGAGTCTGATGCAAAAGGTGGCCCACAAGCACGGCTTCCGCTGTCTGCTGCACGAAAAGCCCTTCAAGGGCATCAACGGCAGCGGCAAGCACAACAACTGGAGCCTGGCCACCGACACGGGCATCCTGCTCCACGGCCCCGGCAAGACGGCGATGGACAACCTGCGCTTCATCGTATTCATCGTGGAGACGCTCATGGCCGTCTACAAGCACAACGCTCTGCTGAAGGCCTCCATCATCTCCGCCACCAACGCCCACCGTCTGGGCGGTAACGAAGCGCCCCCCACCATCGTGTCGGCCTTCCTCGGCGCCCAGCTCACGGAAGTGCTCGACCGCCTGGAGGAGAGCGACGACGACACCATCTTCAACCTCTCGGGCAAGCAGGCCCTCCTGCTCGACATCCCGCAGATCCCGCAGCTGTCGCGCGATAACACCGACCGCAACCGCACCTCGCCCTTCGCCTTCACGGGCAACCGCTTCGAATTCCGCGCCGTGGGCAGCCAGGCCAACTGCGCCGCCTCGATGATTGTGCTCAACACAGCTATGGCCGAAGCGCTCACCAACTTCAAGGAGCGCGTGGACCGGCTCATCGGCGAAGGCACGGCGAAGGTCAAGGCCATCATCCGCGTGCTGCGCGAAGACATCCGCACTTGCAAGCCCATCCGATTCGACGGCAACGGCTACAGCGAAGCATGGCGGGAAGAAGCCCGTCGCCGCGGCCTCGACACCGAGACCTCGGCACCGCTCATGCTCGACCACTACCTCGATGCCGAGACGGTGGCCATGTTCAGCAGCCAGCACGTGATGACGGAAGCCGAGCTGCGCGCCCGCACCGAAATCAAGCTCGAGACCTACACCAAGAAGATACAGATCGAGGCCCGCATCTTCGGCGACCTCTGCCTGAACCACATCATCCCCGTGGCCACGCGCTATCAGAGCCAGCTCATCGAAAACGTGAGCCGCCTCTCCACCGTGTTCCCGCCCTCGGAGGTGAAGACGCTCAGCGCCAACAACGTGCTGCTCATCAAGAAAATCTCGGAGCACTCGGCCTACATCACGGAGAACGTGCAGCGCCTCATCGACGCCCGCAAGGTGGCCAACCGCATGGAGGACATCCACGAGAAGGCCATGGCCTATCACGACAACGTGGCGCCGCTCATTGAAGAGATACGACGCCACGTTGACAAGCTCGAGCTGATCGTCGACGACGAGCTTTGGCCTCTGCCCAAGTATCGCGAGATGCTCTTTATCCGTTAATTGCTGAAGGCAAGGGTTTCGTCGGAAGCCACGCTGACCTTGATGGGTCGCGTCTTGTCCACACTGCCCGAGAGCAGCGCCTTCGAGAGATCGTTGAGCAGATAGTGCTGCAGCGCTCTCTTGACGGGACGCGCTCCGAAGTCGGGGTCGTAGCCCTTCTCGGCCAAGAAGTCTGTCACGGCCTCGGGCACCTCCAGAGTGATCTGACTCTCGTCCATGCGCTTCTTGAGCGTGGCCAGCTGCAGGCGGACAATGGCTTTCACCTGGTCGCGGCTGAGCGACTCGAAGGTGATGATGTCGTCCACACGGTTGAGGAACTCCGGACGCACGGTCTGGAAGAGCTGCTCACGCGTGTAGTTGGAGGTCATGATGATGAGCGTGTTCTTGAAGTTGACGGTGCGCCCCTTGGAGTCGGTCAGACGGCCGTCGTCGAGCACCTGCAGCAACGTGTTGAACACGTCGGGGTGTGCCTTTTCTATCTCATCGAAGAGCACCACGCTGTAAGGCTTTCTGCGCACGGCCTCGGTGAGCTGTCCGCCCTCGTCATAGCCCACGTAGCCCGGAGGGGCACCGATGAGCCTCGTGACGGAGAACTTCTCCTGATACTCCGACATGTCGATACGCGTCATCATGCTCTCGTCGTCGAAGAGCGTCTCGGCCAGGGCGCGGGCCAGCTCCGTTTTGCCCACGCCGGTGGTGCCCAGGAAGATGAAGCTGCCGATGGGGCGCTTGGGGTCCTGAAGGCCGGCACGGCTGCGGCGCACGGCGTCGGCGACGGCATGGATGGCCTCCTCCTGTCCGATGACACGTTTGTGAAGCTCGTCCTCCAGCGAGAGCAGCTTCTCGCGCTCCGACTGCATCATCTTGGCCACGGGGATGCCCGTCCAGCGGCTCACCACATCGGCAATGTCGTCGGGCGTCACCTCCTCCTTGAGCAGCGGCGAACCCGCTGCGGAAGCCTGCTGTGAGGCGGCAATGGCCTTCTCCAGTTCGGGCAGCTTGGAATAGCGTATTTCGGCCACACGGGCATAGTCGCCTTCGCGCTCACGCTGGTCGGCCTCCTGACGCAGGGCGGCCATCTGGTCTTTGAGCCCCTGCACGCGGTTGGCCTCCTGCTTTTCGCGCTCCCACTGCTGGCGCATGCGGCCCTCTTCCTGCTTGAGGGCATCGATGTCGGCCTCGAGTTTCTTGAGCTTCACCTCGTCCTTCTCGCGCTTGATGGCCTCGCGCTCGATCTCGAGCTGACGCAGGCGGCGCGTGAGTTCATCCAGTTCCTCGGGCACACTGTCGCGCTCCATACGCAGCTTGGCAGCAGCCTCGTCCATCAGGTCGATGGCCTTGTCGGGGAGGAAACGCTCGGTGATGTAGCGGTGGGACAGCGTCACGGCGGCAATGATGGCGTCGTCCTGGATACGCACGCGGTGGTGCTGCTCATAGCGCTCCTTCAGACCGCGGAGGATGCTGATGCTCGACATTGTGTCGGGCTCGTCGACCATAACGGTCTGGAAACGGCGCTCCAGGGCCTTGTCCTTCTCAAAATACTTCTGATACTCGTCGAGCGTGGTGGCGCCGATGGAGCGCAGCTCGCCGCGGGCCAGGGCCGGTTTGAGGATGTTGGCGGCATCCATGGCGCCCTGCGTCTGTCCGGCGCCCACAAGGGTGTGGATCTCGTCGATGAAGAGGATGATGTTCCCCTCCGACTCCACGACCTCCTTCACGACCTTCTTGAGTCGCTCTTCAAACTCGCCCTGATACTTCGCGCCGGCAATCAGCGCACCCATATCGAGGCTGTAGAGCTGCTTGTTCTTCAGGTTTTCAGGCACGTCGCCGCGCAGTATTCTGTGGGCCAGGCCCTCCACGATGGCGGTCTTGCCGGTGCCGGGCTCGCCGATGAGCACGGGATTGTTCTTGGTGCGTCGGGAAAGGATCTGCAAGACGCGGCGAATCTCCTCGTCGCGGCCGATCACGGGGTCGAGCTTGCCCTTGCGGGCCTCGTCCACAAGGTTGCGGGCGTAGAGCTCCAGGGCCTTCTGCTCCTGCTGTTGGTTGTTCATTGGATTCATCATAGTTGTAGGTGGTTTATTTGGTTTGTGTTTTCACCCGCCCTGTGCAGCAAACAGTGTGCTACGGCACATCGGGGAGACAATCTGTCCCCTTTTGCGTCATTTTGTCTCATAAAATTTGGCAATCTGCCGGAAGTTCCGGAAAATTTTGTATTTTTGCATCACCATGAAAAGATATCTGCTGACCATCTGCCTGACCCTCGCCGCACTGGTGAAGGCCGACGCCGCCCTGAAGGCGGGAACCGACTACTACATCTGGCTGAACATCTACGAAAAGCTGCTGGGCTCGAACGAAGCCGGCACCGGGCCGGCGCTGTCAGCCTACGGGACAAATGCCGACGGATACATATTCACGGCCGAAGAGTCGGGCAAGGAGGGCTACGTGCTGCTCCGGCAGAAGAGCAGCGGGAAATATCTGGCCGCCAGTTCGGCCAACAGCTGGAGCATGACGCTGGAAGCGGAATCGACCGACGACCGCTTCTGCTGGAAGGCCGATGAAGGCACGTATGTGTACCTCATTAATAAAAAGAACGGCAAATACGTCGGCATAGACGGGGCGCAGAAGTCGAAAGACTACGTCAGCGTCTTCTACGACAAGCGCAAGGGCAGCCACGCCCAGTTCTCCGTCATCCCCGCCACAGGCAATAGCTGGACCGAAGCCCGGCAGGCCTACCGGTCGGAAGAATACATCAACGAGCAGGGCGTCAGGGAGGTGGACTTCTGCCAACTCAACGGCAGAAACTTGGACTACAGCGAGGCCATCGACATTCACATCACTGCCAACGACAACCCGATGACCGCCAGCACGGTGAACCTGGGCAGCGACCGCACCTGGCTCATCTTCGACAACATCATCCCGAGCCAGGTTGTCAGCACCTATCTTAAACATATAAGGATTAACGGACAGACGGCCCAAAACGGCGGCAACTGCCGCGTGGCCATCTACCTGAACGGCGCCGCCGTCATCCCCAAGCCCGCTGCGGCAATGACCTGCGAGGGCACGGACGGCAGCTTCAAACTGGAATCGGGCAACCACGCCAACATGGGCCAAAGGAGCAACACGATGACCTATTTCGTGCTGCGCCGCGGCTACATGGCCACGCTGGCCTCCGGCATCGCCGGCAAAGGACACAGCCGCGTGTATGTCGCCGACCATGCCGATCAGGTCGTCACCCTACCCCAGTCGCTCAACCGGCGCGTCAGCTCGGTCAACATCAAGCCCTGGCAGTACGTCTCGAAAAAAGGATGGGCCGACACCGGCGGCACCACCAAAGGGCCGCAGCTGAGAGCCACGTGGTATTGGACATGGAGCGCCGGCTACAGCTCCACCGCCGACATGGAATACGTGCCCTGCCGCCAGCATCTCCACTGGCCCAGCGCCAGCGAGGTGAACAACAAGACGGCGACGGCATCGATGTCGCTGAACGAGCCGGAACACGCCGAACAGCACACCGGCAACATCTGCTCGTGCGGCGGCACCATAGACGCCTGGTCGGTCTACAAGCTGAACGGCGACTTCCAGCCCGGAGGCGGGCGCATCGGATCACCGCAGCCCACGGACTTCGGCTATCTGAGCACCTACTGCGGCTATGTGGACCAGAACGACAACCAATCGCGCTGCGACTTCGTCGTGACCCACGCCTACTGGGACATCGGCAGTCGCGACGCCGACAGCTACGCCAAATACATGACCGACCAGTGTTGGACCGTCTGGAACAACACCGGGCGCCCCGTATGGCTGTCGGAGATGGAAGTGGGCGCCTCATGGCACAGCTCCACCGCCTCGGTCATCAACAGCTACGACAAGGCGCGCTCCTATCTGCAGGCCCTGCTGACACGCCTGGAAGAGAGCAACTACATTGAACGCTACGCCATCTACTCCTTCGACTACTGGCGCAACTATATGTTCTACGACGACGGCACGCTCACGCCGGCCGGAGAAGTGTATCGCGACCACCGCGCCGGCTTCGCCTACCGCGCCGCATACACGAAAGAGCCCGCCTGGTGGGCGCCCGGAGTGAAGACGCCCACACTGGACTTTCGCGACAACGGCGACGGCACGCTGACCTTCCTCATCGGCAACGGCAACGGCGACGCCACGGAACAGCTGACCCTGGAGCGCAAGACTGAGGGCGGAGAGTGGACGCCGATGGCCGTGAAAGACCGGCGCCCCGACTTCGAGAGCAACACCATGGAGCACACGGTGGCTCTGAGCGACATCCAGAAGGAGACCGACGCCTTCCGCGTGAGCCTCACAACAATCTACGGCGGGGCGGCAACCAGTCAGGAGCTGAGAACCGGCTACATCAAGAACCCGAGCATACAGACCGACAGCAAAGACGCCGTGCCGGGATGGACCTGCGAGCGCAGCGCCGCCAACGGCTACACAAAGGGCACCGGAGACACCTACTTTGAAGTGTGGACACCTTCGGCAGAAGTCATGGGCTTCGACTACCATCAGGAAATCAGCGGACTGCCGGCGGGCGTCTACACCCTGAAGGCAGTCTGCTTTAACTCGTCGAACAACGTCAGCGGCGCCTCGGTCAACGGCAACATGGGCCTCTATGCCCTGGCTGAGAACACGGAATATTTCGCCCCCGTCACCGACGACTCGGAAATCGACTACGGGCGCAAGACCGTGATCGAAAAGATTGTGGTGCGCGACGGCGAGATGCGCATCGGCATCAAGAACCAGGGCGTGATGACCGCACGATGGGCCGGCGCCGATGACTTCGAACTGATCCGTCTGGGGAGCGAAGAGGAAGTGCTGGAGGGCAAGGGCGACGAATTTATCTCCGAGGCCCGAAGCAGAAGAAATGAACAGCTGGCAGCCATCTGGCCCGACATCGAAGCGGACGGGAAAGACGCCACCGCGCTGATCAAAAACACCGACTGCCTGCGCTCGGACCTGTACGGCTGGACCACGGTGAACCTGGCCACCACCAGCGGCCAGGCTTGGGACGGCAACAGCAGCAACGCCTACTTTGACAAATACCGGGAAGGCAGCCTGGAATCGTCGATGACACAGACGGTGAATTATCTGCCGAAAGGCGACTACACGCTGGGCGCCATGATGCGCTGCACCACGGGCCAGACGGTCACCCTGAAGGCCATCCATCAGACTGCAGCCGGCGAAGAGACCGTCTATGAAAAGACAATCACGGGCACCGGCGACCAGACGGAGGCCGGAAGCCCCTGGCAGCGCGGCTGGAAGAAAGTGGAGCTGCCGCCGTTCACCGCTGCAAGCGGAGACCGGGTGACCGTCAGCGCCGCATTCAGCGCACAGGTGACCTCATGGTGGAGTGCGGACCACTTCACACTGCAGTGGAACAAAGCCGGCACCACGGACATCGGTGAAAAGATGACGGAAAAAGCGAAGCAAAACGATGACGTCCTGTATAACCTCAACGGCATGCGCATCAGCCGGCCGTCGAAAGGCTTCTACATACAAAACGGAAAGAAATACCTGGTGCCCTGACCCCAAACGGCGGAGGCATCAGTCCACCCTGACCACCGAAATCACTTCGAGCCGACAGCCCTGCACACGGAACTTCACCTCGCAGCCGGCGAAGGTGAGGCCGTAGAGACGCTCCGCATCGTCCTGATACTGAGGGCGCGGATCGGAAGCCAGCGCCTGGCGCAGCGCCTCTCGCTGCCCGACGGAAAGCACGTCAAGCCCTTCGGGCATCACGACCTCCAGGGGTGTCCGGCTGCGCAAGACCTCCTCGGTGAAGCCGCCGCGCGCATCGGGGCGGGCATCGGTGAAGGGCAGGTAAGGCTTCACGTCGATGATGGGCGTGCCGTCCAAAAGGTCGGCACCGGCCACATGGAGCACCGGGCCGCGCGGCGTGTCGAGCTCCACGCGGAGCAGTTCCACGCAGGAGAGGCCGATGTGGTTGGGACGGAAAGGGCTGCGCGTGGCAAACACCCCCATGCGGCGATTGCCGCCGAGCATGGGCGGACGCACGGTGGGCGACCAGCCCTCCGCCCGGTCGAACAGCCACAGAAGCCACAGATGGGAGAAATCCTCCAGGCCGCGAAACGCCTCACGCTGACGGAACTCCTTTTCAAACACCACACACGCCTCCACCCGCGCGAGACCGCTCTGGCGGGGAATGCCGAACTTGCTCTGAAAAGGACTCTCTATGTGGGCAACGACAGTCACCGCGACATCAAATACTGCTTGAAGTCGGCGAACTGACGGGACATGGGCACCGATTGCTTCTCGCCCTTCATGAAGGCCTGCAGGCGCTCGGGGATGGCGATGTCGGCGGAAAGAATGGCGTCCACCTTCTCCTTGAACTTGGCCGGATGGGCCGTCTCGCAGAAGAAGCCGGTCTCGCCCTCCTTCAAGCCCTCCTTCAGGGCCTGATAGCCGCAGGCACCGTGGGGATCGAGCGTGTAGCCCGTCTCGCGGTAGCACTCCTGCATGATGCGGGCGATGTCCTCATCCTTGTAGGTGGCGCCGGAGATGAGCGCCGTGACGGCCTCGTGGCTCTTGCCGTAGAGGTCCCAGATGCGGGCAAAGTTGGAAGGATCGCCCACGTCCATGGCGTTGGCCAGCGTTTGCACGGACGGGCGCGGACAGTACTGCGCCGTCTGCAGGAACTGGAAGAAGACGTCGTTGGCGTTGTTGGCCGCGATGAAGCGCTTGATGGGCAAGCCCATGCGATGACCAAAAAGGGCGGCACAGATGTTGCCGAAATTGCCCGAGGGCACACAGCACACCAGCTGTTGCTCCAGACCGAGGCGCTTCATCTGCGCATAGGCCCAGAAATAGTAGAACGCCTGGGGCAGGAAGCGGGCCACATTGATGGAGTTGGCCGAAGTGAGGCGCATGTGGGCATTGAGCTCGGCATCCATAAAGGCCGACTTCACCAGAGCCTGACAGTCGTCGAAGACACCGTCCACCTCGATGGCCGTGATGTTGCGGCCCAGAGTGGTGAACTGGCACTCCTGGATGGGCGACACCTTGCCCTTGGGATAAAGCACATAGACGCGAATGCCCTCCACACCGAGGAAGCCGTTGGCCACGGCACTGCCCGTGTCGCCGCTGGTGGCCACCAAGACATTAACGTCCTTAGAGTCCTTAAGGTCCTTAATAAAATACTGCAGCAGGCGGGCCATGAAGCGTGCGCCGACATCCTTAAAGGCCAGCGTGGGGCCGTGGAAGAGCTCGAGGCTGTAGATGCTGTCGGTGACGCGCACCACAGGGCAGTCGAACGACAGCGTGTCGCGGACAATCCCGTGCAGCGCCTCGCGCTCGACGTCTTCGCCGAAGAAGCTGTCGGCCACGGCGCAGGCCACCTCTTGGAACGTCATCCTGTCACACTGCTCGAAAAACTCCCTGGGCAGCGGCTTGATGGTTTGGGGCATGTAGAGCCCGCGGTCTTCGGCCAAACCCTTCACCACCGCCTTCTCGAGTGTGGCCAGGGGGGCTTGTCCGTTAGTGGAATAGTATTTCATCTGTATGGATTATTGCTTGTTATTTCGGTTTACACCTGCATGAAGGCATCGATGAACTGGCGGCCCTCAAGCAAGCCGTAGGCACCCTCTTTGGCAGCGTCTTCGTCAAAAGTCTCAACGCTGTCGGGCGCAATGCCGGGCGCATAGACGGCAAAAGGAATGGGGTCGGCCGTGTGGGTGCGATGGGCCACAGGCGTGGGATGGTCGGGCAGAAGCGCCACGGCCACCTTGTCGCCGAAGCGGCGCTCGGAGTCGGGCGACTGCGTGGCCTCCAGGACGGGGGCAATGAGGCGCTTGTCGAGATTTTCAATAGTGCGCAGCTTGAGGTCGCGGTCGCCGTCGTGGCCGGCCTCGTCGCTGGCCTCCACATGGACATAGACGAAGTCGTCGGTCTGCAGCGCCTCGATGGCGGCACGGGCCTTGGCCTCGTAGTCGGTGTCCCACAGGCCGGTGGCGCCGGGCACGTTGATGACCCGCAGGCCGGCATAGGTGCCGATGCCGCGGATGAGGTCCACGGCGGTGATGACGCTGCCGCGCCGTATCTGGGGATAGGTCTCCGTGAGCGGCGTCATCTGCGGACGGAAGCCCCCACCCCACGGCCAGATGCTGGAGGCCATGTCCATGCCCTTGCGGGCACGCTCACGATTGAGGGGATGCTGCGGCAGGAGCTCCTGGCTCTTGCGGATGAGGTCGCCCAGGAGGCGGGCGGTGTCCTCCGCCTCGGGACACTGCGCCTTGGGCAGCTTGTCGGCCCAGGTCTGCAGGGGCACGTCGTGGGGCGGCGTACAGTCGATGCGCTTGTCGCCCCCCTTAATCACCAGCAGATGGCGGTATTGCACGCCGGTATAGAAATGCACGCGGTCGTTGCCGAGCTCCTTCTCCAGATAGCGGATGAGCGTGTCGCCCTCCTCCGTCTCCAGACGGCCGCAGGAATGATTCTTCAGAATGTCCCCCTCGACGCAGATGAGGTTGCAGCGCAGGGCCAGGTCGCCCTCCTCCAGCTGCACGCCGATGGAGGCGGCCTCCAAGGGGCCGCGCCCCTCATACACCTTATGCTGGTCGTAGCCCAGGATGCTGCTGTTGGCCACCTCGCTGCCGGGATGGAAGCCATCGGGCACCGTCTTCAGCAGGCCGTTGCGCCCGTTGCGGGCCAGCCAGTCCATGTGGGGCACGTCAGCGTATTGCAACAGCGTCCTGCCGCCCAGGTCGTCGCGGTGCCAATCGGCCATGCCGTCGCCGAGAATGATGATATGTTTCATACGCTTAAGCCAAACTCATGATGTCAGCAAACACACCGGCCGCAGTGACGGACGCGCCGGCACCGTAGCCCTGTATCAGCATGGGATACTCCTTATAGCGCTCGGTGGTGAGCAGAACGATGTTGTTGGAGCCCTCGAGCACGTAGAACGAGTGGTCCTGTTCGAACTCCTCCAGCTGCACGCTGCCCTTGCCGTTCTCGTAGCGGGCCACGAAACGCCACACCTTGTGCTCCTTCTCCAAGCGCTGGCGACGCGCCTCGAAATCGGCGTCGAGCGAAGGCAAGTTGGCCCAAAACTCCTCCATCGTGCCGTCGAAGAAACTCTTCGGGATGAAGAGGTTGGCCTCCACGTCCTCCTGGTTGATCCTGTAGCCGGCCTCACGCGTGAGGATGACCAGCTTGCGGATGACATCCTTGCCCGAGAGGTCGATGCGGGGATCGGGCTCGCTGTAGCCCTCAGCCTTGGCCATCTCCACAGTCTTGGAGAAGGGCACAGTGGCCGAAATCTTGTTAAAAATGAAGTTGAGCGTGCCGGAAAGGACGGCCTCAATCTTCAGTATCTTGTCGCCGGAGTGGCGCAGGTCGTTGATGGTGCGGATGATGGGCAAGCCGGCACCCACGTTGGTCTCGAAGAGGAACTTCACGCCGCGCTTCTGAGCCACCTGCTTGAGGTGGCGGTAGTTCTCATAATCGCTGGACGCCGCAATCTTGTTGGCTGCCACCACGTTGATATTATGATCGAGGAAGTCGCCGTAGAGTCCGGCCACATCGGCCGAGGCGGTGCAGTCGACAAAGACACTGTTGAAGATGTTCATGCCGATGACCTCGTCGCGCAAACGCCGGATGTCGCTCTTGGGAGCGCTCTTGAGACGCTCACGCATGTTCTCCGTCAGGGCAATACCACTGCGGTCGAAGATGGCGTTGTGACCGCTGGCCACGCCCACCACATTGAGCAGCAGGCCTTCCTCCTTCTTGAGTTTCTCCTGCTGAAGGCGGATCTGCTCCAGAAGCTGACCGCCCACGGTGCCCACACCACAGATGAAGAGGTTGAGCACCTGATACTCCGAGAGGAAGAAGGAGTCGTGGATGGAATTGAGCGCCTTGCGCAGGCTGTTCTCCTGGATAACGAACGAGATGTTGGTCTCGCTGGCGCCCTGAGCGCAGGCGATGACGCTGATACCGCTTCTGCCGAGAGTGCTGAAGAGCTTGCCGGCGATACCGGGCGTGCGCTTCATGTTTTCACCCACGATGGCCACGGTGGCCAAGCCGCGCTCGGCCTTCATGCGGAACATGCGGCCGTCCTCAATCTCCTTCCGGAACTCCTCGTCAAGCACGCGGCAGGCCTCGTCCGTGTCGCTGTCCTGCACACCGATACTGGTGTTGTTCTCCGACGATGCCTGCGACACCATGAAGACCGAAATGCCGTGCTGGGCCAAGGAGGTGAAGATGCGCTGGTTCACACCGATGACACCCACCATGGACAGGCCGCTCACGGTGATGAGACTGGTACCCTTGATGGAGGAGATGCCCTTGATACTCTTGTGCTCGTCCAACTGCACGTTCTGCTTGACGATGGTGCCCTGAGCCTCGGGGTTGAAGGTATTCTTGATGAGGATGGGGATATTCTTGCGGCACACGGGATAAATGGTGGGCGGGTAGACCACCTTGGCGCCGAAGTTGCAAAGCTCCATGGCCTCCACATAAGACAGCTCGGGGATGACGTAGGCAGAAGAAATGACCTTCGGGTCGGCCGTCATGAAGCCGTCCACGTCGGTCCAGATCTCAAGCACCTCGGCATTGAGCGCCGCAGCGATGATGCTGGCGGTGTAGTCGCTGCCGCCGCGCCCCAGATTGGTGATCTCGCCGCTCTCCACGTCGGTGGAAATGAAACCGCCCACGATGGCCACCTTGGGCAAGGTCTTGAACGCCTCCTTAACCAGCGAGACCGTGCGCTCCTGAGCCAGGACGTTGCGGTTGCCCTGCTTGGCGGTCTTGATGAAGCTGCGGGCGTCATACCACTCGGCTCCTTCAATCATGGCGGCCACGATGCGCGAAGAGATACGCTCGCCGTAAGAAACGATGGCAGCCTCCGTCTTGGGCGAAAGGTCGCGGATGAGATAGACGCCCTGGTAGATGCTCTTGAGCTCGTCGAACAGCGCATGCACCGTCTCCGTGAGAGCGGCGCGACGCTCCGGAGCAATAACGGCCTCGATCATGGCATCGTGGCGCCCGACCATATCGCGAAACGACTCGGCATAAGCCCCGTCGCCGGAAACTGCCTGAGAAGAAGTGCGGATAAGCTGGTCGGTGATGCCGCCCAAGGCACTCACTACGACAATCACCTGCTCACGCTCGCCCTCCACGATGCGCTTCACATTCTGTATGCTTTCCACGGAACCGACGCTGGTTCCGCCAAACTTCAGTACTTTCATTTTGTACGCAAATAACAATTTTCGAGCGCAAATTTACAAAAAAAATCCTACATAGAACTAAAAACACGCCGGGGCCGGGGCGCATCTCCTGTTTTTTTTGTATATTTGTGCTGAAAATAACAGCCTTCTTACAGGATAGAAATGAGGAAAAACATCATACTGGGCTTTTTGCTCGCATTCGCTGCAGCCAACATTTCAGCCCAGAACCCCAACCAAATGCCCAAAAAGGCGCAGGCCATCAACCTCTCCGAGCGCTGGGGCAACTACGAACGCAGCCAGTATTTCGGCGTGCGTTTCGGCATGAACGTCTCGCAAGTGATGTTCTATGGTCCCGATGTGGACAACAGCAGCCGCGTGGGCTTCAACGGCGGTTTGGTGGCCGGATTCATGCTCTCCAAGTCGACGCCCATCTTCATTGAGACCGGCCTGCTCTATCAGGGCAAAGGCGCCTACGTCAACAACGACCGCGACGACCGCGTCACCATCAGACAACACTTTCTGGAGATTCCCGCCGTCTTCAAATACAAAATACAGACGGGCGTCGACCACCTCAAAGTGCAGCCCTTCCTCGGCATGTTCATGGCCTTCGGCGTGAGCGGAGAGACCCGATTCTACGGAGCCGACCCCGAACGTTATCCCGTAGACGACCGTGGGCGCTACAAGCGCGACACGTTCAGCGAGGGTGGCCTGAGAGCCTTCGACCTTGGGCTGAAGATGGGCTGCGGTCTGTCCATGCGCAACTTCTATTTCGAGCTGGGCTACAGCATCGGCCTTGTGAACGCGGCCCGCGACAGCTTCAACGACTTCGGCTTTGACAACTTCGACAACAGCATCCACACCGGATGCTTCTCCACCACCCTCGGACTCGACTTTTAACGCATCACGAACATCCTGTATATGAAACGACTTTTTACACTTCTCCTGCTGAGCCTCCATCTCGTCGCCGCAACGGCCCAGGTGCAGGCTTTCATGAAACTGTGGGACAACAAACACACCTATCCCCGCATCAACCAGATAGAGTTTCAGGGCGATGTGCCCACACTCGACAGCTATAATGCCATCTACGGCCACGGCGCCATGATGGAGAACGAATATTGGGGACTTCGCATCTATATGGACCACCGTCAGAGCATCGACCTCTTCGGCAAGAGCGGGCGCCAGCTGGAGCTGCACCTCACCAATTTCTATTCCACGCGCGAGGATTTGGCCAAAGGGCTCGGCTGCGACATCCTGTGGGCCGGACAGAGCGTAGCGGCAGGCTCGCTGCGCGGATTCATCCCCGACGGCACGGATGCCGACGGCATCATGACCGGACACACCGTCTACGTGGACACTGTTGCCGCCCGAGGACAGCGCATCATGCGCGAAGGACCCGACACCTGCGCCGTGATGGTGTGGGACCGCGACTGGATGTTCAACGGCCACAAAATCTACATGCAGCAGGTCTACTGCATGCGCAAAGGCAGCCGCGAGCTTGAGGTGGACATCTATTTCAAGGGCGAGACGGAGAACGACTATTTCGCCACCGGCGTGCAGAAACTCGAAATCGGCAATCAGGGCTTCATCGAAATGATGGGACGCCCCGATGTGGATCCCCGCAACGCCTCCATGCTGCTGGCCTCATGGGGCCGCAACGTGCCCGACAAGAATGCGCCCGACCTTGTCGAAGGCGTGGGTATCGGCGTGAAGGTGCCCCTGCAATATGTCGTCACCACCCTCGAGACCGGCATCGACTATCTGGCCGTGCTGCAGCCCGTCAACCACCACATCAGCTACACCCTCTCCGTCTGCTCCCTGCGCGAAAAGGACGGCCCGAAGACGGCAGAGGACTGGTTTAACCTGCTTCGCAAATAACATACTTATAAATATAGGTAATAATCACCATGTTCAAGACACACATGCTTCTCCTCCCTCTCGCCCTGACACTCGCTCTTCCCGTGCAGGCCGAAGAAGAAATCAACGACCAGAACACACCGCTGCACCTCCTGGCGCCCGACTACAAGATGCCTTACGGCGCCCTCAAGAGCGAGGACGTCAAAGCCACGCTCGACCGCATCTTCTCCTGGTGCAAGGAAGGCACCTTCCGCCTCGACTCCTACGAGTGGGGCATCACCTATCAGGCCCTTATGCGCGCCGCAGAAGTAACCGGAGAAAAGCAATACACCGACTATGTCAACAGCAGCCTCGACAGCGTGACAGCACGTCCTCTGCGCCGCCTCACGGCGCTCGACGACTGCGGCACCATAACAACGGCCATGATGAAGATGGACGGCCACAAAGGCGGCCGCTTCGACAAGTACATCAAACGCTACAACCACTTCATCTTCAAGGAACAGTACAAACTGCCCAACGGCATGTTCGCCCGCACACGTCCGCAGCTCAACACCATCTGGCTGGACGATGTCTATATGGGCATTCCTGCCATTGCCGAGTATGCCATCTGGGCCTCCGAGCCCAAATCGTTCGACGCTGCAGTCGAGATGTTCTTCCGCTTCGTGGAACGTATGTGGCGCCCGGAGAAGCGCATCTACCGCCACGGCTATGTGGAGGGTTTGCGCCAGCAGCCTTCCTACTCCTGGGGCAGAGCCAACGGATGGGCCCTCCTGACCAACACCGAACTGCTGACCCTTCTGCCCAAAGATCATCCTTTGCGCCCGCGCCTTCTGGAGCAATACCGCAAACATGTGGACGGCCTCTGCGACCTGCAGAGCAGCGAAGGCCTGTGGCATCAGTTGCTCGACCGCAATGACTCCTATCTTGAGACTTCCTGCACTGCCATCTACTGCTACTGCATCGCCCGAGGCATCAACGAGGGCTGGATTGAAGGCATCACCTACGGCGGTGTGGCTCAACTGGCCTGGCACGCACTCTCCACAAAGGTGGATGACAAAGGTCGTGTGCAAGGCACCTGCGTTGGTACCGGTATGGCATTCGATCCGGCATTCTACTATTACCGCCCCGTATCGAGCGCCGCAGCTCACGGCTACGGCCCCATGCTTTGGGCTGCCGCCGAGATGATCGAGCTGCTCAAGCACTGGTATCCCCGCACCAACGATTCGGGCCTCCACTACTACTCCACCGAGCAGACCAATCCCGCGCCGCTCTTCTTCCTGACCCCCGACGGCAAGGGCGAATCCATCACCGAATGGTAAACGGCTATGTGGGAACACCTTATTGAAGAAATCTGCTCGAAGGACGTGACCGTCATTGGGTCCGTCTTCAAGTTGATGCTCAGCCTTTTGCTGGGCGCCATTGTCGGTGTGGAACGCCGCCAAAAGGGACAGGTTGCAGGCATGCGCACCTTCTCCCTCATTGCTATGGGCGCAACAATGGCTATGCTGGTGAGCATCTATATTCCGCAAGAATATTTGGGGCTGAAGAACGGCGATCCCGGACGCATTGCGGCGCAGGTGATTTCCGGCATCGGTTTTTTGGGTGCCGGCGCCATCATACAGATGAAGGGCTCCGTGCGCGGTCTCACTACGGCTGCCGGCATATGGATGACGGCCTGCTTAGGACTCGCCGTCGGAGCCGGCATGTATGTCGTCTCTGTTGCGGCCTGCATCTTTATCCTGGCAGTCTATCGCATCCTGGAGCAGATAGAGAAGGTTTTCCTCAAAAGTGCAGAACAGAAGATTGTGCGCCTCAAGGTGAATAAAATCATCACCGACGGTACGCCCTATCGCGCCTGTTTCCGCGATTACAGAGTGCATATCTCCGATGAATTCTTGCGTTATGACTACACGCAAGGCACCACCATCATCAATTTCATGGTGCGCTCCAAGGATGACACCGACTTCCTGGGACTCTTCGAACGCATTCACAGCATGGGGGACATTCTTTCTCTCACGCTGACAAACGAAGTGAATAACTAATCCGGCGGCCACCTACTGCCCGTGGGAGAGTAGTTGGGGTATTGATACCAAAAAAGCCTCCACATCTTTCGATGCAGAGGCTTCTTTTGTAAAACGGCGGCTACCTACTCTCCCACGGGTGTGCAGTACCATCGGCGCGGGCGGGCTTAACTTCTCTGTTCGGAATGGGAAGA
>Ga0256404_1000349_pt1 | contig 120813 bp, 99 predicted proteins | sample RumenRJG_01DNA_FD_185990 | JGI IMG/M metagenome (GOLD analysis project Ga0256404, IMG submission 185990) | Bovine rumen microbial communities from Lethbridge, Alberta, Canada - RJG_01 | ecosystem: Host-associated > Mammals > Digestive system > Stomach > Rumen | place: Canada: Alberta... | reverse complement strand
TGCTTGGTCGAGTCGCTCCTCAGCAGAGTTCGGCTCCTCTTCGATTCACGGGGCAAAGTCAACGCTTTCCCTTGAATCTACACCAATGTAGCCTCCTCAATGTTGCACTTCGTTTTGGAATCTACAATTTAGAGTAAAACAACCCTGCAGAGTGATTTTATTTGCAATTTTGCTGCCATGCCTCAAAGTACTCAGCCAATTTTTCGGCACAACGCTCGCCGTCGATGGCGCTCGACACAATACCACCAGCGTAGCCGGCACCCTCACCACAGGGATATAGCCCGCCGATTGCAATGTGCATCAAGCTCTCGCCGTTGCGAGGAATCCTAACTGGAGACGATGTGCGAGTCTCAACGCCAATCACTATTGCCTCGTTGGTCAAGAAACCTTTGGCTGCACGGCCAAAGGTGACGAAGCCTTTTCTCAAACGGCTGGAGATGAAAGGCGGCAACCACTGATCGAGGCGCGAGGGCTGCAAGCCGGCAGCAAACGATGAGGGCGGGATGAGCCGCGACGGTTTGCCCTCGACAAAGTCCTTCATGCGTTGTGCTCCAGCCACCTGGCTGCACCCGGCCTCTTGGTAGCAACGCAGCTCCAAGTCTTCCTGGAAGTGCATCATTGCCAACTCCTTGTATTTGTGGTATTGCTGCGGCAAATCCTCGGGGTGCATCTCCACAACCATGCCTGAGTTGGCCCAAAATGTGCCACGGTTGCTTGGTGACATGCCATTGACAACAAGCTGATTAGGGGCGCTGGCAGCAGGCACGACAATGCCACCGGGACACATGCAGAAAGAATATACACCTCGACCCTCGACTTGAGTGACAAAGCTATATTCGGCAGCAGGCAGGTAATCGCCGCGTCCGTTTTTACTGTGGTACTGAATCTCGTCGATAAGGTGCTGGGGGTGCTCGAGGCGAACACCCATTGCTACACCTTTGGCCTCGAGAGTAAAGCCCTCGTCGGCAAGCATCTGGTACACGTCGCGTGCCGAGTGCCCTGTTGCCAGTATCACAGGTCCTGTATATTGCTCACCACTGGCTGTTTCAACACCTGTCACAGTATCGTGCGCGATGAGCAGCCTCACCACACGCTCTTGAAAATGCACTTCGCCTCCATTGGCCAGGATGGTATTGCGCATGTTCTCGATGATGTGGGGCAGCTTGTCGCTCCCGATGTGCGGGTGGGCATCGATGAGTATGTTTTCGCTGGCTCCATGCTGGAAAAATATGCCTAAGATGCGGTTAACCGAGCCCCGTTTCTTACTGCGCGTGTATAGTTTTCCGTCGCTGAAGGCACCGGCACCTCCCTCGCCGAAGCAATAGTTGCTGTTGGGGTCGACGATGCCTTTCCGCGAGATGCGAGCCACATCGACTCGACGCTCCAGCACATTCTTGCCTCGCTCGAGCACAATGGGCTTGATGCCAAGCTCGATCAAGCGTAGAGCCGCAAACAGTCCTCCTGGGCCGGCGCCCACAACAATGGCTTGCTTGCTGCCGTCGACAGGGCGATACTCGACGGGAGGAACAAGAAAATCGGTCCTCAATGGCTCATCTATGTAGGCACGCACCTTGAGGTTGACCATCACATTTTTTTGCCGTGCATCGATCGACCGCTTGATGATGCGCACGCCCTGTATCCTTTTCATACTCATGTGGCGCTCGCTGGCTATGTAGTGGGCAATCGCCTCCTCACATGAAGCTGTGCGAGGCGTGACCCGAATTTGCAGTTCCTCAATCATAAGTCATCAATTTTTATTTTTGCGCAAAATTACCGCTTTTTTCCGACATTAATCACTACTTTTGTGTTTTAAAACAATCCTACACATAAAGCCTGTGTGTACAGGCATCGAATATGGCAAACAGAAAAACAGGAATACTTTTTGACCTCGATGGTGTACTGCTCGATACCGAGGGTATCTATAGCGAGTTTTGGGCTGCCATCGACAAGCAATTTCCCACTCATGTTGCCCACTTCACCGATGTGATAAAGGGCAGCAACTTGGCAACAATACTCAACACCTATTTTGACCCCTCGCATCACGACGACATCAAGGCCATGCTATCACAGTTTCAAAGCAACATGCAATATAGGTTCTTTCCTGGAGCCGTTGCGTGGCTCGACAAGCTGCGCGATGCGGGTCTGCCCATGGCTGTGGTCACAAGCAGCGATGAGCACAAGATGGAGGCTGTGTATGCACAGCACCCTGGCTTCAACAACTATTTCGAAGCTGTCGTAGTGGGCGAAATGGTCACTAAACCCAAACCTTCGCCCGAGTGTTTCCTGCTTGGAGCCCGATTGCTTGGGGTGGATATTGCCAATTGCTACATCTTTGAGGATTCAATCAACGGGATTGAGGCTGCTCATGCCTCAGGTGCCAAGGTGATAGGGCTTTCCACTACCAACCCTAAAGAGTTGCTACAAGACAAAGCCAACTTGGTGATTGACAATTTTGAAGGCTTTACTATCGAAAAAATGCGCTCTCTATGAAAATTACTCTTACTGTCGTGGGTCGCACGGCGACTGGATATTTAAAACAAGGCATCGATGAGTATGTGAAGCGGTTGTCTCACTATATAGGGTTCGACATCTTGTGTGTGGGAGATGCCAAAAACACCAAGAGCCTCACCGAGGCCCAGCAAAAGGTTGCCGAGGGCAAAAGCATACTGGCGACGCTCGATAAAAGCGACTACGTGGTGCTGCTCGACGAGCATGGCAAGGAGATGCGTTCTATGGAATTTGCTGCCTATATTCAAAAACGCATGCTTGGCGGCACGCGCCGCTTAGTGTTTGTTGTTGGCGGCCCCTATGGTTTTTCTCCCGATGTATACTCTCGAGCCAACGACAAGATATCGCTCTCGAAGATGACACTTTCTCACGAGATGGTGCGTCTTGTCTTCACCGAGCAGCTGTATCGAGCCTTCACCATTCTCAACCACGAGCCCTATCATCATGAGTGATCATTACCCCTCGCTGTGTCGCACCACGACACAACCACAGTGGGAGGCAGCCCAATTTTATAGTAGTGCTATTTCAAGTTTTGCCTCACCTCGTTCAAGTATTGCTTCATTGTTTGCTCGTCTTTGTGGTCGATGATGCGCTGCAGCCGGTCGAGCTGCGACTTGATTTTGTCGAGTTGCCGGCTTGTTCTGGGGTTGAAGAGGATTTCCTGGAGCAAGTAGTCGTCTTCACTCATCAGCCCTCGCGCGATGGCCATGTGCCGCTTGAAAGTGGTGCCTGGTGCATCTTGATGCTTCATGATGCTGGCAAATACCAGTGTGCTTGCAAAGGGTATCGACAATGAGTAGGAAATCGTCTCGTCGTGTTGCTCAAAGGTGTACTCACACACGTGCAAGTGAAGCTGGTTGTAAAGGTCTCTAAAAAAGACCTTTCCAAGATGGTCGCTTTCGCTTATGATTATTGCATTCTCGTTGCTCAGGTTGTTGAGCGATGCAAACGTGGGGCCGAACATGGGGTGTGTGCTCACAAAGGGGTGACCGCAAGTAGCGTAAAACTCAGGAAGACCGCTCTTGACCGAAGCTATGTCAGATATAATGCAGCTATCTGGCAGATAGGGGAGTACCTGGTTAAAAGCCGAAACAGTGTATTTCACGGTAGCTGCATTGATCATCAACTCAGGTTGAAACTCCCTGATTTCATCCATGGTTGTAAATCTCAAGGCATTGAATGTAAACCGCAGGCGTTCGGCATCGATGTCGTAGATTGCCACTTCGTGCTCGCGACTCAACACGTCGCAAAAGAAGTTGCCCATCTTCCCGGCGCCAATTATTAAAATCTTCATCGTTATTCTATATCAAGTTCTTGTTTATATGTTTGTTGTCAGCTTCTTGTTTTACAGTGCATTGCTATTTATAACCCTTATCTGCTGTCTTACCGACTCCTCGTGTACAGCCTGCATCACCGTTTCAATGAAGTCGCCACTCATGCCCAGCTCTTCGGCCTGGTTGTGGCGCTTACTCATCATTGTGCTGTAGCGCTGTGCCTGCACGACCTGCATGTTGTGCTCCTTCTTGTATTGCCCTATTTCGCGGGCTATGGCCATGCGCCTGCTCAACACCTCGAGCAGCTCATTGTCGCACTCGTCGATGTGCTGACGCAGCAGCGCCAAGTTTTCGGTTGATTGCTTGGTTTGTCGCAACACAAGCGTGTTGATGATTAGATTGAGCGAGTCGGGGGTGACTTGTTGCTTGGCATCGCTCAAGGCACAGTCGGGATTGCAATGTGATTCTATGATGAGACCGTTGAAGCCCATGTCGAGAGCTTGCTGGGAGATGGGGCCTATGAGCTCGCGCCTGCCTCCCATGTGAGAGGGGTCGCACAAGATGGGCAGGTTGGGAATGCGACGATGCAGCTCGATAGGAATGTGCCATTGCGGCTCGTTGCGGAACAAGTGCTTGCCATAGGTGCTGAAACCGCGGTGAATTGCACCGATGCGGCGCACTCCGGCATTGTAGATGCGCAGCATTGCGCCTATCCACAACTCAATGTCGGGATTCACAGGATTTTTCACCAGTACAGTCACGTCGTTGTGTCCTTTCAGTGCATCGGCGATTTCTTGCATGGCAAAGGGGTTGGCACTGGTGCGGGCTCCTATCCACAAGATGTCGACTCCCGAGTCGAGCGCTGCAATCACATGTTCGTGATTGGCCACTTCGGTAGCTGTCAACATGCCGGTTTCTTTCTTCACTTCTTGTAGCCACAAGAGTCCCTTGATTCCCACGCCTTCAAAGCCTCCTGGTTTTGTGCGAGGCTTCCATATGCCGGCGCGGAATATTTTGATGCCATTTTTTGCCAGCGACTTGGCCGTGTCGAGCACCTGGCTCTCGCTCTCGGCACTGCACGGACCTGCAATGACAAGTGGCTTGTCGGGATTCACTCCGTCAAAACTCAAGGGTTTAATATCTTGCAAAAGTTGTTGTCTATCAGTCATAGTAGTATTATTGTTTTATGTATTGGTTGATACGATTTAATGCTTCTCGCAGGTTGTCTTGGGTGGCGCACAGCGAAACGCGTATATAACGGTTGCCGTTGCTCCCAAATATAAACCCTGGAACTACAAACACGTGGGCCTGGTATAAAACATCGTCGGCAAGCTCTCCGGCATCGGCATAGCGGTCGGGGATTTTCCCCCATACAAACAAGCCTGCCTGCTCCTTGTCGTAGTGGCAGTCCAGTGCATCCATGATGCGCTCGGCAATGACGCGACGCTTGCGATACTCGGCATTCAACTCTTCATACCAGGAGCTGTCGCACTCAAGTGCTTTGACAGCTGCGAGCATCATAGGCTTATACTGGCCTGAATCGACATTGGATTTCACTTTCAAAATCCAGTTGATGAAGGCAGGGTTACTGGCCACCATGCCCATGCGCCAGCCAGGCATGTTGTGCGACTTGCTCAATGAGTTCATCTCGATGGCTATGTCTTTGGCTCCTGGTACCGATAGAATGCTCAATTGCTGTCGATGTAGGATGAAACTATAGGGATTGTCGTTGACAATCACAATGTTGTGTTTCTTGCCAAATGCAACCAAACGCTCGAATAGCGATATTGATGCCTTGTGACCAGTAGGCATGTGCGGGTAGTTGACCCACATGAGCTTGACACGCTCGAGGGGCAAACGTTCGAGTGCATCAAAATCGGGCTCCCAGTTGTTGTCCTCGGTCAAGTCGTAGTTGTAGATGACAGCTTCGGCTATCTTGCTGACAGATGTATAAGTCGGGTAGCCAGGATTGGGCACAAGCACGCCGTCGCCAGGATTGACAAATGCCAGGGTAGTGTGCAATATGCCTTCTTTCGACCCTATGAGCGGCTGAATCTCGCTATCAGAGTCCAAGTCGACATTGAAATATTTCTTGTACCACTTGGCGTAGGCCGCTCTCAAAGCCGGAATTCCCACATAAGGTTGATACCCATGTGCCTCGGGCTTGAGAGCCTCGCGACACAGGGTGTCGACAACGGCGGGGTGGGGTGGACGGTCGGGACCGCCTACTCCCAGAGAAATGATACCAGCACCCTGCGCATTGAGGTTGGCGATCTCTTTGAGCTTGACCGAGAAGTAATACTCTTTTATTTGCTGCACGCGATGTGCTGGCACTATATCATTGTAAATTGCATTCTGCATATTCTCCTAAAATTTTAAAATCATTGATGAGTGGCCGAGTTGCATCGATCGACTGCTTATATCGCTTATAATCGTTGAAAGTTAAGTCGATATAGAAGCGGTACTCCCATTCTCGCCCTATGATGGGCGTGGATTGAATCTTGGTGAGATTCATCCCGTAGAAAGAAAATATCGTGAGCACAGCCGACAAGCTTCCTTGTGTGTGGGGAAGTGTGAACACAATCGAGGCCTTGTTTACTTTTTTGCTTTGCATGAAGCAACCTGCTGCAGCAGGATGGGCAACAATCAAGAAACGTGTGGAGTTGTGCTTGTTGGTCTGGATATCGCTTTCAAGCACTTGCAAGCCGTATAGCCGGGCTGCATACGGGCCACACACGGCAGCATGTCCCGTGAGCCGGCCCTCGGCAATCATCTTGGCACTCCCAGCAGTGTCATTGGTTTCCACCACTTTCATCTTTGGGTGGCGATGCAAGTATTGCTCGCACTGCAGCAGGGCCATGGGGTGAGAGTTAACCTCGACAATGTCGTCGAGCCTCTGCCCAGGCAGGGCAGCTATGGCGTGTGAAATGTGCATTTTGTGCTCACCAGTGATAATCTCATTGCTTTGTCGCAACAAGTCATAGTTCTGGAGCAGACTGCCAGCAATTGTGTTTTCTATGGCCACAATACCAAGCATTGAAGCATCGTCGTGAAGCAGGGAAAACATGTCGTGAAACGTGTCGCAAGGTATTGTTTCAATATCTTGTCCTTGGAAATATTCACGAGCAGCAGCATCATGAAAACATCCGGCAACTCCTTGTATGGCGACTTTGTGAATCAATTTTATAATGAATTTCCCTGTATGAAAAATCCCGTCAATTTCGCTTGGCGGGATGTTATCTTAAAATCAAAATGTGTCTATCAAAAAAATAGAAAAATGAGCATTCCACCTTTATCGATTGAAATAAAAGTAATAGTAATAATAATATGCACTAAATCGCTTCATTTTTCTTTCTTTTGGTGCAAATGTAGAAATTTTTGATTAAAGAATTAAGTTTTTGCCGTTTTTTTTTTAAATGCTTGCATGAGTAAAATAGCAATGCAGCATGGTAATCAATTTATTATCAACATCTTTTATTTCACTTCCTTTATTATACAAATCTGTTTAAACTGTTGTGTCAAAAACGAGGGGGAGAACTTCCGTGCCTAAATTTAACATAATGTCAATTATGGTTCAATTGTAGATTGAAATAATTAGCAAGCTTGCAACATTGATTTGAGCTGCACAAGCACTTTCCCATTATTTGGTTGGCAACGGTGTTATCATTAAATTTGCGTCGTCAATCAAAAATTGAATTAAAAAATGCAAGCATACAAGTTTTTCATTGCATTCACACTGTGCATCGTTACATCTCACGTTGCATTGAAAGCGCAAATTGAGAGTTACATTCATTGCGACACGCTCATCACCATCGATTCCACACAAGTGGCAAAACAATCACGCATTGAGTTGAAAAATCTTGCTGCTCCTGTTGCACTCATCGCCACGGGTTCAATTCTGGCCTTAGATTACAGACATGGAGTTAACAAGACCGTAAATGGCTGGTTTGAAGAGAATTCAAGTCAGCTTAAAATCGACAGGTACATGCACGTTTTACCCTCGGCAGCCTATTTGGCACTCAGCGTTACCCACATAAAAGCCAAACATGCGTTGCACGAGCGTTTGGCAGCGTTTGCAACAACCCACATGTTGATGGCTGCAATGGGATATGGACTCAAGGCGGTAGTCAAGGAAGAGCGGCCTGGCAATTCAGGGCACCACTCTTTTCCATCGGGCCACACGACCATTGCCTTTACCGGTGCCGAATTGTTGAGGCAGGAATATGGCAACACGCTTGGATGGGCTGGGTATGCCGTTGCCTCGGCCGAGGCTTTTCTGCGTGTCTACAACAACAAGCACTGGCTGGGTGATGTACTCGCTGGTGCAGGAATAGGTATACTTAGCGCCCGTGCAGCCTACTGGTTGCTGCCTTGGGAACAACGTCTTTTCGGGAGAACCAAAAAGTCAGGAAATGCGACACAACTCACGGCAATTCCACACTACGATGCGATTACTCGCTCGGTCGGAATGGCGCTTGTGGCCCACTTTTAGTGTTTCATCATGCGGTCCATGTCGCGCTTGTCTTCACGCTCCTTGATGGCCTGCCGCTTGTCATATTGCTTCTTGCCTCGTGCAATGGCAATAACGAGCTTGGCGAGTCCCCTATCATTGATAAATAGCCGCAACGGAATGATGGAATAGCCTGGTTGCTCGCTCGCCTTGGCAATTTTGATGATTTCTTTACGGTTGAGGAGCAGCTTTCTGTCACGGTGTGCATCGTGGTTATAGTAGGAGCCCATGGCATATTGTGCAATGTACATGTTTTTCACCCACAGCTCACGGTTCTCAACCATGCAGTAGGTATCGGTCAGTCCTGCCTTGCCCAGTCTGATTGACTTGATCTCGGTACCTGTCAAAACCATACCGGCTGTGAAAGTCTCGATGATTTCGTAGTCGAAGTTCGCCCTGCGATTCTTTATGTTTATATTGTTTTCGGCCATAGTGATGTATTTCTAAATGATCATTTTTTCAAGCGTCCAGCGAAAAACAAGCGGCAAGCATATCATGAGCATCGACGCAACTGCTACAAATTTTGTCTTCTTCTCCTCATCCTTCATGTTGATGTAGTCAAGGCCTTTGTAGACAATAACAAAGGTGTAGAGCAACAAGAAATAGATGGGGGAAAAGCCGTCGGCAAGCACATTGTTGAAAATTTCCAGCAGTACAAGGAAAATCAAATTGTAGGCAATGAAGTTGTTGAGACGGGCATTGGCCGTAGCGGTTTTCACTATCTCAGGATAAAAGCTGCCCAGAAGATAGCTTGTGAGGAAATAGGTGGCAAAGTAGCTGGAAAACTCAACGATGGCATGCATCAGTGTCTTCGACAAGGTCCATGCAGTGGGATCATATAGCATGAGCGAGAACGAACTGATGGCAAGCAAGGCCAGCACAGGATAGAAGCCACTCTGCAGTACTTTGTGAGTGGGATACCCCGACAAGTTGATTTCTTCCCACCCCATCTTGGGAGAAACTATCAACAGTGCTATATTTTTAATTAGGCTCATATCTTCAACTTGATTTCTGTGCAAATTTCGTGCAAAATTAATATTATATTGCCATATAAACGAAAATCTTCGGCAATTTTTGCTACTTTTGCCTCTTGTAATGAAAGCTGAATTTTTCATAGCGCGACGTCTCAAGCTCTCGGGAAACTCCGAATCCAATGCCCCAAGCCTCAATGTGGCAATGATAGGCATCATACTTGCCATTGTCATCATGATTTTGTCGGTTGTCATTGTCACGGGGTTCAAGAGCGAGGTAATGCACAAAATATATTCTCTCGATTCGCATCTCAAGGTTTCCAATGCGGGCCTTGGCATCGACGACAACTACTCTACCGTCGACGCCCACGACGTGTTCAATGCCGTGCTGGGCGACCCGACGCTCAAGCCCCGCATTGAAAGCATGAGCCTGATTGCCGAGAAGCCAGCCATACTTAAGACCGATGATGACTTCAAGGGAATTGTGTACCGTGGAGTCGACCAGTATTACGACTGGAGGTATCTTAAAGATAATCTTGTGGCCGGGCGTGTTCCCAATTGCAAGGATGGAGCCGACAATCGCGAAATCATAATTTCCAAGTACATGGCCCAGCAGTTGCAGCTGCACGTGGGAGACAAGATTTTCACCTATTTCATCGACAACAAGGTTAAAATGCGGCGTTCGATAATTGTGGGAATCTACAATACCGACTTCGATGCCTTTGACCAAACCTACATTGTAGGCAACATTTCACTGTTGCAGAGTGTAAACAATTGGAGTTCGTTCATAGGCAACTATGTGGGCATTAACTTAAACCAGATCGGCTCACTCGACAACGACTGCTACAGGGTTTATACCGACTTGTGCAAGTCGATGGTTGCCCACAACTCCCCTACTCTTTATCAAGTCACTCAAATCAAGAACAACAACGTTTCCTATTTCACGTGGCTCGGAATGCTCGACATGAATGTTGCAATCATACTCATACTGATGATCATAGTTTCATCTTTTACTTTAATTGCAGCTTTGTTGATGATTGTGCTTGAGCGTATTAAGATGGTTGGCATGCTGAAGGCAATGGGTGCCACCAATCGGTCGATAAGCCGCATTTTTATCTACCTCACTTCAAAACTGATTGTCAAGTCGGTTATAATAGGCAATGTTGTGGGCATAGGGCTGGCATTACTCCAGCAGCATTTCCACATCGTCAGGCTCAATGCCGATGCCTACTACATGAGCTATGTGCCCATTTCCATCGACATTCCCACCCTGCTGCTTCTTAACGTGGGAATCATAGTCATTTCCTACTTGACTCTCCTTGCACCCAGTCACATTGTGTCGACAATAAAGCCCACGAGCACAATGCAGTTTGAATAAGCTGCATTGCGCTCGTGATATGACCTGTCGTGATAAAGGGCTTGCTCAATCGAGTTTCAGCACTGCGAGAAATGCCTTTTGGGGCACTTGCACGGTACCTATCTGTTTCATGCGTTTTTTGCCGGCTTTCTGCTTCTCCAGCAGTTTGCGCTTGCGACTCACGTCGCCGCCATAGCATTTTGCCGTCACATCTTTGCGCACCTGTTTCACCGTTTCTCGTGCAATGATTTTGGCCCCTATTGCTGCTTGGATTGCGATGTCATACTGCTGGCGCGGTATGAGTTCTTTCAGTTTTTCGCACATGCGGCGCCCCAGGCTCACAGCATTGTCGGCATGAGTGAGACTGCTCAAGGCATCCACAGGCTTACCGTTGAGCAAGATGTCGAGCTTTACAAGTTTCGATTCTCTATAAGAGCTTATGTAATAATCAAATGAGGCATATCCCTTAGATATACTCTTCAACTTGTCGTAGAAGTCAATCACAATTTCACCAAGTGGCAGGTCAAACGATAATTCCAATCGATTGCCGCTGATGTACTTTTGATTGGTGAGCGTCCCCCTCTTGGACAGACACAATGTGATGATAGGGCCCATGTATTCGCTCAAAGTGATGATTGAAGCATGAATGTAGGGCTCTTCTATTTTTTCTATGGTCGTCACATCGGGCAAGCCTGCAGGATTGTGCACTTCGGTCATGTTTCCTTTCTTGTCGTAGACCTTATAGGAAACATTGGGCACGGTAGTGATTACCTCCATGTTAAATTCACGGTCCAGGCGTTCTTGCACGATTTCCATGTGAAGCAGCCCCAGAAAACCACAGCGGAAGCCGAACCCCAGAGCTATCGACGACTCGGGAGTGAACGTGAGCGAGGCATCGTTGAGCTGAAGCTTCTCGAGCGACGAACGCAAGTTTTCAAAATCTTCGGGATCGATAGGATACACGCCAGCAAACACCATGGGCTTGACCTCCTGAAAACCTTCGATTGCTTCGCTGCAAGGATTGTCGACATGGGTGATGGTGTCGCCCACTCTCACTTCTTTGGAGTCCTTGATACCGCTTATGATGTAGCCCACGTTGCCGGCACTTATCTTGTCGCGAGGGGCAAGCTTGAGCTTGAGCACGCCAAGTTCGTCGGCATGATATTGCTCTCCTGTGTTCACAAATTTCACCAAGTCGCCCTTGTGAATCGTACCGTTCAACACCTTGAAATAAACGATAATTCCGCGGAATGGATTGAACACCGAGTCAAAGATGAGCGCCTGAAGCGGTGCTTGCGGGTCGCCTTGCGGTGCAGGAATACGCTTCACGATGGCATCGAGGATTTCGGGCACTCCCTCGCCTGTTCGGGCGCTGCAACGCAGTATCTCGCTGGGGTCACAGCCGAGCAACTCCACAATTTCGTCTTCGACCTCGTCGGGGTGAGCACTGTCCATATCAATCTTGTTGATGACAGGTATCACAGCCAAGTCGTGGTCAAGAGCAAGATACAGGTTGGATATCGTCTGGGCCTGGACACCCTGGGTAGCATCTACAACAAGCAAGCACCCCTCGCACGAGGCAATGGCACGTGATACCTCATAAGAGAAGTCGACATGCCCGGGAGTGTCGATGAGGTTGAGCATGTATTGCTGGCCGTCTTCGATATAGTCCATCTGTATGGCATGGCTCTTGATTGTGATGCCACGCTCTCGCTCCAGGTCCATGTCGTCGAGCACCTGGTTTTGCATCTCGTGCCCTGTCACTGTCTTGGTGTACTCGAGCAAGCGGTCGGCAAGTGTGCTCTTGCCGTGATCAATGTGAGCGATTATTGAGAAGTTCCTTATATTTTTCATCTCTGCTTATTTCTTTCATTTTGCAAATTTACTATTTTTTTGTCAATTTCCATCGATGTGCCACAGGCTGGAGCAAAATAAAAAGCGCCGCTTGCCGTATTTGACAAACAGCGCTCTCATAGAGCAAAACTCTGTTAAAACAGATTATTTCTTGTCGAGTATGCCCAGGCCATAGTTGATGTTCTCAATCACAGCCTTCACGCTTGGATATTCAGGATTGATTTCCAGAGCCTTCTGCAGGTATGGAAGAGCCTCTTTGTAAACCGGCACAACCTGGGGGGCTATTTGGTCGTTGGTTGCATTGGCAGGAGCTGCATTGATAGCCTCCTGGCCTTTCTTCCACAAGTAGTAGCCCACATTGAAGTTGGCATCGGCATTCTTCGGGTTCAACTCGACAGACTTCTTGTACATTGCGATGGCATCGTCAACATTCTTGGTCGAGTCGCTGGCATAGAGTGCACCCTTCATGTAATAGTAGGCCGAGTTGTTGGGCTCTGCAGCAATCGCCTTGTCGACAGCAGCATAAGCCTTGTCAAACTCCTTGGCATCCAAAAGTGGCTGAAGCATCTTGCTGAAGCAGTCGGCCTTGTAGTCGGCAATGTTCAAGTTGTATTCCTTGCCAGTGTAGCCAAGTTTCAGCGCGTTGTCAAATGCAGTGAAAGCCTTTTTGTAGTCAGGAATGTAGTAGTCGCACAAACCCTCAAAGAAACGTATCTGTCCCAGAATGGTGTCGGCAGGCACTTGCACATTGTTGGCCTTGGCCATGGGCGACTGTATCAACTCGCAATAGCGGCCGAATGCGTAAGCACCCTCGGCATACTGCTTGCTGGTGTAGTACATGTTGCCTGCTGCAGTCAGGTCACCTATGTGACCAGCCATAAGGGCCACCATCTCCTTTGAATATTTGGTCTTCACTTTGGGCAGACCAGTTTTCTTGTCGATTTTATTGGTCTTCACACTGTCGAGTGGCAGTGCAGCCTCAAAATCCTTGAAGCCTTTCATCAAGTTACCCAACATGGCTGCAGTATCGACCGGCTGATTGAGCTGAGTCTTGGCGAAGTCTTTGTCGTAAGCAGCAAATGCCTCTTTGCCCGACTTGTACAGACTTTCAACATCACTTTGTGCATAGGCAGAACCTGCCAGCATAGATGCACATGCTAAAAGCAGAATTGTTTTTTTCATATTTGCGAAAAATTAAAATTTAATTTATTATCACTTGTTGTCTTGTTGTTCGTTTGTCGTGTTGTCGTTTTGGATTTCTTCGCTTGAGTTATCCAAGCTCTCACCCTGGTTGGTGGCCAAATCGGTCTCTTCACTTTCAGGCTGAGACTGGACCTTGCACACCGAGGCAATCTCGTCGTTCTTCTTTTCAAGATTGATGAGGCGCACGCCCTGGGTGTTGCGGCCCATGACACGCAGCGAGGAAACCTTCATGCGTAGCATGATGCCCGACTTGTTGATGATCACCAGGTCGTTGCTGTCGTTCACATTCTTGATTGCGATAAGCTTGCCTGTTTTTTCGGTGATATTCATCGTTTTCACACCCTTGCCGCCACGGTTGGTGACACGGTAGTCCTCAAGCTTAGAGCGCTTGCCCATGCCTTGCTCCGAGACAACGAGCACATCGTCGTCGGCACTGGTGCGCATGCATATCATGCCCACAATTTCGTCGTCGGCACTGCTCAAAGTCATACCTTTGACGCCGGTAGCCGAACGGCCCATTGTGCGAATGGTCGACTCGTTGAACCGTATTGCACGGCCATTGCGGTCGGCAAGTATCACCTCGCTGTCGCCCTCGGTAAGGATGGCGCCTATCAACTGGTCGTCTTCTCTCAGGTTGATGGCGATCACACCATTGGCGCGCGGACGGGAATACTCGGAGAGACGCGTTTTCTTGACCAATCCATTCTTGGTGGCAAACACAATATTGTGGCTCTCGTTGTACTCAGGATCCTTGAGCTTGGTGGCGCGTATGAAAGCATATATGCGGTTCTCGGGGCCAAGGTTGAGCAAGTTCTGTATTGCCCTGCCCTTGGAGTTCTTGCTGCCTTCAGGAATCTCAAACACCCTCAGCCAGTAGCAACGGCCCAAGCCTGTGAAAAAGAGCATGTAGTTGTGATTGGTAGCCTCATACACATACTCGATGAAGTCCTGGTCACGTGTGTCGCTGCCCTTGGCGCCCACGCCGCCACGGTTCTGAGTGCGGTATTCAGTGAGGGGCGTGCGCTTGATGTAACCGAAGTGTGAGATAGTGATAATCATGGGGTCGTCGGGGAAGAAATCCTCGGCATTCATTTCCTCGCCAGAATATTCAATCTGAGTGCGGCGCTCATCGCCATACTTGTCGCGTATCTCGATGAGTTCGTCTTCGATCACCTTGCGGCACACATCGGGATTGCTCAAGATTTCTTGCAAGTGTGCAATTGTCTTCATGAGCTCGTCAAGTTCGTCGTGCAGCTTGCCTTGCTCAAGATTGGTGAGCTGGCGCAGGCGCATCTCAACGATGGCGCGGGTTTGCACCTCGTCGAGGCCAAAACGCTCACCCAGACGCTGGCGGGCTTCATCGGTGGTCTTGCTCGACCTGATAATGTGCACCACCTCGTCGATGTTGTCGCTGGCGATAATCAAGCCCTCCAGGATGTGGGCGCGGTCTTGCGCCTTTTTCAGCTCAAACTTGGAACGGCGTATCACCACCTCGTGACGGTGATCGAGGAAGTGCTGTATCAACTGCTTGAGGTTGACAGTCTCGGGGCGACCATTGACCAGGCACACGTTGTTAACACTGAACGACGACTGCAGTTCCGACATCTTGTAGAGCTTGTTGAGCAGCACATTGGCATTCTGGTCCTTCTTCACATCAATCACTATGCGCATGCCCTGGCGGTCGCTCTCGTCGTTGATGTTGCTGATGCCGTCGATGCGTTTCTCCTCAACCAGACGCGCAATGGCCTCGATGAGCTCGCGCTTGTTGACATTGTAGGGGATTTCGGTTACCACAATCTTGTCGCGATCGTTTTCGGTCTCAATCTCGGCCTTGGCGCGCACCACAATGCGTCCACGACCAGTCTCGAAGGCATCTTTCACGCCTTGGTAGCCATAGATGATGCCACCTGTGGGGAAGTCGGGCGCTTTGATGTAGTGCATGAGCTCGGGAATCGTAATGTCAGGATTCTCAAGCATGGCCAGGCAGCCGTTGATTGACTCAGTGAGATTGTGAGGGGGCATGTTGGTCGCCATACCCACGGCGATGCCGCTGGCTCCGTTCACCAGCAAGTTGGGGAAGCGCGTGGGCAACACCACAGGCTCCTCGAGCGTGTTGTCGAAGTTCGGTTCAAAGTCGACAGTGTCCTCGTCAAGGTCACGCATCATCTCCTCGCCCATCTTGGCCAGGCGAGCCTCAGTGTAACGCATGGCTGCAGGACTATCGCCGTCGATCGAGCCAAAGTTGCCCTGGCCGTCGACAAGCGGGTAACGCATCGCCCAGTCTTGTGCCAGGCGAACCATAGCAAAGTAAACCGACGAGTCTCCGTGGGGGTGGTACTTACCTAACACGTCACCCACGATACGTGCCGATTTTTTGTAGGGGGCATTAGAGAAATTACCCAACTTCTCCATGCCGAAGAGTACCCTGCGGTGCACAGGCTTGAAGCCGTCGCGCACGTCGGGCAGTGCTCGCGACACGATCACCGACATCGAGTAGTCGATGTAGGATGTTCGCATCTCTTTGTCAATGTTGATCTCAATAATTCGATCGCTGTTCATCTTGTTTTTTCTTTGATTTTCACATTGCCGCAGTCACAAATGGGGCGAAAATGTGCCCTTCCCTCATGAAATGCGACGGAATATAAAACTTACAAAGATAACAATTTTATTGTTACTTCAATTGCTTCGTGCTCTAAAATTTATTTTTAAATTTAAGAATTTTCTTTTTGGCATAATAATTGCAATATAATCATAAAATCATTTGTTTTTACTGTACAGTTACAAAACATTTTGTAATTTTGGACGTTGATTCGCCCTCAATTTTGTCAATAAGACTAATGGTTTTAAAGTAGGTTTAAAGCATAACACGCATATTACCACAGTAATTATAACTCCAAAGAGGAAAATATGATGAACAAAAGCACAAAATACGCAAATCCTCGCAGCTACTGGCAGCACCATCAGGCGCCATTGCCGCAAGACGGTGTCGACTTTACCGGCGATGACGATGACGACGACACCCTCGACGACGACGACAGCTCAGGCGCGGCTCGCGGCTCGGGCGATAGCGGTCAAGAAAGACTCGCACAGCGACGTAATGTCATGAAAAATGACAATGGGACACCTGTTATCGACAAGTATGGCAAAGACATCACCAAGGCAGCCGCCGAGGGGAAACTCGACCCGGTGATAGGGCGAGAGCGCGAGATTGAGCGTTTGGCTCAAATCTTGAGCCGTCGCAAGAAGAACAACCCTGTCTTGATAGGCGAGCCCGGTGTTGGCAAGTCGGCTATCATCGAAGGCCTGGCCCTGCGCATCAACCAGCGCAAGGTGGCACGCGTGCTCTTCGACAAGAGAATCATTTCGCTCGACATGGCCTCGGTTGTTGCCGGCACCAAGTATCGCGGACAGTTTGAAGAGCGCATCAAGGCCATAATCGATGAAGCTGCCAACGACAAGAATATCATTCTCTTCATCGACGAGATTCACACGATTGTGGGAGCCGGCAATGCTTCGGGGTCGATGGATGCGGCCAACCTGCTCAAACCTGCACTTGCACGAGGCGAGGTGCAGTGCATAGGCGCTACTACGCTCGATGAATACCGCAAGAACATAGAGAAAGACGGTGCACTTGAGCGTCGTTTCCAAAAGGTGATGGTAGAGCCAACGACACCTGAAGAGACACTCGAAATCCTGCGCAATATAAAAGATGTGTATGAGAAGCATCACGGTGTCATCTATACCGACGGTGCACTCGAGGCTTGTGTGAAATTGACCGATCGCTACATTAGCGACCGCGCATTTCCCGACAAGGCCATCGATGCCCTCGACGAGGCCGGCTCTCGCGTGCACATCTCCAAAGTAGTCGTGCCAAAAGAAATCGATGCGCTTGAAAAACGCATAGCCGAGGCTCAGGACAACAAGTTGAAGGCCGTGCATGCACAGAATTTTGAAAGCGCCGCCAACTACAGAGACCAGCAAGAGAAGCTGAAACTCGAGTTGAATGACGCCAAGGAGAAATGGGAAAAAGACCTCGACTCTCGTCGCGAGACCGTCGACGAAAACGACGTTGCCGAGGTCGTGGCAATGATGACTGGCGTACCAGTGCAACGCATTGCACAGTCAGAGGGCATAAGACTGCTTGGCATGACCGATGAGCTGAAAAATCAAATCATAGGCCAGGACGAGGCTATCGACAAGATAGCGCGGGCAATCAGGCGCAACCGCGTGGGACTCAAGGACCCCAACCGCCCCATTGGCTCCTTTATGTTCCTTGGCCCTACGGGAGTGGGCAAAACTCTGCTTGCCAAGCGACTGGCCGAGTTCCTGTTCAACTCATCTGAAGCTCTTGTGCGTATCGACATGAGTGAATATATGGAGAAGTTCAGCGTTTCCCGTCTCGTGGGCGCCCCTCCAGGCTACGTGGGCTATGAGGAAGGCGGCCAGCTCACCGAGAAAGTGCGTAGACACCCCTACTCTGTCGTTTTGCTCGACGAAATCGAGAAGGCACACCCCGATGTTTACAACATGATGTTGCAAGTGCTCGACGAGGGTTGCTTGACCGACAGCCTGGGGCGCAAAGTGGATTTCAAGAATACGATTATCATCATGACAAGCAATATTGGCACTCGCGAACTCAAGGACTTCGGTGCAGGTGTGGGGTTCAACACCTCTATTACCAAGGAACGCAGCGACTCGGTGATACGCAAGGCTCTCAACCGCCAGTTCTCGCCCGAGTTCCTCAATCGTATCGACGACATCATCACCTTCTCATCGCTTGGGCAGGACGACATCATGAAGATTATCGACATTGAGTTGAAAGGCTTCTACAAGCGTGTGGCCGAACTTGGGTTCACGCTCACCATCACCCCCGATGCCAAGAGTTTTGTGGCCCAAAAGGGCTTCGACAGCCAGTATGGCGCTCGACCCTTGAAACGTGCCATTCAGACCTACATTGAGGACCCATTGAGCGAGCTGTTGCTACGCAACGAGGACAAGCAAGGTGCCAACTTACTGATCGGTCTCAAGGACGGCCAAATCGACGCAAGCATCGAAGATGTCGCCGTAGCTGGCAACCAGTGATATCCTGTGCAGCGCAAAGCATCAAAATGAAAAGCCATTCATGAAGAGGAAAACCTCATGAATGGCTTTATTTTATTTGTCAATCTGTGTCTTAAAGCATCTTGAGTCGCACGGTAAAGTGCCTCATCAATGGAGCTTCCCACTCGATGGCCACCCCGTGATTGACCTCTTCTCGGCGGTCATACACATTCTTCATAGCGGCGGCAACGACGTCCATGTGATTGTCGGTATACACACGGCGAGGTATGCACAACCTCACCAGGTCGAGCCCGCCAAAGCGGTTTTGGTGTGTCACAGGGTCACGGTCGGCCAAGATATACCCTATCTCACAAGCACGAATGCCTGCCTCGAGATACAGCTCGCACGTGAGTCGTTGCGCAGGGAATTCCTCTTTTGGCACGCGGTCGAGCACCTTATCGCCGTCGACAAATATTGCATGCCCGCCTGCTGGACGCTGGTATGGTATCCCATATTCATCGAGCTTGGCAGCCAAATGTGCCACTTGATGGATGCGGGTGTTGAGCATGTCGAACTCGGTGTTCTCGTCAAGACCTTGGGCAATGGCATTCAAGTCACGGCCGTTCAAGCCGCCATAGGTGATATACCCTTCAAACGGAATGCAGAACTGCATTGCGCCGTCGTACCACTGCTTGTTGTTGGTGGCAATGAAACCGCCCATGTTCACAATGGCATCTTTCTTGCACGACATGGTGGCTGCATCGGCCTCGGCATACATCTCGCGCACGATTTCCTTAATCGTCTTGTCGGCATAGCCTGCCTCACGTGTCTTAATGAAATAGGCATTCTCGGCAAAGCGGGCCGAGTCGACAACCACGGGCACATTGTACTTGTGGCACAAGCGGCATGTGTCCTTGATGTTTTGCATGCTCACTGGCTGGCCACCCACGGTGTTGTTGGTGACTGTGAGCACCATGAATGGCACATTTCCCTTGTTTTCGACCAGCACCTTCTCAAGCTTCTCAAGCGACACATTGCCCTTGAAAGGCAACTCGAGCTGTGTGTTTTTGGCCTCGTCGATTGTGACGTCGACTGCAAAGGCATGACGGCTTTCGATGTGACCCTTTGTGGTGTCGAAGTGTGCGTTGCCAGGTATCACATTGCCTTCCTTTACAAGATAGGAGAACAATACATTCTCGGCAGCACGCCCTTGGTGGGTGGGAATCACATATTCAAAGCCGAAAATCTTTCGCACCATCACTTGAAATTTATAAAACGATGTCGCTCCTGCATAGCTTTCGTCGCCAAGCATGAGCTCCGACCACTGTCGGTCGCTCATTGCACCCGTACCCGAGTCGGTGAGCAAGTCGATGTAGACCTGGTCGGCTCTCAATTGAAACACATTGTAATGAGCCTCTTTCAGCCATTGCTCGCGTTGCTCGCGTGTACTGCGATGTATGGGCTCAATCATCTTGATTTTCCAAGATTCTGCAAATGGTAATTCCATGCTATATTTATATCTTTAAATTGGATTGTTTTCAGCAAAAATTTTCATTCGTTCGTCAAGCAGCTGGAACTGGTGGGGCTTGATAAATGACGTGCACACCCTCAGTCCCTCTTGATGGCTGCCTGTAGTGATAAGGCATATTGCGCTCACACCGTAATACATCAGCTCGTGGGCAAGCTGGCCGCCAGTCATTCCCGGATATCCTATGGTGAAATAGAAACCGTCGGCTATGGGCTGGTCCAGGTCTTTGTCATACACGATGTAGAAGTTGTGGCGCAAGAATATTTCTTTCATCTTGTGGGCACGACGAGCATATTCCCGGGTTTCCTCCCTGAACTTGCAAGATCCGTCGCTGGCAGCCTTCATGATGGCGGCCATGGCATATTGGGCACTGTGGCTCGTACCCGACGACATGGCATAGAGCATGCGCGTAGAGAAGACCAAGCCAAATGGCAGGCCCTCGTAACGTTGAGACAAAGCCTGGAAGTGGCGACGGAACAATGCATCGCCTATGCACACCACAGCAATGCGCTCGCCAGCATAGCTGAAGGCCTTGCTGCCACTGATGAACAGCATGTAATTGTCGGTGTATCGAGCCACGGTGGCTTGATATGGAGGCTGGAAAGGAACGTCCAGTTCCTTTCTGAAGTCCATGGCAAAATAGGCCAGGTCTTCAAGCACAATAGCATTGTAGCGGGTAGCGAGATGTCCTATCGTTTCCAGCTCTTCCTCGTCGAGGCACACCCACGACGGATTGTTGGGATTGCTGTAAATGATGGCACATATGTTGCCTCTCGACAAGTAGCTTTCCAACTTGGGGCCCAGTTTGTCGCCGCGATAGTCGTACACGTCGAAGGTCTCATACTTGATGCCCTGTACATTCAACTGCATTTTCTGCACTGGGAATCCAGGATCTATAAAGAGCACTGTGTCACGGTTCTTGTCACACTGAGAGCACAGGCAGAAAGCCGCATAGGTGCCTTGCATCGACCCAGTGACGGGTATGCACCCCTCGGGGGCAATATCAACACCTATAAATGCTTTGACAAATCGCGACGCCTGCTCCTTGAGCACCGGTGCCCCCTGTATGTCGGGATAAATGCTTGCAATGCCATTGCTCAGCGCTTCGATTTGTGCTTTCACTCCCACTTGTGATGGCGGCAAGCCGGGAATGCCCATCTCCATCTTGATAAATTCCACGCCCGAAGCCAGCTCGGCATCCTCGGCCACACCTTTAACCTCTCTGATGGTGGCAAAGGCGAAATCCTGAATGTCGCGCTTGGCAATGGCGTCGTCTACTATTTTTTTATCGATAGGTGTGGGTCTCATCGTTGTGCTGCTTTACCTATTGCCAGTGCTTTGAGATTGGCTTCGACTACTGCCTCGCCCTTGCGGGCAAACACGCTGCGGGTTGCTGCCTCCAGCTTTTCAAGCTCTATACCAAGGGCCTTTTGTGCTGCGCCAAGCAGAATTACATTGGCCGAGCGGGCGATACCGTTGTCTTTGGCCAGTTGCTCGATATCAAGCACGATGACGTGCTCAAGGGCGTTGAGGTCGCTCTCCACCTTAGCCATATCGGGATAGTTGGGAATGTTGACAAACGGCTTGCTTGCCGTGATCACCCAACCGTCTTTGCTCAAGTAGGGCAAATAGCGCAACGCCTCCATGGGTTCCATCGAGATGATGACATCGGCGCTCCCCTCGGCAATCAAGTCGCTCATGATAGGCATGTTGGAAATTCTCAAGTTGCTTTGCACGTCGCCGCCGCGCTGCGACATGCCGTGCACCTCCGACTGCTTGATGTAGAGGTTCTCCTGCATGGCAGCCTCACCTATTATAGTTGCAATGGTGAGAATGCCTTGACCACCCACACCACATAATATGACATCAGTTTTCATTTTTTTGCCTCCTTTGCTAAACGTTGTTGTTTGATATGACGCTGCAGCGTCTGCATGCACTCGCGACGGGGAATGATCACACTCACGCCCTTGTACTCAATTTCCTCGCGCAATATACGCGTGATTTCAGGCATGTTTTTGGGAATGGGCACCACCACTTTCAAGTGCTCATTGTCGAGGCCGAGGCCCCGGCATATGGCTTCAAACTTGTTGGTTCCTGCCGAATCCTGCCCGCCAGTCATAGCCGTTGTCAGGTTGTCGCTTATGATCACAGTGATATTGGAGTTCTCGTTGATGGCATCGAGCAATCCTGTCATGCCCGAGTGGGTGAAGGTTGAGTCGCCAATCACGGCTACCGACGGCCATTGGCCGGCATCGGCAGCTCCCTTGGCCATGCCTATGCTGGCACCCATGTCGACACACGAGTGTATGGCTTTGAACGGGGGCAGGAAGCCCAGCGTGTAGCAACCTATGTCGCCAAACACGCGTGCATCAGGGTAGTCTTTGAGCACCTCGTTGAGTGCCGTGTACACGTCGCGATGACCGCAACCCTGGCAGAATGCCGGTGGGCGTGGCACCACATCTTCGCACGGAGCATAGTTCTCATGCACCTTGAAGCCCAGTGCTGTGGCTACCAAATCGGGGGTCAACTCGCCAGTGCGAGGCAGTTCGCCCGAGAGCCTACCTTTTATATAAGCATTTCCGGGCATGACACCTCTCACCTGCTCTTCAACAAAGGGCTGCCCTTCCTCAACAATGAGGACCGACCGGCACTCGAGTGTCATTTTCCTCACCATTTCCTTGGGTAGAGGATACTGGCTGATTTTCAATATGGGATAGGGACTGCCTTTGGGGAAATTCTCCATCACATAATTGTAGCCTATTCCACATGCTATGATGCCCAGCGAGTGGTCTTTGCCATCGCAGTAGTCGTTGTACTTGCTTGAGGCGGCCATCTGTTCCAGTTCGGGCTGCTGGCCAGTGACCACGTCGTTGCGCTTGCGTGCGTTCACGGGCAGCAACACCCAGTTAGATGCCTTGGCATCATAGTTCAAAGCATTCTCCTCGCGCGCTTTTTCCTTTATCAAGACTGCTGACCTGCTATGAGCCATGCGGGTGGTCACTCTCACAAGCACGGGAAGGTTCACTTTCTCCGACAAATCAAAAGCCAGGGCCATCATGTCGTAGGCCTCTTGCTGGTTGCTGGGCTCAAGAGTGGGCATCATGGCAAACTTGCCATAGAAGCGGCTGTCTTGCTCATCCTGGGAGGAGTGCATCGACGGGTCGTCGGCAGCAAGCACAACCAAGCCGCCGTTAACACCAGTCATCGCCGAGTTTACAAACGGATCGGCACACACGTTAAGGCCCACATGTTTCATGCACACCAGTGCCCGCTTGCCCATGAAGCTCATTCCCAAAGCTTGCTCCATTGCAGTTTTCTCATTGGTACACCAACGGCTGTGCACGCCACGCTGCACTGCAAGCTGTGAGTTTTGAATGTACTCGGTGATCTCGGTCGACGGTGTGCCCGGGTAGGCATACACGCCACTCAAGCCCGCATCAAGTGCTCCTTGTGCGATTGCTTCGTCTCCTAAAAGTAATTTTCTCTTCAATTGTTGCATAGTTGTTTTTAAGATAAAGGTCAGTCAATAGTTACCTCCCAAAGATAGAAACTTTTTTTCACATGGCAAAGAAATAGTTGAATAAAAATCGATTATTCATCTTGGATTTTTTGTTGTCCCTTTCAATAAAATTTTATAGCTTTGTGGAACTAATAAACCACAATTCTATAACTGAACAACTATGATTAATCAACAGCTTTTGAAACCACAAAGCATCGTGGTAGTGGGTGGCAGCAACAATGTGCACAAGCCTGGCGGCGCCATCGTGAGAAACATCATTCAAGGTGGCTACAAGGGCACCCTGCGCATCATCAACCCCAAAGAAGACGAGGTGCAGGGCATCAAGGTGTTTCACGACGCCCAGGAGATTCCTCCCACCGACTTGGCCATTCTTGTCGTGGCTGCCAAGTTCTGTCCGGGCTATGTCGACTACCTGGCTGCCGAGAAAAATGTGAAGGCCTTTATCATCATCTCGGCAGGTTTTGGCGAGGAGACCAAAGAAGGCGCCGCCCTTGAGCAGCACATCCTCGACACTTGCGAGAAATACAAGTGTGCGCTCATAGGACCCAACTGCATTGGCTTGCTCAACAATTTCCACCACAGCGTTTTCACCAAGCCCATTCCCAAACTTCATCCCCAGGGTGTTGACTTTCTGAGCGGCTCGGGAGCTACTGCGGTGTTTATTCTTGAGTCGGCTGTGATCAAGGGCCTGCAATTCAACTCGGTGTGGTCGACTGGCAATGGCAAGCAGATCGGTATTGAAGACGTGCTGCAGTACATGGACGAGCATTTCGACCCCGACAAGGACTCTAAGGTGAAGTTGCTCTACATCGAGAATATCAATGACCCCGACAAGCTCTTGCTGCACGCCAGTTCACTCATTCGCAAGGGCTGTCGCATTGCTGCTATCAAGGCAGGTTCGAGCGAGAGCGGCAGTCGTGCAGCATCGTCACACACCGGGGCCATCGCAAGCAGCGACTCGGCTGTCGAGGCACTCTTCCGCAAGGCTGGCATCGTGCGCTGCTTCTCGCGTGAAGAGCTCACAACGGTGGGCTGCATCTTCACCCTGCCACCCATCACGGGCAAAAACATCGCAATCGTCACTCATGCTGGCGGTCCTGGTGTGATGCTCACCGATGCCTTGTCTAAGGGCGGACTCAATGTGCCTAAGCTCGACGGCCCAGTTGCCGAGGAACTCAAGAGCAAGCTCTTCGCTGGCTCGTCGGTTTCCAATCCCATCGACATTCTTGCCACCGGCACACCCGAGCAGCTGGGCATCGCCATCGACTACTGCGAGCACAAGTTTAAGGGCATCGATGCCATATGCGTCATCTTCGGTACTCCAGGCCTTGTCAAGCTGTATGAGGCCTACGACGTGCTGCACAAGAAAATACTGGAATGCAAGAAGCCGGTTTTCCCCATCCTGCCCTGTCTTAACACGGCTGGTCCCGAAGTGGCCGAATTCCTGGAGAAAGGCCATGTCAACTTCAGCGACGAGGTGACCCTTGCCACTGCGCTCACACAGGTGATGAAGACGCCACGACCTGCCCCGTCCGAGATTGAGCTTGCAGGTGTTGATGTGCCTGGCATCAGGAAAATTATCGACGGCATTCACGACAATGGATATATCGCGCCCGGCAAGGTGCGTGAACTGCTGGCTTGTGCCAAAATTCCGATGGCGCCCGAGATGGTGAGCGATTCCAAAGAGAAGCTCATCGCTTTTGCCGAGGAGATAGGCTATCCCATCGTAGCCAAGGTCGTAGGGCCTGTTCACAAGAGCGATGTGGGTGGTGTGGCGCTAAACATACGCAGCGCTAAACATCTGGAACTGGAGTTTGACCGCATGATGAAAATCAAGGATGCTCGTGCCATCATGGTGCAGAAGATGCTCAAGGGAACCGAACTCTTCATCGGAGCCAAGTATGAGCCACGCTTTGGCCACGTGGTGCTGTGCGGCCTTGGAGGCATCTTTGTTGAGGTGCTCAAAGACGTGTCGAGCGGCCTGGCCCCACTCAGCTATGCCGAGGCCGAGTCGATGATCCACTCCCTAAGGGCCTACAAAATCATAGAAGGCACTCGTGGGCAAAAGGGTATCAACCAAAAGCGCTATGCCGAGATTATCGTGCGCTTGTCGACGCTGTTGCGGTTTGCCACCGAAATCAAAGAGATGGACATCAACCCACTGCTGGCCGACGAAAATGATGTGGTCGCTGTAGATGCTCGCATCCTGGTTGAGAAATAAGGCTGAAGCCGCTACTTCTCATCCTTCTCACTCAACTCGAGCCATCTGAGCTCTTTTTCGTCAATCAAATTTTTCACTTCTTCATAGCGGGCTGCCTTGCTGGCAATGTCATCAATGGCAGCACCGCTATCGAAGAGTGTTTCCAGCTCTCTTTTCTCCTGGTTGAGGCTTTCAAGCTCTTGCGTGAGTGCTTCGAGCTCTTTCTTTTCTTTATAGGTGAGGCGATTGCTGTTGTCGTGCGTGTTGGCCCGCTGCGGCTTGGCCTTGACAGTTGCGGCCGGCCTGGCAGCTGTGGCAGCAGCTTTCTCGTGATATTCTTTCCATGCACGGTACTCACTATAGTTGCCCGGGAAATCCTTGATCACGCCATTGCCCATAAACACAAAGGTGTGGTCGACTACACGGTCCATGAAAAACCGGTCGTGGCTCACCACAATCAAGCACCCGTTGAACCGTGAGAGGTAATCCTCGAGAATCTCGAGGGTGGGAATGTCGAGGTCGTTGGTGGGCTCGTCGAGTATCAGGAAGTTGGGCTTCTGCAACAGTACCGTAGCAAGATATAGCCTGCGTTTCTCCCCTCCGCTCAATTTCTCGATTAGCTTCTGCTGATCGGCAGGTGTGAACAAAAACAGTTGCAGGAATTGTGACGCCGTGTAATGGGTCTTCTCGTCGAAATAGATGTACTCGGCCACATCACGCACGGCATCGATCACTTTTTTCCCCTCGTCAAAGTTGATTCCATCCTGGCTGTAGTAGCCGAATTTCACTGTAGTGCCTATTTCAAAGTTGCCGCTGTCGGGCCGCAGCTTGTCGAGCAACAGCTTGATAAAGGTTGACTTCCCCACCCCATTGTCGCCCACAATGCCCAGTTTCTCATAGCGGGCAAAGGTGTAGTTGAAATCGTTGAGTATCACCTTGTCGCCAAATCGCTTGCTCACATGGTGGGCGATAAAAATCTTGTTGCCTATGTAGCCTGCCTTCACGTTGAGCTTCACGTTGCCCTCATCGCGTCGCACTTGGGCGCGCTCGCGCAAGTCGTAGAACGCATCAATGCGGTACTGCGCCTTGTGGGCACGTGCTTGCGGCTGGCGCCGCATCCACTCCAGTTCGGTTCTCAACAGGTTGCGGGCTTTGTCGACAGCCGCATTTTGGGCGTCGATGCGCTCGGCACGCTTTTCAAGATAATAATTGTAATTGCCAGCGTAGCTGTAGATGCCTGCCTGGTCGAGTTCCAATATTTTGGTGCATATCTTGTCGAGGAAATAGCGGTCGTGCGTCACCATCAATATGGTCATGTGGCTCCGGGTCAAGTAGTCCTCGAGCCACTCTATCATGTCGATGTCGAGGTGATTGGTAGGCTCGTCGAGCATCAGGAATTGTGGCTCGTCGATCAATATCTTGGCCAGTGCCACCCGTTTTATCTGTCCACCCGAGAGCTGCGACACAGGCTGGTCGATGTCGTCAATTTTGAGTTGAGACAAAATCTGCTTGAAGCGATCCTCATAGTCCCAGGCTCCTGCGTTGTCCATTGCCTGGATTGCAGTGGTCATCAGCTCATTGCCGCCATGCTTTATGGCCTCCTCATAGTGCTTCACTGCAATACTCCTTGCATCGTCGCCCGTGAGACAGGTATCGATGACCGTGCGGCTGCCGTCGAAGGTTGGCATCTGTTTCAAGTAGCCCACCCGCAGCCCGTTGCGAAAGATTACCGTGCCGTCATCTTGGTCGGCCTCACCAGCAATGATGCTCAGCAGGGTCGACTTCCCCGAGCCGTTTTTAGCAATTAAACCAATCTTTTCTCCCTCATTCACGCCGAAAGTGACGTGCTGAAACAGTGTGTCATACCCCCACGATTTACTCAGGTTCTCAACTTGCAAGTAACTTTCCATCTCAATATTGTTTAGAGCGGTGCAATTGCAGCTCCTTGTTTAACTCTGCATTTACTTTTACCTGCCACAAAATTAAACGAAATAATCCATTCTTTCAACAGTGCCATGCAGGAAATGTGATTATGTAGAGTCAAGTGGCAAGTGCAAAATTAGCTAATTTTCGCCTCTCTCCGGGTCATAGATCACAACGCTCTCGTCGACGCTCTCCTGCACATGCTGCTCACCCATGTCGCGTAAACCGTTGATTCCTTTCTGTGACGTGCATCTACACCCACCTCTCACGAAAGGGTTATTTGGCCACCTGAAAAATATCCAAACCTCAGTAGATAAAAAACAGAGGCTGCCCCGTAAACCGTTATTACGACACAGCCTCCTGATTAGTTGAGGTATTATTTTATTTTGCCTTGTCTTAGTTCTCCAGAGCGCCCTGCGCGGCAGCGATGCGTGCAATGGGCACACGGTAGGGAGAGCATGACACGTAGTCGAAGTTCAGGCTTGCACAGAACTTCACGCTCGAAGGCTCACCACCATGCTCGCCGCAGATGCCCAGGTTGATGTTGGGCTTGGTGGCACGGCCTTTCTGGGCAGCCATCTTGATGAGTTGGCCCACGCCTTCTTGGTCAAGAATCTGGAAAGGATCGTTCTTGAGGATACCTGCCTTGATGTAGTCGTTGAGGAATTTGCCCACATCGTCGCGACTGTAACCGAATGTCATTTGGGTCAAGTCGTTGGTACCAAACGAGAAGAAGTCGGCAACCTTGGCGATTTGGTCGGCAATGAGTGCGGCACGTGGTATTTCAATCATAGTACCTATCTTGTAGGACACGCGCTTGCCGCGCTCCTTGAAGACAGCTTCGGCCGTGCGGTTGATAATGTCGGCCTGCGTCTTGATCTCGTTGTACACGCCCACCAGCGGGATCATGATCTTGGGATGAACCTCGAAGCCCTTGTCCTGCACATTGATGGCAGCCTCGATGATGGCACGCGTCTGCATCTCGGTGATTTCGGGATAGGTATTGCCCAGGCGGCAGCCGCGGTGACCAAGCATGGGATTGACCTCCTTGAGGCTTGCAACTACATGCTTGATGTGGTCGAGCGTGACACCCAGCTCTTGTGCAAGCTCTTCTTGGGCGGCTGTGTCTTGAGGCACAAACTCGTGCAATGGCGGGTCGAGAAGGCGAATTGTGACTTCATAGCCACTCATGGCCTCAAACATGCCTTCGAAGTCGCCACGCTGCAGCGGTAGCAGCTTGGCAAGAGCGGCCTTGCGGCGCTCAACATTCTCGGCGATGATCATCTCGCGCATGGCCTTGATGCGGTCGCCCTCGAAGAACATGTGCTCGGTGCGGCACAGACCGATGCCCTTGGCGCCGAACCGGCGTGCAACCTTGGCATCACGTGGCGAGTCGGCATTGGTGTAGACTTGCATCTTAGTATATTTGTCGGCCAAGTCCATCACTGCCTTAAAGTCGCCGCTCATGTCGACATCCACAGTCTTCACCTGGCCGTCATAGACCTTGCCAGTGCTACCGTTGAGTGAAATCCAGTCGCCCTCGTGATAAGTCTTCCCGCCCATTTCTACAGTGCGGTTCTTGTAGCTCACCTTGATTTCGCCTGCCCCCGACACGCAGCACTTGCCCATGCCGCGAGCCACAACGGCAGCGTGCGAGGTCATGCCGCCGCGGTTGGTAAGGATGCCTTGAGCCACGGTCATGCCGCGCAGGTCCTCGGGCGATGTCTCGAGACGCACCATGATCACCTGCTTGCCATCCTGAGCCCATTTCTCGGCATCGTCGGCAAAAAACACAATTTGACCGCTTGCAGCACCTGGCGATGCAGGCAAGCCCTTGGCAACGCGGCGGGCCGAATCGAGAGCAGCCTTGTCGAAGACGGGATGCAACAGCTCGTCGAGCTTGGTGGGCTCAATGCGTTTGATCACTGTTTTCTCGTCGATTTGGCCTTCACGCAAAAGATCCATGGCAATCTTCACCATGGCAGCTCCCGTGCGCTTGCCGTTGCGAGTCTGCAACAGCCAGAGTTTGCCATTTTGGATGGTAAACTCCATATCTTGCATGTCGTGATAATGATTCTCGAGGCGCTGCTGTATTTCAACGAGCTGAGCTGCACACTCGGGCATGGTCTCTTCAAGTGAGGGATACTTTGCCTTGCGCTCCTCCTCGTCGATGCCCTGCAACTCGGCCCAGCGGCGACTGCCCTCGGTCATGATTTGCTGCGGGGTGCGCACGCCAGAGACCACATCCTCACCCTGGGCATTGATCAAATACTCGCCGTTGAAGATGTTCTCGCCTGTAGCTGCATCGCGAGAGAAGGCCACACCTGTGGCCGAAGTGTTGCCCATGTTGCCATAAACCATGGCCTGGACGTTGACGGCAGTACCTATCTCGTCGGGGATCTGGTTCATCTGCCTGTAGAGTATTGCCCTGTCGTTGTTCCAACTGTCGAAAACGGCATATATGGCGCCCCACAGCTGGTCCCAGGCACTGGTTGGGAATTCCTTGCCAGTATTTTTCTTCACAGCCTCTTTAAAGAGAACTGTGAGTTTCTTCAAGTCGTCGACGTCGAGCTCGATGTCGAGTTTCACGCCCTTTTCGGCCTTCACCTTGTCGATTATTTCCTCAAAGGGATCGATATCGGTCTTGTTTTGTGGCTTCATGCCAAGCACAACATCGCCATACATCTGCACAAAACGGCGGTAGCTGTCCCATGCAAAACGGGGGTTGCCGCTCTTCTTTGCAAGGGTCTCGGCCACGGCATCGTTTATGCCTAAGTTGAGCACAGTGTCCATCATGCCAGGCATGGATATTGGAGCGCCCGAACGCACCGAAACGAGCTGCGGGTTGTCGGGATCGTCAAATTTATTGCCAGTGAGGCTTTCGATGTGATGTATCGACTTCACTACGTCGTCTTTGATCAGCTCGACCACGGCTTCACGACCCTTGGAAACATAAAGTTTACATACGTCGGTCGTGATTGTGAAACCTGGAGGTACAGGAACCCCGATCAAGTTCATTTCGGCAAGGTTGGCACCTTTGCCGCCGAGGAGATCTCTCATGTCGGCACGACCTTCTGCTTTGCCATTGCCGAATGTGTAAATTGTCTTCATCAATAATTTTGGTTTTATATTATTATAAATTAAATACTTGAAAATCAAAATGCGAGCCTTAGCTCTGTCAATAGCCATGACATCCGTCTTAAGCTATTGAGACATACAAACTCATTTTCAAGGTGCGAATTTACTCAAAAATAGTGAAAAAACCTTACACGGCAGTTGTGAAATAACACATATTAATGATAAATGTGCAACTTGTGCTCGTTTATTAAAAAAATGAAATAAAGTATTACAATTGGTTTAATGAGCAAGATTCACGCTCTCGCGCTTATGTCGCATGCCGAGCAACAATTGCGCGTGAAGTGCACATCGATGCCCAAAAAAAATTGTAAAATGTTGACCTTTCACGCCTTTGGCACTTGCATGAGCAAAAAATAATTAGTAATTTTGCACCGCTTTTTGTAAAAAAGCAAATTATTAATTTCAAAACTAACAAAGTAATATGAATCATTACGAAACCGTTTTCATTTTAACTCCCGTTTTATCTGAGCCTCAGATGAAGGAAGCGGTAGAAAAATTCAAGACAGTGCTCACCAGCAATGGTGCAACCGTTGTCAACGAAGAGAATTGGGGTATGCGCAAGCTGGCCTATCCCATCCAAAAGAAGACCACTGGCTTCTACACCCTCCTGGAATTTGATGGAGAGCCCACTATCGTGAACAAGCTGGAAACCGCTTACCGCCGCGATGAGAAAGTGCTCCGTTTCTTGACCTTCCGTCTCGACAAGTATGCCGAGGAGTATGCTATCAAGCGTCGCAGCTTGAAGAAAACTGCAAAAGAAGAAAAGGCTGCCGAGCCCGCAGCAGAGGCTGCCCCCGCTACCGAGCCCGCTAAAGAAGAAACCAAAAAAGAAGACTAAAGAAAAAGGAGATTTAACTTATGGCACAGACTCAATCAGAAATTCGTTACCTGACTCCACTGTCGGTTGACACCAAAAAGAAAAAATATTGCCGTTTCAAGAGAAGCGGTATCAAGTATATCGACTATAAGGATCCTGAGTTCCTGAAGAAATTCTTGAACGAGCAGGGCAAAATCCTTCCTCGTCGCATCACCGGTACTTCGCTGAAGTTCCAAAGAAGAGTAGCCAAGGCTGTGAAGCGTGCACGCCACTTGGCTTTGCTTCCATATGTTACCGATTTGATGAAATAATTTTTAAACAAGGAAGGAAAAGTAAATTATGAAAATTATATTGAAAGAAGATATCACCAACCTTGGATACAAGGATGATGTTGTAGAAGTGAAGAACGGTTACGGCCGCAATTACCTCATTCCCCAGGGCAAAGCTGTCATCGCCAGCGAGTCGGCACTGAAAGTGCTTGCCGAGAACCAACGCCAGCGTGCTCACAAGCTGGCCAAGATCAAGGCCGATGCCGAGGCAGTGGCCAAGACACTGGAAGGCGTGGCTCTCACTATCGGCGCCAAGGTGAGCTCGACCGGCACAATCTTTGGTTCGGTCACTCCTATCCAGATTGCCGACGCACTTGCCAAAGAGGGTCATGAGATCGACCGCAAGCTCATCAGCATCAAGGGTGCTGTGAAGGAAGTTGGCAAGTATGAGGCCGTGGTGAAGTTGCACAAGGAAGTGCAAGTCACTATCCCCTTTGAGGTAGTTGCCGAATAACGAGGATCTCAATCCATCTACCATATAAAGAACACTGGTCATGTGGCCAGTGTTTTTGTTGTTTTATGAGTTGAGCAAGTGCTTAGTAAGCCATCAACGCTTGATGAGCAATTGCACGTAATGAGCCGAATCCAAATCGGCACCATACTGGTCGCGATACAGTGCCCCCACCACATCGGTACGCTTGACAAGATGCAGCGTCATCGCCTGCAACGAGTTGTTAAGTCGGTCGTTTCGCTTGAGCAGCCAGGCTTCACGCCCTGGGGTGAGTGTGCTGTCGGCAAGAGAGCGGGCATAGGAGGCTCTTACCGAGTCGACAAGAGCAATGAGCCGGCCTCGACGCCGCACATGAGAGAAATACTCGTGATTGACTTTTCCGCCCCACACTATGATACGCTGGCGATCAATAGTGATGCTTGTGGTGCATGGCTCGAGTATGAAATAAAACGGCTTGCTTGCACGATTGAGCTTGAGCATGGCAATGCGCGGCGAGTCAATCTGCCCCTTGAATGAGGCTTTGCCATTCTTGAGCCGGCGATGGCCCAAACTGCGCAGCGCGTTGTAGGCAGGTTCAACCACAACAAGCGACACGCTATCGCACTTCAAGCTGTCGACTTCGATTGCTACCACATAGTCGCCTTGCTCGGTACCGACACCTGTCGAGTCACACGATGCCAGCGACAGCATCAATGCCCAAAGGGCGAGTAGCCAATGTGTGAAAAATTTCTTTGTCATCGATTTTGCAAAATTAGCGATTTTATCAATGATAGAATAAAAAAAACGGCATGATTTTGGCGTACTAAAAAAAATGTCTATATTTGCACTCACTTATTGTGCCGATAAAGACGACACGCCTAAAAAGGGGATGATTTGGCTTTGACAGCGTGTAGAGTCGGTGAGTAAGCATGCAGAGCGACGGTGCCTGTGCTCTTAAAAATTCGACATCATAAATTTTAACTGGCGAAAACAACTACGCTCTCGCTGCCTAGTCGAAGTATAGTAAACTGGCTTTATCACTGTCCAAGGTGGCAGTGACGAGACATCACCCGATTGCCGTTGTTCCGAGGCGTTTCGACAAGGTGGTGCTGGAATATCGGAAATAGAGCGAGGCAAGTCTCGTACCGAGCTTGAAATTTAGAGACTAAGCTGCAGGTTGGTAGTTTTGATCCTGCCGGCAGACGAAAACCAAGTCAAAACTAAGCATGTAGAAAGCCCATTGGTTCCACGTTTGGACGAGGGTTCAAACCCCTCCATCTCCACTACTGTATGTTGCGATGGGGGCAGTGTCAAAATAGTTTTCAGCTATTTTGACACTGCCCCATCTATTTCTCTATTAATTTTCCCCTGCTCCATGATTATCGCTTGCAAATTCCACCATTATTAACTATTTTTGAAAAATGAAGTGCAGGCCTTATTATGCTGGCTGTCGAAGTGCCATCACAAGAATGGCATTTCGACAATTTACTTCAAAAAGGAAGAAAATGTGCAGGGCTTTTATCATCAAACCTCACACCTAAGCAACTCATTACATAAGCACTTGTAACATTGGCGATAATGGCAAAATCGATCTTAAATAAAATCATGATATTCATGATGGCAATACTTGCTATTGCGATTGCAACGGGTTGCACCTCGCATGAGTACTACAAGTATAAAATAGGAGTGTCACAATGTGTGGGCGGACGTTGGCGCGATAAGGTGAACAATGAGATGCTGTCGGCACAGCATCTATATGATACCGATGTAAAAGTTTGTATCACTAATGCCGACAACAACACTCAAGTACAGATACAACAGGTTGATAGTCTTATCGATGCCGGTATGGACTTGATTGTCGTTTCCCCTAATGAGTACAAGCCCTTGGCTCAATGCATAGAAAGAGCCAAACAAAAAGGGATCCCCGTCATTCTCTTTGAGCGAAAAGCTGCGACCAACGACTATACTGCATTTATAGGAGGCGACAATGTAGAAGCTGGTCGTGTAATGGGAAACTATGCAGTGCAATTGTGCAACGACAGCATACGGCTCCAAAGGAAGCCTGTAGTGCTTGAAATCACCGGGCACCTTGTCATGTCGCCCGACCGCGAGCGCTACGAGGGGTTTTCTGGAGTAATGAAGAAGCATCCAGAAGTCGACTTTAGGCACATTGAGACCGACTGGACAAAAGAGGCTGCCTATGCTGCCACCAAAAAATGGCTGCAGGAAAACAAACCACTCGATGTGGTGTTCTGCCAAAACGATCTTGCCTCGCTTGGAGCCTACAAGGCTGCCCGTGAGCTGAGAAAAGAGAAGGATATATATTTCTTAGGCATCGATGCACTGCCTGGCGAAGGCATCGATGCCGTTCAACAGGGCCAGCTGGCAGCGAGCTACATCTACCCTACTCACGGCGAAGAAATCATTGCCTTGGCCTTGAAAATATTGGAAGGCAAACCCTATAAACGTTCCAACGTGTTGAAAAGCACTATGGTGACGCCACAAAATGTTGACGAAATCGCTTTATATGCGCAGTCGCTGGCACAACAAAGCAACTACTTGGTAACGATACAAAACAAACTTGAAAACTATCTGGGTCTATATCACACCCAGCGCACGCTACTTGCAGTCACGCTTGCTGCTGCCGTATTGCTCTTGATTGCCGTGTTGCTTGTGTGGAGAGCTATTGTGGCCACGCGACGCGCTAATCGCAAATACAAGGCTTTGAGCAAGGAGCAGAAAATTTTTTACACCAATGCAAGTCATCAACTGCGCACTCCCCTCACCCTCATCATCGGGCCACTGCGGCAACTGCTGGCAAACAACAAACTGAACCAGGACGATCGCAATGCACTGGGCATGGTAGAAAGAAACGCCACGCAACTGCAACAGCTCGTCACCAATGTGCTCCAATTTCATCAAGACGTGCAGCAACAGCCGGGCGAAGAAAATACAATAACCCCTCAAGAGAAAAGCCACCGTGCAGTGCAGGACGGGCGTCACGACATTATTGTGCGCGACCAGGGCGACGAACTGGCCAGCGTGCTCATTATCGACGACAACGACGACATGCGACAATACCTGCGCACGTTGCTCCTTGATGATTACTATGTGCTTGAGGCAAGCGATGGACAAAGTGGATTGAAACTCGCCCGTGAGGCTATACCCGACTTGGTAGTGAGTGACGTGATGATGCCTGTGATAGATGGATTGACGCTTTGCCGAAAGCTTAAAAGCGACAGCTTGACAAGCCACATTCCTGTGATACTGCTCACGGCCCGCAGCACAGTGCAGCAACAAGCCGAGGGGTTGGGTCAGGGGGCCGACGCCTATCTCACCAAGCCTTTCAGTGCCGAGGTGCTCATGGCGCACATTTCCAGCCTCCTGGCCAATCGCAAGAGACTTAAAGACTTCTATGCATCCAACGAGATGATGAGCCTCACCGACAATGCTGCTGCAAGGGGCCTCACCACACCCGACAAGAAGTTTATGGATGCCCTGCGCGACGCGATTGTAAAAAATATGGGCAATTCAAAATTGAAAATGGACGATCTGGGAATCGACATGGGCATAAGCCGAGTCCAGCTCTATCGAAAAGTAAAAGCCCTCACAGGTTTGTCGCCTGTTGAATTGCTCAGAGAAATGCGACTTCAACGAGCCAACAAGCTACTTAAGACGACAGGCAAAACCGTGTCGGAGGTTGCCTATGAAGTAGGATTCGGCACGCCGGGATACTTCTCGTCATGCTTCAAGAAACAATATGGCAAGTATCCCACCGAAATAAGAGACGAGAACTCGTGATGTAGTAAATGCCTTGAAAACAGCACATATAAACTTTGTTACATTTTGTTGAACATTTGTTACATGTCAAAAATATTACGATATTTGAAATAATGGTTGACTCGTTTTTGTGAGGGGGCACAATAATTTTGCCATCGCTTATACTAAGAGTGTCATCCACCGTGTGGCGTCAATACCGGTGAATTCTTCCACAAGAATGCGTGGCACTCGACCTGGCAAAATTATTAATATAAAACCTCAACAAATAAAACAATGAGCAACAAAATCAACACGCGAGCACTGGTAAGCGTCATGCTGTGTTTCTTCGCAATGGGCTTTGTCGACTTGGTCGGCATCGCGTCCAACTATGTCAAAAAAGACTTGATGCTAAACGACGCAACGGCCAACATTTTTCCTTCTCTGGTATTCTTCTGGTTCCTTATTTTTTCGGTTCCTACGGGCGTAATGATGAATAAGATAGGGCGAAAGAAGACGGTAATGTTGTCACTTTTAGTTACTATAGTGGCCCTATTGATTCCTATTTTTGGAGAAAGTTTCATGATCATGCTCATTGCCTTCTCGCTACTGGGCATAGGCAACACGCTCATGCAGACTTCTCTCAACCCACTGGTTGCAACCGTCGTGGGAGGCAATCATCTTGCTTCTACACTCACCTTTGGGCAGTTTGTCAAGGCTATAGCCTCATTTATGGCGCCCTATATTGCTGCTTGGGGAGCGACTCAGGCTATTCCCTCATTTGGCATTGGCTGGAGAGTACTCTTCCCCATTTATATGGCAATAGGCATCGTGGCCTCGCTACTCTTGCTCTTTTCTCACATTCACGAGGAAAAAAATGCTACCGGACAAGGCTCATCTGCAACGGTAGGGCGGCAATTTGCCGAGTGCTTCAAGCTATTGGGCCGCCCCTTTGTCTTGCTCAGCTTCATAGGCATTATGTGCCATGTGGGCATTGATGTGGGCACCAACACCACAGCTCCTAAAATACTGATTGAACGCCTTAGGGTTTCGCTCGACGATGCAGCCTTTGCAACTTCGCTGTACTTCATCTTCCGCACCATAGGCTGCTTTACCGGTACTTTCTTCCTGAGAATCATCAACAACCGTTTATTCTTTGTAATTTCAGTGGTTATGATGTTACTCTCGATGTGTGGTCTACTGGTTGGAACAAGCAAGCTCATCCTCTATGTTTCAATTGCTCTGGTAGGATATGGCAACAGCAATATTTTCTCGCTTATATTTGCACAAGCCCTGCAGAACGTACCTGAGAAACAGAATGAAGTGAGCGGGCTCATGATCATGGGTCTGTTTGGCGGCACAGTTTTCCCACTCATCATGGGCCTGGCCAGTGATGCCATGGGGCAAGCAGGTGCAGTGATTGTAATGGCAGTGGGCGTAATATACCTGTTCACCTACTCAAAGAATGTGAAGTGACACATTGATGTGAATGTGCAACACAATTGCAAAAAAAGGAGATTTCTTCACAATATTAACTCAATCCAAATAACATAATCAAAATGAAACAGATAGTTGTAGGCCTCGGAGAGGCTTTATGGGACTGCCTACCCAATGGGTGCAAGCTGGGCGGCGCTCCTGCCAATTTTGCTTATCATGCCAGCCAATTTGGCTTTGAAGCCTATGCCATAAGTGCTGTAGGCAACGATGCACTGGGTGACAGAACGCTTGCCGAACTCAAGAAAAGGCATCTCAATTGCATTATTCCACGAGTTGGATTCCCCACAGGTACTGTACAGGTACAACTCGATGCCGAAGGGGTACCCACCTACGATATCAAGCAGGATGTGGCTTGGGACAATATCACCTTCACCCCCGAGATGGCGCAGTTGGCGCAAAAGTGCGCATGTGTGTGCTTTGGGTCGTTGGCACAGCGCAACGACGTGTCGAGGACAACGATACACCAGTTCATCAAGCACACACCCAGGGGATGCCTTAAAATCTTTGACATCAATCTGCGTCAAAATTTCTATACCAAGGACATAATCAAGGACTCGTTGAAAGCATGCAACATTTTGAAAATCAACGACGAAGAGCTTATTACAATAGCCCGCATATTTGGCTACCCAGGTCTGGATATCGAAAACAAATGCTATCTGATACTGGGCAAATACAACTTGAAGATGCTTGTTTTAACATGTGGAACCAATGGCAGCTACATCTTTACGCCCGGAGAGAAAAGCTACCAGCCCACTCCCAAGGTTAAGGTGGACGACACTGTGGGGGCAGGCGACAGTTTCACTGGCAGCTTTGCCGCAGCACTATTGGCAGGCAAACCCGTGGCCGAAGCCCACCGTTTGGCTGTAGAAGTGAGTGCCTACGTGTGTACGCAACCTGGCGCAATGCCAAAGTTGCCCGAATCTATGATCGCCAAAATAGGTAACTTGCATGCACACGATTAAAATGTGTGCCTCTGTCTATTTCTTTGTTTTACATGGATTATTGCTTTATAAAAGATGATTGTTGATTTGCCCGAAAAGGTAAATTATCGTTATCGATATATTTGCCTATAGCCTCAAAAATCATTGCATGTATCAAATGTTACAAACATTGAACTTATGGTTGACTTGCCCTGTGCAAGTTACATATAATTTTACAAGCAGAAGACAAACACCATCAACAAATCAAATAAACTTAAACACAAACGTGGTATGAAACATTTCAGAAATGCATTAATTGTCGTGACGTTAGCTTTGGTCAGCCTGTCGGCCTGGGCACAAGACATCATCGTCAACGGCACTGTTAAAGATGGCACCGGGGAGCCTCTTATAGGAGTCTCCATCGTCCAAAAGGGAACGACCAACGGTACTACAACCGACCTTGACGGGCACTTTACCTTGAAGGTTGCACAAGGCTCACAGCTCAAGATTTCCTATATAGGATATGCGACTATGGAAGTAAATGCCGCCCCCGACCTACAAATCACAATGAAGGAGAATGCCAAAGAACTCAACGAAGTAGTTGTGACAGGTTACACCGTGCAACGCAAAGCCGACCTTACCGGGTCGATAGCCGTTGTCAACACCAAAGACCTCAAGACAACCTCCGATCCCGATCCCATGCGCGCATTGCAGGGAAAGGTACCTGGCATGACGGTTACAGGCGATGGTTCACCAATAGGGACAGGCACCGTGCGCATACGCGGCATTGGGTCGTTCAACTCTTCCCAAGACCCTTTGTTTATTATCGACGGTGTGCCTACCAACATGTCGCTGAACTCGCTCAACATGAATGACATTGAGAGTATGCAAGTGCTCAAGGACGCAGCCTCGGCCAGCATCTATGGCTCACGAGCATCTAATGGCGTGATCATCATCACCACCAAAAAGGGCAAAAAAGGCGACAAAGTGGCGGTTGATTTCTCTATGAACCTTACAACGCAGTTCTACACCAGCCAGTCGAAGATGAAATTGTGCAATACAAGCGACTACCTTACAGCAATGGCACAGGCTGCGCTTAACGACGGTCTCGACCCTGTGGCCTATGCAAGCAACTACGGCGTGAACTTGAACAGTAGCAGTGGTGTACCCATCACTGCCTACAACCCGTTGACAGGAGAAACGATAAATTATACAGCTTCAGGCAAATACAACGGTTATATCAATGCAAAAGAAACCATGCCATTCTCCGACACCGATTGGGTAGACGCCATATCACACACTGGTTTCTCTCAAAACTACGACTTGTCGCTCTCACATGCCACCGACAAGCACAGTGCCATGTTCTCGGTGGGATACAAGGATGTGAGCGGTATCCTGAAATATACCAGCTTCAAGAATATCGCTGCACGACTCAACACAACTTGGAACCTGGGTAAAATGGTTGACGTGGGCGAAAACCTCACGGTTACCAATTCATCTCAAGTGGACTGTGCTCCCATGGAAAACGCACTGAAGATGCCCCCCATAGTTCCTGTTTACGAAAAAGACGGAAAAACATTTGCAGGTCCAGTTGGTTCAATGTCGGACCGCGAGAACCCTGCTCGCGAGCAATATGACAATCGCGACAATCATCTGGATTATTGGCGCATATTTGGCAACGCCTATGTGGAACTCAAACCCGTCAAGGGACTGACCCTGAAGTCAAATTTCGGTATTGATTTCAAGACCTCTTTTATCAATGCACTCACCCACACCTATCAATCAGACGTGGTGCGCAACAACATTGCAAAAACAACCCTCTCCAACAATAACGAGACCAACTGGGTGTGGTCAAACACCGCAACCTACCAGTTCAATCTGCCAGGTGACCACCGCTTCAACTTGTTGCTGGGTAGTGAGCTCTCAAAGCAGAGCGATATTGATTTTTCGGCCTATTCCGAAGGCTATGCACTGGAAAGCGTTGAATACATGTGGCCAAACGCTGCTACGGGCACAATGAGCAACAGTGGTGCAAAGTTTGGTTATCGGCTGGCATCGTTTTTCGGCAAGATCGACTACAACTGGGCCAACATCCTGCTTGCCTCGTTCACATTGCGCGACGATGGCTCGTCTCGATTTGGCAGAAATCACCGTTGGGGTACCTTCCCGGCAGCATCTTTAGGTTTCCGTTTCTCGCAGTTGTTGCACTACAACTGGCTCAACGATGCCAAGCTGCGACTGTCGTGGGGTCAAACGGGTAACCAAGCCATCGACAACAACGCTCAATTTGGTCTCTATGTGGTCGACTATGGCCTCGATCGTGTCACCTCTACAGCCTATGACTTGACGTTGCAAGGCAAGGGTACATTCCCCTCGGGCTTCCGCGCCATCCAGCTTGCCAACCCCAACCTGAAATGGGAGGCTGCTACACAATACAACATCGGTCTTGACTTCATGACACTGGGCAATACGCTCTCTGGCTCAATCGATGCCTACATCAAAAATGTGAAAGACATGCTCATCAACCCAGCCTATCTGGGAGCAACCGGCGAGGGTGGAAACCAGTGGCAAAACGGTCCATCGCTGCGCAACCAGGGTATGGAATTTGCCATAGGCTATCGCAAGGCTTTAGACTGCGGGCTGCAACTCGACATCAATGGCAATCTCAGTTTCTTCCGCAACCGTGTGACCTATCTGCCCTCGACTACCACTGGCGCCTATGCCCACACTTCTACTCAAGACCTGGTCCAAAGCCGCAAGCCCTATGGCTCGATCGTGGGGTATGTAGTCGACGGTCTTTTCCAAACCCAAGAGGAGGCTGATGCCTCTGGGCAGCCTAATGCAAGAATGGGTGGTTTGAAATACAAAGACCTTACCCAAGACGGCAAGATCAACAGCGACGACCAAACCTGGATATTCAACCCAGTGCCGTCATTCTCCTATGGCCTCAATATCGGGCTTGCTTACAAAAATTTTGACTTGAATATGTTTTGGCAGGGCGTAGCCGGTCAAGATGTATACAACAACCAAAAATTCCAAACCGACTTCTGGGCTATAACCGACCCTGGCTCGAACAAAGGAAGCCGGCTGCTCGGAGCCTGGAATACCAACAATACCAGCTCCTCGATACCTCGCTTGAGCACGATGAACCGTGCCGACGAAGGAAGGGCCTCATCCTACTTTGTCGAAAATGGTTCTTACATTAAGTTACGCTCTCTGCAGATAGGTTATCGCCTGCCCGAAGCTGTGCTTGCCAAACTGCACATGTCAAATGTAAGGTTCTACATATCTGGGCAGAATCTGTTGACAATCAAGAGCCAGTCACTCACATGCTCTGATCCAGAAAACCCAAATTGGAATTATCCACTTTCGTCTTCGGCAACGTTTGGACTTCAAATTGGATTCTAAGTCAAATTATTACAAAACAAAATCATCTTAACTTGTATCACATCATGAGAAAAATATATGCAATTTCAGTAGCTATCATGCTCAGCATGAGCTTTACCGGATGTAATGATTTCTTAGACTACACCCCTACTGGTGTAGTACCTGAGGACAAAGCCTTCTCCTATCCCGAAGAAATGGTGAACAGCGCCTATAGCATGCTTGGCGACTGCTGGTATTCTTATCCGTTCAACTTGTGGCCTTACGGAGACTTGGCATCTGACGACTGCCTGAAAGGCGGTGGCGGTACAGGCGACACTGGCTATCATGACATTGAGGTGTGGTCGTCGCTCACTTCCTCTCGCGGCGAGCTTGATGAACTATGGTACCGCCTCTACTGTGCAGTATCACGCTGCAACCGCGCCCTGGTATCACTGCAAGAATATGGTGAGAATGCCCTGGGAAAATCTACTACCACACAGCGAGAAGCCGAAGTTAGATTCTTGCGTGCTCATTTCTATTTCAAGCTCATATCGGTGTTTAGACAGGTTCCTTGGATCGACGAACAAGTGTACAAAGACAAGGCAACCGAAAAAACCAGCAACACGCAATACACCTATCAGCAACTGTGCGAGAACGTCATAGCCGACTTCCAGTTTGCCTATGATAACTTGCCCGAAAAGCAAGTCGACGGCGGACGTCCCAACAAGATTGCGGCAGCAGCCTATCTTGCCAAGTGCTATCTCTCGCTGGCATGGGGCGACGGCTATGAGTCGGCCGACGGTGTGAGCCACATCAACAAGGACTACATGCAGAAGGTGGTGGACTATAGCGACGTGGTAAAAAATTCCAACTACGACTATCTTGAAGACTATGGCGACATCTTCCTGCCCGAGTACAAAAACAGCAAGGAAAGCATCTTTGCCGTGCAGACGAGTGATTACTCGGCCGACCACACTCGTTATGGCCGCGCCAACTGGTCGAACACATTAAATGGCTGCTGGGGCATATGGTCGTGTGGCTGGGACTTCCACAAGCCTTCACAAAATCTTGTCAACGCCTTCAAGACTCGTAATGGGTTGCCCGAATTCAAGGACTACAACGACAGTGACGAGTATCCCATCAATGGCAAGCCCACAGAGCAGAAGTGGGATCCGAGACTTTTCCACACCGTTGGGATGCCCACATTCCCTTACAAATACGAGTCGCAATACACACTGACTAAAGCCAACTCACGCACCCCCAACACCTACGGGTACTACACCTCGCTCAAGGAGGTGCCCCAACGATCAAAGGGAGAGACCTACAATCGTCCGTGGCAGGCTTTTGACATGAACGACTACGTGTTGCGCTACACCGATGTGATGCTCATGCGGGCCGAAGCTTTGATTGAACTCGACCGTCTCGACGAGGCCCGTCAGATCATAAACGACATACGCCAACGTGCCAAAAACTCAATAACCAAGCACATTGGTTATGCTGCCGATCAGTGTGAAATTGCCTTGTATCCTGCATCATATTTCCAGGACAAGGAGACAGCACGCACCTGCTTGCGCTGGGAGCGCCGGCTTGAGATGGGCATGGAAGGCGTCCGATTCTTCGACTTGCGCCGTTGGGGAATCGCGTCGGAAACTCTCAACAACTATTTCAAAACCGAGCAGAATGACGTGTATGACGGCCAGAAATATGCCGAATATTATAAAGACGCTCACTTTACGCCCGACAAAAACGAGTTCTGGCCCATTCCCTACAACCAGCTGTACTATATCCCAGGCCTGTATCAGCAAAACAAGGGATATGATAAATAAAATATAGAAACCTCTAACGACCAGTAAAATGAGTTACAAATTATTGATTGCCGCTACAGCCTTGTTGATGGGCACATGCAGCCTTTGGGCGAAGAGCACTCAATGGTATACACGTCACATACTCTCGGGCAATCATGCCATGGTGAGTGTTGAGGCCGCAAAGCGATATGTGTTGATTCCTGTCGAGGAGAAAGAAAACATAGCAAAGGTAAGGGTAATTGTTGACAACAAATGCCTCCAGACGCTTAACATACGAATTGCCACAGGAACTCCCGACTATTATGTTCCACTCGACTTGAAACGCTTCGGGACGGCACACCCTATCCTGCTCGATTTCCTGTTTAGCAACAATTACCGCGATGTGGGCAATATAGAAGACTTCAGCTGCTGGCAACACATGAAGGTCTCGGATACGTTTGACACAGCCAACCGCGAAGTTTACCGCCCAGCCTATCACCACACGCCAGTGTGGGGATGGATGAACGACCCCAACGGAATGTTCTACCAAAATGGAGTGTGGCATCTGTATTTTCAATACAATCCCTATGGTTCTACATGGGAAAACTTATCGTGGGGCCACGCAACAAGCCGCGATCTTGTGCACTGGAAGAACGAGGGGACTCCCATAGAGCCCGATGCATTGGGAGCCATTTTCAGCGGCTCGGCTGTAGTCGACAGTATGAGCACGGCAGGGTTTGGACAGGGAGCCATTATGGCAATGTACACTTCGGCAGCCGAAAGCCAAACACAAAGTTTGGCCTACAGTACCGATAGCGGGAAAACTTTCACTAAATATGATGGAAATCCAGTGCTCACTGCTACCGAGCCCGACTTCCGCGACCCCAAGATACTGTGGAACGACAGTGCTCACGAGTGGAATCTAATTGTATCGGCAGGTCAAAAAATGAACTTCTACTCGTCTCCTGACTTGAAAAATTGGAAATATGAAAGTAGCTTTGGCGAGGGCTATGGCTGCCACAAGGGGGTGTGGGAATGTCCCGACCTGCTCAAAATGCCTGGAGGAAAATGGGTGCTTGTAGTCAATATCAATCCTGGAGGTCCTTTTGGCGGTTCGGCAACACAATATTTTGTGGGTAACTGGGACGGTCACCGCTTCTCTTGCGATAGCAAGCCCGAAACGACCAAGTGGATGGACTATGGCAAAGACCATTATGCAACTGTCACCTTCAGCAATGCACCCAATGGCCGCCATGTGGCTTTGCCCTGGATGAGCAATTGGCAATATGCAGCAGTTGTGCCGACAATGCAGTATCGTTCGGCCAATGGCATTCCTCGTGACCTCTGCCTCTTCGACGATGGCGACGAACAATACTTAAGCGTAAAGCCATCGCCCGAGGTGATGCAGGCATTCGGTAAAAGAACGCCGCAACTGAGCAAGGCTTGTCTTGTAGAAATCGACCATCTGCGTTCAAATACCGTCATCACCTTGTCCAATAGAAAGGGCGAGCAAGTCACCATGCACTACGATGCCAAGGCTCGCAGCTTCTCGGTCGACCGCACAAATAGCGGGAAAACAGGCTTCAGCGATGCTTTCCCATGCGTTACCACTGCCCCAACACACGGCAATGTAAGCAAGGTTTATCTCTTCATCGACCATAGCAGTATTGAGGTTTTCGGATCCGATGGCAAATTCGCCATCAGCAATCTTGTATTCCCGACCACTCCCTATGAAAAAATCGTAGTGAAGGGCGGAAAATATAAGATCTGGGAAATGTAGCGTGTCAACATTCCTATACATGTAAATAAGGGGGCTGTGCCTGTTGTGACACAGCCCCCAAACTTTAGGTGAAATAATAGTATCTACTGGCTATCTCACGACAACCTTTGTTGCATGCCCATCGGCAACCACCAGGTAGATGCCTGGCACAACGCTGGTCACAGCCTTGCCTGCACTCACTTGGGCACCGGCTGCAGTGTAAACTGCAACATGTTGTGCCCCTTCGACAGTGATTGCGCCATTGGCTACAGTCACCTTGGCCGCGGTGCTGTGGCTCACGTTGGCAATTGATGTTGACAGGTGCGACTGGTCGTTGAAATTGTCGAAGCAAGCAAACGATGGTGTGTTCAATCCATAGACACCTGTGTCGCTTCCTGTGAATGAGAAGGAAACCTTCACGACCTTGCCCAGGCTGGAGAGATCCCACCAGTACCAGTTGTCGAGCATGGTGTGCTGTGTCTCGTCCTGACTGCGGAAATCTATGAGATAGAGGTCGGTGCTTGTGGTAGCGCCTTGTGCATCGACGCCCTTGGCTGTCACTTTCAGCCAGTCGCCGGCAGCAAACTTCTTTGCTCCGTACACGCCATCGGTTACCGCCTTTTTGGTATAGGCACTCAGAGCGACCCATGTACCCTTGATGACATCGCCGTCGAGGTCGTTGGTCACCTCGATGTAGCTGTCGGAACCATAGGCAGGATAATAGACTGCATAGTTGGCTGAGTTGTCAACGCCCTGGCCCACTGCCGAGTTCCACATGTCGTCCAAGCCAGAGAATGCGGTCGACGTCTTGTTGCTCATCGCATAGCCGTCATACCAGTTGGTGCCATGATGCGCCACGTGGAAGGCGTAGGAGCCGCTATAATACACATCGTCGTCGTTGTCGCCATCGAAGTAGCTATCGGGAGCAAGATAGTTGTCGTCGAATGTGGCAGCGACAGCCTGTCCCATGACATAGACAGCAGTCTTTGCGACAACTTTCTGATTGTCGGCACTCGTCACAGTGAGTTTATAACCATAGGTGTAGGCAGGAGCCACCGTCACAGCCGAGTCGGTACCGATCACTTGATTCATTTGGTCGCGCCACTCGTAGGTGTAAGGTTTCTTTCCGCCTGTCACAACTGGCTCTATTGTGGTGCTGTCACCTGCCGAAACCATGTCGTAGATGCTTGTGAGGTCGACCTTGAGCGTGTCATATTTAACCTGTGTGGCAAATTCACACTCAGCGAGAGCGCTCTTGCTACTGTCGAGTGCACTCACGAGCACGAAATAGGCCTTATAGGAAGATGCCGGGGCAAGTGAACTGAAATGAGTGGTGAGTTCGGTGCCGGCAGTGTAGTCGACTGCCGTACCACTTGCCATGACATCGTCGACGCTCACTTTTGCAGCAGCCTTCTTGGCAACCGGGCTAATAGAACCTGCTTTTATGGCCTTGGCATAGAGTTTGCCACTCACATTCCACTTGGTTTTCACGTCGGCCGAAGTTTGGTCGACAGCAGCCACCACAGGATAGCCTTGTGCCAACTGCGGATGCTCGACAACAATGTCTCTGTACTCATAGGCGCCTATGGTGGGTGTCACTGCATCTCGCATGGCGCCATCAAGATCGGTTGTGACAAGCGCCACGGGAGCAGCAGCCTTGAGACTGCCTATAGCCTTGAGGTGCAAGTCGGTTTCGCTCACAAATTGTGCCGAGTCTACAACATTGGTTGCATTGCCAGCCATTGTAGCAAAGGCGGCACTGTCGGTGCCAGCGACAATGTTGCCAGCATTGAAGGCATTGTTGAGGAACGTGGTCTTTCCAGCATAATTACCGTTGAACGACATGTTGCTCGCACTGCCTGTGAGATTCTGCATCAAGTTGTTCTGAAGCAGGATGCCGTCGAACGACTCATTGCTGCGTGCACGTGCGGCATAGAAAGTGTAGCCCTGTGAACCAGCCACACGCACGGTGTTGTAATAGAGAGCGATGTTCTTGTTGTCGCCATCGATTTCAATACCGGCAGTGCTGCTTGAAGGCGAATTGGTGATAGAGATGCTATTGTTGTAAACCAGTATTGGCTCGGCAGTCGAAGCACCGTAGCACGTCTGGCGCAGCTCGATGCCATAGCTATAAGCACTGTGCGCATTGGTGATCTTGTTGTTGCTCACAATCACGTTGCCACGATTGCGGAACAGGTCGATACCATGATAGCCACTCTTGCTGGTTGTGGACTGATAGATGGCGTTACCGTCGATGAGCGCGTTGTCCTCGTCGGTGACATAGATGCCCTTGCTTCCTGCCTCGTCGATGATGTTGTTTTTCACCACGAGACCTTGCTCGCGAGTGAGGGCCACATAGCTTGTACCACCCAGGTACAAGGCAACATAGCCTCCCGAGAACGTGCTATTGGTCACAGTGAGGAAATCGTTGTTCTTGCCATCTTCATTCACAGCCTGACTCAGAATCAAGCTGATACCGTTGTAGCCGTTTGAGGCGGTGACTGGTGTAGCCTTGACCACAATGCTATCGACAGTCACGTGACGGCTCTGGTTGTAGATGTGAAGCACAGCAGGATAAGTTTGGTCATCGGGAATGAAACTCATGTGCTTGATCGTTACATAGCTTGTACTGTCGACAAAGAACATGCCCTTCTTAAACTCACCGTAATCAGGTGTGCTGTAACCAGCTCCCTTGATGACCACATCGGAAGCATTGCCGCTTTGCCCCACAAATGACAGAGGATGCTCGGCACTCACACCTTGCACGGCCTTGATTTCGACATTCTCGGCATAGGTGCCAGGCTCTACAACAAATGTAACTGGACCCTCGATACCGCCTGCAAGTGCCGAAGTGGCATCGGCAAAGGTGGCATAGTTGGCCTTGTTGCTCGAACCGATAATATAGGTGCCCTTCAATCCTGTATTGACAGTGCGCTGGGCTGCAATTGTGGTTGCAGCTACATAAGCACCGTCGACGTCGACGCCCTGAAGGCTTGCAGCCACCCGGTTGCCAGCCGTGGCATCGTCGGCAATATCGTAGGTGATCCAGAAGTAATAGGTGCCATTTTCGGTGATAGACACAGCCGAGTCGGCAGCGAACACATTTTCGCTGTTTACAGCACTGATTTTGGCCACAAGGCAATTGTCGACAAAGTTGGCTGCCTTGGCAGTATAATAGAGCTTGGCTGCCTTGATGTCGGCAAGATTGGAAGTGCCAGTGGCGACGAACTTGAAGTTGTTGAGTTTCACAGCACCACGGTCTCCGCTCACCACGACCGCTATCTTTTGAAGCACGGCGTTGCGAGAACCGCGCACCACGCTGTCATGAGTGCCAGGCTCGGCCTTCACTGTATCGACTGTGAATGAAGCGAGCTTGTGCAGACTCATCTCGATTGCAAAGCCATCGTAGGTGCTGTAGGACGAAGTGGGACCCGTATAGCGCACCGTGAGGGCGCCGTCGGCAGCCTTTGAAATATAGGTGTCGGGGCCGCTGGTATAGTTGTAGGTGCCCACAAGATTGTTGTCGTCGACCTTGGAACCATTGTAAAGGTAGAACTTGCCTTGGCCACAAGAGAACGACTTGGTTTCGAGCTGTACTGCACTACCCTCCTTGCCAGGCACGAAGGTAACTGTGCCATCGAAGCCCTTCGACGTGTTGCCATCGGCTCCGCCATCGTCATAGAACATGATGGGATTGTTGACGGTAACCACCTTGCTACCCGTCTCCATGTTCACAATATATTTTAGGATACGGCTGCCGTCGGGGTCGCCATTGCTCACCACAGTGGTTTCGGTAGCATCAACGATCGACACGAGCTTAGCATCGAGTACGGCATTGGCCTCGGCATCACTCTTTAAATCATAGGTCACCCAGAAGTAGTTGTCACCATCGTTGAGAATGCGGTTTCCAGTTACAGCCACTTGGTTTTGCGAGGGATTAGCAAGTGACCCAAAGTCGACTGCTGTCGTATAATCGGGGGAATTGTTGTATTTCACATTTACCCGGGCAACATTGGGGTAGCTGTCCTTGAGATCAAGATTCAGGGTCTTTACGGTCTTCAGGGTAAGTGTGCCCTCGGTCACGACATCAAAGTCGATGATTTTGGCATCGGTCGACCCAGCTGCCACAACGTCGGTACTCGACTGGTTCACCTTCACCGAGTCGATGGTCATGTCGTGGTTGACAAACGGTGTCACAGTCGCCGTCCACCCCTTGCCTGCATAGTAGCTTGAAGTGGTCTTAGGATTGAATTTGACAGTAATTGCACCATTGGCAGCATTTGAACGCAGTATCTTTCCAGGACCGGTAGTCGACTGACTGTTGTTCTCGAGCTTCCACAACAAGTTGGCTTCGCTCAGGCTGTCGCCGCTGTAGACCTCAAACACAGCACGTGTGCCATAACTGCTGCTGGCATAATAAACGTCGAAGGCCGAAAAATCAAGCTGAGCCACAGCTCCTGGCACACCAGGAGTGAAGGTGACAATGTAATCGGCATCTTCGGTCTCATATTTGTTGTCGGAGTAGGGATTCTTGGCATTGAAGAATGTCCAGGTGTCATAAATTTTGTGAGCATGGGCACCTTGACTTGCATAGCAAGTATTGGCCACTGTGCGTGTAGCAGTGAGTGCTGCGGGAGTATGAACGGTGCCGCCTATCGTGGCATCGTCGAGCTTCAACGATACAGTTGCACCATTGAGGGCCGTCTCTTTCACATCGACAAGAGCTGCAAAGTAGTTGTGACCTTCAGTCAGCGCTCTGTCGCCAGTCACAGCGACCGTAGAGCCCGAAACAGCAGCCTTGCCAAAGTAGTTGTCCGAGCCAAGTGGCGTGGCAGCCGATTCGCCCAAGTAGTAGAGTTTCACTTGGTCGATATTCTTGGTATCGGCAGTGAAGTTGAATTGGCTTGCATGCAAAGCCTTGCTGGTGTTGGTGGTAACAACGTCGATGAGTAATAATTGCTGCAAGGTGTCGCCGGCAGCCACAGTCTCGGTGCTTGATGCCGTGGCATCGATACTCTTAAACGTCATGTCGCCCGGCAAGAATTGCGACACCACAGCTTCCCAGCCATCGGCAGGCACGCCAGTCGTGCTTTTCAAGGTCACGGTCATCGAGCCGTCGGCAGCTGTCGATTTCACCGTCTTGCCTTCCTTGAGCAACGTGGTGATGAGCTGACTCTCGTCGGCTGTGCGGCCGTTATAGAATTTAAACTCATCGTTGTAGCCCACGCTTGAAGTGTTGAAAATAGCAAATTTGTTAAAATCAACTTTGACACATTGTCCGGCAGTAGCGGGTACAAAAGTGATAGTACCTGTAAAGTTGGAGCCTATCTTACCGTCTTTTCCACCGTCGTCATACCACAATACATCATCACCGATCTTGAAAGTTGTAGCATCGGCGGTCATCAATATCACATTGTTCACTGTCACATCGTCGCCCACGGGGTTGGTCACCGATTTAGACTCGCCACCCACCTGTAGCGTTGCGACTTTGGGGCCAGGAACAGTTCCCGAAGCATCAGGGTCGACGTCGGCCACCACATAGAAGTAATTGTTGCCCTGCTTCAAGGTCACATCTTTGGCTTCAAGGGCATCGCCTGTGACGGCAGCCTTTGCTACAATGTTGACATCGATGAAGTTGGCACTCTTGTAAAGGCGCAAGTTGGCCACATTGGCATTGCCTGCAAGCGCAGCACAATCAATCTTGAGATTGTTGAGCTTCTCAGGATTTTTGCTGCCCTCGGTCATTACGTTCACGCCAAGCAGTATTTGGTTTTTGGCGCCGCGGTTCACTCCATCGGGATTGCCAATCAACTCCATGCCCTTGTAGACCATGTCCTTGGCAGGGATACTGGTAACGGTGATGGAGAAACCTTTCTGGCCATTGCTGCTAGCCGAGTGAAAACCAAAGGACAGCGATCCATCGGCCGCAGTCGATGTATAGGTCTCCCCTGCACTCGTGCTATCGTACCATTTCACCCACCCATCGGGCAGATACTTGCTTTGCTTGCCTGTGCGGGAATAGTCGCTTGCCCCTATACCCGACACTGCACCATCGTAGAGCAGCAGGTAGTTGCTCCCTGACAGGTCAATGCTGTTGACTGTGATGCGCAGGATGTTACCCTCTTTGGCTGGCTTGAAAACCACGCCACAGTCGCGGTAGCTGGGAATCGTATTTCCCTCGGCAACAGCCTTGAAAGTAAGTGTGCTGTCGACAGCATAGGTGTCCTCTTGGCCGTCGGTAGTCTTCAGGTAGTAAACCCCGTCCGACTCACTCCAAGCCTTGCGTGGCCCCGCTGCCGCTGCAGTCTGGACAATGCCGCCCACAACGAGCAGCATTATCGCCACAATTAGTGATTTAAACTTAGAAGTAATCATAAAATACCATAGTTTAGTATATAAAAAATAATAGTTGCCATGCAAAAATAACCATGGGCTGCATGTGCCCCCCACAGGGGACCGACCAGCCAGCCTTGCATCGATTGCGGCATTTCCACAGCAAGAAGAGTCATGAACTGCCAAAAGCAGGAAAAAAAAGACAAAACCTCAAAAAGGATTTTGCGACTACATCATTAAAAAATTGCCTCTACATCCAAACTCCACGTGGACTGCACATCTTCTTGCAAGGCAAGCGAAAAAGGCAGGTCTTCTGACTCATTCCCTTCGCGTCCTCCCCTTCCCGGCATTGATGTAGTCGACTTTAAAAGGATCAACCGTTAGCCAGTGGCATGATAACATTGAGGACCGAAGTGTCGGGAACTCACAGCAGCGGGTACTGTACGGGATTCTCACCCGTTTCCCTTTTATGCTCCTCTATGCCGAAGAGCACACCTCTCGCTTAAACGTGTACAAAGATATGTATTTTTGCAAACAAAAGCAATATATGCACGCATTTTCTTGCGGGCATTTTCTGTATCATAATCAACATGTTATTGACAATTTAAAACGCTCAAAAAGCACAAAAGTTTCCAAATAAAATAATTAAATCACTCATTTTCAATATAATATATTTTTATAAAACACAAATAGTTGCCAAAAATGTAATTTTAAGACAATTTTCAAATGAAAAATTGTTTAAATCAAGCAGTGTGTATTATCTTTGTGCGACCCCAAGAAGAGACACTTGCAAAATGTGGGGGTGAAAACAAATCATACTATAACATCACAAAACTAAAAGGAGCTATATAGATGATACAAACTGTTGTGAAACGCGATGGGCGCGTGGTGGGATATAACGAAGAGAAAATAAAGGCAGCTATACGCAAAGCCATGCTGGCCACCGAAGCGGGTGAAGACGAAAGCTTGATACAGCGCATCGCCGACCGCATAGGTGCCCGCGGCAAGAGCCAGATGAGTGTGGAGGCCATTCAGGACCAGGTGGAGCTGGAACTCATGAAAAGTCCCCGTAAGGAGGTGGCACGAGCCTACATCAACTACAGGCACAAGCGCAATGTGGCCCGGAAAGCAAAAACTGCCGACGTGTTTCAAGAAATCATCAAGGCTCAGAAGAACGACATCACCCGAGAGAATGCCAACATGAACGCCGACACACCGGCTGGCATGATGATGAAGTTTGCAAGCGAGACTACCAAGCCCTTCGTCGACGACTACCTGCTCAGCGAGGAAGCCCGAGAGGCAGTGAGCAAAAACTACCTCCACATTCACGACAAGGACTACTACCCCACCAAGAGCCTTACTTGCGTGCAGCACCCGCTCGACCGTGTGCTCGACGAGGGCTTCACGGCCGGCCACGGCGAGTCGCGTGCGGCCAAGCGCATCGAGACGGCCAGCGTGATTGCCTGCATCTCGATGGAAACTGCACAAAACGAGATGCACGGCGGACAGGCCATCCCGGCCTTTGACTTCTACCTGGCTCCTTTCGTGCGCAAGTCGTTTGTCGAGGAAGTGAAATACATCGAGCAACTCACAGGCACCGACTATCACCACCTGTACGACGCACATATCGACGATTACATATATAAGGATCTCTACATGCTGCAAGGAGAGCAGCGCGTGCTGCAACATGCCATCAACCGCACGGTGGGCCGTGTGCACCAAGCCATGGAGGCCTTCATCCACAACATGAACACTATCCATTCACGAGGCGGCAACCAGGTGGTGTTCAGCAGTATCAACTATGGCACCGACACCAGCGCCGAGGGTCGCTGTGTGATGCGTGAGTTGCTGAAGTCGACCTATGAAGGCGTGGGCAACGGCAGCACAGCCATTTTCCCCATTCAGATATGGAAAAAGAAGCGTGGCGTGAGTTACCTGCCTGGCGACCGCAACTACGACCTTTACCAGCTGGCATGTAAAGTGACGGCAAGGCGGTTCTTCCCAAACTTTGTGAATCTTGACGCCACCTTCAACCACAACGAAAATTGGAGAGCCAACGACCCGAAGCGCTACAAGTGGGAGATTGCAACCATGGGGTGTCGCACGCGTGTGTTTGAAAACCGATTTGGTCCAAAAACCTCAATAGGCCGAGGCAACCTGTCGTTTTCTACCATCAATATTGTGAAACTTGCCATCGAATGCATGGACATCAAGAACAAAGAAGATCGCATCAACACCTTCTTTGCTAAACTTGACCGCATGCTCGAGGTCACTGCACGCCAGTTGCACGACCGCTTCATGTTTCAGAAAACAGCAATGGCCAAGCAGTTCCCGCTGCTCATGAGCAAACTGTGGAACGGTGCCCACAAGCTCAAGCCCGACGACAGCATCGAGAGCGTGATCAATCAAGGCACACTGGGCATTGGCTTTATAGGCCTTGCCGAATGCCTGATTGCACTCACTGGGCATCATCATGGCGAGAGCGACGAGGCTCAGCGCTTAGGACTCAAGATTGTGAGCTACATGCGCGACAGGGCCAACGAGTTCTCTGAGCTGTACCAGCACAACTACAGTATTCTTGCCACACCTGCCGAGGGCTTGAGCGGGAAATTCACCAAGCGCGACCGCAAGCAATTTGGCGTGATTCCAGGTGTAACCGACAAGGAATACTATACCAACAGCAATCATGTGCCCGTGTATTACCACTGCAGCCCCAAGCACAAAGCCGAAATTGAAGGTCCCTATCACGACTTGACCCGCGGCGGACACATCTTTTATGTAGAAATCGACGGCGATGCCACCCACAATCCTGAAGCCATTGCCAACGTGGTTGACCTGATGGACAAATACAACATGGGCTATTGCTCGGTAAATCACAATCGTAACCGCTGCATGGACTGCGGCTACGAGGACGCTTCTCAGCACCTGGAGGAGTGCCCTCAATGCGGTAGCCACAATATCGACCGGCTGCAGCGCATCACTGGTTACCTGGTGGGCACTACCGACCGCTGGAACAGTGCTAAACTTGCTGAACTAAGAGACCGTGTCGTGCACAAGTGACCACATGGAGGCTAACAATGAAACATTGCGTGTGCTAAGGGTTGTGGAAGGCACCAGCGTCGACGGCCCGTCGTTGCGCACCTCCATCTATGTGGCAGGTTGCCGCCACGCATGTCCACTGTGTCACAACCCTCAGTCATGGGACATGAATGGCGGAGAGCGTCGCTCGCTCGACAACCTCATGCAAGTCATTGCCTACAATGAGTCGCCCGTGACCTTGACGGGCGGCGACCCTCTTTATCAGCCCGTTGCCGTGAAGGAGCTCGTGCATCGCATCAAGACCGAACTGGGATACAACGTGTGGTGTTTCACTGGCTTCACGTGGGATGAAATTGTTGCCGACCCTGCGCTGCTCGACACAATAAGAGAGGTCGACGTTGTGGTCGAAGGGCGCTTTGTCAACGCCTTGCGCGACACCTCGTTGCTGTTCAGAGGCAGCTCCAACCAGCGCATTGTCGACGTGAGAAGCTCAATAGACGCTCGCCGACTAATTGAATGGAAACGCGATGGCTGGGAATCGCTTGACGACTTCAAAATATGATTAATTGCAATATTTACATGCGACTGTGACATGGAGAAAGGATACCTGAGAGTGTACACTGGCAACGGCCAGGGAAAGACAACAGCTGCATTTGGTGTGCTTGTGCGCGCCTTGTGTGCAGGGAAGAGAGGCTATGTGGGCCAATTTATAAAAGACGAAGCCTATAATGAAACTTTTCTGACTCGGCATTTTAAGCATCTCTGTATCGAACAGTTAGGCAAAGGGTGCTTTATCGACCGGAAACTCGACAGTCTTGACAAGGCTGCTGCCCAAGCCGCACTGCGACATGTGACCGAGTTGATGGCCAGTGGCCAATACGACATTGTCGTTCTCGATGAGCTCACCATAGCAATACACTACAATCTTGTTTCCACACAAGCCGTACTCGATGCTTTAGAGCAACGTTGCCTCTCAACCGAAGTCATTATCACAGGGCGTTACGCACCACCCGAGCTCATCGCAGCAGCCGATCTTGTGACCGAAATGAAGGAGATAAAGCATTATTACTTGCAAGGTGTGCTGTCGCGTGACGGCTTTGACCACTGACCACCTATGGTGCAATGCAGCACCACACCTGAAGCTCCAAACGATGACGAAATTTTCAAAAAAAGCGGAAAATCAAACCGAGATATAATAATATTTTGTAAATTTGTGGGCAAATATAGATGTAGGGTGAAAAGTTTAGTCTGGTTTATATCCGGTTTCCCATTTCCATATTGCGGTTCAATTAACGCAATACGTGAAATACGCCATCACTCAGCCAGCAACTTAAGCCAGCGTCAACAATAGTCAAGACTTTTAATGCGTAAAGCAATAAAAGCCTTTTTTGTTTTTATTATAAATACCTTTTGTTATGTCACATTTGAGATTTAGAGAAGTTGAAGTGGCTTTCAATCGCGAGCCAGTCAAGGTAGAGATTCCGAAGCAAGTGCCTTCGGAATACTACGGCATGTATGTGTTCAATCGCAAGACGATGTACCAGTACCTACCCAAGCAGACCTATGATGCCTTGACCGATGCAATCGACAACAAGAAGCCCCTTGACCGCGAAGTTGCCGACAGCGTAGCAGCAGGAATGAAGCAATGGGCCATCGACAATGGTGTCACCCACTACACCCACTGGTTCCACCCGCTCACCGACGGCACTGCCGAGAAGCATGACTCGTTTATCGAGCACGACGGCAAAGGCGGAGTGATTGAAGAATTCAGCGGCAAGCTTCTCGTCCAGCAAGAGCCCGATGCATCGAGCTTCCCCAACGGTGGCATACGCAACACCTTTGAAGCTCGAGGATACTCGGCTTGGGACATCTCTTCGCCTGCATTCATTCACGACAACACACTGTGCATTCCTACCATTTTCATTGCCTACTCGGGAGAGTCGCTCGACTACAAGACCCCATTGCTGCGTGCGCTCAACAGCGTTGACAAGGCAGGAACTGCTGTAGCACAATACTTCGACCCCGAAGTTAAGCATGTTCACTCCTACTTGGGCTGGGAACAAGAATATTTTCTCGTCGACGAGGCACTGTATGCAGCACGTCCCGACCTGGTGATGACCGGCCGCACGCTCATGGGGCACGAGAGCGCCAAAAACCAGCAACTCGAAGATCACTATTTCGGTGCCATACCTATGCGGGTAGAAGAGTTTATGCTTGATTTGGAAATTGAGTGCCACAAATTGGGCATTCCTGCCAAAACACGTCACAATGAAGTGGCCCCCAATCAGTTTGAGCTTGCACCAGTCTTTGAGGAGACCAACCTGGCCAACGACCACAACCTGCTGCTCATGAAGGTGATGGCCGAAGTTGCACGTCGTCACCACTTCAGAGTATTGTTGCACGAGAAGCCATTTGCCGGCATCAATGGCAGTGGCAAGCACAACAACTGGAGCCTGGGGACCGACACCGGCATCATGCTGTTTAAGCCTGGCAAGACCATAAAAGAAAACTTGAGGTTTATCACATTTATATGTAATGTGATGAACGCTGTGTACAACTACAACGGCCTGCTCAAGGCCTCAATAGCCTCGGCCACCAACGCTCATCGTCTGGGAGCCAACGAGGCACCGCCAGCCATCATCTCCATGTTCCTGGGCAAGCAGGTGAGCGATGTGCTCGACTCGCTCGTGAGTTCCGACAAAGACGACAACCTGAAAATCGCAGGCAAGGAGGAGCTGAACCTGAAAGTGAGTCAAATCCCTGAATTGCTGCTCGACAACACCGACCGCAACCGCACTTCGCCATTTGCCTTCACTGGCAACCGCTTCGAGTTCCGTGCTGTGGGTTCAAGCGCCAATTGTGCAAGCGCCATGATTGCGCTCAATGCCGCCGTGGCCGAACAGCTCACCAAATTCAAGGAAAAAGTCGATGCCCGTGTTGCCAAGGGCGAGGAACTGGACGATGCCATCCTTGCCGAGGATAAGTTGCTCATCGAGGAATCGATGCCCATCCACTTCGATGGCAACGGCTATAGCGACGAGTGGAAGGCCGAAGCCCAAAGGCGAGGTCTCGACTGTGAAACCTCGGTGCCCATGATCTACGATGCCTATCTCGACAAGAAGGCTATCAATATGTTCAAGACTACCGGCGTCTTCAGCGAGATTGAGCTCAAAGCACGCAATGAGGTGAAATGGGAAATGTACACCAAGAAGGTACAAATCGAGGCACGTGTGTTTGGCGACCTGGCCCTAAACCACATCATCCCTGTTGCAACCCGCTATCAAAGCATCCTGCTCGACAATGTGTTTAAGATCAAAAGCCTTTTCCCAAAAGAGCAAGGTGAGAAAATCGCTGCACAAGACATGGCCAACATTGAGAAAATGGCACAGCACATGCAGTTTATCAAGGACAAGACCAGCGAGATGGTTGAGGCACGCAAAGTAGCCAACAAGATCGAAGACCAGCGCGCCAAAGCCGTAGCCTACCACGACACTGTCGTGCCCTACCTCGATGCCATACGCTATCACATCGACAAACTTGAACTCATGGTCGACGATGAAATGTGGCCACTGCCCAAGTACAGGGAACTGCTGTTTATCAGATAATTTCGCCATCACTCAAAGAGCGGTGAGACACTGCCGTCGTCACCGCTCTTGTTTTCTTTAAATACAATATATATATAGTTATCTTACCAACCTGAATTAGATTTTTTAGTAAATGGAAATTTTAAAGCACGAGTGCGGTATTGCAATGATACGACTGCGCAAGCCATTGAGTTATTATAAAGAAAAGTACAACACTTATCTTTATGGGCTCAACAAACTTTATCTTCTCATGGAGAAACAACACAACCGCGGCCAGGAAGGAGCCGGACTGGGGTGTGTGTACATGCATGCCAAGCCAGGAGAAGAATATATCTTTCGCGAGCGTGCTTTAGGTTCAGGTGCCATAAGCGAAATATTTGCCCGTGTGAAGCAGCAAATAAGCGTGGCCCAGAGCCATGGTGTAGACGAAATCGACCACCCCTTTGTGGGCGAGGTCTATATGGGTCACTTGCGCTACAGCACTACAGGGCGCAAGGGCATAAGCTACGTCCATCCATTTTTGCGCCGCAACAACTGGCGCAGCCGCAACCTCATGCTGTGCGGCAACTTCAACATGACCAATGTTGATGAGATATTCAACGACATCGTGAGCCGCGGGCAGCACCCCAGGGTGTACAGCGACACGGCTATACTGCTTGAGCAACTCGGCGAATCGCTCGACAAGGCCAATTCTACCATCTACCACAAGTATTGCCAGCAAGGCATCGACGGCATTGAGCTGGCTCGCAAGATTGAGGACAACATCGACATGAGAGAAGTGCTTGAAAAGCCTGCATCGACGTGGGACGGGGGCTATGTGATATGCGGTGCCATAGGCAGCGGCGACATCTTTGTGCTGCGCGACCCGCACGGCATACGCCCGGCTTTCTATTATTGCGACGACGAGATATTTGTCGCAGCCTCTGAACGGCCCGTGTTGCAAACGGCACTCAACATTCCCCGCCGCGAGGTGCATGAACTCGACCCTGGAGCGGCCATCACTGTCAACAAAGCCGGTGATGTAAAAATCACCCAAATACTTCCACAGCTCAAAAATGAGCGCTGCTCGTTTGAACGCATTTATTTCTCCCGCGGCAGTGACGCCGACATCTACAAAGAGCGCAAGGAGCTGGGACGCAACCTTGCACCACAGATTGTGAAAGCTGTGAACGGAGACCTCGACCACACGGTGCTGTCGTTTATCCCCAACACGGCCGAAACTGCCTACATCGGCATGATAGAAGGCATCGACTCCTTCCTGCAGGAGAAGAAGAAAAAAGAAATCATGGCACTGGATGCCAAGGCACCCGACTACGGAGAGCAGTTGAGTAAAATTTTGAACAAGCGCCTGCGCGCCGAGAAGATTGCCATCAAAGACATCAAGCTGCGCACATTTATTGCCGAGGGCGAGTCGCGCAACGAGCTGGCAGCACACGTCTACGACGTAACCTACGGGCAGATACAAAACAATGTCGACAACCTTGTCATCATCGACGACAGCATCGTGAGAGGCACAACCCTGCGCCAGTCGATTTTGCGCATTCTCGATCGCCTGCATCCCAAGAAAATAGTGATAGTCTCATCCTCGCCTCAAGTGCGGTATCCCGACTACTACGGTATCGACATGTCGCGCATGGCTGAGTTCTGCGCCTTCAGGGCTGCCATTCAACTTCTTAAGGAACAAGGGAAACAATGCATCATCGACAGCGTTTATCGCAAGTCGAAGGCGCAGGAGGGAAAGCCCAAAGAAGAAGTCGTGAACTATGTGACCGAGATATACAAGCCATTCTCCCAAGAAGAAGTCTCGGCCAAAATTGCCGAGATGCTCACCGATGACGACATCAACGCCCAGGTGCAAATCATTTATCAGTCGATCGAAGGTTTACACAAGTCGATCCCCAACAATCCTGGCGACTGGTATTTCAGCGGCAACTACCCTACTCCTGGCGGCAACAAAATGGTGAACCAAGCTTTCATCAACTGGTATGAGGGCAACACCATGAAGCGGTAGTCAATCGTCACTTCAAGGGCTTGGGATTGACATAGGTGTCGTCACTCTTGTGAATGACAAGCCCCTCGTCGACAAGCGACGACAAGGTGGCTAAAACCTCTTCTTGCGGGAACGACAACGTGTTGACAAACTCTTCCAGCCTGCGTGGCTTCACTTGCGACATGTAGAGGATGCCGTCTTGCACGTCTTGCGGCGAGTGGTCGCTGTGCTTGCGACGGGCAATGCACACGTCGCAATGGCCACAGTCGTTGTCGACGCGCTCACCGAAATAGGTGAGCAGTTGCCGCTCACGACACACGTTGTCGTTGAAGGCATAGTTTATTACTGCCTCAATGCGTTCGCTCAACTTTTGCCGCTGTTCTTCATACACAGCTTTGGGCAAGAGCAAGTATTTGGGTTCCTCTCGCGATGTGGTATAGATGATATAGGGGGTGCGCTTGCGCGGCACATAATGCAGGATGTGCATGTGGGTGAGCTCAATCAGTGCTTCATAGATGTCTTGCTGCATGATGCCAAAACGAAACTCCAAAACCGACTCGTTGATGAACACATAATCGGAAAACAGCCCCGAATAAGTGCGCAACAACGCTTGCAACACTCTGTCGACGTAGGGGTTTTCACTTTCTATGTGATACAAGTCCTCCTTTTGGGCAATGATTAACACTCGCGATTGGGTTTCAATCTCCTCGACAAACTCGATGTAGCCGGCTTGAGTGAGAATCTTCAAGGCATTGTGGGTGGCGATGACCGGCAGCTTGAAGACGCGGCAAAACAGGTTGAAGTTGAACTCATACACCTTTTGGTAGCCCTCACCCACAGCCACACCCAAGAAGTCGCCCACTCGCTGGTACGTTTTCTTTATAAAATCCTTGTCGGGGAATGCCTCGGTCAAGTGCCGGTGCAGCTTGCCGCGGTCGGTGGGAGTGGTGAGCAGCACCGCATAGGAACGTCGCCCGTCACGCCCTGCCCGCCCCGCTTCTTGATAGTATTCCTCAAGTGAGCTTGGCACGTCAACGTGTATCACCAGACGCACGTCGGGCTTGTCGATGCCCATGCCGAAGGCATTGGTAGCGACAATGACCCTCAGCTCGTCATTTTTCCAGCGCGTCTGCTTGGCTTCTTTGTCTTCAATGTTAAGACCGGCATGGTAGAAATCGGCATTGATGCCGTTGCGCATGAGCTCGTCGCTTATCTCCCTGGTGCGCCTGCGGCTGCGCACATACACGATGGCACTTCCCGGCACCGACTGCACAATGTGTACCAGTTCGGCATATTTCTCGGCAGTGTGTCTCACCACATAGGTGAGATTGGGGCGAGAGAAACTCTTGCGAAACACACACGGCTTGTGAAACTTGAGTTGACTCATGATGTCGTCGACAACAACAGGTGTTGCCGATGCCGTGAGCGCAAGCACAGGCACGCGTGGGAAATACTGCCTTATCGATGCTATGTGTAGATAGGAAGGCCTGAAGTCGTAGCCCCACTGCGAGATGCAGTGGGCCTCGTCGACCACGATGAGCGACACCGGCATGTGCTTGAGACGGTCGATGAACGACTGCGACATGAGCCGCTCGGGAGAGACATAGAGAAACTTGCACTTGCCATACATGCACTTCTCATAGGTGCGGCGCATTTCGGCCATCGTCAAGCCTGCATGCATGTAGGTGGCTTTGATGCGACGGCTTATAAGGTTGTCGACCTGATCCTTCATCAGTGAAATAATGGGAGTCACGACCAGGGCCATGCCCTGCATGGCAAGTGCCGGGACCTGGAAGGTGATCGATTTGCCCCCACCCGTGGGCATCAGGCCAAGTGTGTCGTTGCCATCAAGCACCGACTTGATGATGTCTTCTTGCAGAGGCCTGAACTGGTCAAACCCCCAATATTTCTTCAGTATTTCAAGAGGCGTGTCCATCACCAGCCGCTTGGTCGCCGTGAATGCGTATGCCTTTTATTTGCAGTTGCACCGAACTGCTGTTGCGGTGCTTGTTCTCCTCTACCGTGTAGCATATGTCAAAAGGCTTATGCTGCTTAATATAGTCGAAATAAGTAGCCATATTGAATGCAATGCCGTTCATGATCTCTTCCGACTTGCTGTCGACCAGTTCAAACTTGATGTGCTCCATCTTTTTGCCCACAATCTTGCTCGTGCCGAAGTCATACACGTTTTTGGTGACAAATACCGGCTTTGGATTGTCGGGGCCAAATGGATTGAACAGCCTCAAGTACTTGAGAAAGTCATTGTTGATTTCCTCAAAACCAAGCTCACAGTCAACGTCGATTTGAGGCGTGATTTGGTCGGTTTCGATGTGCTTCTCCACATAGTCGGTGAGGCGGCGCCTGAACTCGTCGATGTTTTCCTCTTTAAGCGACAAGCCCACGGCATTGGTGTGCCCGCCGAAGGTCTCGAGCAGGTCGCGCGTCGACTTGATTGCCGCGTAGATGTTGAATCCTCTCACCGAGCGCGACGAGCCCGTGGCAAGGCCGTTGTCGTCATAGGTGAGCACGACCGATGGGCGAAAGTAGAGCTCGGCCAGTCGCGAGGCCACGATGCCGATGATGCCTTTGTGCCAATTGCGGTCGTAAATGACGATGGGCTTCTTGCCCTTTATCTGATTCTTGTGGCTTTCGATGATTTTGTTGGCCTCCTCAGTAATTTGGCGGTCAAGCTCCTTGCGGTCTTTGTTGTACTTGTCGATACGCTTGCTTATCTCATAGGCAGCAGCCGAGTCCTTGGTCACCAGCAGCTCGACCGACTCGGTGCCCGACTCCATGCGTCCCGAGGCATTGATGCGAGGGCCTATTTTGAAGATAATGTCGCTTATGGTGAGCTCCTTGTTGCTTAGGCCGCACAGTTTGATGATGCTACGCAATCCCACATTAGGGTTTGAGTTGAGGCGTTTCAAGCCATAGCAGGCCATGATGCGATTCTCTCCCACAATGGGTACGATGTCGGCAGCAATACTCACAACACACAAGTCGAGCAGACTTTCAAGGTCGTAAAAATTGGTGATGCCATTGCTCTTGGCAAAACCCTGCATGAACTTGAAGCCAACGCCACAGCCCGACAGCTCCTTGAACGGGTACTTGTCGTCCTTGAGCTTGGGATTGAGAATTGCCACAGCAGGCGGCAACTCATCGTCGGGCACGTGATGGTCGCACACGATAAAGTCGATACCCTTCGACTTGGCATAGGAAATCTCGCCGATAGCCTTAATGCCACAGTCGAGCACAATGATGAGTTTCACCCCTATGCTTGCAGCATAGTCGATGCTCTGAATTGATATACCGTAGCCCTCGTCGTCACGAGTAGGGACATAGTACACCATATTAGAATAAAAGTTTTGAAGATACCTGTAGACCAGGGCGACCGCAGTAGTGCCATCAACATCATAGTCGCCATAGATCATGATCTTCTCTTTCGCCCCCAAGGCTTTATTGAGCCTGTTTACAGCCTTGTCCATGTCCCGCATCAGGAATGGATCGTGCATTTGGCTCAACTGAGGATAAAAGAAATCCTGGGCCTGATCCCAGGTTTTCACTCCTCGCTGAACCAAAAGCCGTGCAATAGCAGGGCACTTGGGGAAGCGTGTCTCCAATTGCGCCTCTATCTTGCGTTCTTCGGATGTAAGGGGTAAGTAATTCCATTTACTTATCATTTATGTTATTTTTTTATTGGCGTATTGAAAGGCCTGGGACTCTCTTGCCCCCATGCCCTAATAAGGAAGTGGCACCTGCGCATGGTCTTGGAGGCTTGGCATGGGCCATTTTTGCCTTATCATGAGCCACACTCCCATCTGGTTTGGCTGTCACACTACAAGAGTTGCTCAAATGGCAAAAAATGCCTCCAAAAAATTATCAGTAGTCAAGCTTTTAGCGGTTTGCCAGCTTTATCAAAGAAATCCGTCAAATGGCGCAAGGCACTACTTCGCATATTTTAGGCAAATATACGGCAAAATGTAAACAAAAACAAGCAAATGAATTAATTCTTTTTCAAATAAACATCCATCTGTGGATAAGGGAAGTGCAATCCTTCTTGTGGCAGTCGCTCATAGATGCACTCATAGGTGTCGTAAAGCACACTCCAGTAATTTTCGGTAGTGGTCCAGGCACGCACCACAAGCACAACGGCACTGTCACCCAAACTATCGACAGCCACATAGGGCGTGCAGTCCTTTTTGGGTATCTTTGCTGCAAGTTGCTGCTGGCCCAGTTGCTTGATATCATCAACTTTTTGTTTAACCTTGTGATGATTGAATATTGATTTCCAGAATGATGTATTTTTCTCAGAATCGGTCTCTGTTTTTGGCTGCACTGTTTCAATGGCGGCAATCTCATCGGGCAAGAAATCTTTCAATATGCGACGGTCGGCATGGAGGATATCGAGCACGACCTGGCGAGCTCGTTTCACGTCGTCGCCATAGGCAATCGACACATGCCACTCAAGACGATGATATTTCTCGGCCGAAAAGTTGTTGATGGTGCCCGTCGACAGGCCCCCATTGGGAATGATAATCTTCTCGTTGCTGTAGGTAGTGAGAATTGTGTGGAAAATCTGGATTTCCTTTACATAGCCCTTATACTCGCCAAAGACGATGTAGTCGCCCACTTTGTAGGGCTTGATGAGAAGAATCAAAACACCGCCGGCAAAATTCTGCAACGTTCCACTCAGGGCCATACCCACCGCCACACCGGCCGAGGCAAAAATGGCAATAAAGGAACTTGTCTCAATGCCCAGGATGCCAATCACCGAGATGACAAGCACAAAAAGCAATGTAATCTTCATAAAGCTCAACAGGAAAGAGCTCAACGACTTGTCGACATCGCGATGAAGCAAAATGGCCCGCACGATGTGATGCAGCTTGCCAATGATGAACTTGCCCAAATAGAACACCACCACAGCTGCCAGAATCCTGAAAGCCAGGTTAATGCATTGATTGGTCACATTCTGCACAAGAGTGTCCCACTGAAAGGTCTTCAAGTCGTGTTGGAGCTTGCCTGGGGTCATCTGCGACAAGGAGTCGGGCAAAGCAGCGATTTTAGCAGCAGTCTTGGCGATTGAGTCGTTGAGTGCACCCTCTGCCTGCAGCAATATTGCACTGAGCATAACGAGTAGATTTAAATATTATAATAACGCAAAATTAGCTAAATATCGTAAAACCGACAAATGTTTGTCCTTTTAGCTGTATTTTTGCAGAAATTATTGAATGAGATGAAATTCAGATCCCATATCTTTTCAGCAATCTTCATTTTGGGTGCTTTCCTGTGCTCACAGGCCCAAGTGGTGAACTCCATCAACCAGGACAACATCAAGAAAAACTTACCCAAGGCGCAGAAAACGGCAACCGCCAAAGCCCCCCTGCCCGTCGACCCCAACGTGAAAATCGACACCACGACCACCTACTTCAGAATGGTCGACACAGCGCAAGCCTACGTGCGGCAAAAAGATTGGACCAAAGCTGAAGCCTACCTACGCAAAGCACTTGCTGCTGAGCCAACTAATCCCAACAACTCGCTTTTGATTTCCAACTTGGCAACATTGCAGCGCTACCAGGGCAAACTGGCCGATGCCATAAAAAACTATACCCTGGCCATCGACATGACCCCCAATGCTGTGACAGTGCTCGGCAACAGAGCCGCCCTCTACCTCCAGGTCGACAGCATTGCCCTGGCCCAGGCCGACTATGAGCACATCATTGCAATCGACCCTTCTGACGAGGAATCGCGCTACAACTTGGGCATGATTCTTTTGGACCAAAGGAAGTATCAAGCGGCCGACGATCAATTTGAAGAAATATTGCGCTATCACCCCGAGTCTACACTTGCTGCCGAGGGAAAGGCCTTCCTCTACAAAGCCAAGGGTAACTATTACAAGGCCGCCGACTACTTCAGCGATGTGATAAAATCTCGGCCCACAGCCTCGCTTCACGCCAACAGGGCCGACTGCTATCTCATGCTCAAGCGCCTCAACGACGCCGCCAACGACATCAACAGCGCCCTCCAGGTAACCCCCGACGACGGATACCTCTATCTACTCAGAGCAAAACTCAACAAGCTGCGCTATGAGAGCGATGCTGCCAAGCGCGATGTGAAACTGGCTATAGAACATGGCGTTGACCCCCAAATTGCCAACAAAGTCATCAAATAAACTTATTTTATAATTGTTAAAAGACTTTGCCAATACGCAAAAAAGGCTTACATTTGTTTGATGATTTCGATAATTGAGCACATAGAATACTTGATCATGAGCAACGATTGTGTGGTGGTCCCTGGCTGGGGAGCCTTCATCGCACAATATTCTGCTTCAACCTATATTCCAATAGCCAGCATGTTGCGGCAGCCCAGCCGCAAGATAGGCTTCAATGCATCTATCACCCACAACGACGGGCTGCTTGCCAACTCGATTGTGCGTCGACACAACATATCCTATGAGCAGGCCAACGAAATCATCGACAGCAATGTTGCAATCTATCGCCAGTTGCTCGAAAGTGGCTCAGAACTGCCATTTGGTCACATGGGCTATTTCATGGTCAATGCCGAAGGCAACTGTGAGTTTTCCCCATTTGAGCACGACACGACGTGCAACGATGCCTTTTTCGGTCTCGCTCCTGTTTCCATCCTTCCCCTCGAGCAACTGCTTGCACAAGAAAATCATGCCTGTGAAGCTCCTGTCGTGAGCACAACTGCCAGCAATGGCGAGCAGCGTCAAGGTCGCCGTGGCTGGTTCTCGAGCCGTGCGGTGAAAATAGCAGCTTCAATAGCCATGCTTCTTGCCCTGGGTGTCCTGTTCTCTACACCTATTGCGGTGCACAACAATCAGCAAATGGCCTCGTTGAACGTGCCCAAAGTCGAAAAGCCCAAGCCTGCAGTGATTGCCACTCCTGTCAAGCACAAGATTGTGCAACCCCAGCGTGTACAGGCACTGCCTGTGGAAGTGAAATTGAAAACCGATAGCAAGCCCGAGGCCACCACTGCCACCCATCGCGTTGACGACATAAGCACGCTTAAAAACGACAATTCGGGAAAATATTACCTGGTGATATGCACGCTCTCAAGCCAGAAGCAAGTGGACCAGTTCTTTGCGGCCAATGCTGAATTGCGCAACCAAGCCAAGGTGCAACAAAAACGTGGCAAATACCGCATCTACATCGCCCGCAGCAACAACTATGGTGAGCTTTTGGAGAAAGCTCAAAGACTGCCTGGGAAATGGGGAACCGGCTGGGTGACTACCGATTGAGATTTTCACTCACCAACCGTGCGAAACACTGAAAATCCTGTGGGGTGACGAAGGCTGCACGCGGAAACACCAAGTATTGGTAACGTCGCACATTCAATTTCACAATTACATAGCTCCCTTTTACGTAAACACCACTCATCAATTTCCAACCCACAAGGGTATTCTTTCCTTGTCCGAAATTCAACAGCAAGCCACCACTGCCTGCCGAGACCGTTTTCTCTACAATCGACCATCGTGTTTCGACAGTGAGCATATAGTTGAAATATATGAGCGCCATCACCATGGGAATGACAACAAGCACTGTCATGAGCGCCACCACAAAATAGCGCCAGTCGAGCAAACCAAGGGCTGCAAACAGCACCACCGGCAGTACAAACCAAAACCAGTTGTCGCTCCAGAAGACAGAAAACAGGAGTCTGGAATATTCACTCGTTGTGATGTGGCACCGATCTGTTGTCATTTCTTGCGGCGTTTCTTGGGCTTAGCCTTGAGGCGAGAATATTGAGCACGCCGCTTGGCGAGTTCGGCATAGCCTGCCTCATAGGCCTTCATGTTGCGAGCAGTGAGCACCTGGCAATAGCCTGTGCCTTGTGCATTGTAAAGTTTGCTCAAGTTAAGATAATGCTTTCCATTGCCTCTTGTGATTGAAAACACGCTGTCTTTGCGTGCATTCACCACGTCGCACTGCGGAGCATGATTCTTCTCACCCTGGCCCTGCAACGCGATAGGTACCCCTCCGTCCCACAGCCACACCGGCATGACATCGGCACAAGGCGGGTAGCCCAACCCTATCCACATGGTCGTGAGCAGAGGGCTCTCGCCAGGCACGACACCCTCGACCACTGTTGTGGCAGTCGAAATGCGACGTGGGATGAAGTCCTGGTCGACGAGCCAAGTCATCGACGTGTCGTGGGTGAAGTCATGACCGAGCAGGCTGTGATAGAATGAGCGCGACAGTTCCTCGGTGAACACGGCCGGGGTGAAATCGCAGCGAGCGACGTGCGGAGCAAGCAGTGTTTTCTCGCTTTCATATCGCACATAACCCATCCCCTTGTCGGTGCGGCCGCTCATCGAGAAGTTGGTGCGCATCAGTATCCCATTGGGGGCGTCGTTGAGGTCATATTTTGTGTAAGAGAAATTGCACGTTTCAAAATAGGCACCACATCCTTGAGCATCAATCACGCCAAAGTTGGCTTCCACACCCAAGGGCTTGGGTTGAGTATTCAACAATTGCTCAAAGTCGGCCACCGTAGCACACTTTTCCAGAGCGAGTTTCATCAACACTCCCTCACGGTCCATGTTCTTTTCGGGCACTGTATCGCTCTTCAAGTTGTAGGACGCAGTGTTCATGATAGCAAAACCCTTCTCGTTATACCCCATCCACACAGCAGTATCGTTGCGGTCGCGAGCATCAAAGAGCCCCACAAAGGCATAGCAGCCGTCGTGGGCATCGATGCGCTTCACCCGGTTGTTCATGTCGTTCGTGTCGCGGTTTTTCCACATCAATGGCCTACCCTTGGCAGTGAGACGGCCCGACACGATGGCCGATGTGCACGCCAAGGCCTGGATTGCGCATGCCACAAGAAGCAGCGTCAGCATGTTGCGTAGTTTCATAAACGATGCAAATAGTTTTATTTTGTTTCCAAAATTACGAAACGCCAGCCAAAGAAACAAATAATGCTGTTTTTTTTTAACGCCCATACTTGAGCGTGAAAAGTGACATTACTCTGCATGCATCGCGCTTCAGACCGTTTTAGTTTCACTTGCGGCAGGTGTTACACATAGCTCCATCATCACTTTTAAGTCGACTTGTGCAAGCGTGCGTGTTGAGTTTTTTTTAGTAACTTTGCAACATGAACAAAGTGGAGAAGAAAGAATACGTTTTCTCGGTCGAGATTCCTGTGCGCGATTACGAACTCGATGCCGAGGGCATCGTGAACAATGCCAACTACCTGCACTATATGGAATATACCCGGCACTGTTTCTGCCAAGAGGCCGGCTACTCGTTTGGACAGATGGGTGAAGCAGGGATTGTGCCCGTGTTGAGCCACGTGGAGGTGGACTACAAGACCCCGTTGCGCAGCGGCGACGTGATGCTGAGCAAGTTGTGGATAGAGCGACGGGGAGTGCGGTTTGTATTTCACCAGGACATATACAACAAGGCTACAGGCAAGACGGTGATCAATGGTGTTGCCAGCGTGGTGTGTGTTGAAGACGGACAGTTGAGCCGTGGCGAGAAACTCGCCGAGGCCTTCAAGCCATATTTGAAATGAACGACATCGACCTCACCTATCGCATCGCCTTCGGCATGATACGCAGCATGGGCGTAGACCTGGCACAAAAATTTCTGGCAGTGATACCCAGCGAGAAAGACTTCTTCGACATGCCCGATGCCGAGTTGCAGGCCATCACCTCAAGCCGCAGCCGAATCACCGAAAAGAGCTATCGCAACGCCTGCCTTGAAAAGGCTCAGCACGAGCTCGATTTCATCGAGAAAAACGGCATCGCGGTCACTTATTTCACCGACAGCAACTACCCCAGGCGCCTGTTGAATGCCGCCGACTCACCTATTGTGCTTTTCTCACTGGGCACGTGCAACCTCAACGCCCAGCATGTGGTGAGCATCGTGGGCACACGACGCTGCACCGAGTATGGCCGGCACTACTGCACAGCCCTCGTGCAACAGCTCACCGAGCAGCTCGACGATGTAGTGATTGTGAGCGGACTGGCCTATGGCACCGACATCACCGCCCACCGCGCAGCCATGAAATGCGACGTGCCCACTGTGGCCGTGCAAGCCTGTGGACTCAACAAGATATACCCTGCAGAGCATCGCAACGACGCCGTCGAAATCGTGCGACGTGGCGGAGCAATCGTGAGCGACTATACCAGCCAGGACACACTGCACCGCGGCAACTTTGTGGCCCGCAACCGCATCATTGCGGGGTTGAGCGACTGCACAGTTGTGGTGGAATCGGCCGAAAAAGGCGGGTCGCTCATCACTGCCCACATTGCTCAAAGCTATGACCGCGACGTGTTTGCCCTGCCCGGCCGTGTGGGCGACGAGTACTCAAAGGGCTGCAACCGTCTCATTCAAAACAACCAAGCCATGCTCATCACTTGCGCCGACGACTTGATCAATGCCATGCGCTGGGAAAGCAAGAAGAGCAACAAGCCTACTGCCGAGCTTGAAATGTTCCCCTCGCTCAATGCCGAGGAGCAAAAAGTGGTCGACATCATCAGGCAGGCTGGCGACATACACATCAATACCCTTGCCGAGCGTGCCGGCATGCCTGTGTATCGCATCATGAGCACGGTAGTCGAGCTTGATTGCCGGGGCATCATCATTACACTGCCAGGATGCCGCTACACCATGGCATGAAAAAAAGCAGCAACAAGACACAGTTTGTTCAACTTTATTTATTATATTTGTCGTTTCTAAGAAATCTTCAAATACAATGACAACTATGGCCAAGAAAGTAATCCCCGATTCTGAAATGATCGTCAATCCCGACGGCAGTATATTTCACATTCACCTGCACCCCGACCAGCTGCGCGACAACATCATCATATGCGGTGACCCTGGCCGAGTCGACATGATAGCATCCTACTTTGACACACGCGACTATGAAGTGCACAGTCGCGAGTTCCACACCATAGGCGGCACCTACCGCGGCAGGCCTGTTATGGCACTGAGCCACGGCATAGGGGGCGACAACATCGACATCGTGATGACCGAACTCGATGCTCTCGCCAACATCGATCTCGAGAAGCGAGTTGTGAAAGACACACACCGCAGCCTCAACATTGTGCGCATAGGCACCTCGGGCGGACTTCAGCCCTATGTGCCGGTGGGCACGCCAGTGATAGCGGCCAAGGCCATCGGTTTTGACGGTGTGCTCAACTACTATGCCGGACGCAACGAGGTGTGTGACCTGGAATTTGAAAAACAGTTCTGCAAGTATGTCGACTGGAACCCACTGTTTGCCAAACCCTATGTGGTGGAGGCCGACCCTGGCCTTGTAGAGAAAATAGGCCGCAACGACATGGTGCATGGCTACACAATCTCGGCAGTGGGCTTCTATGGCCCGCAAGGGCGCGAAGTGCGGCTGCCTCTGGCCGAACCCGAGCTCAACCACCGCATCGAGAAATTTGAATACGAGGGCGGCCATATCACCAACTACGAGATGGAGAGCGCTGCCCTGCAAGGTCTGGCCAAGCTCATGGGCCACCACGCAATGACGATATGCTCGATCATTGCCAATCGTGTGGCAACAAGCGCCAATCCCAACTACAAGACCGCGATGAACGACCTCGTGGGCAATGTGCTCGACCGCCTGCTTGGCTGAGCTAAGCGTGCACACACATAATATAGATTGCAGCGGCATGTAGCCACAAAACGACGACATGCCGCTGCATTTCGGCTATGGATTGTAGTAATCCTTGTGATAGTAGGCCAAAATGTCCTGCGCATTACGGTAGGCTTCGGTGGCAGGACCGTCGGGATCGATTTCGATCGCCTGCAAGTAGCAATTCATGGCACTGCCCCACTGCTGCTTTTGCCTGAACGCATTGCCACGCAAGTACAGGGCCATCGCCATGTCGGCATCGCGGCTGCCTGCCAGTATCCACTCGTCGGTGGCTCTGATCACCTCATCGGCACTTCCCGACGACACCAAATCTTTTATTTGTTGAATATTTTTCATTAATTTTGCGGTTGATTTTGAAATTGCTGTAAAATTAGCAATTTAGCTTGAATTGGCACTATAATATTTTCTACAAGTTGGTGAAATTACTGCGTTACATACTTCTGTTTCCACTCATGATGGCATGCCTTGTGGTTTTCTACAGCTGCGAAGGCGACAAAATCACCGAGCAGCCATCGACCGAGATAGGCAAAGTGGGCGAGCACAACGCAACGAAGCGGCTCGACAGCTTGCAAACAGCCGACTCAATGAGAATTGCCGACTCTGTTGCCGCCATCAGGCAACTTACAGAGAAAATCGACACTCCAAAAGCGATACAGCAAAAGACCAACGTTGCAATCGACGATACTACATTTGACATGGACCGCATCAAGGAGTACTTGGGCAGCGGCTACCATGCAGTCGACACTGTGCGCAATGTCGATGTAATCATCATTCACTCGTCCTACTTTCTTAACAGTCGCGACACCTTCAGCGTGAAAGGTGTCATCAGCGAGTATCACCACTATCACGTGAGTGCCCACTATCTCATCGACCGAGAGGGAAAAATTTACAATCTGGTCGACGAGAACGACGTGTCGTACCAGGCGGGAGAAAGCTATTTGCCTGCCGACCCATCGCGAGAGCACCTCAATGGCAACTCTATAGGCATTGAGGTCATCTCCACGCCCACGGCGGCGCCCACGGCAGCACAATATGATGCACTGGTCAATCTTGTCGACGACATCAGGGCACGACGCAGCATCAAGTATATCTACAGGCATAGCGATGTTTCGCCAGGGCGCAAAACCGACCCATGGTCATTTGACTGGCCCTATTTCCTGTCAAGAATCGATTTCAAGAATCCCGACCCGGTGCCAAGAAAATCGATAAGCGTTAACGATGAGATTGACCAGAAAATAGGCATTGTCAAAACTCAGGAAAGTACCAGCGAGCCTATATCGCCCAACACAATGAGCCCTAACCCTGCCAACTGAGATGAAACACTTAGACATAGTATTGACAATAGCCCTCACGGCTATCTTGGCAGCTTGCAACGATGGCCACAAAGAGAAACTGGCCACGCTCATCGCACAGCATTGCAAAGCGGCAGCCTATGACCAAGGCACCAACACAGTTACATTCGACTGTCGGCCCAGCGACACCTTATACGACTTCAACAATCACCCCGACATTGCCACCCAGTGGGCTGTGACCCAACTACAGCGCAACATGAAACGTGACAGGGTGTGGCTCTACATCCTCACAGCCGTGCGCAAGTCGGGAGCAACAATACAATACCAAATCACCTACCCAAATGGGCAACGTCAAACGGCAATCGTCTACCCTACAATGTTGCCAGGGGCATTCAACACCAAGGAAGAGAGTGACTATCTTGAGCTGCGCAGCAACATGTTGCTGCTCAACACCACCCTGCCGCGTGAAATCAAGCCAGGAATCATTCTCACCCGGCAACGGCTGTCGAAAACACAAGGTCTCATCGACGAGCTGCTCTACCCTAACAGCAACATAGGCGACCAGCGCCAGTTTGTTGATGCTGTGCGACGCAGCCACGCCGTCGATGTAGCCAGCTATGCCCGCGAGGCTGAAAGTGACACATCTACAATGAGGACCGTTGCATTGCTCGTGAAGCTCGGTTTGCCCAGAGTTTACCGCAAGTCACAGCCCAACCACTTGTGTGCCGACGACATTATTACTGTACAGGAGCTCAGGCTCATACTCGAGCACTACTATTCACATCCCACTCCCGATTAGCAAGACACACACCGGCAGCAGCAACAGGCAGCACAAAGCGCATCACAGCACCAGCTCGCCTTTGCCCTGGCGCAAGATGTCGAAGCCGCCAGCGGTACAGTCGACAACGGTCGACGGCTCAATGCCCCCCCGCCCCGAAGCCACTACAATATCAACATCGCTGTTGGCATAGGTCTCGGCCATGAGCTCGGGATTGCACATGTAGTCCTCGTCCTTGCCCTCTACCGAGGTTGAAAGCAACGGGTGGCCCAGTTGTTCGACGATGCGGCAAGCTATCTTGTTCTCAGGAATGCGTATTCCCACAGTGCGGCGGCCCTTGAAGGCTTTGGGCAGGCGCGACAACGCCGGCAAGATAAAGGTGAAGGGGCCAGGCAGATTGTTTTTCATCACCTTGAATTCACGATTCCCGAAGCGAGCATACTCGGTAACTTCAGAAATATCATGACAGATGATGGTCAAATTGGTCTTGGCCGATTTCATGGCTTTGATTGAGCACACTGTCTCGATGGCCTGGTTGTTGAGTGCATCGCAGCCAATGGCATAGATGGTGTCGGTGGGATAAATGATGATGCCGCCATCACGCAAGGCCTCGACAATCTGGTCGAGATAGCGGTCGTTGATGTTATCTTCAAGCAAGTTGAAAATTTTCATAAGGCAAAAAAACAGTGAATAACTAAATATTAAAAGGTATCAGGGGCGATATATGGTAGTCTCAATTGAGGTTGCACACGCATACTTCTGCAGCAGTCGTACCGTCCAGTCAACAGTCTCATGCATAGGCATCTCTGGTGCAAAACCATTGATATTGATTTGAACCTTGCGCGTCTGGAGGGTGAACTTGGTGCGCTCCTCATCGCTCGTGGGGGTCGCAATACCGCCCCGGGCATCACGATAAACTGGCAAGCCCTCGATGTTGAGCAGCCCACGCCCTATGCCATGATACTCCTCGCCATGCTCTCCCACCCCAAGAGAGAGCTTGCCACCCACAATCTTGTCGAGGTCAAGCCCGCTTATGGGATAGCCGCTCCTGATCGAAACAAGGTTGACTACATCGACGAGCGTAGTGAGCCTGTAGATGCCCAGCCCCTTTATAATGCGGCGGCACAGCGCCTCGCTTGCCACACGATAGCGTCCAGGGTCCTTCCCCAGGCTTTTGTAAAGGTGGCGTGTTGCCGCCACAGCAGGTCGCTTGTTGATTTCAAGCAACTGATAGCGATGCTTTACCCCTTCGGCTTCATTCACAATCTCGGTCCACAGCTCATCGCAGGTTTCACTGTTGGTCACGCATGCACTGATGAGGCCAATTGCCATATCGGGGCATGCCTGAACAATACGGTCGTCAATTTCAATGTCAATCATTACGATTTTTTTACAAAAGTACTCAAAAGTCATGAAATAGAGCAATTCGAGAGCTAAGAGCTTTTGCTGAAAACGGCATTTTTAGTAATTTTGCAGCTGTAATCCAACACTATTATATGAAGATAGGAATAATCGTGGCAATGAGAAAAGAGCTGGCATTGCTCCTGCCACTACTCTCTAACCCAAGCAGCGAAAGCCATGACGGGCTGGAATTCCACACAGGCACCATAGGCAGCAACCAAGTGATTGCCATGCAATGTGGCATTGCCAAGGTGAATGCAGCCATAGGCACAGTCACACTCATCAACCATTATGCTCCCAGTCTCATCATCAACAGCGGTGTTGCCGGAGGAACCGACAAGAGCGTGAACGTGATGGATATCGTAGTGGGAAGCCGAGTGGCCTATCACGACGTGTGGTGCGGCCCCGAGAGCACCTATGGCGCTGTGCAAGGGCTGCCCCTGTACTACGAGGCCGACAAACATGCCTCGCAACTTGTGTCTAACGACAAGACTGTGAAAAAAGGACTCATTGTCTCGGGCGACCAGTTTGTCGACAGTATTGAGCAGGTGAAGATCATCAAGTCGCATTTTCCCGATGCACTGGCCGTCGATATGGAGTCGGGAGCAATAGCCCAGGTGTGCGAGTTACGCAACGTGCCATTTATGAGCATGCGCGTCATCAGCGACTCTCCTGGAGCAAGTCACGACAACACCAAGCAGTACAACGATTTCTGGAACGACGCCCCCGCTGCCACTTTCAACGTGCTGCACAACCTATTATTAAAGATTTAACTATCATTTCTGTTTTTCCATTAAGCCAAATGAAAAAAATTGCAAGCTTCACAATCAACCACACCAAATTGCTGCGCGGCATCTACGTGTCGCGCAAAGACCAGCTGGAAGGCGGTGGTGTAGTGACCACCTTCGACATACGCATGAAGGTGCCCAACAAGGAACCGGCTGTGAGCGTGAGCGCGCTGCACACCATTGAGCATCTTGCAGCAACATTCCTGCGCAACCACCCTGTGTGGGGACCTAAAATCGTGTATTGGGGGCCCATGGGTTGCTGCACAGGCAACTATCTGCTCGTGCAAGGCGATCTTGAATCGCGCGACATCGTGCCGCTCATGCAAGAGACCTTCAAGTTTATAGCCGAGTATGACGGCGATATTCCTGGAGCTACAGCCCGCGATTGCGGCAACTATATACTGCACAACTTGCCCATGGCCAAATGGGAGGCCCGCAAGTATCTCATCGAGGTGCTCAACAACCTCACCGAGGCCAATCTCAATTACCCCACCGATTGATGTGGATACTGCTCGCAATTGCGTCGGCCATGTGCCTGGGTGTGTACGACATCTTCAAGAAGTTGTCACTCACAGGCAACAACGTGCTCACGGTGCTTTTTCTGAACACCTTGTTTGGCACCTTGCTGCTCTCGCCCATCATCATTGATAGCATTGTTGAGGGCACTTGGGGATTTGGCACGGCCTGCAACCATCTCTACATCCTGGGCAAATCCCTCATTGTACTCTCGTCGTGGATACTGGGCTACTTTGCTGTAAAGCATCTGCCCCTCACCATTACAGGCCCCATCAATTCCACACGCCCCATCATGGTGCTCGTGGGCGCATGGGTAATCTTCGGCGAACGTCTCAACGTGCTGCAATGGACGGGCATCTTGTTGGGATTCACGTCGTTGTTTTTCATAAGCCGCATCGGCCACAAAGAAGGGTTTTCGCTCAAGAGCAGCCTATGGCTGTGGCTCATGATGGGCGCCACAATAATGGGCGCCGTGAGTTCGCTCTACGACAAATTCATCATTCACAACCTGCATTTCCAGCCCCTACAAGTACAGGCATGGTATTCATTTTACCAAATGCTGATTATGGGCCTCACAGTTGCCCTGCTCAAGCGCAAGCAACTGGACCCTGTGAAATTTGAATGGAGGTGGACAATACCCCTCATTTCGCTATTTCTCACTGTAGCCGATATTGCCTATTTCTATGCTCTCTCGATTCCTGGTGCAATGATTTCGGTGATATCAATGATACGTCGTGGCAGTGTGATTGTGTCATTCCTGTATGGCATCGTCATTCTCAAGGAGCCCGACAAGCGCATGAAGACACTCGACCTCGTCTTTCTCATCATCAGCCTTGTACTGCTTGTTGTGGGCAGCAACATGGGCAAGTGATACAAGCGCCATGCCACAAGACTTCTTTTAAAACGCTATTTATAAGAAATCTTGAAGCTCTATCTACAAAGAAAAAAAAACAGTTGGGCGTTGTGAATCGTAACGCCCAACTGCCTTATTTCACACAGCTCACAAGAGTGAGTGCAAGCCGTATTCTACATTAAGCTATACCCAAATCCTTGGCAATGCGGTCGAGTTTGGAGTCGGCCCAGTCGTTCTTCGCGTCATAGTCGGCAGCCTTCTCAAGGGTGTCATGTATCTCGAGATAGAACTTAATCTTAGGCTCGGTACCCGACGGGCGTATCGAGACCTTGGTGCCATCTTCGGTGTAATATTGGAGCACATTGCTGGTGGCAGGCATTTCAAGAGTGGTCTTGTTGCCGGTTTTTACGTCGGTCTCTACAAGCGTGTCATAGTCGCGTATTTTGACCACAGGAGAGCCGTCGAGTGTCTTGATAGGATTCTCGCGGAAGTTCTTCATCATTGCTACGATCTCCTCGGCACCGCTCTTGCCCTCGCGCACAACCGAGATTTGGCGCTCCTTGCTGTAGCCATAGGTCATGTAAATATCGATGAGCATGTCGTTCATGGTCATGCCTTTCTCCTTGGCCCAGGCTGCAATCTCAGCCATAAGAGAGATTGAAGAAACCGAGTCCTTGTCGCGTACGAAAGTCTCTGGAAGGAAGCCATAGCTTTCCTCTCCACCGCCCAGATAGCGACCTTTGCCCTCATTCTCAGCTATCACGTTGGCAATCCACTTGAAGCCCGTGTAGCAGTCAAACATCTTGATGTTTTGCTTCTTGGCTATTTGAGCTATTGTATCGGTCGTGACAATCGTCTTAACGATAAACTCCTTGCCTGTGAGGCGGCCAAGCTCCATGTTGCGTGCCATGAGGTAGTAGAGGAATATCATCACGATTTGATTGCCATTGACCAGGGCATACTTTCCCTTGGTGTTTTTTATGACAACCCCTATGCGGTCGGCATCGGGATCGGAAGCTACTACAAGGTCGGCCTGCACCTCTTCGGCCTTGGCGATAGCCATGGCCATAGTGGGAGCATTCTCGGGGTTGGGCGAAGCAACTGTGGGGAACTCGCCGCTTTGCACATCCTGCTCAGGCACGTGAATGACATTGGTAAAGCCCCAGCGCGCAAGAGAACGTGGCACAAGATACTTACCCGTGCCGTGTACCGGCGTGTATACGATCTTCAGGTCGTGATGCTTCTTGATGACTTCGGGACTGAGCGAGAGTGTGTGAATTTCCTCGATGTAGTCGTTATCGATTTGCTCACCTATGAGTTCAATCAACTCAGGATTACCATGGAATTTTACCTCGCTTATGTCCTTGATTTTGTTCACATACTCGATGGTCTTAACATCATGGGGCGATATCATCTGAGCACCGTCGTTCCAATAGGCTTTGTAGCCATTGTAGATTTTCGGGTTGTGCGAGGCTGTGATGTTAACACCGCTTTGGCACCCGAGATGGCGTATGGCATAAGACAGCTCGGGAGTGGGACGCGGAGCGTCGAATAAATACACCTTAAAGCCATTGGCCGAGAAAATGTTGGCAACCGTCTGGGCAAACAGGTGGCTATTGTTGCGCACGTCATATCCCACAGCCACTTTTATCTGCTTCAAGTCTTTGAAAGCCACCTTCAGATAATTGGCCAAACCCTGGGTGGCAGATCCCACAGTGTAGATGTTCATGCGGTTGGAGCCAGCGCCCATGATGCCGCGAAGGCCGCCTGTGCCAAACTCAAGATTTTTGTAGAACGACTCGATGAGTTCAGTCTTATCAGGATTATCGAGCATGCGCTTCACCTCGGCCTTGGTGTCATCGTCATAGCCGTCGCCAAGCCAAGACTTTGCCTTGGCTACAACTTGTTGTAATAGTTTCTCGTCATTCATAATAATATGTCAATTTTTAGTTTTTTTACTTTTCTTGAAAGTTAAGTATTATTTCTCTTTCTCCAAAATTATTATGCAAAAAATTTCTTAAACACCTTTATCATGTTCAAGTGATCGTCGACCGAGCCAGTCTCACGCACCGAGTGCATAGCAAGCAACGGGTTGCCCACATCTACGCCCTCGATGTCAATTTGCCCAGTGAGGATATTGCCCAGTGTTGAGCCTCCGGCCACATCGCTGTGGTTGACAAAGTATTGATACGGGACACCTGCGTCGAGGCAAAGGCTCTTGAAAATTGAAGCCGAATGGGCGTCGGTCATGTATTTGCAATTTGAATTAATCTTGATGCAGGGGCCGCCTCCCAATGCAGGATGATTGGTGGGGTCATACTTTTCGCCATAGTTGGGATGGAAGGCGTGAGCATTGTCGGCCGAAATCATAAACGAGCGGCTGACTGCTCGACAGAAGGCATCAAAGTCACCGCCTTGCAACTCAACCATGCGCTGAAGCACATTGGCAAGCACAGGAGAGCCGGCTCCCTGCTTGGTGCCACTACCAGTCTCCTCGTTATCAAATATTGCAGCCACACAAGTTGCATCGCCATCGGCAACATCGGTAATTGCCTCGATAGCTGCATGAGCCATGCTCAGGTCGTCGAGGCGTCCGGCCGACAGGAACTCATCGTTCAGTCCAAAAGTGCACGCTTTCTCGGTATCGTAAAGCAGCAAGTCAAAATCGAGAATATTTTCGGGCACTATGTGAAGTTGCTCTGAAACCAGATTGAGCAACATGTTGTGGGCCTCAAGTGCTTCATTCACCTTGGCGATGATGGGGAGCATGTCTTTCTGTTTCGACAGGGGATTACCCTCGTTAACCGCACGATTGAAGTGGATGGCCAAATGCGAAATGCTGAGAAGAGGCCGGTCAAACTTCACAAGCCTTGTGTGCGGATGCAATGCGTCGTCGCCTTTCACGATGACACGCCCGGCTATCGACAAGGGACGGTCAAACCATGTATAAAGGATGGGGCCTCCATAGACCTCGGTGTTAAGTTTCACGATGCCACCGTCGCTCAGCATCTCGGGGTGAGGCTTGATTCTGAACCCAGGAGAGTCGCTGTGGGCAGTGATGATTTTAAATCCAGTTTCGGCAATCGGTCTCTTGCCAACCGAGAAGGCAAAAACAGCACTGTCGTTTTTAGTGACATAGAACTTGTCGCCTGGGGCAAAGGTGAGCTTTTCGGTCAATTGCTTCTCAACAAATTTGTTGCTGTCCAATATGTTTTTGATCGTATCAACTGCCCAAAAGTTGCAAGGGCTGTTGTCGAGAAACGTGAGTAAGGATTTAATTTGATCATTCATAGTGGAAAAAGTATTATGATGGTGATATTAAATGAAGTCAATAGTCTTCTTGATTGGCAGGATTATAGTAAGCCGTGTTCAATGCCCTCATGACATTGCACAACGTTTGGCCCCAATAATTGCGGAAGTTGGCCTTGCACTGTCCTATGAGCTCAAGTTGCACATCGGTGTCGGCCTCCTTCACACTGGCGATGAAGTTGAAGAATTCTTGGTACAGGTCGCTCAAGTTTTCGCTTATCGACGTGGCAATGGGCATGTCGCTGTATTTCATGTCCTCGACAAACACTTCAAGGTAAACATCCTCGTCGGCCATCAGCTGGCTCACCAGGTCTCTCACCTGGTTGTAGCTCTCTTCTTCGAGCGACGGCAAGATTTCATATTCACTATAGGACACGTCGCGCTCAAGGTCGCTTGCCGCAATGTAGATGCGCGGGAGCAATTTAAGCATTTGGGCCATGAACTGGTCGCGGTCGCAATCGGCAGCTTCTTCAAGCGCATGGCAGTATTCGTTGGTCAATGCAATAAATGCCAAGCTGTTGGGTGACAGTTTTATCTTTTTGTCCTGCATGATTTCCTATTCCAAATAAAGTTTATGATTCAAAATATACCTATACACATCGTCGGGCAAGTAGAAGCACATGTTGTTGAGTTGCCTAAGCTCATCGCGTATCACGGTCGAACTCACCTCGACAACAGGGGCGCCAATTGCTGTTGCGTGATGCTTGTACTTGGCCGGAATCTCAATGTTGTAACCTTCACGGGGATATATCATCACGTGATATTTCTCGAGTAGCTCCTCGTGGCCGCACCACCGGTCGAAGACCTCCCAATTGTCGGCACCTATAATCAGATAGAACTCATCGTCGGGAAACTTCTGGCTCAAGGCATTCAACGTGTCGACCGTATAGGAAGGGCGCGGCAGCGTGAACTCGAAAGCCGAGGTCTCGACGTTTTCCAGCTTGCTGCTCACCATGGATGCCATGCGAAGCCTGTGCTCGTCGTTCACTTCGCCTTGCTGCACCTTGAAAGGGTTCAAGGGCGACACCATGAGCCACAACTTGTCGATTCCACAGTGGTGAATGACATAGTTAGCAATGATTGCATGCCCCACGTGTATGGGGTTGAATGTGCCTCCAAAAATGCCAATTTTCATAACGTGTCAAATAAAGAGTTTACCCATCAGCCGATGAAGTCCTGAATGACACGACGCACATTGCTTATGGCATCGGGCAGGCTGTCGTTGACAACGATGTGATCAAACTTGTGGGCAAAAGTGAGTTCATACTCGGCCTTGCTCACGCGCTTCTCGATCTCCTCGTCGCTATCGGTGCCACGGCCGTGCAGTCGCTGGCGCAACACCTCAACACTTGGGGCCTTGATAAAGATGGAGACAGCCCGGTCTCCGTACATATTCTTCACATTCACCCCGCCCTGCACGTCAACGTCGAGAATCACATTGTCGCCATCGGCCATGATGCGCTGGATCTCACTTTTAAGTGTGCCATAGAAACGGCCAGGATACACCTCCTGGTATTCGGCAAACTCATGGTTGCTGATTTTCTTTTTAAAATCATCGACGCTCATAAAATAATAGTCTCTACCATTGAGTTCACCGGCACGGGGAGGGCGTGTGGTGGCCGAGATAGAAAACTCAAGGTGCAATTGCTTGTCCTTGATCACTTCTTTGATTATCGAAGACTTCCCCGACCCTGAAGGGGCCGAAATAATAATTAATTTTCCAGTAGCCATATCCATCCACTCACTATAAAACGTTCAGTACCTGTTCCTTGATTTGTTCCAATTGGTCCTTCATGCCCACCACGAGCTTTTGGAGCTCGGCCTGGTTGGCCTTTGAGCCCATCGTGTTTATTTCTCGTCCCATTTCCTGGCTTATGAAGCCCAGTTTCTTGCCCTGGGCCTCGCCATTGTGCAAGGTATCGAGAAAATAAGTGAGATGATTCTGGAGGCGCAATTTTTCTTCGGTAATGTCGAGCTTTTCAATATAGAATATCAGCTCCTGCTCAAAGCGGTTTTTGTCATATTCCACCCCGTCGAGCTTCTGCAACGAGTCGAGGATGCGTGCTTTGATTTTTTCAACACGCGACTGCTCGTAGGGCGAGACGCTGTCGAGAAGGTGCTGAATGGCATCGATTTTTTCTTCAAAAAAGCCACACAAGCGCATGCCTTCCTGCAAGCGGAAAGCGTTAAGACCGCCGATTGCATTTTTTACAACTTCTACAACAACATTTTTTTCGTCGTCGTCGACCTCACTGGTGTTTAGGTCGCTTTTAAGAGCATCGGGCAAGCGAAGCAGGGTGCCATACCAGTCGTCGGGCTCAGGAATGTCGAGTTGCTGCGACATGGCTTGCAGCTGCACCTTGTATTGCTTGAGGGCATCAATATTGAGACTTGCAGCGACTGCCCCGTCGATGGGTTCGCAATAGACGAACAAGTCGACCTTGCCACGGTGCAACGACTTGGCAATGATGTTGCGCAAGTCAAGTTCAATTTCACGATATGCTTGGGGAAGACGTATCGACAAATCAAGTTGTTTGCTATTGAGCGATTTGACCTCGGCAGTGATTTTCTTATTATTAAAAACCTTGACAGCCTTGCCAAATCCTGTCATTGATAAAATCATTGTATTTAATGTTTTTTATACGCAAATTTACGGCTTATTCTCGTAATAATGGGTATAAAAGCGAGAATTTTGCTAATTTTGTACCGAAATTAGAATTTCTCATGGCAAACATATTGAATATTGAGACGTCAACAAGTGTGTGTTCGGTAGCATTAACCAGTGAGGGTCAGGTGCTTGAGCATTACGAGAATTACGATGGTAAAACTCACGCCACACTGCTGAGCCTGTACATACAACGGAGCCTCAAGTATGCCCGCTCTCGCAACATGCAACTCGACGCAGTGGCCGTAAGCATCGGTCCCGGGTCCTACACGGGCTTGCGCATTGGACTTTCAGAAGCCAAGGGGCTGGCATTCGGCTTCAACATTCCCCTCATCGGTGTCAACACCTTGCAATTGCTCACTGTCACTACAATGTTTAATCATTTTATCGACGATGACAATGCGCTCTATGTGCCCATGATCGATGCCCGCCGCATGGAGGTGTACACTGGAGTCTACAACAACGCCCTCGAGCCAGTCGTTGAACCCGAGGCCAAAATCATCGACGAGGGCGCCTTTGGCGACTTGCTTGCCAGTCACCACATGGTTTTCTTTGGCAATGGCTCCGACAAGGCGGCCAACGTGATCAAGAGCCCCAACGCCGAGTTCATTCCAGGTATAAAACCCGAGGCATTGCACATGCTGGCGCTTTCAGAGAAAGCCTACCGCGAGCATGACTTTATCGACGTGGCCTACTCCACCCCACTTTACATCAAGGAGTTCCAGGCAACCAAGAGAAAGAAAAAAGTGCTGTGATTTCAGCAGTCTGATTTTTATGGCTATCTTTGCAATTGAATACGAATAGATTTTATGTACAACTACAATACTCAATTAAAAAAACTTGCGCTTCCTGAATACGGCCGCAACATTCAGCAGATGGTGGACTATTGCTGCACGATTCCCGACAAGGATGAACGCACGCGATGTGCCTACACAATCATCAAGACGATGGGCAACATCTTTCCGCAACTGCGCGACGAGGCCGATTACAAGCACAAACTGTGGGATCACTTGGCCATTATGAGCGACTTCAAGCTTGACATCGATTACCCTTATGAGATTGTCAAGGAAGAAAACTTGGAGACCAAACCCGAACCTGTGAAATACAAGCTCGAGCACATCAAGATGCGCCACTACGGCAAAATCATAGAGCGCATGATCGAGCGTGCGTGTGAATATCCCGAGGGCAAGGAGAAAGATGCGCTCATCATGCTCATAGCCAATCACATGAAAAAGGTGATCTACCTCATCAACAAAGAAGATGTTGAAGACGCCAAGATTTTCAAGGACCTCGCATTCTACTCGCATGGCAAGATCAATTTAGATCCGGCCACACACTCGCTGCATCAATTCAAAGAGGCTACGGCAGCAACAGCTCCCAAAAATGCATCAAACAAGAAGAAGAAAAAGAAATGAGATAGCTGATGATCACGCGCGACGAACTTGTTGAAATAGGGCGTTACAACAAAGCACACGGCGTGAACGGCGAGATTTCGGCAACGGTTGACTGCGATGCCGAGATGCTCACCCGTTTCACATGCTGCGTGAGTGATATCGACGGCATCTATGTGCCGTTTTTCATCGACCAGGCCAGGCCCAAGTCGGCCAATGCAGTGTTGTTGACCATCGACGGGATCAACAATGAGCACGATGCCTCTATCTTGGTCAACAAGTACATCTATGTGCTCAAGCGAGAATACAGCGAGCTCTCGCGCGATGCACACACCGACAGCTACCCTATCGATTATTTCATAGGATTCAACATTTATCGCGACGACAGGGAATTGGGTACCATTACCGATATCGAAGACTCGACTGCCAACGTACTTTTCAAGATTACTGCCAGCGATGGCTCGCATCAATATTTCCTGCCTGCAGTCGAGGAGTTCATCGTAGATATCGACATGGATAAAAAGAAACTCTACATGGACTTCCCCGAAGAGTTGATGCACCTTTAAGTTTTATTATACATCAAAACGAGAGGCATAAGACAATAAAAGATGAAAAAAATCACTTCCATACTTAAACTCCTATTGCTTGTGACCACACTTGCATGCTATCTCCAAGGCAATGCCAAGAAGATAGACATCTATGAACTCTCGCTTGACCAAAACCTGGCCACACCCGAAATCAAGAACAAGCTGAAAGACGCTGTTCAGGATTTCCAGTACAAGCAAGCTGTAGAGCTCATCAAGCAAAACTATGAGGTTGAACTCACGCGCGACAATGAGGTCATCATTGTCACCATACCGGCCGAACGGCTTTTTGCCTCCAACGACACTGTCCTCGCTGCAACCGGGCCTGCGGCGCTCAAGCCCATGCTCCGTTACCTGAAGAATCCCGGATTCTACAAGCTACTGCTTGTGATGCACAGCGACGACACGGGCTCTAAGGCCTATACCGTGAGGCTAACACGGTCGAGGGTCAATGCCGTTTACGACTGGTTTGACGCCAATGGCGACGTCGACTATATCGTACCCTACGCCCTGGGAAGCAACGACCCGCTCAATGCCAACGACTCGATGGAGAAAAGACGCAAAAACAGGCGGCTGGAGATTTACATCGTGCCCAATGATGTGATGCTCGAGCAGGCGAAACGAGGAGCAATCAACATCAATATCATCAAAAAGAAATAAACAAAAAGACAGAATACAACAATGGCTAAAGAATTAAAAGATCTCACAAAGAGAGCCAACAACTACTCTCAATGGTACAACGAATTGGTTGTGAAAGCCGACTTGGCCGAGCAATCGGCCGTAAGAGGCTGCATGGTCATCAAGCCATATGGGTATGCCATATGGGAAAAAATGCAACGCAGGCTTGACGACATGTTTAAAGAGACTGGCGTGCAGAATGCCTATTTCCCGCTTCTCATTCCCAAGTCGTTTTTGAGCAAAGAGGCCGACCACGTGAAGGGCTTTGCCAAGGAATGTGCAGTGGTTACACACTATCGCCTGAAAACCGATCCCGAGGGCAAGGGTGTGATTGTGGACCCCGAAGCAAAGCTTGAAGAAGAGCTCATCATTCGCCCCACGAGCGAAACCATCATCTGGAACACCTTCCGCAACTGGATAAAGTCTTACCGCGACCTGCCCTTGTTGATCAACCAGTGGTGCAACGTCTTCCGCTGGGAAATGCGCACACGCTTGTTCCTGCGCACAGCCGAGTTCTTGTGGCAAGAGGGGCACACAGCTCATGCCACTGCCCAGGAGGCACAGGCCAAGGCCGAAGAGATGCTCAACATCTACGCCGACTTTGCCGAGAAATACATGGCCATACCTGTGGTGAAGGGCGTGAAGACAGCCAACGAGCGATTTGCCGGCGCGCTTGAGACCTACACCATCGAGGCCATGATGCAGGATGGCAAGGCACTGCAGAGCGGCACATCGCACTTCCTGGGGCAGAACTTTGCCAAAGCATTTGATGTAAAATTCATCGACAAGAACAATAAGCTCGACTATGTGTGGGCTACATCGTGGGGCGTGTCAACGCGTCTCATGGGAGCACTCATCATGACACATAGCGACGACAATGGTCTTGTGTTGCCTCCGGCACTGGCGCCAATACAGGTGGTGATTGTGCCCATCTATAAGAGCTCGGAGCAACTTGCCACTATCGATGCCAAGGTCGCTCCAATTGTTGAGAACCTCAAGAAGCGCGGCATATCGGTGAAATATGACAACGCCGACAACAAGCGCCCTGGCTTCAAGTTTGCCGACTACGAGCTTAAGGGCGTGCCGGTGCGTCTCGTGCTTGGCCCTAAGGACATTGAAAACGGCACTATCGAGGTGATGCGACGCGACACGCTTGAAAAACAGAGCGTCGCCTTCGACGGAATCGAAGACTATGTCGCCCATTTGCTCGATGAAATACAAGCCAACATTTATGACAAAGCGTTGAAGCTGCGCGAGTCGAAAACCTATAAGGTTGACACGTGGGAGGATTTCCAGGCTCAAATCGAGAAGGGCGGATTCATACTTGCACCATGGGACGGTACAACCGAGACCGAGCTCAAAATCAAGGAACTCACCAAGGCTACAATCAGGTGCATTCCACTGGGCTGCGAGGACGAAGAAGGCAAAGACATGCTCACGGGGAAACCCAGTCACCGCCGCGTGATATTCGCCCGCAACTATTGATGTTTTTCTGCATGTATAAGCCAGGAATTTTGTAAAATCAAGCATATCTCATCCAGGCATGGGGCTGTGTTGTGAAAAGAAACAACACAGCCCCATGCAATTTTATATACAAAGCTCCCGTCACTGCGAAGTTTCAATTGCAAGTTTTCACGTTTTTCTGTGCTGCATGTTACAATTTATCATCGTCACATACCTTGTGTTTGCCGATAATTATGTACATTTGCACCATATATCGCTGAATTAATCCAATAAATCGAAACAAATAATGACAGAAGTAATTCAAAAAACATTGCGTGACTCGGCCGCCTTGCGTTGGACGGCTTTGTTGCTGTTGGCACTTGCCATGTTTTGTGCCTACATTTTTATGGACATCTTGTCCCCCATCAAGGATTTAATGGCACAGGCCTATCCCGTAGGCCGCGGATGGGACTCAACAGCGTTTGGCACAATGCAGGGTTCAGAGACCTTCCTCAATGTATTTGTGTTCTTCCTTATCTTTGCCGGCATCATTCTCGACAAGATGGGTGTGCGATTCACTGCAGTGCTCTCGGGCGCTGTAATGCTCGCAGGAGCACTCATCAAGTACTATGCCATAAGCACGGCTTTCCACGGGAGTGGAATTGAAGTGTGGTTTACCAATCACCTCAACCACATTCCGGTGTTTGAGCAGCTGGGGGTGTCTCCGTTCTACGAGGGCATGCCGGCCTCGGCCAAGGTTGCTGCATGCGGATTCATGATTTTCGGCTGCGGTGCCGAGATGGGAGGTATCACGGTGAGCCGCGGTATTGTGAAGTGGTTTAAGGGGCGCGAGATGGCTCTTGCCATGGGCTCGGAGATGGCTCTTGCCCGCCTGGGTGTAGCCACCTGCATGATTTTCTCTCCGTTCTTTGCAAAGCTGGGCGGACACATCGACGTGTCGCGCTCGGTGGCCTTTGGCGTGGTGCTGCTGTGCATTGCGCTCATCATGTTTATCGTCTACTTCTTTATGGACAAGAAGCTGGACTCGCAAACCGGCGAGGCCGAAGAGAAAGACGACCCGTTCAAGGTGAGCGACATCGGTCAAATTCTCAAGTCGAGCGGCTTCTGGCTCGTGTCGCTGCTGTGTGTGCTCTACTACTCGGCAATCTTCCCGTTCCAGAAATATGCTGTCAACATGCTGCAATGCAATCTCACCTTCGAGCCAGTGCCCGAGGGCTCGTTCTGGGCTTCGACAAGTGTCACTATCATCCAATATGTGATTATGCTCATCGTGGCAGTTACTGCATTCATGTTCAACTTCATAAAGAACAAGCCTGCCAAATATACTACAATGGCACTGTCGATTCTCTTCCTCGTGGGCTATTGCTATATGGGGTACATGCGTCAAAGCGCCGAGTCGATCTTTGCCGTATTCCCGCTTCTTGCCGTGGGCATCACTCCCATCCTGGGCAACTATGTCGACCACAAGGGCAAGGCAGCCTCAATGCTTGTATTGGGCTCGTTGCTGCTCATCGCCTGCCACCTCACATTTGCCTTCATCCTGCCCTTGTTTAAGGGCAACGACTTGGGTGGCGTGGTTGTCGCCTATGTCACTATACTTGTGCTGGGCTCATCGTTCTCTCTCGTTCCAGCATCGCTGTGGCCAAGCGTGCCAAAACTTGTCGATGCCAAGATTATTGGTTCGGCCTATGCATTGATATTCTGGATTCAGAACATTGGATTGTGGCTCTTCCCACTACTCATAGGCAAGGTGCTTGACGCGACCAATCCTGGTGTTACCGATCCCACACGGCTCAACTACACTGCCCCGTTGCTCATGCTGGCCGGGCTGGGTGTCGCAGCTCTCGTAATCGGTCTTATCCTTAAGGTAGTCGACAAGAAGAAAGGCTTGGGTCTTGAGGAACCTAACATCAAGGCTTAAATCATATTAACAGTAAAAACTTCAAGTGTAATCATAGTGACATGCATGTGTTGGTTGCGTGCATGTCACTTTATTAATGCTTAACAAGAATGACAGAACGTCTTGAAAGAAGAATAAACGACTCGGCCACAATGCGCTGGGCTGCTCTCGCCATTGTAGCAGTGACAATGATGCTTGGCTACTTTGTGGCCAAAGAAATGTCGTCGATCGAAGACCTTCTTGAGCTGCCAGTGTCGCAAGGTGGCTTAGGGTGGACCAGTAGTGAATATGGATTTTTTGCTGGGTCGAGAAGTTTCTTCAATGTGTTTTGTTTCATGCTCTTCATTGGCGGGATTATTCTTGACAAAATGGGTGTGAGGTTTACCGGATTGCTGGCATGCCTGTTGATGGTGGCAGGTGTGAGCATCAACTACTATGCAATCGAATTCATGTCGCCTGAGCCCACTACCTATGTCAACCTACCCGTCATAGGCTCTTCTGTAGGCCTTGGCCATGCGTGGATAAAAAGGCAAGTGCTCATGGCTGCCTTTGGCTTTGCTGTGTTTGGCGTGGGATATGAGATGTGCGGCATCACTGTGTCGAAGGTCATGGTCAAGTGGTTCACAGGCTTCGAGATGGCTTTGGCAATGGGCATTCAGGTTGCTCTGGCGCGTTTTGGCACAGGGGCTGCATTGCTGTGCAGTCATCCCTTGGCACAACGCTACAGCATTTCCACTCCTGTTTTGTGTGGGCTCATCTTTGTGAGCCTGGGCCTGCTGGTCTACATTGTATATTGCTTCATGGATGTCAAGTTTGACCGTCAAGTGCAAAGCAGCCCTGCGAGGACGGCCACAACGTCAGAAGATGAGAAATTTCATTTCGGTGATTTGGTTGTCACGCTAAAGAATCCTGGATTTTGGCTCATCACCATTTTATGCCTGCTATACTACTCGGCATTGTATCCCTTCCTGGACTTTGCCACCAAAATCATGATATACAAATACGGTGTCGATCCATCATGGGCCGGAGCCATACCCTCGATACTGCCATTCAGCACAATACTTTTCACGCCACTGTTTGGCATGGTATATGACAAAAAGGGGCACGGCGCCACGCTCATGATACTGGGGACCATAATCATGACAGCAGTGATATTTGTTTTCACATTGCCCATCACGTCGAGCACAGTTGCCATCGTGCTCATGGTAGTGCTGGGCATGGCATTTTCCTTGCTGCCCAGCGCAATGTGGCCGTCGGTGCCCAAGATTATCCCCATGAAGGGCCTGGGCACAGGCTACTCTATTATTTTTTATATTCAGAACATTGGGCTGATTCTTGTGCCTATGCTTGTGGGGCGCGTTAACCAGGATCACACTGTGAACGGACAGGTCGACTTCACCCCCTCGATGTGGATATTCACCACCATTGGCATTGCTGCCGTTGTGGTTTCAATACTGCTGCTCTTGCTCGACAAGAAGCGTCACTACGGGCTGCAAGAGGCCAATGTAAAAAAAGAAGACAGTTAAACACAGTCATTTCTCATCTTATAGCAAGGGCACTGTACCACTCCCGGCACAGTGCCCTTGATGTATTTATTGCATCGCAAGCCCAAACGTTTTCATCGCCTCGATGCGACCAGCGTTTATCTTGGCAGGGACGTGAGCATCGCTGTTGAATACAACAGGAGCCTTGTATCTCCTCAACAATTCAAAGTATCTTGCATCGGGGAAGAAGCGCTGGTATTGCTGCCACGATTTTGTATTGATTTCAATGATGAGGTGATGGTCCATAATAGAATGAAACTCGTCGGTTACAAGCTTGTCGTACCACGGCTCTCGGTCAATTCCCGTCTTAAACATGCTTGCATTGAACCCAATCTTGTCGAAATGCCCGATGATGTCAAATCCCCCCTTTTCAATCATAGCCATCGACTGCCGGTAGAAACTCCTCACAACGCTCTCAATGTCGTCGTTGAAATATCGGTGCATCTTGAGCTTAAATGCCTCAAAGTGTCCATCGATGTCGACATATTCCTCTGGATTTTGAAATGAAGGTATGAAATGAACCGAACCAATGCGGTAATCGAGAGGAATCGAATCGAAGAAGCTGCTACTGGGACCGAAATGATCAAGGTAGTCGATTTCCATCGCTGCATAGATGCTGATTTGGGTGCTGTATTTTTCTCTCAGCCGTTGAATTTCATCTAAATAAACCTGTACATTGGACTTGTCCATGTTGCAGCTTGTGGGAAATGGAATGGGTGAATGCGGGGTGAAACCAAGATGAGAAAAATGAGTCGCGATAGCAGCAGTCACAAAATCTTCCATGCAGGCATGGCCGTCGCAAAATTGCGTGTGCGTGTGGAAATTGTACAACTTGCAAGTAGAAGCAATCTTTAAAATGTCGATCATATCTATGACTTTCTGAGTTGATTTTAAAACATCTTTTCAATTTGCTCATTGGTTATGAGCTTGATCACCAGCTTACCGTCGGGGGTATAGTTGGGATTGCTCAACCTGAGCAGCTCAGAGAGCAGTTTGTCCATCTCATCTGGCGTCAACGTCTTGCCATAAGGGAGAGCTGCCGACCGTGCGACTGCCAATGCCAAGTGATCATATACCTTCTCGGTAATGGATTCTCCCCCACTCTCCATGGCGTCGATAACCTGAAGTATCGTGTCTTTGATGTCGACATGGTCAATGCCGGCGGGAACCGCGTTGATCGACCAGTCGTTGCCACTGAGTTTAGAAAGGTTGAACCCTATTCTTTCCATCTCGGGCTGCAGGTCACACAAGATGGCATTTTGAGCGGCCGAGAGCTGAAGCAGGTCGGGGAACAATATACTTTGAGAGGTGACATTTTTCCCGTCGATATTTTCCATGTACTGTTCATAAAGCACTTTCAGGTGCGCTCTGTGCTGGTCGACAATCATGAGCCCCGACTTGATGGGAGAAACGATGTAGCGCCCTTTGAGCTGAATGCAGGTCGTGGAAATGTCGACGTTGAGCAATGAGCCTTGCATTACATCACTGTCGAGAATGTGGGCTGCTGAACTTGGCTGCAAGTGAGTGCCAGCATCGACACCCTGCGACGCAAACTCGTCAAAACCCTCCTGCTTGTTTTTTTCAAAGTTTTTAAAAAGTGTCTCCCAGTCGGTTGTGGGAGCCTTGTCGTTGAAAGCGGGGACATAAGCATCGTGGTGCGCTCCCTTGCCAGTACCCTTAGGGTTGAATGGATTGTAGGATGGGTCGATGCCTGCCGACGGCGCACTCACGGCGGTATGTGTGCTATAGGCTGGAATATCGGGGGCATCTTCGGTGTCAAAATCGATAGTTGGCACGGCAATAAAACGGCCCAACGATTCCTTGACGGCAGCTGCCAGAATCTGCCAGATCGGCATCTCGTTTTCAAATTTTATCTCGGTCTTGGTGGGATGGATATTGACGTCGATTGATTCTGGGTCGACATTGAAAACAAGGAAATAGTTGGGTTGCTCATCGTCGGGGATGAGCTGGCCGTAGCTCGACATGATGGCTTTGTGGAAATAGGGATGCCGCATGTACCGGCCGTTGACAAAGAAATATTGCAAGTAATTGCGGCGGCGGGCGTTCTCAGGCTTGGAAATGAAACCTGTGATTTTGCATAGAGAAGTGTCGATATTGAGGGGAATGAGCTGCTGGTCGATGCTGCGCCCCCATATTGCCGAGATGCGTTGCTTGAAAGAGCTTCCCCCGAACTTGTACAAGACGTTTTCATTGTTGGACAATGAAAATTCCACATGATGGTTGACAAGCGCCAGTTTCTCAAATTCCTTTACGATATTGCTCAGCTCAACTTGATTGCTTTTTAAAAACTTGCGACGCGCAGGGACATTGAAGAATATATTCTTCACCATGAAGTTGGAACCTTCGGGACACACATCAGGCTCCTGGCTTTCACATTTTGAGGCATTTATTACAATCTTGGTACCCAGTTGCGCCCCCTTGGCACAAGTGCGCAACTCGACTTGCGAGATAGCACATATCGAAGCCAGAGCCTCGCCCCTGAAACCCATCGTGTGCAGGTCGAAGAGATCCTCGGCTTTGGCAATCTTTGAGGTACTGTGCCGCTCAAAGGCAAGCCGGGCGTCGGTGGGCGTCATTCCCTTCCCGTTGTCGATCACCTGAATAAGCGTGCGGCCAGCATCCTTGAGCACAATCTGGATGGTTGTTGCCCCAGCATCGATTGCATTTTCCACAAGCTCTTTAACGACCGAAGCTGGCCGCTGAATCACTTCGCCAGCAGCAATTTGATTGGCAACGCTGTCGGGGAGTAATTTTATGATATCACTCATTTCTTGTCACCTCCTGTATTCTTCATTATCGCTTTTTTCCTGTTCACTCCTTTGTCGACTTTGGCTTGAGTTGCAGCTGTGCCTTGAGTGTCAAGGGTAGCTTGGGCCTCTACTGCTACCGCCTTTTTACGGCCCGACTTTTTCTCAGGTTCGGTTATCGACACGCTGTCTTCTATGACGTAGGGCTGACTGATCATGGCCCGCATTTCGGGAGAAATTGTCATTACATCGTAGGGGGCTTTCGGCCTCAAGTTGTCAAACCACTGATAGTCGTCGAGCAACAGGTCGCTGTTTTTGGCCAAATACAAAGGAATGACTTTGCCCGAAACCTCGGGCCACATCTTGATTTTCTCGACTTGCTGTCGTTCCTTCATGTCGATAGTGAGATAACCGCTCTCCGACTTGATACACTTGTTGTAGGTCGAGTCGTTTTCTTGCGGGAAGAACAGGGCTTTCACATTACCTATCACTTCGGCGCGGCGCAGTTGTGTATAGGTGGAGTCGCTGCCATCGTCATTGTACTCGGTTATCTTTTCAAAGAAGGCCTTGATTTTTTTCCCGCTCAATTGATTGTAGTAGATTTCACCCAGGTGCTCCACGATGAGCCCCTTGTTGGGCATCAATGCCCAGTCGACAGTGGTGCTGTCTTTCATGTGGACATCGATCTCATTGTCGCTCGAGATTTGTCTTGCATCGCTCCACACCACCGGGTGATTGTAGAGGTGCAAAATCGAGTCTTTCTCTGAGAACTTCAAGTATCCACACAGCCCTTGGATGTCGGTTCTGAAAAAGCGGGCACCATTGGTCGCCGTCAAGACGCGCTTGGTATCTTTCTGCTCATAGAATGTTGTGATTGTGTCGCCGTGAAAAAACAAAGTGTCGGGCTTCACATTTTTGCGTTTGTTCTCCTTGCTGTACACACGAGCCAGAGCCTGCCGTGTTGCATAGGACACGTGTGTGTGTTCGTTGTGATAGCCGTAGCCGCCGGTGAGTATCACATTGTGCTTCGGGTCGTTCACCCTCACGTTACCCTCGGCCGTTCCCTCGCTCTTGTGACGGCTGTAGTGTATTTTGTCGCCTTCGAGGGTGCGATTGTCCTTGGCAAAGAGCTTGGGTTGCCTGCCGTTTTTCTTGTAGAGTGTTGCCTCCTCCGACACGGTGTTGTAGTTGCCGCTGTTGGTGACAATTTTGTTATCCTTTGAGGTAATGACAGTGTGCGTGACAAGAGTTGCCACGTTGTTGCGTGTATTGTAATTCATGCGATGGGTATTCATCACATAATTGTCACGGCTGTTTACGAGCTGCACGTCCTGGGTGAATACGGCCTGATCGGTATTGAAATTGTAGGTGCCCACAATCGATGTGAGCACGTTTTTGGGATCCTCAAGCCGGCCGCCAGTCGAGTATTTGCCCGTATTGGTAGTCACATAGTAGTCGATTGCACTCGAGGTCAATGTCTTGTCGTCTTTGGTAATGCTCACGTTGCCCACGAGATTCACCACCTCGCGATTCCCGTCATAATGCAGATTGTCGGACCGCCCACTGAGATGATCGGCACGTTCCATTCTCACGTTTCCGTAGGCATCGATCGAGTTGGCGCGGTCGTAATAGTGCGCACTGTCGCAATACAGATGCATGTCGCCACGAGTAAACTCGATGTTACCCTTGAGCACGATATAGTTGCTTTCTACAGCACCGTTAGGCCCCGACATCATCGAGTCGGCCCGCTCCAGAAACACTTTGTTGGGTTGAAATCTGTTGGCCTGAGGTATCTCGGGCCTGTACACGTGAGGGTGCACAGTCTTCCGTTGGGCAATAGCACCTGTTGGGAAAAAGACCATAAGAATCAAAAGGCATAAGCAGCCTATAGCAGCAGTCTTATGCCTTACAATTGCAGTATGTTGTTGATAGAAGTTCACTCGCTTTTTGTGTGATGATTTTATTTCTTCATCCAGTTGTATTTAAACTCACAGTTGCGCCAGCCGTCTTCGATATACACATAGGTTTTCTTTTGCTTCTCTTTCACCCAGTTTTCTATGATCTGCTGTTTTTTCTTGTCCTCATACATGTCCTTGATTTTTTGATAGTCTTCGGCCAAGTCGGCCTTGTGACCATCGATGCGCTTCACAAGCTTAACCATTGCCACTTGCTGCCGGTTGGTCTTTTCATTCATCATGATGAAGGGAGCTGAAATTTCGCCTTCTTTGAGTTTGTCGACAACCTTGCCCACTTCTTGCGGCAGGTCGGCCATCTCAAAGCGATTGGTGCGAGTCTTCTCGTTCAGCATGAGTCCGTTGTTGTTTTTGGAGTCTTTGTCTTGCGACACATACATGGCAGCTTCCTCAAAGGTGAATTTTTTACGACTTATGTCGGCTTTCAGCGAGTCGAGCTTCACCACAGCCGAGTCAAGATCCTTCTGACTCACCTTGGGACGAAGAAGAATGTGGCGTGTGTTGATGCGGTCGCCACGTTTCTCAATGAGCTGAATGATGTGGTAGCCAAACTCCGTTTCCACAATCTTGCTCACCTTTTTAGGGTCGCTCAGGTTGAAGGCGACGTTGGCATACTCAGGGTCCAGCTCAGCCTTGCTTCTGAAACCAATCTCTCCGCCATAGGCCGACGAACCGTCTTCGCTGTAAAGAATGGCAAGTGTTGAGAAGTCGGCCTCGCCATTGTTCACCTTCTTGGCATAGTCGCGCAAGCGTGCCTTCACCTCGTCGATTTCCTGTTGGGGGATGATTGGATTTATCGTGATGATTTCAACTTCAACCTCTTTAGGAATATATGGCAGCGAATCCTTGGGCAACTCGTTGTAGTATTTTCTCACATCGGCAGGAGTGGCCTTAACGTCCTTGGTGAGATTGCTCTGCACCTGCTGAATGGTGTACTGGTCGCGTATTGTGTTGATGAGCTGCTCTCGCAACTCGGGCATGGGCTTGCGGAAGTATTCCTCAACTTTTTCTTTGGAGCCGAGGTTGGCGATGAAATAGTTGATGCGTGCATCCACAGCTTGCTGCACCATCGAGTTCTGCACTTCTACCGTGTCGATTTTGGCCTGGTGCAAAAACAATTTCTCAATTGCCATGCGCTCGGGGATAACGCAATAAGGATTGCCGTCGATATCGGCACGCTCATAAAGCGCCTGCTGATATTGCTCTTCAATCTCCGATTTATAAATGGGCTCATCCCCCACTACCCATGCCACTTCCTCGGCGACGTTGTTTTGTGCGCTGGCAACCAACCCCATAGCCAAGAAACAAAGGCAGAATGCAAAAAATTTAAATTTCACGTTCTAATTAATTTATTGTTATGTGCTTAAATTAACGCTCTGGCACGACTTGTCACACCGAGCGAGTCTTAGTGCAAATTTCTATATTTTTGTCCACTTGACAAAATCTTATTGCTTTAATTATCTTTTAATTCCTTTATTTCTATTAACGGCGAAAAGCAAAGGCCCTTTTCGACGATTGCCGAAAAGGGCCCTTGCCTATCATTGTGCTGTTGTGACTCAGCTTGAAATAATCACAACGGCTTCACAAGTTTCAACACTTTCTTGTCGATTACCACAGGATACTTGGCGTGGAGTTCCTTTTCCCACCTTTGCTCAAGAACGTCTTGATAGTCGCTGGTGACCTGTCCCTTGACATCGGCCACGTCGCGGGGCTGGTTATAAACCTCGCCCTGGCCTGGGAGAACAAAGCTCACAGGATACTTGTCGGTCTTGGGCGCAGGCCCATTGAACACAACATGGTCGACAAGTTCGTTTTCACCCTGGGCAAAGAACATGCGCTGCATTCTTATCTTCTGGCCATACTTGTGATGCAGAGCTTCGGTGAGTGTGTCGTTTTTCTCACCCAGCTTTGCGATATCGGCCTTCACTGCCTGAGCAACCGAGTCGGTCAGTGCCGACAAAATGATGCCTCTGAAGTGAGGTTTGTCCCACGTGTACTTGCTGCGGTTGGCCTCAAAGTAGTTTTTCAGGCCAGTAGTGTCGTTGCTGGCACCTTGCCACACCTTGCGATTGCTGATTTCAAACAAGAGCATGCCATCGCGATACTCGTTGAGCAAGTTGCGATACCCCTGGTTGTCGTTGATGAGATTGTCGATATAGTACTGGAAAATCACCTTGTTGGCATAGGGCTCAATCTGACTGCAGATGTAGCCAGCGGCCGACTCATTGTTGAGTTGGGCCTTGGGGTTGACAATACTGGCAAGCACCGAAGCGGCAACCTTATGCTTGGCATAAGTGAAAATGGGGTAAGTCGACTTGGCGAGGACACTGGCCACAAAAGCCGAATCATAGGCGCCATGCTTGTTGAGCTCCTTGAGCAGATAGGTTCTGAAGCCTTTGTCGTCGGCCTTATAGCCGTAAAGTTTCTTCACCTCTTCGATCTTGGCATCTTGTGCCATCGTGGAGCGCTCGTCCTGCTGAATTTGGGCATCGATAGTCTTCTTGGCCTCCTCAAAGGAAGGAACGCCCTTGTGTGACAGCTTCTTCACAATGTGGTAGCCATAGGTCGTCTCAAAGGGTTGAGAAATCTCGCCATCGTTGAGCGCGTAGGATACTTTTTCAAACTGCGGTACCATGCGGTTGACACCAAACCAGGGCAACTTGCCACCACTCTTGGCCGATCCAGGGTCCTGTGATTTGGCCTTGGCCATTTCCTCAAAGTTGGCTCCCTGCTTGACAGCAGTATATATTGAGTCGATTTTTTGTTTCACGACTGCCTTGGCGCTGTCGTTGGCATTGCGCGGGAAGAGCAGCAGAATGTGCTCGACAAGCACTTGCCCAGGATCGTCGCGACGGTTGTTCACCCTGATGAGATGATTGCCAAAGTTGGTGCTGAAAGGCTTGCAAATTTGCCCTACCGGGGTATTGTAGGCAGTATACTCCCACACATAGGGGAACATGCCTGAGGCGATATACCCGTAATGGCCCCCATTGTTTTTCACCGAGGGGTCGATTGAGTACTTCTTGGCCAGTTCATTCCAGCTTTGTCCACTTTCAACACACTTCTTTATACTGTCGAGACGGGCTTGCAATTTTTCATTCTCAGCCTTGTCGCGGCCCAATGGAAGCATGATGTGATCGACATCGACATTGGTCCTCATCCGCTCATAGGCCTCGCGCTCAAGACGCTGGTTGACCGTGGTGTCGACCAAGTAGTTTTTCACTATATCGGCCTTGTAGCCGTTGAATTCAGCTTTGAATGCAGCCGAAGTGTCAATGCGGGCAGCTTCGGCATCGGCCACCTTGAGCTTATAGTTCACAAAGCGATTCAAGTAATCGTCGAGAGATTCCTTTTGAACTTGTTGCTGGCTGTTCTTGTTGTATAGGTATTCAAATTCAGACAAATGGATGTCTTTTCCATTAATCTTCATGAGAACCGGGTCTTTGGCTAAGGCCACCATACATGCAGTTGCAATAACGGCACAAGTCAAAAATTTGAGTTTCATAATTGTGTTTTATCTGTTCAATATTAATATTTACAAAATGGCAATACAAAATTTTTAACGCGAGAATGCGCGTTTAAGTATTAACCAGTAGAAATATTTAGAAATATTAACTGCGGCTATAGTTGGGCGCCTCACTGGTGATCGTGACATCGTGGGGATGGCTCTCGTTGACGCCTGCATTGGTAATGCGCACAAATTGAGCATGATGCAAGTCGTCGATGGTGGCTGCTCCGCAGTAGCCCATACCGGCACGCAAACCGCCCAGCATTTGGTACACCACCTCATAGAGCGTGCCCTTGAAGGGTACACGTGCTGCAATGCCCTCGGGCACGAGCTTCTTGGCCTCGGTCACGTCGTTCTGGAAATAACGATCCTTAGAGCCCTTTTCCATAGCCTCGAGCGAGCCCATGCCACGATAAGCCTTGTACTTGCGCCCGTTGAAGATGATTGTGTCGCCTGGCGATTCCTCAACACCGGCAAACATGCCGCCGAGCATCACCGAGTAGGCACCTGCAGCCAGGGCCTTGACAATGTCGCCCGAATAGCGAATGCCGCCATCGGCAATCAATGGCACGCCTGTGCCCTCGAGAGCCTTGGCTACTTCATAGACAGCACTCAATTGCGGCACACCGATGCCGGCAATAATGCGTGTGGTGCATATCGAGCCAGGGCCAATGCCAACCTTTACAGCGTCGGCACCGTTATCTACAAGATACTTGGCAGCCTCGCCCGTTGCAATGTTGCCAACCACGACATCGACCTGCGGGAACGACTCCTTCACCTGATGCAGCGTGTTGACAACGCCCTTGCTGTGGCCATGCGCCGTGTCGATGACAATGGCGTCGACCCCGGCATCGACGAGTGCCTCGGCACGCTGGAGACTGTCGGCCGTGACGCCTATGCCGGCAGCAACGCGCAAGCGGCCCAGGGCATCTTTGCAGGCATTGGGCTTGTCTTTGGCTTTGGTGATGTCCTTGTAGGTCACCAGCCCTATGAGCTTGCCTTCCTTGTCAACAACTGGCAATTTCTCGATTTTATAGGTTTGGAGTATTTTGGCAGCTTCCTCAAGATTGGTGGTTGAATTGGTCGTGACAAGATGGTCCTTGGTCATCACCTCATCGATTTTGCGCTCCATGTTGTCTTCAAAACGCAGGTCACGATTGGTGACAATGCCCACCAGTTTCTTGTTTTCATCGACCACAGGGATTCCACCTATGTGATACCCCTTCATTATCTTGAGGGCATCAATGACACGGCTGCCACGCTTGATGGTTACAGGGTCATAGATCATGCCGTTTTCGGCACGTTTCACAGTGTGCACTTGACGAGCTTGCTCGTCGATGCTCATGTTTTTGTGTATAACGCCGATTCCTCCCTCGCGAGCAATGGCAATGGCAAGTCCCGATTCGGTCACAGTATCCATAGCTGCCGAAATCAGTGGCACGTTCAACGTGATATTGCGAGAAAAACGGGTCTGCAATTTCACGTCTTTAGGCAACACTTCAGAGTAAGCAGGAATAAGGAGGACATCGTCAAAGGTGAGTCCTTCCATTTTTACACGATCAGCAATAAATGACATATATATAGTTGTTAAAAAAATGAATTCCCAATGCCAGGAAGCAGTTCAAGGCTACATTATAGCGAGTGACACTGCATCATTTATTGCGCACAAATTTACACATTTTTCTGGGAATTACCATAGGCCAAACTTAAATTTTACTGCACATGCACACACTTTTTACGCACTACCGCCCTGTGACACAAAGCACAAGGCGGGTCCAACCTGAGACAAAGATGCGCAATAGGCCATTTGGCAGTATAATAAATAACAGCATAATGGCGTTTTAAACAGAAAAGAAGCGTTATGAAAGTATTGTTGATCAACGGCAGTCCGCATGTGAAAGGATGCACGGCCACTGCACTCGAAGAGGTTGCCCACACCTTGAATAAATGTGGCATCGATACCAAGACATCGTGGATAGGTGCACGCCCCATTTCGGGCTGTGTCGCGTGCAACCAATGCCGAACGACGGGACAATGCGTATTTAACAACGACATGGTCAATATCGTAGCTGCCGAGGCGAGTGAGTGCGACGGCTTTGTCTTTGGCTCCCCTGTGTATTATGCCAGCCCCAATGGCACGTTGCTCTCATTTATGGACCGCTTGTTTTATTCGGCAGCCGAAAAGCTGGAGTTCAAGCCTGCAGCGTGCATAGTAAGCTGTCGCCGTGGCGGCGCTACAGCATCATTTGACGTCATCAACAAGTATTTTTCAATCAACAACATGCCCATTGTCACGTCGCAATACTGGAACCAGGTGCATGGCAACACTCCCGACGAGGTGAGGCAGGATGCCGAAGGCTTGCAGACCATGCGCACACTGGCCCGCAACATGGCATGGATGCTCAATTGCATAGAGGCTGGAAAGGCTCGAGGGTTGAATCATCCAGAGCTGGAGCCATGGCAGAACACCAACTTCATAAGATGAACTTGTGCACACCGCTTGGTGTGTATACCCAGACCCAGCATACACGATTCTCTCCTCCTCCCTTCGACCGGCAAGCGGGAAGGAGGATTTTTTCTTGCAATTCTGAGCTATTGCTTGCCAAAATTCCGTAATTTTGCAGAAAAAATACACACAACAAGATTACAACAGCAAGCAAATGCACTTCACAATACAATCTCAATCTATAAAGCTACTCTCGGGAGCATTGATATTTTTGGCAATTGCCCTCACGCTTGCGAGCAGCTGCACGGGCAGCCCTCGTCACTCCAAGGGCAAATCGGGCGGCACTGCCGCCAAAACACAACAGGAAGCGCCGTTCTATTTCGACGACTATCAAGATGTACAGCTCGCCGCGGCACAGAAATGGGGCATCACTCCCATAGCCAGCCGCGACACCGATTTCACCAAGATTCCCCAACTGGAGAAAATCGAGTCGTGCGACCTGTACACCGTCGAGTACTTGTCGCACTCGGTTCCCTACCTCACCCACCACGCCAAGGCTCTGCTCGACACGATTGCCAAGGCCTTTCAGGACTCGCTGGCAGCCCGTCATGTGAGAATCGAAAAAATCATTGTCACCTCGGTCACGCGCACCATGGACGACGTGAAGCGCCTGCAACGCGTCAACAGCAATGCCGTGTCGCAATCGTCGCACTGCTACGGCACCACATTTGACATAGCGCACAACAACTTCTATGCCGTAAACAAAGAGGGGGAAGAGCTACCCTATAGCGAGCAGAAACTGATATTAGGCCACGTGCTCTACAGGCTGCGCATGCAACACAAGTGCTGGGTGCTCGTCGAGGAGCGGCAACCGTGTTTCCACGTCACAGTGAATTACTGACATTGTGTGTGTCCTCGAAATAACGCGAGGCAAGCAGAAAACTGCACAGCTGCGCTCAGGCATCACTATCCTGCTGTGGCTTGACCAGCAACGCGCTCAACTCATACAGAATGTAAATGGGCATGAACACGATGGCGAGTGTGAAGGGATCGCCAGTGGGAGTGATGACTGCGGCCAGGACGAGCAAAACCACTACCGCGTGCCTGCGGTATTTCTTGAAAAAATCCCGATGCAGAATACCAAACTTGCCTAAAACCCATGCCAGCAACGGGAGTTCGAACACAAGCCCCATGATAAAAATCATCATGAGGAAAGTGTCCATGTAACTGTCGAGCGAAATCTGGTTGGGGACCATCTGGCTCACATGATAGTCGGCAAGGAACCTCAAGGTAATAGGGAAAACAATGAAATACCCCACCATCACCCCGAGCAGAAACATCACGAGGCCCAACCCGAAAGCTATCTCAAAGCCGCGTTTCTCATTGGGATACAGTGCAGGGCTTACAAAGGTCCATAGCAGGTAGAGCAAAATAGGAAAGGTGAGCACCAGTGCAAACCAGAAGGCCGACGACATGTGAATGAAGAATTGAGACGCCAGCTGAATGTTGATCAGGTGCACTTGAAATCCCTGAGTGGAGAAGTCGGGAACAAAAGGCAAACCCATTGTGATTTTTTCGAAAACACGGTATAGTATAAAATCTCCCCTGCACGGTGCCAGAATCACATTGTCAAAAATCTGGGGCATGAAAACAAAAAGCACACATGTTGCGACCACCAGCACAACAATCATCTTGATGAGCACAGCACGCAATGCATCGAGGTGATCCCATAGCGACATCTCCTCGAGCGTTCCCTTACCCTGGTCTTGAGTCATTGCTATTTTTCAGGTATCTTTTTTCCCTGGTTGGAAGATTCCTTTTTGCCGTCGATGGGGTCGGCATTCTTTATTTCCTCTTCCACCTCATTCATGCCTTGCTTGAAGCTTTTCACGCCCTTGCCCAGGCCACGCATGAGCTCGGGTATCTTTTTGCCGCCGAACAACAGCAACACAATAAGCACGATTACAATGATCTCTCCCGTGCCGAGATTGAGAAACAATAATATAGAATTCAACATATCGTTTTCGGTCTTTATTTTTTACAAAGGTAATGAAAAATTACGGCAACTCACAGTTGCATTCGGCAAAAAACATCCACTTTCCACACTTTACCGCTCACAATCGCCCCCTTACACTTGCAACCTGGAAACGATAAACTCGACAACAGCATTGTAACACTCACTTTTATTTCGTATAATTGCAAACAAAAAAATGACACGATGAAGAAGATTTTGTTTATAATAGGCTCACTGCGCAAGGCGAGCTTCAATCGAGAAGTGAGTGAACTGGTCAAAAACATGCTCAAGGGCAAAGCTGAAGTGACCGAACTTGACTATTCAGGCGTGCCGCTCATCGACCAGGACATCGAGTATCCCGCACCACAAGCAGTTGCCGAGATGAGACGTGTTGTGGCCGATGCCGACGGTGTGTGGATATTCTCGCCAGAATACAACTACTCCTATCCAGGCCACGTCAAGAACCTCATCGACTGGCTGTCGCGCCCCGTAGACCCTGCCTGCCGCACAGCCCCCACTGTGCTCGCCGGAAAGAAATTCACAATAACGGGAGCCGGGGGGAAGGGAGCCACTGCCGCCTGTCGAAAACAACTCACCACATTGTTGACGGCATTGAAGGCCGACGTGATGGTCGAGGGGCAGACAGGCATTGCCCTCAATCTTGAGGCTTGGACCGAAGGGCGCATGATACTCACCGAGGCGCAGAAGTCGCAACTGGCTCAACAAGCTGACCGTTTCCTCAACTACATGGAAGCATAACCGATGCATCACCGGCCGACTGCCGACTCTGCACAAATGCCATTGTGAAGCGGCAACTGCCAGAAAACGCAGCACAGAGGAGCATGCATGAAAAAAACTCCAGTTTAATGTAACTGGAGTTTTTTGATTTCATGCCTTCTGTGCTTGCCAGCAATCAAGGCCCTGCTTAATAAAATTGTGTGTTTCTCTAAGAAAAAGTTAGTGAATGTTTGAAGCTTTATTGTTGCAGCGAAAATTGTTTTATTACGAATTTTGTAATTGTGACAATTTTCAGAGCAATAAGTTTAACTCGAGACAAAACGTTTAACGTTTATTAATCAATTTTGCACAAATAAACACTTCATTTAACACACTACCCAAACAAGTATCTGAAGGCCTCCTCCACCTTGGATACTTCTATAAGCTTGATTTTGAAATCGCTTGAGTGAAGGCCACGCGTATTGTTTGCCGGGATTATGATACTCTCAAAACCCAGTTTCTCGGCTTCGCCTATGCGCTGGTCGATGCGAGTGATCTGCCTGATTTCACCCGAGAGGCCCACCTCGCCACTCATGCATATTCCCTTGTTGATGGGCATGTCGACGTTGCTCGAAAGTATTGCACATATCACGGCCAGGTCGAGTGCAGGGTCGTTGACCTTGAGACCGCCAGCAATATTCAAGAAAACATCCTTCTGCGCGAGCTTGAAGCCCACGCGCTTTTCCAGCACGGCAAGCAGCATGTTCATCCTGCGCTGGTCAAAGCCTGTGACCGAGCGCTGAGCAGTCCCGTAGGCAGCAGTACTCACCAGCGCCTGAGTCTCGATCAAGAAGGGGCGGGCGCCGTCGATAGTGACACCTATCGCCGTGCCCGACAGGGCCTCGCCGTGCAACGAGAGCAGCATTTCGCTGGGATTGGTGACCTCGCGCAGCCCGTCTTCTTTCATTTCATATATCCCGATTTCGCTGGTGTTGCCAAAGCGATTCTTGATGCTGCGCAAGATGCGATACATGTAATGCCTGTCGCCCTCAAATTGCAATACAGCATCGACGATGTGCTCCAGCACCTTAGGGCCAGCAATGCTGCCCTCTTTGTTGATGTGCCCTATCAATATCACGGGGGTGTTGGTCTCCTTGGCATAGCGCAAGAATGTGGCAGCACATTCCCTCACCTGGCTCACACTGCCAGCCGCCGACTCGAGCTGGTCGCTGGCAATCGTCTGGATTGAGTCAACTATAATCAAATCGGGCTTGTTGGCCTTGATGCTGGCAAAGATGTTGTCGAGCGAGGTTTCGCACAGCAGGTAGCACTCACAATCCATTTTCCCGCCCGCGATGCGGTCGGCCCTCATGCGCAACTGCTGCGGGCTCTCCTCTCCCGAGATATAGAGCACCTTGCGAGAGCGAATGCGAAGCACGTTTTGCAACACCAGCGTCGACTTGCCGATGCCAGGCTCACCGCCAATCAAGATGATAGAGCCTGGGACAAGGCCGCCGCCGAGCACCCGGTCGAGCTCGGCACTGGGCAACTTGATGCGAGGCATTTCCTCGGTCTTGATTTCACTTATCTTGATTGGCACCGCAGGAGTCTGGCCGCTGCCCGCGTCGCCGAGCAAAGCACCATGCTTCCCCTTGGGCGCCACAGGCTCTTCCACATAGGTGTTCCATTCCCCACATGCGGGGCAGCGCCCAATCCATTTGGGCGACTCGGCGCCGCAATTCTTGCAAAAATACATTGTTTTCACTTTAGCCATAGCACACATTCATAGTTTTAAGAGTCACACCAAGTTGTTGCGTCTAAACTCGCTGATAGTGATTGCTGCAGCTATACCCACATTGAGCGACTCGCTGGTGCGGCCGGCATGTGGCCATGCAGGAATGAGCAACCGCGAGGTTACCTGCTGGGCGACGGCGCTGCTTATTCCCCGCCCCTCGTTGCCAAACACTACAAATCCCTTGTTGTCGAGCTTTGTTGCATAGATGTTCTCGCCATCGAGAAACGTTCCCCAAACGGGCAGATCTGGGTGCTGCCCAAAAAGCTGCAGCAAGTCGCAGTAGTGAACCTTGACACGAGATATCGCACCCATCGTTGCTTGAACTGTCTTGTGATTGAAAACATCGACCGTGCCAATGCTGGCAAACACATTGGTGATGCCATACCAGTCGGCCAGCCTCATAATAGTGCCCAGGTTGCCTGGGTCTTGAATGTTGTCGAGCACGATGTTGAGGTTGTTTTCAACTGCGTCGTTGTCGATGCTGGAGTCAGGCAACCGATACACGGCAATCACATCGCTTGGGTTGCTGAATTGCGACATGCGAGACATGTGCTGACTGCTGGCAATCACAATCTTGTCATACATCGATGCATTGGCCATGCGGTCGTGCCAGCCACGCGTGCATATGAGCCAGCGACAATCAAATGCCCCCCACGTGTCTCTCACGCATTTTGTTCCCTCGGCCACAAACAGGCCCTCTTGATCGCGATATTTTTTTACAGCAAGCGATCTCACAACTTTAATGATACTGTTGTTGATGTCTATCATATCTATCTCGTAATCTCAAAATCGTTATTATACAATCAACGGCAAAATCCAAAATATTATTATAATGGCAATCGTCCCAATCATGCCCACTATGTTCTGAAACCTGCGGCTGGGCCGGCGGTGAGCAAGCATCTCATAGATGCAAAAGGCCGCCGCTCCCCCATCGAGTGGATATATAGGGATGAGGTTGAGCACAAACAATCCTATGGAGAAAGATGCCAAAGTGGTGAGAAACGGGTGGGCGTGCATGCTGCTGAGCACACACACGCGGTAGCTGTCGTGAGAAAACGGAATCGTGTACCGGGCTTTAAGCCCCATCGCACCAGCCATGCTATAGACCACACCCTTAACCTGGTTGATGACCATGTCGGCAATGAGCCTTGCCGACTGACTGGCGGTTATGGTCACATGCACAACGGGTTGTTGCGAGCCGGCTTTGGACTGGTAAACCATGAAATAGGCATTAGGGTCGTGGCGGCTACTCTTGTAGACACTTTTCAAAGAAGCAGGGATGGCTATGTCGAGAGTGTCGGTGTGATTTCTCAATACCGTTACTGTTTTGGCGTCGAGCATCTCATTGATCTCATCGTCGGTGAGATAATGCAGTGGGCGGTTGTCGGCCCTGAGGGGAATGTCGCCATTTCTAAAACCTGCAAGTTGAGCAAGCGAGCTGAAGTACATCCCGTCGCGATTGGCAACATAGGGAGTAATTTCATAATCGGTAGTGAAAACGATTGCAGCCAGAATCGCAACAGCAGTGAGCAGATTGAAGGAAACTCCTGCTATGGCAATGAGCAACCTTGCCCAAGCAGGCTTGTTGCTATAATACCAACTGCGGCGGGGCGGTGTAACCATAATCTTGTTGCCTTGCTCATCGACATGCTCATAGGGCAACGGCTGGTCCTCATAGACGGTGACCCCACCGAGGGGGAGCCAACCAATGGCATACTCGGTGTCGCGCCACGACGGTCGGCCGTCGGGGCGGGGATTGGGCTTAATCGAAAAAATCTTGCCAAAAAAAATTTGTATCTTGCTCACTCTGCACCCCAAAGCACGAGCCACCACATAGTGCCCGATTTCATGAACGAGCACAACAATGGTCAATATCAGCAGGATGAAGAGTATTCTCATATCGAAAAAAAACAAACAGTATTTCACCTAAGCACAAAGTCAACCCCTGTCATGAAATTGTGGCAGAAGTTGGCTTTTGGTTCGGTCGATTCATTCACCGCGATGTGTGTGACCACAACAGTAAACGCGCATGAGTACAGCGTGAGCTTAGTTTCCCATCTCACTTATAAACTTGATGCGCACAAGGCGTATCTCCTCTTCGGTATAGTCGGGTCCGAGTTCTTTCTCGGCTATCGAGATTTTGTCGGTATCACTTTCTTTGAAATAGTCAAAGATATCCCACATGTGATCTTCGTCCATGTTCTCCTCAAGATAGTAGTCGATGTTGATCTTGGTGCCAGAATATACAATCGACTCAATTTCATCCAGCAGTTCGTCAAAATCCAACCCTTTGGCTTGAGCAAGTGCATCGAGGTCGGTCTTGCGGTCAATGTTCTGAATGATGTCGATCTTGAAGCGGCTCTTGTTGGGCACCGTGCGAACCCTCAAATCCTCGGGGCGCTCAATCTCGTTCTCGTCGACATACTTCTTGATGACTTCAACAAACTCCTTGCCATAGCGCTTTGCCTTGCCTTGCCCCACGCCAGGAATGGTTTGCAACTCTTCAAGCGTCACAGGATAGGTCGTCGACATGGCTTCGAGCGACGGGTCTTGGAATATCACATAGGGCGGCAGCTCGTTTTGCCGGGCGATTTTCTTGCGCAAATCGCGAAGGATGCTATATAGCTCCTGGTCGAGAGCGCCTGCCGCGCCACTGTGCATCTCGACTTCGCTGGTGTCGCTGAAATCACGGTCCTCGACCATGGTGAACGGTGTGGGATGCTGCAAGAATCTCCTGCCCTGGTCGGTGATTTTGAGCAAACCGTAGTTCTCGATATCGCGAACCACATATCCAGCAATCACTGCTTGATTGATAATAGCATTGAGAAACTTGGCATCGTGCTGCTTCTCGCACCCGAACTCTTCGATTTTGTCGTGCTGATACGACTTAATCTCGGTGGTGGGTTCACCAAGCATGACCTTGATAACATAGTTGGCCTTGAACTTTTCCCTAAGCGCCAAGATTGTTTCGATCAAAGCGCACAGCTCGTCGGTAGCCTCGATGCGCTTGCGTGGATGCAGGCAGTTGTCGCAGTTGCCGCAATTATCCTCGGTATACTCCTCGCCGAAATAATGCAGCAACGACTTGCGACGGCACACCGACGACTCGGCATAGGCCGCAGTTTCCTGAAGAAGCTGCTTGCCTATTTCCTGCTCATTGACAGGCTTGCCCTGCATGAACTTCTGCAACTTGATCAAGTCCTTCTGGGCATAGAAGGTGATGCATTGTCCCTCTCCACCGTCGCGGCCAGCACGGCCAGTCTCCTGGTAATACCCCTCAAGACTCTTGGGAATGTCGTAGTGAATCACAAATCTCACGTCGGGCTTGTCGATACCCATGCCAAAGGCAATAGTGGCCACGATCACGTCGATTTCGTCTTTCAGGAAGGCGTCTTGGGTGGCACTTCGCGTGGCACTATCCATGCCTGCATGATAGGGTTTGGCTTTTATATTGTTGACCTGCAACGTTTTGGCCAAGTCTTCAACCTCTTTGCGACTCAGGCAGTAGATGATGCCCGATTTACCTTCCATCGACTTGATATAGCGTATGATTTCCTTGTCGACATCGGCCATCTTGGGACGCACCTCGTAGTAAAGGTTGGGACGGTTGAACGATGACTTGAAAACCTGCGCATTCTGTATATCAAGGTTCTTCATGATGTCGTGCTGAACCTTGGGCGTGGCTGTTGCAGTCAAAGCAATGACAGGACGACGGCAAATCTCATTGATGATGGGCCTGATGCGACGGTACTCAGGACGGAAGTCGTGTCCCCATTCCGAAATGCAATGGGCCTCGTCGATAGCATAGAACGATATCTTCACACCCTTGAGAAACTCGATATTTTCTTCTTTGGTGAGCGACTCGGGCGCCACATAGAGCAATTTGGTCTTGCCTGCGAGGATATCCTCTTTCACCCTGTTGATTTCCATTTTGTTGAGCGACGAGTTCAAGAAGTGAGCAATCCCGTCGTCTTCACTGTGCATGCGCATTGCATCGACCTGGTTCTTCATCAAGGCGATGAGCGGCGAGATAACGATGGCCGTGCCCTCCATTAGCAATGACGGCAATTGGTAGCACAACGACTTACCCCCTCCCGTAGGCATAAGCACGAAAGTGTCGTTCTCGTTCAGGAGATTTAAGATAATCTCTTCCTGGTTGCCCTTGAAAGTATCAAAACCGAAGTATCTTTTCAGTACTGTCGTAATTTTTTTCTTGTCAGTCATTGATATGTAAGTTAACAGGTATCGTATTTAGACACAAATATAATAAAATAGAATGAAACACACAAATTTTGTTTCATTCTATAAAAAGTAATTATAAAAGATAGAATACAGGAATAAATCAGCTCGCGTCTTTCAAGTATTCTAAGCTGGATTTCTCGAGTTCTTGCTTGGCATAGTCGAGTGTAACTGTGAATTTTTTCTTTCGCGATGACGGGGCCTTGTACATGGCGTCGATCATGATGGTCTCAAATATCGAACGAAGTCCCCGTGCCCCCAGCTTGTACTCGATGGCCTTGTCGACGACATATTCCAGCACCTCGCGAGGCACCTGCAAGTCGATACCGTCCATAGCAAACAGCTTTTGATACTGCTTGACAATAGCGTTTTTGGGCTCGGTGAGAATGCGCAGCAGCGCATCGCGGTCGAGTGGCTCGAGGTTGGTGAGAATGGGCAATCGGCCTATGATTTCAGGAATCAGGCCATAGGATCTCAAGTCTTGAGGTGCCACAAAATGCAGCAGCTTCTCTTGCTCGACACGCCTCACCTTGCTGTTGGCGCCATAGCCCACAACATGGGTGTTGAGGCGCTGGGCAATCTTGCGCTCTATGCCCTCAAAGGCTCCGCCGCATATGAACAAAATGTTCTTGGTGTCGACGGGGATCATTTTCTGCTCTGGATGCTTGCGGCCGCCTTGAGGGGGCACGTTCACAATCGAACCCTCGAGCAGCTTGAGCAAGCCCTGCTGCACGCCCTCGCCGCTCACGTCGCGAGTGATCGACGGGTTGTCGCCCTTGCGGGCGATTTTGTCGATTTCGTCGATAAAGACGATGCCTCGCTCGGCCTCTTTCACATTGTAGTCACAAGCCTGGAGCAGCCTTGTGAGGAGCGACTCGATATCCTCGCCCACATAGCCCGCCTGCGTGAGCACTGTAGCATCGACAATAGCGAAAGGCACTTTCAACAGCTTGGCAATTGTCCTGGCCAGCAGTGTCTTTCCTGTGCCAGTGGGACCAACCATGATGATGTTGGACTTTTCGATTTCTACATCATCGTCGGTTTTCTTCTGCACAAGACGCTTGTAGTGGTTGTAGACGGCAACCGAGAGGTACTTCTTGGCCTCGTCCTGCCCTATCACATACTCGTCGAGATATTCCTTTATCTGCTCGGGCTTAGGCAATGAGCTGATATCCAGCTCAGGCACCGACGCCTCGGCCATCTTGCCCAGATACTCCTTGGCAAGCTCGTTGGCACGCTCGGCACACTCGTTGCATATGCATCCGTTAAGGCCGGGCATGAGCAGTTGCACCTCACGCTCGCTGCGGCCGCAGATGCTGCACCTCATAGTTTCTTTTTTCGCCATGCTTACTTTGCCTTTTCAAGAACCTTGTCGATCATGCCATACTTCAATGCCTCGTCCGACGTCATCCAGTAGTCGCGGTCGCTGTCGGCATACACCTTGTCATAAGGCTGCCCCGAGTGCTCGCTGATGATGGTGTACAGCTCCTTCTTGAGCTTAAGGATTTCGCGCGAGGTGATTTCAATGTCCGAGGCCTGGCCTTGAATGCCGCCCATGGGCTGATGTATCATCACGCGAGAGTGCTTGAGAGCAAAGCGCTTGCCCTTCTGGCCTGCAACCAGCAGCACTGCAGCCATCGATGCTGCCATGCCGGTGCAAATGGTCGACACATCGCTTTGAATATATTGCATAGTGTCATATATGCCCAGTCCGGCATAGACCGAGCCGCCAGGAGAATTCACATAGATCGAGACATCCTTGCCCGGGTCGGCCGAGTCGAGATAAAGCAGCTGGGCTTGAATCACATTGGCTGTATAGTCGTCGACTTGGGTGCCTAAGAATATGATGCGGTCCATCATGAGGCGTGAAAACACATCCATCTGAGCCACATTGAGCTTGCGCTCCTCGATGATTGTGGGACTGATATAACTGTCGCTCACTTGACTTGTGTACTCGTCGAGTGCAAGACCGTTCATTCCAAGATGATGAACGGCATAATTTCTGAAATCGTTGTTCATTGTTAAAAACATTTTGAATAAATGAGAATTGGCAATAATTGTGCCAAAATACAAGCAAGAGAGCGGCATCGACTACAATGACCGCTCTCTGTGCTGTTTAATATATGCTTATCGCTCAGCTGGTGAAGTGACAAGATTTATTTCTTGTCGGCCTCAAAGAGCTTGTTGAACTCTTCGGCAGTGACATTCTTCTCGTCGATGCCCACAGCATTCTTTACGGCAGCAAACACTTTGTCCTCCATAGCGCGGTTGGTGATGTCGTTGCTGTATTCAGGCTTCTCAAGCAGCTGATGAGCATACTTGTCGATGACATCGTCGGGGAGGTTGCCCATGCCATATTGAGCAAACTGCTGTGCGGCATAGAAGCGTGCAAGGCGCAGCTTGTCTTCGTTCTCCACCTTCACATCATAGTTGTGAGCCACTTTCTCCTTGATGAGCTGCCACTCAAGCTGCTTCTTGGCAGTGGGCCACTCTTCTTCGATCTTCTTCTCGTCGGCGTCCTTGTTTTGCGCAAGCAGGAAGCGTTTCAAGAAAGCCTCGGGCAACTCAAGCTCGCCCACTTTCTTGCGCAACACGCGCTCGGCATCGAGCGTGAAGCGATAGTTGCTGTCGTTTTTCAACTGATTGGCAATCATCTCTTTCACCTTCTCGGTATACTCTTTTTCATCTTTGGCTACGTCCTTGCCCAGAACGTTGTCGAAGAATTCCTGATTCATCTCGGCAAGCTCATCGACGAGAATCTCGGTGATCGTGAACTTGAAGTCGCTCTTCACCTCGGCGTCTTTGGTGTCGAGGTTGAGCATAGCGGCCAGCTCGTTCACGTTACCATCAACGGCTTTGTAAGGATTGTAGACAACCTCCTCGCCCACTTTCTTGCCCACAAATTTCTTCTTTTCTTCCTCATCCTTAAAATAGCGAGGCGAGACAACGGCTTTTTCAACCTTGATGCCATCTTCTTTCACGGTGCCGTCGGGATTGAGCTCGGCCAGCGAGCCTCTTAACACCGACTCCTCGTTGGACACCTCACCAGGCACTTGCTTGCCGAAGCGCTTGCGATAGGCCTCGTTCTGCTTGTCGAGCATGTCCTGGCTCACCTCGATGTTATAGTAGGGAATCTTAACACGCTTGTCGAGTTTCAACTCAAATTCCGGAGCCAGGCCGAGGTCAAACTTGAAAGAAAACTCCTTGTCTTTTTTCAAGTCAACCTTGGTGTCGTTGCTCACCATGGGCTCACCCAGGATATCGATCTTGTTGTTCACGATGTAGTCGGTGAGAGCTTTGCTCAACTTTTTATCTATAACGTTGGCCATCACCTGGTCTCCGTAGAATTTCTTCAGCATGCCAAAGGGAACATGGCCCAGGCGGAAACCCTTGATAGGACGAGTGCGCCCAATTTCGTTCAGTTCCTTTTTAACGTCGTTTTGATAGTCATCTTCAGTAAATGATATTGTGAGCGTTGCGTTCACATTATCAATTTTGTCAAGTGTTACGTTCATCTTTTGTGATAAAGTATTATTGTAATTTATGTATTATTCTATAATTAAGCACATTCGGCTTTAGCAAGTGCAAAATTACATTTAATCTATTCTTTTAACAAATTTCATTCCAAATTTTTTGTTATTTTATGGTTTCAGGGGCGGCAACGGATTCCAGAAGCAAGTGCAAAGTTACGCTAATTTTTCTTTAATCATGTCTTTGGGCTTGCGAAATCCGTTTTTTCTTTCTTGGCCTGTTGTTTAATTTTTCGTTGATGTTCTTGACATATAGCCTTGAAATACCCCTAAAGTCCGTCTTCTTCGGAATATATTGCCTGATGAGCCCGTTCATGTTCTCGATGGCTCCCTTCTCCCACGAGCAGTACGGATGTGCGAAGTAAACTTTCGTGTTAAGTTCCCTCGCAATGATTTCGTGTGCGGCAAACTCCGGCCCGTTGTCTGTCGTTATCGACCTTATAGGCAGCTCTCTCTCCCGTATGAGTCGCACCACGGCGATTGCCCGGTGTCCTGGCCTTATGCCGTTTGACTTTCAATACGGCCGTACGTGCGTCATAAACGCCTTTAGCATTAGAATTACGCCTTCGCTCACGAGAAACCGTGCTTACTGACACACCAATAGTCTCGGTTATGAAACTAAGTGAGAATTTCTTTTGGAGTAGCACACTTATTGTGTATCTTTGCTCCGAGGTTAATTGTTTATACATTGCAATACAAAATTAATTAATCTTAGGGAGGGGAACGAAAGATCTCCTCTTTTTTTGTATTGCTTAAGTTATCCGCCAATGCTCTTTGGGGGCTTCGCGCCCCCAGCCGCAAGGCAAACCTCCGCGGTGTTTTTCATGTTTTAATGCACCGCAGAGTTTTGCACTTCTAATTGGAATTAGCACTTTATGGGAATGCGATGAAGATGGAGAGGGTTGCAATCATACAATTGGGCATACAAAGACCTTTGTATAATATCTTATAAAAAGGGACTGTGCCATTTCACACAATCCCTTTTTGAAAGAATTTTAATTAGTCTATATTGACTTCAGCTTTATAGCTCTGATAAATTTCTCCTCTATTATTGTATTTAAATAGAAAAGCCGAAATAACAGGCGATCCATAAATGCCAACCATTTTATCTTTTGGTAGGATGTCGCATCTTATCATTCCTTTATATGGCTCCGAAAAATTTGCTATATACATACAAGAATCACAAGTTTCAGGACCGAATATAGATAATAAAGCTTCAGAATATGTTGGAGCGTTCCAAATAAATTTTTTCTCTATTCGATAAGACCAGAGAATTTGTTTGGTCTGAGTATCAACCATATCTGAAAAAATTTCCCAATCAAGATCATAAATCGAATCTGAAACACACAGTTCTTTTGAATGGTAATAAACTTGCAGAATATCAAATGCCATATTTATAGCTCTCTGCTCATTTTTATTACCATAAATGATATTCTGAGCTGCTATCGTCAAAGAAGCCCCCAAAATGCACATCAAAAAGAATATTCTCATAATGATTCTCATTTTGTTTTAATATAATGAGTTTTTTTCCCCATGGAACTATTGTACTTCAACGAAGTTAAAGCCGATTCATTAAAAGGAATAATATTACCTTCTTTTGTATGGATCGCTTTATAATTTAACCTTTCTCCATAATTAAACCCTTGTTTGTTGAGTTCATTGCGGATTATATTCATGTTATCAACAACTGGTCCAGTTCCAAAAAGTTCTGTAGAATCATGATAGTCTCCACCTATTGTTGTATGATGAAGTTCATGTAAGAAGGTCATGCCAAAACCAAGCGTATTGCCATCTACACCAACAGCACCTTTAACCATGTTACTGATTTGCTCAAAACTGAGACCTATTTGAGTTCCAGATGTAACAGTACGTTTAGCATGATAGGATACTTCTATCTCGGTTTTGTTGTCAATCATTTTTATCAAGAAATTCCTTGCAGTTTTACTTCCTGCATCTATTTCTTTTCCTTTTTTGTTGGTAATCTTATTAACAATAGGTTTTCCTTCATCATTTTTAGCATATTGCAACTTGTTATCCTTGTCCAAACTGAGTTGTAATCCCGTTTGAGAAGCCAAATCTTTTATTACAGACTGAGTTGTTGACAATTTAAGTTGTTCATCAGCCAAACGAACTTTTGTCATATCAATTTCCATACCTGTAGGATCTGTATATTTCAGCGGATTAGAAATAACATAACAATACGTTGACACATTGGAATATTTTTCCTCTTTGGGATCTATAGAAAGCCAAAGACTCAACCTCGGATCATAGTACCTCGCTCCATAGTAATACAATCCTGTCTCCTCATCCAATTCCTTGGCATTGAAGAGGTAAGGGGTGTCCCACGTGTTGTTTCTCTCCTCGATGAACACCTCACCGAACGGCACATACTCGATGTGCTGCGATACCTCGCCATCAAGGTTGGTGATGTAGCTACTGCTACCCAAATGGTCTGGGTGGTAGTAGAACTGCATTTTCTCGTAGTCGTCATTCGGCTTGAAGTTACCGCTCGCAGCCCTTGTGCGTGCCATAGCCCTTGCCTGTGCTGCCTCCGGCGTGCCGTCGTTGCAGCAGAAGCCCAGACCATTCACATAGTCGTCGTTGTCCTTACCGTTATAAGGCAGGTCAAACGCTTTGTAGTTATCCTTGATGGATTGCTGTTGCCGGCTGTATTTTGTCTTATAGTCCACTGTCAAGCCGTCGGCTTCATTACCTGCATAAGGTATTCGTCTTGGGTCTGCACCATAGCTGGCGAGGTCGCCAAGCTTGCTGACAATACGCTGGCTACCTATGTAGATATGCTTAGTGTAACGTCCGCCTTGGTTGGCCACGAGATACGGACTGACGTAGAGCGAGAATTTGGCAGTGTTCGTCCTGCCTCCTGCAAACTCGGAGTTCACATAAATCTGCTCACCCTCGCCGCTGGTCTTCACCGTGCGCTCACCATCGGCATCGTACCAATAGTTAGATACAAAGCCGTTCTCATCGGCAGCAAGGAGCCTGTTCTCCTCGTCCCAGCGGTACTTCTGCTCGGTCGCCTTTTCATCCTCCTTGCCGTCTTTCTTTATTCGGCTGGTGTCGATATAGACGAGGTTACCGTTGGCATCGTAGGTGTAACGGTGGCCGTTGTTTACCTTGTCGTTCTCATCGGCTGTTCCCTCCGTGCGGTAGTTCACGTCCCGGACATTCGCCAGCTGGAACTTGTGTCCCACAGAGTCCTGGTAGGTATAGGTGAGGGCGTAGCCTGCCATCTCCTCCACACACATAGGCTTGTGCATGGAGGGAAAATTAAGCGGGTTATGGTTTTGAGCGTACATCAATTAGGCAATAGGTGTGCTGTCAAGGATTCTGTTCTTCTTCCTCTTTTGGCTTTTCTTTATCGCCTTTCTTTTTATAAAGCATGAGACTGTCAGATTTTACATAGAATATTGGTGCGTTGATATTACTAATTCTTATTGAATCCTCTGAATACGGCGTTAAGTTAAGCATACAGATATTCGCTTCAGATTCGCTACTCAATATAATTCGATGGCCTTTCTGGATAAATATATATTTTCGTATGCCTGTAATACTAACAGCATTACTAACCTCTACCACTATTCCACCAGTCAAAGGTGTTCGTTTATTCTCAACCCAAAACATATCAATATTTATAATACTATCATTGCATTGGAGTGTAGTTGAGAAAACTTCGTTGGTATAGTTATTTTTACTCGCACAACTGACGAAAACTATCATAGGAAATAGTAAGAATATAATATGCCTCATAAACCAACAGTTGTTTTATTACCACTACTATCTACCACATAATTCCAATCAACATTATTTCTTTTCTGAACTGTTATATTAATTGTTTTGTCTCTGTTTTGTCCTTGGCGTGTTACAACATCAGAAATGAATTTTTTATAGCAGAATTACCAGAAGAAATCCCAAAACAGCCAAACGAACCTGTAGTAAATGTGTCCCCAGCTTTATTTTGATAGTCTCCTCCAACATGAATCATAATACCTTTTGCAAACCCCTTGGTTCCACCATCCGGAGTATTTCTATTCTTATCGGTCTTTAACAACGGTGTATAATCCAAGTTCACAAGAGCTATAGCTTCTAAATCTGTTCCATGCGGATATGACAGAGCAACTCCTTTGTAGTGTCCATTCTTGCCAACTGGCTCGAAAGCTGTATTTGCCACAACAAAACTTTTACATAGTGAGGATGATTTTATTCTCTTCGGCCATGCGCCGCATGTTGAGAATGGCATATCTCATGCGACCAAGCGCAGTGTTGATGCTCACCTGGGTTGCATCGGCTATCTCCCTGAAGCTCATATTCCTGTAATAGCGCATGAGCAGAACCTGGCGCTGGTTGTCGGGCAAGGCATTGATGAGCCTATGCACATCGTCCTCGATTTGAGTCGATATCAAGTTGTCCTCGATCGTAGATTCACTCAATTCCTTGCGATTGAGTATATCAACTTCAGTGGCATCGGTAGACTGCAAGTTTTCGGCCTTTTCCTGCCTGAAGTGATCGATAATCAAGTTGTGTGCTATGCGAGTAATCCATGCCGAAAACTTACCGTTCTCGACATACCGCTTCTGGCGTATCGTCATGATAGCTTTGACAAATGTCTCCTGAAAAATGTCATCGGCCAGCTCGCTGTTCTTCACCGAATGGAAAATATAAGAGAAAACGCGATTTTTATGCCTTTCAATCAGCTCGTCAAAAGCCTCATTGCACCCTTCTGCATACAGGCAGATAAGGCGCTCATCGCTCTCGTCACTTAATTTTTTCATTACTTTAATCTTTTTGTCAATAAGTAATGTTCACGTCGATAGGCAATTCTGTTTTTAGTTAATAATCATATTCTAAGTGTAAATTGTACTGCAAATATAAAAGAAAAATCAATAAGCAAAAAACTTTTTTTTAAATATTCTTAGTTAAAATTCTACTACTTGCCACGTCTTTTCCATAGTTTAAATACCAATTGAGACAATTTAAACCCTAAAAAGGCATAATCGGCAATCTTCATTCTTTTAATTGCAATATTGCTCATGAAGAGCCCTCTCAGGCCCTCGCTTGAAGCCCGCTGCTTGGCCCGAAAGACAGTTGAGGCCAGTTGCTCCTTGCTCATCTCCAGTTTTACCAGGGCCATGGCACGCTGGTATCTCAATTGAGGCAATGTGAGGCCAGCGCGGCTATTATCGTTAGTTGAGTTAACTTTCATTCTGTTGGACTTTGTGTGGTGTTGTTGTCGTCGATGTTACCTAAAAGAAGCTTAGTAATAAATCTTGTCACCGGATCGATGATGAGGCTATGCCTGTATGCAAAAACAAGGAGAAGCAAGACAAGATAGATTGCAGCCACAATCAAGCAAGCAATCCATGTCTCCCCCACACCGGCTGCAAGGGCAACGATCAAGGCTCCCGACAGTATCAGCATCACAGAGGCGCCAAGCATGATCGCTATCATCACCAGTATCAGCCTCGACGCCAGCAAGGTGAGTTTCTCGGCCAAGGTGAGCTTTGAGTACTGCAACTGCAACGAGATGTGGTTTTTCACCTGTTGCCACAGTTGTTTATATTCATTGTCAATCATTGATGAAAGAAGAGTTTTGCCTTAATTATCGATTTAAAATGCATGGCGCATTGTGTCACGCCATGCATTTGATGCAGTTTTTTTTCAACTCCATGTTGTGTCTTACAACACCAGCGCGGCAGCTATTGCTCGATTTGCGCGCTGATTTGATCCACCAGACGCTCCACCTCGTCGTCGGTGAAATCAATCCCTTTTTTCTTCAGCAGGTCCTTAATGCGCTTGCGCGTGTCCTCACCCTTGGCGGGGGCAAAGAGTATTGCGATACTTGCACCCACAACGGCACCTCCCAAGAAAGAATATAAGATATACTTCATAATGATATATATAGATTCGCGTTTAAGAGATTATTTTTCAAGTTCCTTTGTGATGTCGTCGGCCAGCTCGTCGATCTTGTCGGGATCAAGCTTTACCCCTTTTCTCTTCAGGGCATCCACAATCTTTTGCCGGGTAACATTGCCTTTTTCAGGAGCAAAAAGCAACCCCACTGCAGCACCAGCAATTGCACCGCCAATGACTGCCATAATAATGTTGATAGGTTTCATAACTTATACAATTTTAAAATTAATTTTTATCAAACATGTGTGCTATCAAAAGCTAAATTTTGCCTAAAATTAGAAATAGTTTTTGGCATTTGCAAGCAAAGCGAGCCGTTTTTATAAATAATTAGTAATTACTGGTTGCATGGCAGATTCCAGAAGCAAGTGCAAAGTTACGCTATTTTTTCTTTAATCATGTCTTTGGGCTTTCGAAATCCGTTTTTCTTTCTTGGCCTGTTGTTTAATTTTTCGATGATGCTCTTGACATATAGCC
>Ga0256404_1000348_pt1 | contig 120969 bp, 101 predicted proteins | sample RumenRJG_01DNA_FD_185990 | JGI IMG/M metagenome (GOLD analysis project Ga0256404, IMG submission 185990) | Bovine rumen microbial communities from Lethbridge, Alberta, Canada - RJG_01 | ecosystem: Host-associated > Mammals > Digestive system > Stomach > Rumen | place: Canada: Alberta... | reverse complement strand
ACGAAAAAGGAATTATACCCACTTTCGCTACAGCAAAAATTGTTGTCTCAGTCCTAAAAATGAAGAAAATGAAGCCTCTTAACATTTATTAAGTGCCTCATTCTTGGTTTTATCTTAGAAATCGCTTCCTTATTCTTGGCGCATCACCAAAGAATAAGGAAGCCAGGCTTTTTCGCCTGGCTCCATCAGAATGGGGAATCTTATATTTTTCCTTGTTCAGAGTAACTATAGTAGCATCCATCCGTCACTATCACATGGTCGGCTAAGTGGATGCGCATGACCTCACAAGCTTTCTTCACGCTCTGAGTCAGCATATCATCATACTTGCTGGGATGGAGGCTACCACTGGGATGGTTATGGCATATGGCCATGATAGTTGCATTATTAAGGACAGCTTCACGCATGACGATGCGTACGTCAACACTTACCTCTGTCAATCCTCCCATGCTGATGCACTCAGCCTTTATAAGTCTGTAGTTATTGTTCATCAGCAGGATGTAGAAATGCTCCGTTTCCAAGTCCATCATCTTCGGCAGCATATAGTTATAAATACGTGTTGCGGTTCCCATATCGGGCTTGAGTGCTGCCATTGCATTCTGCCTGCGTTTGCCGAGTTCTACGGCTGCAAGCACTTTGCAGGCGGTAGAGGTACCCACGCCTTCTACATCGTTGATTTCATCGAAACGAGCCTTGCCGAGGTTGTTCAGATTTTGGTCGAACTTGTCGAGGAGGTTCTGAGCGATGTCAACGGCGGTGTTCTTGTTTGTTCCGCTGCCAATGAGGATGGCGAGGAGTTCTGCGTCAGAGAGCGATTTAACTCCATACATCTGAAGTTTAACACTTGGGCGGTCTTCAGTTGCCCACTGTCTGATGGTCAGTTTCACGGTTCCTGCCGTGGCTGCCTTTACTGCTGTAGTTGTATTCATAATCTTGAATCTTAATTAAGTTGTTTCTTCTTGAACTGCTTGGTCTTTGCGAGGAACATGGCCATTCTGACGTGTGCTCCTGCCTGCTCCATCTTCTCACGGAAATCATCGGAGGTTCTGCCCGTGGTGCAGATGTCATCGATAATGAGGATGCGCTTGCCTTGAAAGAAGTCCGTGTCAATCCATACGTTATCCTCGGCTGCATGTTCTCCGCTGATATGAACCTTTTCACGTTTGCCGATAACCTTGATGTGGTCGAAGCCGTTGATGGCACCGGTCTTTGCACATACATTCTCGGAGAACTTACGGAAACGTCGGGTGTAGGTGCGCTGACAACTTGCAGGGATGCAGACAATGATGGTGTCTTTCAAGTCCATGAGCGAAAGAGTCTTTGCAAAGAGCCTTGAAACTCTCTCGGTGGCGTACTTACGACCACTTTTGAAGTCTATGATAAGGCGGTCTGCCTCCTGCGCCTCAAATGATGCGTGTCTGAGGTACTTTTGTGGGAGGTAGCTCATCAGTGCGTACTTGAAAATGCCTTGCTTGTCCATGTTCTGCGATTTTGCTTTTTTTATGCGGATTCAGGAGCTGTGAAGTGAGTTCCTATTGAATCAAGTCCGAACTCCGTGAACCCTTCGTTTTTTTTTGCGTATTTCTATCGCCGTTTGTTTCGTTCCTGCGGCATTCAAGAAGGTCGCTGAATGGATAAGGCAAGTTTTTCAGGCAAAATACTACCCCTGATAAGGGTGTGGAGATTTTCCCGGAAACCCTTGGGCCAGAACTTGACATTCCAAACTGCGGGTTTACCTTTGCCACAGGAACGTATCTAACGGGCGTAACGGAAATACACAGCGAAGGTTCGCGGTTCGGACGGCCAAGCTATAGGCTTGCACCAAGAAGAAGGTAGTTACTCCCTTTCAAGGAACCACATGGAAATGTTCAAGAAAACTATGCTGTTCAGAAATTCGTGAACATGCCAGAAACTTTGAACAAAGGTGTTTTTCATGGTTCGATTTAATTAGAAAATGAATTTTGGTAAAAATCGAACCATTTTGATGGCTGGAATGTTATTCAAATTTGAAGTTTATTTGAAGTGCGATTAAGTTCTAATTTAATCGAACTTGACTCAAAAACGATAAAGAATCGTAAAAGGATGATGATCTTCAAATATCTTTTTGTACTTTTGTACTCAGAAAATAAACAGAAAGGAATTATGGCACGAATAGGCTATGCAAGGGTAAGTACAACGGGACAGAACCTCGATATGCAGATAGCAGCACTCGAGAAGTCTAATTGTGATAGAATCTTTGTTGAAAAGGTTTCTGGCGTTAAAGAACGTCCAGAACTACAGGCTGCTTTGAAATATATGCGCGCTGGTGACACGCTTATTGTTTATAAGTTCGACCGAATAGGAAGATCTTTGAAGGACTTAGTGAACATCTTCGCAGATTTGCAGAAGCGTGACATTACCCTTATTTCGTTAAAAGATAATATCGATGCCACTACAAACTCTGGTAAATTTATGATGAATGTTTTTGCTGCTCTTGCAGAGTTTGAACGAACGATTATTATTGAGAGATGCCAGTCTGGTCGTGCTGAAGCAAAACGCAAGGGAAAGAAGTTTGGTAGACCCAAGGGAATACCTAAAGATAAGATAGCTGCTTGTAGCTCTTTATATATGAGTGGCCTGACCATAGCAGCAATACAGCAGCAACTTTGTATTAGGTCCAAGTCAACGGTGTATAGGCTCTTGCGAATCAATGGAATTGAACCCAGTCGGAGATAATCACACACACTTTCTGTTACTCTAATATGAATACACTATTTTATACAAAGTATAAAATTATTTGCGCGCTCGCACGCGCGTAACTGCTTTATACACAGTTATTTATAATAACTGTGTATAAAGCAGTGCGCCCTGTAATCCCCCTATAGGGGGATTACAGAATGTGGAAATGAAATAACGATTAATGAGAGAAGACGCAATTTGGCCAAATAACCAAATGAATACTTACCAAATAACCAAGCGAAAACTTACCAAATAACCAAGCGAAAACTTACCAAATAACCAAGCGAAAACTTACCAAATAACCAAATAAAAACTTGCCAAACAGCCAAATAAGATTGTATCAATTCACATTTCAAGCTGAAATAATATCGGTAATTTTGCAAAAGTTACCGACCTAATGAATGTTAAAAGATAGTTGAATAAGGTAAACGAATTGTTATGACTTGAATCATTCAATACAATTTGCATTAAAGTGGTTTTGTCTTGTTTTGTGGCTTAAAAACGAGACAAATTTCCTTTTGGGTATGATTTTAGCCCATGAATTGTTAAAAAATAGCTTCTTTTTGAATTTTTGTCTTGTTTTGTGGCTTAAAAACGAGACAAAATATGTATCTTTGCACCAAATTCGTAATGCAATAGCAATTATGTTACAGTCAAAGGCTATAGAGCAGACCGTGAATTCATTCCGTTCAGACTATGTTTTCACGTATCGGGATTTGGGATTGCCTCCTGAATCCAGTGCCAATGTTATACGTAAGCTAAACCGTATGGCAGATAGCGGTGTGATCCAGCGTCTTTCTAAAGGACGTTTCTATAAGCCGAAGCAGACGATGTTCGGTAGCTTAAAGCCTAGTCAGGAAGAGGTTGTTAAGGATTTATTGGAAAAAGATGGCCAGATAATTGGCTATCTGACTGGTAATTCCATTTTCGGACAATTGGGTCTTACCACACAAATCTCCAATATCATTGAGATTGGGGTTAATGGGAAGAAAAATAATACTCGCAGAGGTTCTTTTACTATACGTTTTGTACAGCAGCCCAATGTGATAACAAGGAATAACATTCCTCTACTTCAAGTACTTGACGCTATCAAAAATATTAAGTCAATTCCGGATACGACACCTGACAAATCTTACAATAGGATAAGGGCTATCGTACAATCACTTGATGTAAGAAGTGTGGAATTGATAATCAAGCTTGCCTTGAAGTATAATCCAATGACGAGGGCCGTGACTGGCGCTATCGTTGAAGATCTTTATGGAGAAGAGAAAGCACAGGTACTGAGAGATACCCTTAATCCAATTACTATATATAAAGTTGGCTTGACCAAGAAAGTTTTATCGACTAATAATTTCAGAATCGTATGACACTTGACAACAATAGGCAACAGCTATCCGATGCTATCCGTGCAGCATCTGAGCATTTGGACATCGCTCCCGTTTATATCGAGAAGGACTATTGGATAACCAAAATCCTGCAGCAACTCTCCCGAACCTCACAGGCAAACAACACGGTTTGGAAAGGTGGAACCTCATTGTCCAAGGCTTACAGATTGATAGACCGTTTTTCCAGCGACATCGATGTTGCCGTTCTTGCCGAGGGTATGAAAGGCAATCAAATAAAGAACTTGATCTCGAAGGTCAGTAAAGGCATGACTGAGGGAATACCAGAAACTGACGTGCCAGGTGAGACAAGTAAAGGGTCGCACTATAGGAAGACATATCATTCCTATACGAGTACATTATCAGGAAGTGATCCGCGAATGAAATTGCTGGGGAACTACGTTATCGTCGAGATTAATTCTTTTGCCAATCCCTATCCGTATGTGAGGTTGGAAATAGAAAGCTTTATCACTCAGTTTCTTAGGGAAACAGGAAGGGAGTCGCTAATTGAAGAGTTAGATATGGCTCCTTTTGAACTGAACGTGCTTGACAAAAGGCGTACTATCTGTGAAAAGCTAGTTTCTTTACTGCGTTTCTCCTTCACTTCTCAACCATTGGATGGGTTGAATAAGAAAATCCGTCACTTCTATGACCTTCATGCGTTGGTGAATGACGCAGAATGTCGTGAATATCTGAGTCAGAGCTTTCTTCAAGACCTGAAAGACCTGTGGCAGCATGACCAATCGGTATTTGATACGCCAGATGGATGGCAAGGAAAGAATATTGATGAAGCACCGTTGATTAAGGACTTCTCACGGCTTTGGACAGATTTGAGTGAGCATTATGTTGAGGAGTTAGGGCAGTTGGCATATAGACCTATCCCTACGCCAGAAGAAATAGCGAAAAGCCTGAACGAATTGCTTCAAATTCTTCAGGGGAAATAATAAACACAAATATGGCTCGGTACTAGTTAGGAAGTATCGAGCCATAATTGTGTTCCACGTTAATGTTTATGTTTTAATTGAATCCGATACCGATGAAGTCTTTATCAAAGAGTTCGTCATGGTAGATACCTGTACTTGTGATATTCCTTTCGTCATCTGTGTCGAAGCAAGCAATCGTACCATCATGCTTACGAAATTTTTGGATGCGACACATCTGTACTTCCAGGGTGTCATTTTTCCCGTTATTGGAAAGGCTTTCCAACTTGGTAATTAACTCTCTCAATGTTATGCCGCGAAATTCGCTCGGCGTTGTTTTCTTTATATTCTTTGCCATAAGTCAATTCTTCAATTTGTTATTTCTTTGTTGTGCAAAGTTAGTGTTTTTATCTGAATTACGATTCTTTTTATTCAAGAATTGAAACACTCTCGATTAAAGTTTCTTGTTGTCCTTGAACGAATAGTATTGTTCATCCGCAAGGATGATATGGTCGCGCAAGGTCATCCGTACAGACTCTGCAGCCTGAGTAAGTTTAGCAGCAATGGTGCTGTCGAACTTTGTAGGAGAGGGATTCCCACTGACATGGTTATGTACTGTAACAATGTAGGTCGCATTGTAGAGCACCCCGAATCGCATGATGTTTCTCGGGTCGGCAGCATTTTCAGAAACTTCACCTCTGCAGATCCTGACTCTTCTGAGCAATTCATGTTTCGGATTGAGGAACAATGCCCAGAACTCCTCCACATCCAGGTCTTCAAGTTGTGGCATCATGTAGTCACCGATGGCCAAGGCATTCTTCAGAACAGGTTTCTCCTCTGGAGCTGTCTTTCTAAAACGCTTCCCGAACTCGCAGGCAGCGACTATAGCGATAGCCCGGTTCTTACCAATGCCACGGTAGCACATCAGTTCTTCCATTGTCTTCTTACCCAGTTTTGAAAGGTCATTGCCGCAGTCATCCAACATCTGATTCATGAGATCTACAGTTGGAAACTCCTTCGGGCCGTTGCCAATGATGATGGCCAAAAGCTCGCTCTCACTGAGCTGGCTGACACCATCCGTCTGGAATTTCTCCATTGGGATGTCATCATTAGTCCATTTTTTTATTGACGGAACAGGATCCTCTTCCTGATTCTTCTGGACGGTGATAGCCGAAGTAGGGTACAGTTCATGAAGAGAAGCTTCCAGCATGGACATCCTTTTCTCATGTTCCTCAAGTCTTCTGCTGTCTCTTTCTCCGAAATCTCTACTTCTCCTTGGCCGTCTGCTTTCCTCCCTGTCCTCAAAATGACGAAATGATTCCCTGCCATCCTTTGGACGGAATTCGTCTCTTGAACGACTGCGTCTTCTGGATTTATCCTCTTTCTCAGGATTCACATAGCCTAGTACACCTGTGGGGCGATAGCTGCCACGTGCGACTCCTGGTCTATATGGAACACTTGGAGAAGAGTCAGACCGTCCAGAAACAGGGTGATAAGTCACCTTGTTGCTTGGCTTTCGCTCATTCCCCCTGCGTCCCTCTTCTCTGTCAAGTTCCTTCTTTGAAGGTTTCCTGATTAGTGTCTCAATAGGTTCATCGACCAGTTCCCCGACAAAATTGTTCTCACCATTGTCCATGTTGATGGTAACACCCGTTTCTTCCTTCTCAACAGGAGCCTCCATTACAGGCTCTTCCTGCCATGCAACTAACTTCTTCATACGATTTAATTTTAAATGTTGATATTGTATTAATTGAATTTCTTTTGCTTACTCTCATGCCAGCAGGCGCATAACATCGAGGATGGTCAGGTTAGTAGCAGACAAGTCCGTCCTTTTGAGCCTACTATTACATCGGTCTATTAAAGCTTCGCATTCATCGACGGCTCTCTTTGACACTATCTGATACCGTGAGTTTACCTCATTGTTGGCTACAGTAAGCGGTGTGGCTATATCCCTGCTCTGGCCACGGAAAGCCACGTTGAAGCAGATGCCCAGCTTGCCGTTCTCATGCTTCAGCAGAGGATCGACATAATATCTGAACGTGACCGTGTCCTCATGTACCGAAGTAAGGAAGTCACCTTCCGTTCCACCCAGCTCCTTCAGACGACTGTTCGACATCAGATGATACTCGAACACATAGTTGATCAGACGGAAGTTCGCATCGTTGATACGCGAGAAGTCCTGCCGGATATACATGTTCGTGACAGTGAACACCTGCACTTTGTGGTTCAGCATCTCATGTATCGTGAACTTGTCAATGCCAGCTTCATTGTAGGCAATCGTGGCCATCGAGTGCCTTGCCGCATAGAACTGCAGATTGGGCACACCCACCTTCTCACCTACGATTTTCAATCCCCTGTTGACTGTCTGGTTGAAAGTCGTCGGATCCTTGTACATGTAGTTGAAGCAGAACACATAGTTCTTCTTTTTGTGCCTGGTACACCGATATTTCTTGATGAGAGGCAATAACAGAGGATGCGGACTGATGACAATGCGGGCATGGTCAGGCCGCCTGTCCTTCGTCTTGGCACGGTCATAAGTGATGTTGCCCCGTTCGTCCCACTTGCAACTAAGCAGGTCTATCGTGTTAGTACCCATCAGCATAAAGGAGATGGTGAACACGTCACGGGCGAGGTCGGCGACAGCCCTTCCTTCGGTATCGTCGGGAAGATTTGCTATAGCCCGGATAATATCCACAGGCAGAGCACGTTTCTCCGTCTGGATTTCCACATGAGGCGGATGATAGAACTCCAAAGTCCTCTTGATAACTTTGTTCTCCTCACGACCCTCGTTATAACGCTGCTTTGCCGAGTTGAACATACGCTTGATGACCTGCGGATAGACACTGCGAGCCGTCTTTTTGTCACCAAGCCACTTCTCGAAGCTTCTCATAAAGACCTTGCTGATGTCATTACACATGTAGCTGTCACGACCGACGAACTTGATGAAAGCGTTCAAGGCAACAAGATGGTTCCGGCTGCATTTCTGGTCTTCATGCTCCTTGATCCATTCACGTCCATACTGGATAATGTCAATGCTGACATCACCGACACCGACGATGTAATTGACTACCGCATCGATGTTCATGTCATACTGGTCCAACTCCAGCTGCTTCAACTTGGCATTGAAGTCTTTCAGAAGAGCCTTGACCTTTCGCTTCACCAGCTCATTGCGGATAGTCCACTTCTTGGTCATTTCCGTCTTGGAAACATAGATGCCTGTCTCAATCAGCCTTTTCTCATGGTGGTGATACAGGCGTATGCCAACCTCACAGGTTCCCTTCCTGCTGATGGCAGTCTTTGAAACTTCAACTTTTAGTGTAGCCATAATCGTTGTTATGATATTAACTATTACTTTCGCGCGTACATATTATATACTGTCTATGACAATAGCTTGTTGACCAAGTCGTTGATGTCATACTGAGCCGCTTTCAAGTCAAGCCTGCTGATACGCTCCTTACAGGAATTGACAAGAGCCTCGCAACGTTTTACAAGATATTCGTTGGTGAGCTGGCCATCCTCAGAAACATCATTCTCCGAAACGAATATCGATGTTCCGATAAGCTTGCTCTGCCCCTTGTATGCTACCTTGATCTCCACATTCCATGACTTTCTGGTGTTGATGTCCTGTGGAGTCAGCTGCCAAGTGATGTCCACAACCGTATCAACAACATTCGTCAGGAAGTCGCCAGTCAACAAGGCACCACCTTGATGCTTGTCCTGATGAGTGCCTGACTTTTCCTTTTCCATGTCATTGAAGACAAAGTCAATGAGCTTGAAGTTAGCCTCATTAATTTTGCGGAAGTCCTTCTTGATATAGATATCCGTTATCTTGTACACAGGCAGCTGATGGTTCAGCATGTCGTGTATGGTCATCTTGTCAATATCGGTTTCATTGAAGGCAATGGTCGCCATCGTATGTCTTGCGGCATAAAAAGTGAGACCTTCCTCGTCAATCTCCTTTCCAACCTCCTTCATGCCTCGGTTCAGGTTATAGCTGAAATCGGCAGGATTTCTGTACATCCGGTTGAAACGGAACACATACCTTTCCTTTTTGTCCAATACAGACGCATATTTCTTGATAAGAGGCATGAGCAGCGGATGCGGCTTGATGACGATGCGGGCATGGTCAGGTCGCCTGTCCTTTGTCTTGGCACGGTCATAGGTAATGTTTCCCTCGCCATCCCATTTGCATGAGAAGATATCAATGCTGTTGGCACCCATCATCATGAATGAGATAAGGAATACGTCACGAGCCACATTGCGGCTTGAATTCGAGCGCTCCTCATCAGGGATGGCAGCCAAAGCCCTCAGATGCTCCAGGGAAATGGCACGTTTCTCCGTACATACATGAACAGGAGGGTCGAAGAACTCCAGTGAACGTTTGATGATCTCCTCACCGTCGAGGTTGTCATTGTAGGTCTCGCGAGCCTCATTGAATACGCGCTTGATACATATACAGTAGAGGTTGGCCGCACGATGTCTGTCACCAAGCCAGCGTACATAGGCCTCCATCAGTCGTACCGTAATCTCATTGCAGTCGATAACCTTACGTCCCATGAACTTGATGAACGAGTTGAGGGCAGTCTTGTAGTTACCCATACCCTTGATTTCATCCTCATGAGTCTTTATCCACTTCTGGTAATAGTCCACGAAGTCAACAAAGGTTGGCTTGACAATGTCTTTGCGTGTGATTCTCCTTACAAGTTCATCGGCAGTCATGTCGTTGAACTCCAGGTTCTCCTCCTCGATACGTTTACGGTAGATGCGTAGGATGTCCTCACACTTCTCCTTCTTCTGAAAGTTCTTGATCTTGAAAGACGAGGTCAGCTCGTCACGGGTAACAAACACCGTAGTAGGGATGTATTTCATCACCCTCTTGTGCGTGACCCTGATGACGACGTTCCACGTCTTGTCCTTTCTCATGTTGTGCTTCAGCACCTCATACTTTATTGTTGCCATATAAGTCAATTTTATAGCGGATTTACCCGCTGAATTTTTTAATTTTCTGCAAATTTACCTTTTCAGGGCCTGAGAGCCGAATTTTGGCGAAAATCGACCATTTTACAAGTAACCATATATGGGAACAAGTAAAAATGCACCAGTCCTACAATTCTGTAAGGAAAGATTACTTTTTATGTCCCAAATGCCCCTAAAACGGCCATTTTCGCTATGGCGCAGAGCATCCCCTGTCGGAGTTTTTGTCGTTAATGTTTTTTAACGCCCAACTTCGAGGTAAAACATGCCAAAATGACCAGAAAACCGGGTAAAAACCCCTTCAAATTTCATCAGACTTTTTTGGTTTACTTTTAACCACATGTCTTTACTTTCATTTGAGCCCTTTCTCCGGGATGACATTTACGTCTGCATTTATCATTTTAGGATTCGGCTCCCGTAAACATTCTGTATTTCAGCTTCTTACGCGGATTTGTCACTAAGCATAAATTTTTTTTCTCGCCATTTATCTCCCGACAAAACGAGAAAATCACATTTAGATTACTGTTCTCATTGATGAGGCTTACCATTATTTCTACCCTGGTACTTTTATCAAATATGCCTTAAATCATGAGCATGTGTTTGTGACACGTACTTTTTCCAAACTCTTTTCATTGGCAGGATGCCGTTTGGGTTATGTGGCAGGTTGGCCAGAAGGTGTAAAGATGGTGCAGAAGCTATGCACTCCGCATAATACTAATGCTTTTGCCATGCTGTTTGCAGAAAAGATTCTTGAAACTCCAGGTGTACTCCAGAATTTGATTGATAAGTTCAACGAAGGTCGTAAGTATCTAATTGATCAACTTGACGCTAATGGCTATGCCCATAAAGGTGAAGCCGGTAACTTTATTTTCATAAAGACAAAGACTGATGCAGAGAAGATTGTGGCAAGAATGAAGGCAGAGAAGAAAATTCTGATAAAGTCATATCCTAATGTGGGTGAATTCGGGACCTGTCTCCGAGTTTCTATTGGTGAAAAGAAGTGCATGGAGCAATTTATAAAAGCTCTTATTGAATTGGATATGTAAATGAAAAAGTTGTTGTTTACAGGGGCGTCCGGATTCTTAGGATACAACATACGTCCCATACTGGAAAAGACCTATGATGTCCATACCATCGGTTTAACCGATGATGATGACATCAAAATAAATATGGCCAAGGAAGTACCACCCATTAATACTCATTATGACGTGGTGCTTCATGCGGCTGGTAAGGCACACACTGTGCCAAAGACTGAAGCAGAGAAGCAGGTGTTTTATGATGTCAATTATCAGGGCACAGTAAATCTCTGCAAGGCATTGGAAAATGTAGGTGCGCCTAAGGCTTTAATATTCATAAGCACTGTGGCTGTATATGGTTGTGAGTTTGGTGACCTGATAACCGAAGAGCAGCCTTTAGAGGGTAATAGCCCTTATGCGGAGAGTAAAATAATGGCAGAGAAGTACTTGACAGAATGGTGTGCAAAGAATGATGTTGTTCTTGGCATTCTCCGTCCATCACTGCTTGCGGGCAAGAATGCACCTGGCAACCTTGGCGCAATGGTTAATGGGATCAAGAAAGGATTCTATATGAATATTGCTGGTGGCAAAGTGGTGAAGAGTATTTTGATGGCTGAGGATATTGCTCGTTTGATCCCGTTGTTGGAGGAAAGAGGTGGTATCTATAATGTATGCGACACACGCCAGCCTTCATTTGGTGAGATTTCTGCATCAGTAGCAAAACAGTTTGGCAAGCACAAGCCTATCAGTATTCCTTACTGGATGGCATGGTGTATGGCTAAGGTGGGGGATTTGCTTGGAAGTAAGGCACCCATTAATACCTATAAGCTGGAGAAGATGACAAAGAGCCTTACTTTCAGTAATCAAAAAGCTCGCACTGAGTTGAATTGGGAGCCGCTGGATGTGTTAGATAATTATGTGATTGAATAATAAAAAAGATTATAATTATGTCAGTATTTAAAGACAAAACGCTGCTGATTACTGGTGGTACGGGCAGCTTTGGTAATGCAGTGTTAAACCGGTTCTTGAAGACCGACATTGGTGAGATTCGTATCTTCTCGCGTGACGAGAAAAAACAGGATGATATGCGTCACGACTTCCAGGCACGTATGCCGGAGGTTGCCAACAAGATTAAGTTCTACATTGGTGACGTGCGTAACAAGAGCACACTGAAGTACGCCATGAAAGGCGTAGATTACGTGTTCCATGCTGCTGCTCTGAAGCAGGTGCCCAGCTGTGAGTTCTTCCCGATGGAGGCTGTGAAGACCAATGTGATTGGTACGGACAACACGCTGGATGCCGCTATTGATGCAGGTGTAAAGTGCGTTATCTGCCTGAGTACGGATAAGGCCGCTTATCCCATCAATGCGATGGGTATTACCAAGGCTATTGAGGAGAAGATAGCTGTTGCTAAGTCAAGGCAGTCTGGTGATACAAAGATTTGCTGCACTCGTTATGGTAACGTGATGTGCTCTCGTGGTTCGGTAATCCCTCTGTGGATTGACCAGATTCGTAAAGGTAACCCCATCACTATTACAGAGCCCAAGATGACGAGATTTATAATGAGTCTTGAAGAAGCCGTGGATTTGGTGCTCTTTGCCTTTGAGCACGGCAAGAATGGTGACATTCTGGTGCAGAAAGCTCCCGCTTGCACTATTCAGACCCAGGCTGAGGCTGTAAGGGATTTGTTTAAGCATCAGGCCCCAGCTGGAAAAGAACCGGAAATTAAAGTCATTGGTATTCGCCACGGTGAGAAGATGTATGAAACTCTTCTTACCAATGAGGAGTGTGCAAAGGCTGAGGATATGGGTAATTTCTATCGCGTTCCTGCAGACAACCGCACCTTGAATTACGACAAATATTTCAAGGAGGGTGACACCCAGCGAGTAACCCTCACAGAATTCAATTCTGATAATACAAAGAGGCTTACCCTTGAAGAAACCAAGGATAAGATTGCAGACCTTACGTATATTCAGAATGAGTTGAACGGTATTCCTAATCTCGTATAACTATGGCAGCATTTAAAGATAATGGAAAACTGAAGCTGCTTATCATCGTAGGTACGCGTCCTGAGATTATCAGATTGGCAGCAGTGATTAATGCGTGCCGCAAGTATTTTGACTGCTTGCTGGCACATACCGGTCAGAACTATGACTACAACCTGAATGGGGTGTTTTTTAAGGACTTGAAGTTGGCAGATCCTGACGTGTATATGGAGGCTGTAGGCAATGACCTTGGCGAGACAATGGGTAACATCATTGCCAAGAGCTATCAGCTGATGGTAGAGGTAAAGCCGGATGCCGTGCTGGTGCTGGGTGATACCAACAGCTGCCTCAGTGTGATTGGCGCCAAGCGCCTACACATTCCCATCTTCCACATGGAAGCTGGGAATAGATGTAAGGATGAGTGCCTGCCCGAGGAGACCAACCGTAGGATTGTGGACATCATCAGTGATGTGAATATGGCGTACTCTGAGCACGCACGCAGGTATCTGGCTGATACCGGTCTGCCCAAGGAGCGTACCTACGTCACTGGCAGTCCTATGGCTGAGGTGCTACACAATAACCTAGCAGAGATTGAGGCCAGCGATATTCACAAGCGTCTGGGCTTGGAGAAGGGCAAGTACATCCTGCTTAGCGCTCACCGTGAGGAAAATATTGATACGGAGAAGAATTTCCTGAGCCTGTTTAATGCCATTAACAAGATGGCAGAGAAGTATGACATGCCCATCCTCTACAGCTGCCACCCCAGAAGCAAGAAGCGCCTTGAGGCAAGCGGCTTCCAGCTGGATAAGCGCGTGATCCAGCACGAACCTCTGGGATTCCACGACTACAACTGCCTGCAGATGAATGCCTTTGCCGTGGTTAGCGACAGCGGCACCCTGCCCGAGGAGAGCAGTTTCTTTACCTCTGTTGGTCACCCGTTCCCCGCTATTTGCATTCGAACCTCTACAGAACGTCCTGAGGCCTTGGACAAGGCATGTTTCTTCATCGCTGGTATTGATGAGATGTCTTTGCTACAGGCTGTTGATACCGCTGTTGCCATGAATCAGAATGGCGATTATGGCATTCCTGTGCCTGACTATATAGAGGAGAATGTTTCTACTAAGGTTGTAAAGATTATCCAAAGTTATGTGGGAATTGTCAACAAAATGGTCTGGAGGAAGTTCTAAAACTTCCCGCAGATAATGCGGATATGGCAGATAACGCGGATTAATGACTGAAAACGATATTTCATATAAGATACGTGGTGCCATATTAAACGTGTACAACAACCTTGAGCCTGGGCTATTGGAAAGTGCCTATGAGAAGGCACTAAAGATAGAACTTGAAAAGGAAGGTCTCTTGGTGAAAATCAGGTGTACTTGCCTATTGTTTATGGAGGTGTAACCATTCCCAAGGCTTATAGGATAGAAATGTTAGAAGAAAAGAAAGAAATAGTAGAGTTGAAAGCAGTGCAGCATGTGAACGAAGTTTTCTACAAACAGCTACAAACCTATCTGAAAATGACAGGGTTAAAGCTTGGTATTTTGGTGAACTTTGAGACAGACGATATAGCATCATCTATTCACCGACGGGTTAATGGGTTGTAATTTGCGAGATCTGCTAAATCTGCGTAATCAGCGAAATCTGAATGAATATGAAAATTCTAGTAACAGGTGCTAAGGGGTTTGTAGGAAAGAATCTTTGTTGGGCACTGAAGAATATAAAGGATGGTAAAGACAGACGTTTCCCAGACTTGAAGATTGAAGAGGTTTTTGAGTATGACATTGATAGTGATCCTGCATTACTTGATGAGTTCTGCTCAAAGGTTGATTTTGTGTTCAACTTGGCAGGAGTGAACAGGCCGAAGGAAACGTCAGAGTTTATGGAAGGAAACTTCGGCTTTGCTTCAACCTTGTTGAACACATTGAAGAAAAATGGAAACAAATGCCCGGTGATGCTGTCAAGTTCTCAACAAGCCTCATTAACGGGGCGTTTCGGTAATAGTGAGTATGGGCGTTCGAAAAAGGCTGGTGAGGATTTGTTCTTGGATTATGAAAACAACTTTTTGAAAGCGAACACGGACGGCACTGATATAACTGATCAAACGGAATCCATAAAATCCGATAAATCCGTGGCCATTAATCAAGGACTTAGGCCTCGTGTTCTGATATATCGTTTCCCGAACTTGTTTGGTAAGTGGTGTCGCCCAAACTACAACAGTGCTGTGGCAACGTTCTGTAATGCCTTTGCCAATGATCTCCCTTATACGGTAAACGACCCCAGCGTGGAACTGGAGTTGCTGTATATCGATGAGCTGGTAGATGAGATGATTGCCGCTTTGCATGGTAAGGAACATCGATGTGAGTTTGATGGATTAGAAGTAATTCCAGATTCGTTAGAATCGAGCAATTCGTGTTCAGAAAGGGCAGGACGCTATTGTTATTGTCCAGTAACACATAAAATCACCCTTGGTGGTATCGTTGACTTGTTGAAGAGTTTCGTTGATCAACCAAAAACCCTGATGATTCCTGAGATACCAGAAGGCTCGTTTGAAAAAAAGTTGTACAGTACTTATCTCAGCTACCTGCCCAAGGAAAAGGTTGCCTTCCCATTAAAGATGAATGTGGATGACCGTGGTTCATTTACAGAACTGGTTCATACGCTGAATTCAGGACAAGTAAGTATCAATATCTCTAAGCCTGGGATTACAAAAGGACAGCATTGGCATAACACCAAGTTCGAGCAGTTCATTGTGGTAAAGGGACATGGTCTCATTCAGCAACGCAATTTAAACGATCCTAAAGGCAAGGTTTTAGAATGGGAAGTGAGTGGTGATAAGATTGAGGCAGTTCACATGCTGCCCGGATACACGCATAATATCATTAATTTAAGTGATACGGAAGATCTTGTGACAGTCATGTATTGCAACGAGGTATTCAATCCTAACAAGCCTGATACTTTTTTTGAAATAGTCTAAAGATTAAGATGAATAATTGGTTTGCATATCTCATAATTGCTACTATATTGGTAGTACTTGAGCTTATCTACTTTAAGGTAGCGGATAAATATAATATCATTGACAAGCCCAATGAAAGGAGTTCGCACACAAAAATTGTACTACGTGGTGGTGGAATTATCTTTGTTATAGCCTTGTGGATATGGAGTATAGTCTATGGGTTCGAATATCCATGGATGTTGGCAGGTGTGACTTTGGCCGCAGTTGTCAGTTTCGTGGATGATATTCATTCTCTACCAGATTCATTAAGGTTGGTGGTGCAGTTCGTAGCGATGCTCATGATATTCCAAGAAGTGGGATTGTTACATTGGGAAATGTGGTGGGTTATTCCCATAGCCTTGATTATTTGCGTTGGAGCAACAAACATCTATAATTTTATGGATGGAATAAATGGTATTACAGGAGGATACTCAATAGCAGTACTATTACCGCTAATAATTGAAAATGAAAAATTGAGAATTGAAAGTGGGGAAGGTTTTGTTGATTCTTCTTTATTGATTGTTATAGGTTTGTCGCTATTGGTGTTCTGTTTTTTCAATTTCCGTACAAAAGCAAAGTGTTTTGCCGGAGATGTGGGTAGCATTAGCATTGCCTTGATCTTACTCTTTTGTATTGGGATGTTAATCATGAAGACTGGGGATGTTACATGGACTATTTTCCTGATGATTTATGGCATTGACGGGTGCATGACCATCATACATCGCATCATGCTTCATGAGAATCTGGGTGAAGCCCATCGGAAACATGCTTTTCAATTGATGGCGAATGAGTTGAGAATTCCTCATGTCGTAGTAAGCTGTATCTATATGCTTTTGCAACTAGTTATTTCACTCGTAGCTATATACCTTGTGCCAAATACAATCATTGCTCATTGGATATATTTTATTTTGATGGTTGTTGTGATGATTGTTACTTATATTATTTTTATGAAGAAATACTATCACTTACATGAAGAGTATCTTCGTAATTTAAAATAGAAAGTTGAGAATTAATCAAGATATCAATGCCCTGGTTGATCTGTTGAAGTACGGCATCGGTAATTCAACAGATTATCAGGGCATTGATTCTATTCAATGGGAACAGATAATGCGATTGGCTCAGATGCAGGGCATTGGTGCCATCGTATTTAAAGGTGTTGAGAAACTATATAATTCTTCTTGTTTGAGGGAAGAGAACAAATTGTCGTGGGATGTGTTGTCAGATTGGGTTGGTCAGGTTCGCCAGCAAGAGAAACGATATGCCATGCAAGTGGATATAATTGAAGAACTGGCAACATTCTATCAAGAACATGGTATCCGTATGATGGTACTCAAGGGGTGGGGGCTGAGCTTGCTGTATCCTCAGCCAGAGCATCGACCCTGCAGTGACCTGGATATCTATCTGTTCGGAGAACAAAAGAGAGGAGATCGGCTTATTCATGAATTGAAAGACATTGAGATCGATAATACCCACCACCATCATAGTGTATTTATTTATAAGGGTTTGGGGGTGGAGAATCACTATGATTTCATTAATGTGTATGCGCACCTTTCTACTAGAAAGATCGAGAGGCGATTGAAGGAGATGGCCAAGGATGCTGTACCTGTGAGAATCCAGGATGCAGAGGTGTGGTTGCCGTCGGTGGATTTTAATGCTTTATTTATGCTCCGACATGCTGCTATTCATTTCGCAGGCTCTGAGATGAGTCTGCGACAGGTGGTTGACTGGGGGCTCTTCCTCAAAAAGAATCATCAGTTGGTGAATTGGGAAGTCTTGTTACCTTTCTTGAAGGAACTGAACATGCATCATTTCTTGGGTGCCATTAATTACATCTGCTATCATTACCTCGGCTTTGAACGTTCTGTTTTTGAAGCTTATATAGATGAGGAATATGGAGAAAGAGTGTTTGAGGACTTGTTCAATCCGGAGAATTCCAAACCCAAGCAGAAGGGTTTCATCATATATATTTATTCCAGATACAAAAAGTGGTGGGGGAATAGGTGGAAGCACAGGATTGTCTATCCTGAGGGCTTGTTGGTGACCTTTCTTGTACAGGTCGTGTCTCATCTGATGAAACCATCCACATTATATCATAAATAAGAATATGGATACAAAACAGATCAATGACATGTTCCTTCAGGATCTTCAGAGACAGGCAAGGGAAAATGAGCGGAAACGGCAGAACTATGATCTGAGAACGACTCCAGAGGATACCTCACAGCGAATGCTAAATGTCTTGGAACCGGGTACAAAGGTGCCTATTCATCGGCATGAGACAACAGCAGAGACGGTGATCTGCATCAGGGGCAAGCTGGATGAGGTGTTCTATGAGGATGAAAAGGGTTCCAAGGAAATAGCACGATATACTCTCTGTCCTGCTGAAGGATCCTACGGAATCCAAATACCTATGGGGGTATGGCACACTGTAGAGGTGTTTCAACCAAGTGTAATCTTTGAGGCAAAAGATGGGGCGTATAGTGCTTCACAAGTGAAAAGTGATAAATAAAGTGTTTTCATAAGCATTTGATAAACAATAGGTAGTTCTTTGCGGAGCAAAGCGGTAGAGCCAGCGATACCTATATTATATAATATCAGCTACAATCATTATACACATCATGACAGCAGCTGCAACGATAAGTTGCAGCAGCTGCTGGTTTTATGGTAGGAACAAGTCGTCCATCGTTATCTCCTTTTGTACCAGGTTATAGTAGCAGTTGTGTGCCACACCATATGTTGTTACCATAACAAGGTGAAGAGTGCGATTGTCCTTTGATAGTTCTTGGTAAGCATCAAGTTTGTTTTGCAGATCCTTAGCATAATCTTTGTCTATCGTGAAAGTGGATGCGGAATGCTTCATTTCACAAATGTCTGTAAAACCATCGGCGCGTTGCATAACTAAGTCTATCTGTGCACCGCGTAGCTTGTCTGTCCCTCGGGCGTTCCATGAACACACGTTTGTCTGTATTCCAGAAATACCAAGAGCGGCTTTTATCTGCGAAACATGTTGCAGGCATACACGTTCAAAAGCATGCCCCTTCCAAGTGTTATGGGAAGTGGATGTGAAGGTGTTCGACCAATAATGTTCATCGCTATAGGCATTTTTTGTGATGCAGAGGTAATGGAAAAGTGTGTAGTTGTCTATCAGCTGATATAATGCGTTTGTTTCAGCCGTATCGGCTGAGGCAAAGCGACGGATGAATCCACATTCTTCCAGTTCTTCTAATATGGTAGAGAAAGTGCCTCCGTCAGAGAGTTTGCTTTCGCGCAGTAGATCTTCCCTTGTCATACCAGACTTCTTTCCATTGCTTAGACTTTCTATGACCTTGAGGTAATTCTCAGGTCGCCTAAAAAGAATGGAATAAAGTGCCTCAAACTCATCACGTAGCTGCGCGGTTTCGGCGAAGAACAGTTGGTCGATATTTTGTGCAACGCTTAATCCCTTCTTTAGGAAACTCCAATAATAGGGAATACCTCCAAGAATCATATAGAGTTCCAATACGTCCTTTCTACCCAAAGCTAGGTTAGCTCCTTTGGCAAAGAGTTCGCATTCGTGGAGCGTGAAGGGGACGAGTTTTATACGGTTAGTCAATCTTCCGCGAAGACCGCCTTTGTCTTTAAGTAGTTTATTACTTATCCACGAAGTGGCACTTCCGCATACGATGAGCACGATATCTTTCTCCTTACGGGCTGTTGCCCATCCGTTCCAGAAGTTTTCCAGGGCGCCAATCAGATTCCCCTTAGGCGTATCCATCCATGGGAGTTCGTCGATAAAAAGGACCTTCTTTCCTGCTGGAGCATCATTGATGAGTTGTTTCAGTAGTTCGAAGGCTTCAATCCAGTTTTGGGGAATGGAGCAGTTGGCTTTGCCTGATGCCACCAATGAGTTTCGGAACGCTGTTAATTGTTGTCGTAGTGTTCCTTTAGCTACTCCGGTGTGCTGAAAGCAGAATTGGTAGTTGAAAGTCTCGCGAATGAGATACGTCTTGCCTACACGCCTTCTACCATAGACGGCACAAAACTGCGATTCCTCTTTTTCAAGGAGACTATGCAGTTCACGTTGTTCTTTTTCTCGTCCAATAATCATAGGGCCATTCTTTAATCAGATTTCCGCTGCAAATATAACAAAAAAGTTTCTATAACCAGCGGAAATGTATGTTTTTCTTTATGTTTCCGCTGAAAATAACGTAAAAATATGCTTATAACCAGCGGAAACTTGTATTATTCTTTATGTTTCCGCTGAAAATAGGAATCCGCATTATCTGCCAGATCTGCATGACTTTTATTTGACCACGGATTGAACAGATTTAACGGATAATTATCAAATCCGCAATCTGAGTGATTTTACCTAACATTTCCCGTAAAATTCACGAAACAACGATGTGTAAAGGGTTTGAGCAACGGGAGATGTTGCTCAAACATATCCCGTAGATATCCCGTAGATCTCCCGTAGATATCCCGTTCAACTAAATTTCTCATACCAAATTACCACGAACTGTATTTTAGCGGTAATCTCTTGCTTCTTGCCTCTTGCTTCTTAAATTCCATCCCTTGTGGGAAGAAGGAAACTATGGCAGTTTGCGGTAAAAAGTGCCTCAAACGCCAATAGCGGGAACGTTAAACGCTGGGAGCGTTTGCCTTGATCACTGGGAGCGTTTACGGCGTTCAGTGTTTTTTAACAGAAAGATGGTGCTTTGTTAACAGATTTTTGCACCCTATGAGAGGTGGTTTTTTGGTCATCTCGGATTTTTTTCGTACCTTTGCAGGCGCAAAACATGAAGGGGTAACCTGGAGTGTCAGCGCTACTAACATTTATTAACCATTCAAAATTCATTACAAACCATGAACGAAACAACTATGATGGGTGGCAACACCATGAGTAACACACAGGAAAACACACTCGCAACCGAGTTGTTCCTACAAGACAATTACCTCTTCCGCCGCAATGTGCTGAGCGGGAAGGTGGAGTTTGCAGCACTGCCTGCCGAAGAGCCTGTTTACAGGACGCTCACGCAGGCGGCCCTCAACAGCATCGTGATCAGGGCCAAGCGTGAGGCTGTCATGGAGAAGGGTAGTCCGAAGGCAGAGATCATGGAGCTGATCAACTCCGAGGAGGTTCCCGCATTCGATCCGGTAAAGGACTTCCTCGGGCAACTGCCCCAGTGGGACGGACAGAACCATGTGGCAGCCCTGTTCGGCAGGTTACCCGGTATCAGCAGCGAGCAGCACAGCTATCTGGCCACCTGGCTGCGCTCGGCCGTGGCCCACTGGCTGCAGATGGATACGATTCATGGTAACGAGTGCGTACCCACGCTGATCGGTGCCCAGGGCTGCGGTAAGACAACCTTCGTGGCAAGGATCCTTCCTCCGCATCTCAGACAGTACTACCTCGACCACCTGAACCTGTCGAACAAGTTCGACAAGGAGATGGCGCTGACGAACAACCTGCTGGTGAACCTGGATGAGCTGGATGCCATAAGACCGAGTCAGCATCCTGCGCTGAAGCAGACGCTGTCGAAGAGCAAGGTGAACGGAAGACCCATCTTCGGCTGCAGCCAGGAGGACAGGTCCCGCTATGCCTCGTTCGTGGCTACGACGAACAACCCGCACCCCCTGACTGATGCCACGGGCAGCCGACGATACATCTGTCTGACGGTTCCCAAAGACCAGCTGATTGACAACACGGGGGAGGTCAACTACGGGCAGCTGTATGCGCAGGTGCTCCACGAGCTGATAGAGCTGAAGGCACCCTATTGGTTCACTCCTGCGGAGGTGAAGCGAATCCAGGAGCTCAACCTGAACTACATGGAACAGAAGGACATTGCCGAGATCGTGAATGCCACGTTCCGTCTGCCGAAGGAAGGGGAACTGCCGAAGTACATGAACTGCGGGGATATCCTCAAGGTCATTCAGCAGGAGTATCCTTCAGTAAAGAGCGACAGGAGCACCAGAGTTCACTTAGGACTAACCATGAGGGAACTGGGCTACGACCATGTGGTTCGAGAACATCTTTCCTATTACAAGTTGATCCCCCTAAAAGCTGCGTAGGGGGAGATTTACGGGAAATCTACGGGAAATCTACGGGAGATGTTAGAGCAACATCTCCCGTTCCTCAAACCCTTTATACATCGATATTTCATAAGATTAACGGGAAATGTTAGGTGTTTATCGGTTAAAATTACTAATAGAAAAAAGTAGGAAGAATAGTATTTTGATAAATGACGAAGTGTGTTTTTTCAAAGAAATATTTGGAACATATTGGTAATTTTATTACTTTTGCATGCTTTTCCCCATGAACGGTGCAACGAGCCGTAGGGAAGGCATTCAAAACTACGAATACAAGATTATATGAAATTGATAGATAAACTAGCAAACTGGTATTTCACCAAACGTGCACTGCCCTACTGGGGAATCCTGTTAATTGACTGTCTGATCATCCTGGGATCAGGACTGGTGTGTTACATGTTGGATCACGGTGCCATCTATACTTCCCAACACTTCGGTTCTTTAGTAGGTACGTTCTGTTTCTATCTGCTTTTCTTTATGGTCGGCTTCCGAATCATGAAGACATATATGGGGGTGATGCGCTATACCTCGTTTGCCGACCTTCACCGCGTGCTCGTTGCCAACCTGATTGGTATTATACTGGTGCTGATATTCCGACTTTTCCATGCTGACTTTTTCCTTGAGACAATCCGACTTAAAGACCTGGTATTCACCTTTATCCTGGCAACTATTATTATGAGCACTCTTCGCCTTGGCGTGAAGTGGATATACGACTATGCCGGCAGAGAGACCATTGTGAAACCGGTATATATCTATGGGGTGAAGAACGGTGGTATGGGTATCGCCCGTTCGGTGATTAACGACAAGCCGCAGCGCTTCAAGTTAGCTGGTTTCGTGAGCGACGCTCCCGACATGATCGGCAAGATGCTCATGGGTGTGAACGTGTTCAAGAACGATGCCAAGCTGCCTTATGTGATGCGGAAGAATGGCGTGCGTACACTCCTCGTGTCACCGCTGAAGCAGGAGGCGTTTAGTAATAACCCGGCCATGATCGACCGCTTGATCGATGCGGGCGTGAAGATCTATACCATGAACCCGGCCGTGCAATGGGACGGAAAGAGTGATATCAATACGACGCAGCTGCGCGAGGTGGAGATTGAGGACCTGCTGCCGCGCGATGAGATCAAGGTGGACCTGCATTCCGTGGAGAACCAGATGAAGGGAAAGCGTGTGCTGGTAACGGGTTCGGCTGGTAGTATCGGTAGTGAGATGGTGCGCCAGATTGCAAAGTTCGATCCTGCCAAGATGGTGCTGATCGACCAGGCAGAGACACCGCAGCATGATATACGACTGATGATGGCGAAGGATTTTCCGCATGTGAAGGTGGAGACCATCGTGACCACTATCTGTAACAAGACCAGGATGGAGGCTATCTTCAAAATGTTCCGTCCGCACTACGTGTTCCATGCTGCTGCCTACAAGCATGTGCCGATGATGGAGGATAATCCTTGCGAGGCCGTGCAGAACAATATCGACGGTACAAGAATCATTGCCGACCTTGCCGTGAAATATGGAGTGGAGAAGTTCGTGATGATCTCTACCGACAAGGCGGTGAACCCCACCAATGTGATGGGTTGCTCGAAACGTATCTGCGAGATCTACGTGCAGAGTCTTGATAAGGCTATCAAGGATGGTAAGATCAAGGGTGAGACGCAGTTTGTTACCACCCGCTTCGGAAACGTGCTGGGCTCTAATGGCTCGGTGATTCCACTGTTCCGCGAGCAGATACGTAAGGGCGGTCCTGTCACCGTGACACATCCGAATATCTTCCGCTACTTCATGCTCATCCCCGAGGCCTGTAAGTTGGTGCTGGAGGCCGGTACGATGGGTAAGGGAGGAGAGATCTTCGTCTTCGATATGGGTAAGCCGGTGAAGATTGCCGACTTGGCCAAGCGCATGATCCGTTTGAGTGGCGCCATGAATGTGCAGATTGAATATACGGGTCTGCGTGATGGTGAGAAGCTCTACGAGGAGGTGCTGAACAACGAAGAGATTACCAAGCCTACCTTCAACAAGAAGATCAAGATTGCCAGCGTGCGCGAATACGACTTCGACCAGGTTGCGCAAAACATCGACCAGCTCATCGCTCACAGCTATGAGTATGATGTGATGAACACGGTGAAGGAAATGAAGAGCATCGTTCCCGAATTCAAGAGCAACCACTCGGTTTACGAGAGTTTGGATTGATCAGGTGCATCGTTCTTTACATGCACATCGCACTGCGGGAACGGGATGGAGATGTTATGGGCTTCGAGCGTATTGTAGATGCACTGCATCACATCAGATACCACATAGATCTGCTTCACCGCATCTACCCAGCAGAGTAGCTGGAAGTTGATGCTACTGTCGCCAAACTCCGTGAACACCACTTTCACCTGCTTGGATGGATCCAGATACGGATGATTCAAGCCATTCACCGCCTCCTCAATTATCGTTGTCACGTCCTTCATATTGGAGCCATAGGCCACACCGAAAGGTATCAGTGACAGCACATAACCATGGTTCTTTGTGAGGTTCTTGTAGTTCTTCGTGAACAGCTGTGAGTTCGTGAAGGCGATGATGGATCCATCGATAGCCTCCAGCATCGTACTGGTATAGCTGATGCTTGCCACCTTTCCCTTGATGCCGTCACACTCAATCCAATCGCCCACCTTTACACGTCCTGCCATAAGGTTGATGCCATAGTAAAGGTTCTCCAGGATATCCTTTGAAGCGAAACCGACACCGGTAGAAAGACCAGTAGCGATATATGCCAGCCACTTACCTCCGATATGGAAGATCGACAAGCTGATCAGCAGCCACGCACCCCATACCAGTACCTGCGTGACGTTCTTTCCCATCACCTCGCGGGAACTGGCATTCGTGCGATAGTTCTTCCCCTTGAAATGCAGGTGGAGCAGCTCCAGACATACGGAGTTAACGTATTTAAAGAAGAAATACAGCTCGGCCACCTGGATGATGCTGAACAGACTCAATCGGAAATTCTTCGCATTGACGAACGGCATCGTGAAGTACTGCCATGTGAGGGTACTCAGGTTGAATACATCGGCAGCCATATAGATGCTCAGGGGGATGGAGAGCAGTGCCATCACCGGCAGCAGCACCTCACAGACCAGACGGAAGAACCAGTTTTTGGTAACGGGCTTGTCGTAAATACTGTGTTTTTTACTGTAATCCTTCATCCAGCTGGCGATACAAGTGATGGTCAGGATGCAAGCCAGCTGCATGATCCACCAGATGAGCAGCTGAACACTCATCAGGGTGTAGCCTATCCATGCGCTGACGGTGCTCACAAGGAAGATAATCAGTGAAATGTAGGTATAGAACATGTCACTGCGCGGAATCATCTTATGATGCTTTCGTATCACACTCCATTGCCAGATGGTGCACAGCAGCAGGATGGGCGGGAAGATCAGGTTCACCAGGTCGTTCGGCACCAACACGATGCGGAACGAGATTACGATGAAGCCCATGAAAACGAGCGGGGCATAGATCAGGAACGCGCTCTTGATCTGATCACCTTCCACACGGAGCAGCAGGGAAAGCAGGATTACGCACAGCAGCCACGCATATTCCACCAGCAGACTGCTGGCCATGATCAGGAAGTTCTGATCGGAGAACGTCCGGAGCAGTCCGATAATGATGGCAAAGGTAATGGATGTAGTAGTGAGGATGATGCAGGTGCGTTTCTTCAGAAACGTCTTGGTATGGAACCGCTTGGGCAAAAACCGGAAAGCCAGGAAGTTCAAGACGACTGATACGAGGGCGAAGATGAAGATACCTAAGAACAAATCGAGAATGAACCTGCTGTTCCACTGCGACTGTATATTGCGCAACGGACGGTACTTGTCGTTTACCGTCTCGGCGGTGGCCATCAGATTATGGCGCAACGACGAGAGGATGGAGAAATAGCTGTCGCCACCGTTCTTGAAGATATTGCTCTGAATCTCGTTATACCGTTTGTTGGCATAGTCGTTCAGGTTCTTCAACCTCTGACCCGTCTGCTTGTACAACCGCTCGTAATCGTTCAGGTCCTCACGGTTCCCCTTCATCGAATTGCGGATGTTCGTCGCCATGGTAAGACAGACATTGCAGTCGATCCTGGCCTTCTCATCCATCTGCGCAAAGCGCATCATCTTCTCCAGACTGCCTATCAGACTGTCGTAACGGGCAATCTCGGCATCGTTCTTCTCGATGAACCGCTTCAGGGGAAGGGAGTGTCGTGTGAACTCCTGGAACTGCTTCGTGGCCTCATGACAGGCGTAGGTGAGGTCGAACACATACTCCGGTCGCTGGGAATACAGCATCAGCGAGTTCTGGTTACTCAGATGGTAGGTCTCACGGAACTGCTTCATGATACGCTCGTTCCTGGAGGCGGAGATCTTACTGCGCTTTTCCAGTTCGTCATGTTTATTCATCAGCTCCTGTCGGAGGATAGTCAGCGTGGCATTGATATCCTTTTCCTTGAGAACAGCCAACGACTGTTCAGCGTGCAACCAGCAGCAGAGTATCAGTAGGAGACAAACTCCCCATCTATTGATTTTTACCATATTCTTTGTCTTTTGTCTGCAAAAATACGTATTTTTCCCGCATTATGTGTATATTTGCAGTGGATTTTTTTATTTATTTACAATATGATGCTTATCGCAGATTCCGGAAGTACCAAGACCGACTGGGCTTGGATAGAGAATGGAACCATCGTTCACCGTGTCACCACAGCGGGTATCAATCCTGTTCATCAGGGGGAGGAGGAGATTCTTGTGGATCCTCAAACGGTTCTCCAATGGGGGGCCGATGAGGTGTTCTTCTACGGCGCTGGCTGCATCCCCGAGAAGAAGGGGGTGGTGGAAAAGGTGCTGAGGAAGGTTTTCCCTGATGCCGATAGGATTGAGGTGGAAAGCGATCTATTGGGGGCTGCACGGGCTGTGTGTCAGCATCAAGAAGGACTTGCGTGTATTCTTGGAACAGGCTCAAACTCATGTCTTTACGATGGAGAGAAAATTATGGAAAACATTCCTCCTTTAGGCTATATCTTAGGTGATGAGGGTAGCGGAGCTGTATTAGGTAAACTGTTCTTGAATGCCCTATTCAAGGGAGCGCTACCTGATGGTATGAAAGAAGAATTCCTGCAGTCGAGCGGTCTGAGCTACCCAGAAACCATCCAGCGGGTATATCGTCAGCCGATGGCGAACCGTTTCCTGGCTTCCACCTCTTTATATATTAGTGAGCATCTGGATGTGCCTGCGCTCCGAGATCTCGTGAAGCAGAACTTCCGCGACTTCTTCCATAAGAACATCGCGCATTATCGTCGTCACGACCTTCCCGTGGGAGCCATCGGTAGCATCGCCTATCATTACCGCGATCTGCTGCAAGAGGTTGCCGAGGAAGAAGGATATAAGCTAAGTACAGTAGCAAAGAGTCCCATGGAAGGACTGGTTACCTATCATTTGATGAAATAGTATTGATATTGGATAAAAAACTATTATAGTCTTTCCTATTTATTCATTACCTTTGCAAACAACTAACAAACAACCTTATGAAAAGAGTATTATTTGTCATGGTAACCATTGCCATCATGCTGACAGGATGTGCGAAGGGAGAAAGCAGTGCCTTCGTACAAGTGAAGGACGGTCATTTCCTGCGTGACGGGAAACCGTATTATTTCGTGGGAACGAACTTCTGGTATGGTGCCATCCTGGGCAGTGAAGGACAGGGGGGTGACCGCAACCGACTGGTTCGTGAGTTGGATAACCTGAAGTCGTTAGGTATCGACAACCTGCGCATCTTGGTGGGTAGTGACGGTGAACGGGGCGTTACCACCAAGGTAGAGCCAACGTTACAGATTGCACCGGGGGTGTATAACGACACCATCCTGGCAGGTCTTGACTACCTGCTGATGGAGATGGGGAAGCGGAAGATGGTGGCTGTACTCTACCTGAACAACTCCTGGGAATGGAGTGGGGGCTACGGCTTCTACCTGGAGCATGCGGGGGCGGGAAAGCAGCCGCGTCCCAACGAGGACGGTTATCCGGCCTTCATGCAGGCGATGAGTAAGTATGCCACGAACCAGAAGGCGCATGAGCTGTTCTACGACTATGTGCGCTTCATCCTCGGACGTACGAACCGCTACACGGGTGTGAAATATGTAGACGACCCGGCCATCATGTCATGGCAGATCGGTAATGAGCCGCGCGCTTTCGACAAGGCGGTGATACCCGACTTCGAGAAATGGCTCGCTGAAGCATCGGCCTTGATCCGCAGTCTGGATTCCAATCACCTGATCAGCATCGGTAGCGAGGGCTCTTGGGGGTGCGAGAACGACTGGGACTGCTATGAGCGTATCTGTGCCGACAAGAACGTGGATTACTGTAATATCCATCTCTGGCCGTATAACTGGAGCTGGGTGCGGAAAGACCATCTCATCGACGATCTGCCGACGGCGAAGGCGAACACAAAGGACTATATCGACCGTCATGTTGCCATCTGCAGCAAACTGCAGAAGCCGCTCGTGATGGAGGAGTTCGGATTCCCGCGCGATGATTTCCAGTTTGCACTCGGGACACCAACCACCGCACGTGATGATTTCTACCGTTATGTGTTTGCCTTAGTGAGTGAGAATGCTCAGTCAGGCGGCTGCTTTGCTGGCTGTAACTTCTGGGGATGGGGCGGATATGCCCAACCGAAACATGAACAGCAGTGGCAGGTGGGCGATGACTATACCGGTGATCCTGCCCAGGAACAGCAGGGCCTGAACTCCGTGTTCGCCGGTGACTCCACTACGATCCAAGTGATTAGGGAGGCGCAAAAAAGGAGTCTCACCCCCTAAAGCTATTTTTTAACTGTTTTTATTGCAGTATTGAAAAAAAAAACTGTAATTTTGCAAGCGACAACTAACAATCAAGTATAATTAAAAACCAATTGCTTATGAAAAAGTTTTTTACTCTATTGATGATGGCCTTGATGGCTGTGAATGTGAATGCAGGTGAAACCGTCCTATGGGAGGGCGAGGTTCTTGTAAATGGTTGGGCAAACCAGCCTACTTTCCTGTCTGATGGCGGTGCTGAGTTGAAAGAGCTTAACGCTGCTGCGGGTGATTTGATACGTGTTTATGGTTCTGCTCCAGACAAGGCTTGGCAGGTTGAGGTGTTCGACGGTCACTGGGGAAAGAACTTCCAACGCTTCTCAGGTGATGTTGTGTTGAATGAAGATGGTTCAACCAAAGAATCTATTGTTGTGGATCTTGCTACTGTGGGGTATTTTGATTTCACCATTACAGAAGAGTTCCTTACTGCGGCTACTACATCACAAGGCTGGGGAGGAGCGTTCATTCTCAATGGTGACGGTAATCTCACTGTAACCAAGGTAACACTGGTTTCTGATTCAGAGGTACAACCTTCAGAGTCTGTCCAGGCCGACTTGTCTCTTTCTGGTTGGTATCCTTGGAGCACAGAGGTAATGACGGCAAATGAAGACGGATCGATGACCGTTGAGTTTGTAAAGGAATGGGGTGGAGTGGCTACATGGATTGCCACGGATGCAGGTCCATTCGATGCCTCTAAATATGACTATATCGTGCTGGAGATAGAACCTACTTCTGTGATGGCACAGATCTGGGTTGAGTTCAGTGACAAAACCAATGAGACTGCTCAGATTCCGGCTGGTTCCACTTCCGTGAAATTGGCCCTCAATCCTGAGAAGAAGAATGGCATTCAGCAGATTGCCGTGCAGACTGATTTACCAGGTGTTGTTGTGATCAAGAGAGTGTACTGGGAGGGTAGCGCTGCGGCTCCCGCTGGTGATACCTGGACCGTTGCCGGTAACTTCGTAGGCAGCTCATGGAATCCTGAGGATGCTTCCAACGACATGACGTTTGACGGTGTACTCTATACCTTGGTGAAAACTGACGTAACCCTGGAGAAGGGTACAAGCTATGAGTTCAAGGTGGTGAAGGATCACGCCTGGGACGAGGCATATCCTGGCAGCAACTATACCTTCACAGTGGATGAGACGGGTATCTATACCGTAACCGTTACGTTCAATGCTGAGACGAAGGAGATCAACGTGACCACCGTGAAGACCGGTGAGGCAGGACCTGTGGAGCATGCTTACAGTGTGATGGGAACCCTGAATGGTAATTGGGATAACGACAGCGACATGACCAAGGGCGATGATGGTATCTATACCATTACCTTCGACAATGTAGCTGCTGGTAACTATGAGTTCAAGGTTCGCGTGGATCACGACTGGAGCGTATCATATCCTGGAAGCAACTATCAGCTTACTGTTGATCAGGATGGCTCTAAGGTGGTGATTACCTTCAACGAGGAGACCAAGGAGGTGAACGCTACAGTTACTGCTCCTACCGGTATCGCTAACATCAAGGCTGAGGCTGCACAGGGCAAGCTGTACAACGTGGCTGGTCAGAAGGTTAACGCTAACTACAAGGGCATCGTGATTGTGAACGGCAAGAAGGTGCTGATGAAGTAAAAACTAGAAATACTAGAAATACTAGTGGTACTAGCAGTACTAGTTATACTAGTTTCAATAAGTTAAGGGGGCCAGATTTGGCCCCCTTAACTTATATTAACGCATCTCGGCCTCAAAGTATTGATAATAGATAAAAAAGTATTAACACTTCTGTAAAAAATACAGTACTTTTGTACCCAGTTGGAACAACATCAACTACAAACATAACCTAAATGATGAAGAAGAGTATTGTATTATTACTGCTAGTGATGAGTATGCTACCCCTGAACGCACAAATCAGGGGTAGCGAAATTACCGTGATGGTAACACCTGATCATCAGGACTGGACTTATCGAGTGGGGGAGACCTGTCGTTTCACCGTGAGCGTATTGCGGTCGGGTACCTTGATCAACAATGCCTTAGTGGATTTCGAGGCGGGTCCTGAGATGTATCCCGAGGTGAAGAAGACCGGCGTGGTACTCAAGGACGGTACGATGAAACACCAGGGTACGATGAAGGTGCCGGGGTTCTACCGACTCAGTGTGACTGCCCATGTGAATGGGAAGGACTACAAAGGGGCATGCGGTGCTGCGTTCTCACCGGAGCAACTGCAACCATCGACTGTGATGCCGAATGATTTCCTACAGTTCTGGCAGGGAACGATTGCTGAGGCGCGGAAGACCGACCTCAATCCTACCAAACGACTGCTGCCGGAGCGTTGCACCAAGGATGTGAATGTGTATGAGGTGTCGTTCAATAATATCCTGCCAAACTACCGTACCTATGGCATTCTCTGCGTACCAGTGGATAAAGAAAAGGATCCCGCGAAAGCGGGGAGGTATCCTGCCTTGCTGCGGGTTCCAGGGGCTGGCGTGCGGCCCTATGGCGGCGATGTATATACGGCCTCGCAAGGAGCCATCACCTTGGAGATCGGTATTCACGGGATTCCTGTGACCATGGATCAAAAGGTGTATGATGATATCTATAGCGGTGCACTCACAGGCTACTGGGAGTTTAATATGGATAACCGCGATAAACATTATTATAAAAGGGTGATCGTTGGCTGTATCCGCGCGCTCGACTATATCGAGCAGTTCACTCCTTGGAATGGTAAGGAGATGGGCGTAACGGGGTCTTCTCAGGGTGGTTTCCTCTCCCTGGCCACGGCGGGTCTTGACAAACGCATCACCTTCTATGCACCGGTGCATGCCGCGCTATGCGACCATACCAACTCCTTGAAGGGGGTTGCTTGCGGATGGCCACATTATTTCTACGGAAGCAAGAAGCAAGAAGCAAGAGGCAAGAAGTCAACCCAGACCCTCCCAAAGGAAGGGAGCGAGGAGAAGCGAATCGAGGTGTCGCGCTATTATGACGGTATCAACTTCGCACGGTTGATTACGGATCAGCAGCAGGGTTGGTTCTCATTCGGATACAATGATGATGTGGTGCCGCCCACCACGGCATGGTCAACCTATAACACCGTGAAGGGACCCAAGACCATCTCTCCCTATCAGGCCACCTGGCACTTCTGGTTCCAGGAGCAGTGGGATGAGTGGGAGAAGTGGCTGCTAAAGCAGATGGGACGCCGTTAATCCTTTTATTGGAGGAAGGAGGAAGGAGAAGTGATTCGTGGAGTGTGGAATGTGGAATGTGGAGTGAGAATACCACTGAGATGTCGTTTTCTCGTTATCCCGTGATCCCGTTATTACGTTATTGCGACATCCCGCGCCAACGACCTGGCGTAAGCCGACAAAGAAATCACGCCAGGGCTTTGATGCCCTGAGCGTACCTTAATGAACGAGCGACGAGAAGGAGCGGTTGAGCCTCCCCATATAGGGGGAGGATGGGAGAGGGTGGATGTCTCTTTTGCCTCTTTTCTCTGCGCCAGAGAAAAAGAGGGATTGTTAAGATAAAAAATTAAAATATGAAGATGTATTTTTTATTAGCGGCAGCAACATTTGCTATGCTCGCCTGCACAACGACAAAGAATGCTGAGCCGGAGAAGACGGGGGCACAGCAGTTATTCGAGCGACTGGATTCGCTCCGTCAGAAAGGCTATATGTTCGGTCATCAGGATGACCCGATGTACGGTCTGACCTGGGAATACGATAAGGACAGTAGTGATGTGAAGAACGTGTGCGGCGACTACCCCGCCGTGATGGGCTTCGAACTGGGCGGTATCGAGATGGCCGACGCCAAGAGTCTGGACAGCGTACCGTTCACCCGTATCACCGAGGAGGTGATCAACCACTACCAACGGGGTGGTATCATCACCCTGAGCTGGCATCCGCGGAACCCTCTGACCACCATCGAAGGGGGCGGAAACGCAGGACAGAAGTTCCCGGAGGGAACGGCATGGGATGTGACTGATTCCACAGTGGTGAAGAATATCTTACCCGGTGGAACCAAGTATGAACTGTTCCAGACATGGATGCAGCGCTTGAGCGATTTCCTTGCTACGTTGAAGACCGCCGACGGGAAGAAGATTCCCATCCTCTTCCGTCCTTGGCACGAGAATACGGGTTCCTGGTTCTGGTGGGGTGAGAAACTCTGCACGGCCGAGGAATATAAGGCGCTATGGAATATGCTGCAGGATAAGCTGAATGCCGACGGCTTCGACAACCTGCTCTGGGCGTATTCGCCGGGAATGGCTGCCGATCTGACTGCCGAGAAATACCTGGAGCGCTACCCGGGTGATGACCGTATCGGAATGGTGGGCATCGATGGCTATCAGTGGGGAAGCAAAGAGGACTTTGTGGCTCAGCTGGACCAGAACCTCGCCATGCTCACGCAGTTCGCTGCCGACCATGGGAAGATTCCTGCCCTGACGGAGTGCGGACTGAAGAACCTGACGGATCCTACCTGGTGGACATCCACGCTTACACCGGTGCTCGACAAGCATGCCATCAGCTACTTCCTCGTATGGCGTAACTATAAGAAGGAGTGGTTCGGACCGGCACCTTCGAAGCCCGATGCCCCGTATTTCAAGGAGATGTATGCCAAAGAGAATGTGTTGTTCCTGCAAGACATTTCTCAAGATTAAACATTAAACATTAAAGATTAAAGATTAATAGTCATCCTATTAAGCCCATAATGCCCATTAAGCCTATTCTTAAAAATGACTTTCCAAAATAAACTATCAGCCCTGCGCGCCCATCATGAGGCGCTGCTGTCTAAAAAGAACGAACCCGTGGAGTGGGGGAACGGTATCTACGATAAATACAAAAACCCTATCCTCACCGCAGAGCACACTCCCTTAGAGTGGCGGTACGATTTCAACGAGCACGACAACCCGTATCTGATGCAGCGCATCATGATGAACGCTACCCTGAACAGCGGAGCCATCAAGTGGAACGACAAGTATCTGCTGGTGGTGCGCGTGGAGGGAGCCGACCGTAAGTCGTTCTTTGCCGTGGCAGAGTCGCCTAACGGCATCGATAACTTCCGTTTCTGGGAGGAGCCGATTACCATGCCTGAGGATGTGGTGCCTGCCACCAATATCTATGACATGCGCATCACGCAGCATGAGGATGGTTGGATCTATGGGGTGTTCTGCGCCGAACGGCATGATGATACGCAACCGGGAAACCTGAGTGCAGCAACGGCCACGGCGGGTATCGCCCGTACCAAGGACTTAAAGACGTGGGAACGACTGCCCGATTTGAAGTCGCGTTCGCAGCAGCGTAACGTGGTGCTCCACCCGGAGTTCGTGGATGGGAAGTACGCTTTCTATACCCGTCCGCAGGACGGCTTCATCGATACGGGTTCGGGCGGTGGCATCGGCTGGGCGCTGGTGGATGATATCACCCATGCCGAGGTGAAAGAGGAGAAGATCATCAATGCGCGTCACTACCATACCATCACGGAGGTGAAGAACGGCGAGGGTCCGCATCCCATCAAGACGTCCAAGGGCTGGCTGCACCTGGCGCATGGTGTGAGAGCCACGGCCGACGGTCTGAGATATGTATTATATATGTATATGACGGCCCTGGACGATCCTACGAAGGTGATTGCCCAGCCGGGTGGCTTCTTCATCGTTCCCGAGGGTGATGAGTATTTAGGCGATGTGATGAACGTGGCTTTCTCGAATGGCTGGATAGCCGATGACGACGGGAAGGTGTTTATCTACTATGCCTCGGCAGATACCCGCATGCATGTGGCTACCTCGACCATCGACAAGCTGATCGACTATTGTATGAACACCCCGCATGACGGTCTGATGACAGGTGCTTCAGTGGAAACCATCAAGAAACTCATTAAAAAGAATCAGAATAATGGCTAGTCTAAAAGAAAAAATCGGCTATGCGCTCGGTGATGCGGCTGCCGGAGGTATTACGTGGAAGGTGATGTCGATTGCTTTCCCATTGTTCTTCACCAATGTGTTCGGTCTGACCGTGGCTGATACGGCCACGCTGATGCTCGTGGCACGTATGTTCGATGTGGTGACCGACCCGCTGATGGGATCGTTGGCCGACCGTACCCAGAGTCGTTGGGGAACGTATCGTCCGTGGCTCATCTTCGGTGCGATACCCCTCGGACTCATCTTCGCGCTGCTGCTGTACACCCCCGACTTCGGTCCGGTGGGTAAGCGGATCTATGCCTACACGCTCTATCTGCTCATGATGGCCGTCTACACGGCTGTCAATGTACCCTACGGATCTCTGCTGGGTGTGATGACCGCTGATGACAACGAGAAGAACCAGTTCTCCAGCTTCCGCATGGTGGGTGCCTATGCCATGGGTTTCATCACTCTGCTGTCGTTCCCGTATCTGCAGAAGCTGGTGGGGGGCACTCCTGCCCATCAGTATGCTGTGTTAGGTGCCTCGTTAGGTGCCCTGGCCACCATTATGACACTGGCCTGCGGATTGCTCACGAAGGAGCGTCTGAAGCCGGTGAGGGCTGAGAAGTTCTCGTTCAAGCCCTTTGCCGACCTGTTCAAGAACAAACCGTGGATCTACCTGACACTCATCGGTATCTGCACGAACTTCTTCAACGGCTTCCGTTACGCCGTGGCCGGTTACCTGATGGAATACTGTCTGCATGGTGATGTCACCGTAAGCGGTCTGATCATCAACTACACGGTGTTCATGACCTTCGGTGAGGTGACCTGTATGATCTTCGGCGGACTGTCGCCTAAGTTCACTGAGTGGGTGGGGAGCAAGCGCAAGGCGTTCTCCATCGCAGCCATTATCTGCGCCATCACTTCCGTGGCTTTCTTCTTCGTTCCCATGGATCCTGCCTATATCTGGGTGCTCATCGCTATCGTGATTCTGACATCAGTAGGTGTGGGTCTTTATTCACCGCTGCTGTGGTCGATGTATGCCGACGTGGCCGACTATGCCACGGAGAAGAACGGTACATCATCCACGGGATTGATCTTCTCGTCGGGTACTATGGCACAGAAGTTCGGAACGGCTATCTCTGGCTCATTGGTGGCGCTGCTATTAGGCATCGCTGGATTCTATTCCGGTACGGATGCCAACGGACAGACCGTTGTTACCATTACCGATATGGAATCAGTGCGCTCCATGACATGGGCCCTGTTCTCCATCTTCCCCGCTGTCATTGTTATGATCATGCTCTGGCTGCTGTATAAGTATCCGATAAAGAAGTAATTTGTTCCCCGAAGGGGGATTCTTCGAGGAGTGTGGAGTGTGGAATGTGGAATGAGATATGTTTCAAGTACAGGTGATTTGATAATGAATACTGAATCTCAGTACTATTCTCATTCCACACTCCACACTCCACATTCCACAAAATAAAAACCCAAATGAACGAAAAAATCAAAAAATTGAAACTGGAGGTGCGGGATGTGCTGGAGAATAACATCCTGCCCTTCTGGATGGATAAGATGATCGACCAGGAGCATGGTGGCTTCTACGGTCGTATCGATGGGAAGGGTGTGCTGCACCCCGAAGCAGAGAAGGGTGCCATCCTCAACGCCCGCATCCTTTGGGCGTTCTCGGCAGCGTATAGAGTTTTAAAGGAGGAGTGTGGAGTGAGGAGAGTGGAGGGAGAAATGTCTCAAGGCCAGGTACATAGTACTAATCTCACTCCACACTCCTCACTCCTCACTCCACAAGTCCTTAAAGCGGCCGCCAAAAGAGCCTACGAATACCTCATCGACCACTTCATCGACCATGAATACGGGGGTGTGTATTGGAGCGTGGATTATCTGGGAAATCCCTTGGATACCAAGAAACAGTTTTACGCCATCGGCTTCGCCATCTACGGTCTTTCGGAATATGCACGGGCCACGGGCGACAGGGAAGCGTTGGAATATGCGCTTGATCTATACGACTGTATTGAGGAGCATGCGTTCGACCAAGAGTACAACGGCTATATCGAAGCCTGCACGAGAGAGTGGGGCGTGATAGAAGACATGCGCTTGTCGGAACTGGATGCCAACTACCCGAAGTCGCAGAACACCCACCTGCATATCATTGAGCCTTATACCAATTTGCTACGATGTTTGAAGGAACTGCATGCAAAGGAGTCGTGCGATTATGTGCCGGTCATTGGATCGGTTATACCCATGGGCATCAGTATTCCTGTGGAGACCATCGTTCAGGTGGAGTCATCTTTGCGCAATCTCATCGATATCTTCACCGATAAGATCCTGAACCCACAAACCCACCATCTCGATCTCTTCTTTGAGAACGACTGGACTCGCGGGGCTGGTCATCTGGAGAGCTACGGACACGACATTGAGTGCTCGTGGCTGTTGCACGAGGCGGCATTGGTGTTAGGCGATCAGAAAGTGTTGAAGAAGGTGGAGCCCATCGTACAGATGGTGGCCAAGGCATCGGAGAAAGGATTACGTCCTGACGGAAGTATGATTCATGAGGCCAACCTGGATACGGGTCATGTGGACGATGACCTACACTGGTGGGTACAGGCGGAGAATGTGGTGGGCTGGCTGAATATCTACCAGTATTTCGGTGATGAGGACGCGCTGGAAAAAGCACTCCGCTGCTGGGAGTATATCAAGAAGAACCTGATTGACTACCAGAGCGGAGAGTGGTATTGGAGTCGGCATGCGGACGGAACCCTAAACACCGTCGATGACAAGGCCGGGTTCTGGAAATGTCCGTATCACAACAGCAGAATGTGCTTGGAGATTATCGAGCGATAGCCTTGATATCCCGGAACTGCGACCATGGGTTCTTGGGATCAGAACGATAAGGCGTGGGGTTCGGAACATAAAGGATGCCTTCATGAATGACTGACTTCGGGAAGGTGTCCTTTTTGATTTTCGGTGGTGTTCCGCTGCGCATGAAGACGGTCATCAGACTGCTGCAGTTCTCAAACACATCACCGCCCATCTCCTTCACACTGTTGGGGATATCGATGGTCTCTATCGATGAACAGCCGTGGAATGCCTGGTTGGCAATGCTTTTGACTGATGTGGGGATGGTGATATCGATCAAGCTACCGCAGTTCTTGAAACAATAGGAGGTGATCTCCTTGATGCCATTGGGGATATTGACGGTCTTCAGGTTGGAGCAGTCCTCAAAGGCACTGGTACCGATACTCCTTACGGAGTTGGGAATGTTGATGGTCTCCAGACTGGTACAGCCCTTGAAGGCATCATGGGTGATGCTCGTGATGGAGGTGGGGATATACACTTCCTCCAGACTGGTACAGCCTTCGAAGATGCTGTTCGCGATATTGTCCATGCTGGTGGTGAAGGCGAAACGCTTCAGGGAGGTGCAGTTCTTGAATGCCACCCATCCAATGGCCTTCACGCTGTTGGGCAACTCTATCTCCTCGAGTGCGGAGCAGTCCTGAAATGCCGAATAGCCGATCTTATCCAGGAACCGGGGGAGGATGACGTCCTTCAGACTGGTGCAGCCCTGGAACAGACTATATGCCAAGGAAGTGACACCGCTGGGTAACTCAATCCTTTCCAAAGCCGTGCATTTTTTGAAGGCACCATGACCGATGCTCTTGATGCTTGCAGGGAGATAGACATCTGTCAGGGCAGAACAACCGGAGAACAGGTTGAAGGGCAGATCGAGCACGCTCTCGGGAATACTGATGGACGTGAGACCAGTACAGTTCTCAAAAGCACCTGCACCGATCTTCGACACGGTGCTGGGAATGGTGATGGAGGTCATCGAGGCGCAGTCCTTGAACGCACCACCGTCGATCTCTTCCACATAATAGGTCACACTGTCTTCGGTGAACTTGTTCGGGATCTCGACATCGCCCGAGTAGAGGTTCTTTCCTGCAATCACCTTGGCTTTGTTGTTCTTGGCATTCAGTGCGTAGTTGATGCCATCGACGATGGCCTTGGTCGCTTTCTTGGGGGATTTGGATGCTTGGGTTATCTGCCTGGCTTCCAACACCGTGCAGCACATAAGCGCGAAAACCACGATCCATGTTTTCTTTCTATAGTTCATATCCTTGTCAATTTTATGTTCGAAACATTTCTGCAAAAATAAGGAAAAAATGCGGATTCGCCAATAATTTCCAATATTTATTATCATTTATTGCAAAATAATTGTTACCTTTGCAGACGCTTTTAAACGATGATGCTAACAAGCATAATAATTATCAGTTAAATAATATATGTATTTTACTTTGTTGATTACCGTTATCATAACGGCCATAACACTGGTTGCGGCAGCTTACGTCATAGCCAAGTTGATCGGTCCGCGTTCATACAACAAGGTGAAAGGAGAACCGTATGAGTGTGGTATACCAACACATGGCTCATCCTGGCTCCCCGTCAGTGTAGGCTTCTACCTGTTCGCCATCTTGTTTCTTATGTTCGATGTGGAGACAGTGTTTCTGTACCCCTGGGCAGTGGTCGTGAAAGAATTCGGTGCAATGGCTATCTTCAGCATCGGGTTCTTTTTGTTGGTACTAGTATTTGGCTTGGCTTACGCTTGGCGGAAAGGAGCACTGGAATGGAAATAAAGCCGAAAATCAAGAGTATTCCCTACGAGGAGTGGAATGACAATGCCTCGTTGGAGAAGCTGGTTGACGAGCTCCATGAGGGAGGCGTCAACGTGGTTACCGGATCGCTCGACAAGTTGATCAACTGGGGACGTGCCAACTCCCTGTGGTCGCTTACCTTCGCTACATCTTGCTGCGGTATCGAGTTCATGGCCTGTGGCTGTTCCCGATATGACTTTGCACGCTTCGGCTTCGAGGTGACACGTAACTCACCACGTCAGGCCGACCTGATTATGTGTGCCGGTACGATTACACATAAGATGGCACCTGCCCTGAAACGTCTCTATGACGAGATGGCTGAGCCGAAATATGTCATTGCCGTGGGTGGCTGCGCCATCAGCGGCGGTCCGTTCAAGTCGAGCTACCATGTGGTGAAGGGCATCGAGGAGATCGTGCCCGTGGATGTGTTCATTCCCGGCTGTCCGCCGCGTCCTGAGGCCATCATGTATGGTATGATGCAGCTGCAGCGTAAAGTGAAGATCGAAAAGTTCTTCGGTGGAGTGAACCATAAGCAGACCAAAGAAGAGCGCGAGCTGGGCGTATCTAACTCGGAACTGACAGCACGTCAGCTGGGCGATCATCGCCGCGAACCGATTGTGGTGACAGATGTGCCACAGGAGTTTATTAATGAGTTGAAAGAAACTAGTGGAGCTAGTGCTACTAGTAACACTAGTACAACTAGTGAAACTAGCAAATCTCAGGAGGGCCAGGCATGAAATTAGATTTTCTATCTTTTAGCTTTGATCAGTTTGCCACAGAGATGGCAAACCTGAAAGACCAGAAAGGCTTTGACTACCTGGTAACCATCGTAGGTGAGGACTTCAGTAAAACACCGGATTATCAGTCGGGTGAGCCTGCCCTGGGATGTATCTATATCTTGGAGAATACCCAGACGCATGAGCGTTGCTCCGTCAAGATGATGGCCCGTACACAGGTCTGTGGCGACGGTATGTCATCCAACGGAACGGGTGATACCGACGGTCAGCTGGTTCCGTTTATTCCTACCGTATCCCATATCTGGCGCGTAGCCGATCTGCTGGAGCGTGAGGTATATGATTTCTACGGCATCGTGTTCCTCGGTCATCCCGACATGCGACGCCTGTTCCTGCGTAGTGACTTCAAGGGATACCCCTTCCGCAAGGACTGGGAGTTCAACGATAAGTACACTCTCGAGGATGATGTGGAGCCTGATTACGGATTGGAGTATTACCTCGACAAGGACGGTGTACTGCAGTCGAAGAAAAACAGACTCTTCACCGCTGATGACTATGTGATCAACATCGGTCCGCAGCATCCCTCAACGCATGGTGTGCTCCGCTTGCAGACCGTGCTCGACGGTGAGACCGTGAAGCGTGTGTATCCGCATCTGGGCTATATCCACCGAGGTATTGAGAAGATGTGCGAGAGCTATACATACCCACAAACCCTTGCTTTAACCGACCGTCTTAACTACCTGAGTGCTATGATGCACCGTCATGCACTGGTGGGAGTGATTGAAGAGGGATTGGGCGTGGAGCTGACCGACCGTATCAAGTACATCCGTACCATTATGGATGAGCTGCAGCGACTGGATTCACACTTGTTGTATGTGGGCTGCTGCGCTCAGGATATGGGTGCGCTGACCGCCTTCCTCTATTCGATGCGCGACCGTGAGCATGTGCTCAACTGCATGGAGGAGACGACGGGTGGACGACTGATTCAGAACTATTATAGAATAGGTGGACTGCAGGATGATATCGATCCGAACTTCGTGAAGAACGTGAAGGATCTCATCAAGTATATGAAGCCTATCATTCAGGAGTATGTGGATGTGTTCGGTGATAATATCATCACCCACAAGCGCTTTGAGAAGGTAGGTCCGATGAGCAAGGAGGATTGTATCTCGTATGCCGTGACGGGTCCTGCAGGCCGTGCTTCCGGCTGGGAGAATGATGTGCGCAAGAACCATCCGTATGGTATGTACAACCAGGTGGAGTGGGAGCAGATTACCATGACGGGCTGTGACACCATGGACCGCTATACCTGTCATATCCGTGAGATGTACCAGAGTCTGCATATCATCGAGCAGCTCATCGACAATATCCCTGCAGGTGACTTCTACATCAAGCAGAAGCCGATCATTAAAGTGCCTGAAGGACAGTGGTACTACTCGGTGGAGGGTGCCAGCGGTGAGTTCGGTGTTTATCTCGACTCTCGTGGCGACAAGAGTCCGTACCGTTTGAAGATGCGCCCCATGGGCCTGTCTCTGACGGGTGCACTCGATCCGATGTTGCGCGGACAGAAGATTGCCGACCTGGTGGCTACGGGTGCCGCTATCGACTTCGTGATTCCTGATATCGACAGATAAGGTTATTGGACTATTTGACCATTTCACAATTTGACAATGGTGAGATGGTATAATCGTAAAATTGTAAAATAAACAAGATGTTTGACTTTTCAATAGTTACACAATGGTTTGACCACTTGCTCAGGTTCACTTTGGGACTGGGTGACTTCTGGTCGATCCTGATTGAATGTGTGCTGGTGGGCGTGCTCATCCTGACAGCCTATGCGCTGATTGCCATCGCACTGATCTTCATGGAGCGTAAGGTGTGTGCTTACTTCCAGTGCCGATTGGGTCCGATGCGTGTGGGCTTCTGGGGTTTGCTGCAGGTGTTTGCCGACGTACTGAAGATGCTCATCAAGGAGATCTTCTTCGTGGATAAGGCAGATAAGTTCCTGTATATCGTTGCTCCGCTGCTGGTAATCATCGGTTCGGTGGGTGCCTTCTCGTTCCTGCCGTGGAACAAGGGTGCAGTGATCCTAGATTTCAATGTGGGCGTGTTCCTGCTCACCGCCATCTCATCCATCGGCGTGGTGGGTATCTTCCTCGCCGGATGGGGTTCTAACAACAAGTATTCGGTGGTGTCGGCCATGCGTGGTGCTGTACAGATGATCTCGTATGAGATGTCACTCTGTCTGTGTCTTATCACGGCGGTCATCCTGACGGGTACGATGCAGGTGAGCGGTATCGTGGAGTATCAGACCGGTCCGTGGAACTGGTTGATATTCAAAGGTCATATACCTGCGCTCATTGCCTTCTTCGTGTTCCTGATTGCCGGCAATGCTGAGGCAAACCGCGGACCGTTTGATATGGCAGAGGCAGAGAGTGAGCTCACAGCCGGTCATCACACGGAGTATTCAGGTATGGGCTTCGGCTTCTTCTACCTGGCTGAGTTCCTCAACCTCTTTATCATCGCTGGTATCGCCGCCATGGTGTTCCTCGGTGGATGGGCTCCTATAAATATAGGTATAGAGGGCTTCGACAATGTGATGAACTACATTCCCGGTATTGTATGGTTCATGGGTAAGGCCTTCGCTTTGGTGTGGTTGCTCATGTGGATCAAGTGGACCTTCCCCCGTTTGCGTATCGACCAGATCCTGAAGCTGGAATGGAAGTATTTGATGCCACTGGCACTGCTGAACTTAGTTGTGATGACGGTTATCGTGGCCATGAAGTGGTATTTCTAAAAGATCCAAGTAACCCTAGTTAATCTAGTAACCCGAGTAAATTATAAAATGGAAAAAGAACAATCATATTTCGGAGAGATCGGGCACGGACTCAAGACGTTGGCTACCGGTATGAAGGTAACCTGGAAGGAATACTTCAAGGACTTCTTCACCAATAAGTCAACCGAGCAGTACCCCGAGAACCGTAAGACAACCCTCCATGTGGCACAGCGCCACCGTGGACGATTGGTCTTCAAGCGCAACGAGGATGGTAGCTATAAGTGTACGGCTTGTACGTTGTGTGAGAAGACCTGTCCGAACGGGACCATCAAGATCGTGGCCCACATGCAGGAGGATCCTGAGACAGGGAAGAAGAAAAAGGTGTTGGATGACTATCTGTACGACTTGGGCGACTGTATGTTCTGTCAGTTGTGTACCAATGCTTGTAACTTTGACGCCATCGAATTCACCAACGATTTCGAGAATGCCGTGTTCGACCGCAGTAAGCTGGTACTGCATCTTGACAAAGAGGTGTACAAAGGCGGCTCACTGCCTAACCTGCTGGATGGCGGTGCTGAGTGGAAGGTCGGAACGTTTAACACAAAGAAGTAGATTATGAGTAACATGATAGTGTTTTGTATCCTCGCTGTCGTCATCCTGGCATCTGCCGTGATGTGCGTGACGACCAAGCGGATCATGCGGGCAGCTACGTTCCTGCTGTTCGTGTTGTTCGGTATCGCGGGAATCTATTTCCTGCTCGACTATACGTTCCTCGGGGCGGCTCAGCTGAGTGTCTATGCCGGTGGTGTGACGATGATTTATATCTTCGCCATCCAGCTGGTGAACAAGCGCACCCTGCAAGGACTGGTAGAGCGTATGAAGGGAAGTAGGGTGGTGTTCGGAGCCCTCGCAGCCCTGATCGGTCTGGCAACCGTCGTAGTGGTATTCCTGAAGAACCAGGTAATCAATAACTTTGCCGCAATGGCCGACTCAGAGGTGTCGATGGACACGATCGGTAGGTCGTTGGTAAGCTCAGACAGGTTTGGCTATGTGCTCCCGTTCGAGTTCATCTCCGTCTTCCTGCTGGCTTGTATCATCGGTAGTATTGTCATTTCAAGAAAGGAGTAGAGTATGGTACCAGTAGAATGTTTCTTTGTGCTGAGTGCACTGTTGTTTTTCATTGGCGTGTTCGGGTTCATCACCCGTCGTAACCTGCTTGCCATGCTGATCTCCACGGAGCTGATCCTCAATGCGGTGGACATCAACTTCGCGGCATTCAACCGTATCTTGTATCCCGGTGAACTGGAAGGGTTCTTCTTCACCTTGTTCGCCATTGGTGTGGCTGCTGCGGAGACCGCCGTTGCTGTGGCTATTATTATTAATGTGTATCGCAACTTCCATAGTGATAGCGTGAACAGCATACAGGAGTTAAAGAATTGACAATTGAAAATTGAAAAAAGAGTATTGTCTATATGGATTATAGTTATGTATATTTAATTCTTCTGCTGCCGCTGATCTCGTTTATCATACTGGGACTGGCGGGCATGAAGATGTCGCATAAGACGGCGGGTATTATCGGAACCCTGTCGTTGGCTGTCGTAACGGTGTTGAGCTATTATACGGCCATCGAGTATTTCCTCGTGGCTGGTCGTGACGCGGCAACGGGTATGTATCCGGTGATCACACCGTTCGATTTTACGTGGCTCGACTTCGGAACGATTAACGGGGTGCAGCTGCTGTTTACCTTGGGCTTCCGTTTGACACCCATCTCGGTGATGATGCTCATCGTGATCTCAACAGTGAGTCTGATGGTACACATCTATTCGTTCGGTTACATGCACGGCGAGAAGGGCTTCCAGCGCTACTACGCGTTCCTGAGTCTGTTCTCTATGTCGATGCTCGGACTGGTGGTGGCTACCAATATCTTCCAGATGTATCTGTTCTGGGAGCTGGTGGGTGTGAGCTCATACCTGCTCATCGGTTTCTACTATCCGTTGCAGGCTGCCGTGGCCGCTTCAAAGAAGGCTTTTATCGTGACACGATTTGCCGACCTGTTCTTCCTCATCGGTATTCTGTTCTACAGCTACTATGTGGGAACATTCAGTTTTGATCTCAATGCCATGCCCGAGTTGTCAGCCCGTTTGGACGGTGCCTACTGGCTCATGCCGATGGCCCTGTTCCTGATGTTCATCGGTGGTGCCGGTAAGAGTGCGATGTTCCCCTTGCATATCTGGCTGCCCGATGCCATGGAGGGTCCGACTCCAGTTTCCGCACTGATCCATGCTGCTACCATGGTGGTGGCTGGTGTCTATCAGGTGGCTTGTCTGTTCCCGATCTGGATTGAGTATGCTCCCGAGACCCTTCACTGGGTGGCTTATATCGCAGCCTTTACGGCTTTCTATGCTGCCAGCGTGGCCTGTGCACAGAGTGATATCAAGCGTGTGCTGGCCTTCTCAACCATCTCGCAGATTGGTTTTATGTTGGTGGCTTTAGGTGTTTGTCTGCCCGACAGCGGTGCTACTTCCATGCCGATGACCGAGGCTTATGCTGATGAGGGCGGACTGGGTTACATGGCCAGTATGTTCCACCTGTTCACACATGCTATGTTCAAGGCTTGTCTGTTCCTCGGTGCGGGTTGCATCATCCACGCCGTGCACAGTAATGAGAAGAAATACATGGGTGGCTTGCGCAAGTATATGCCTATTACCCATATTACCTTCCTCATCTCTTGTCTGGCTATCGCCGGTATCTGGCCTTTCAGCGGCTTCTTCTCGAAGGATGAGATCCTGGTGGCCTGCTACCATTTCTCCCCGGTGATGGGTGTTATCATGAGTGGTATTGCCGCCATGACGGCTTTCTATATGTTCCGTCTGTACTACGTAATCTTCTGGGGTAAGAGTCATTACGAGAGTGAGCTAGCCAAGTATGAGGCATGTCCGGAAGGTCATGCTCCCCATGCTCCGCATGAGGCTCCTGCCACGATGTATATCCCGTTGATCGTGCTGGCTACCATCACCGTGCTTTGCGGCTGGCTGCCTTTCGGCGAGTTCGTTTCTGCCAACGGCATCGGTTTCCATACGCACATCAACTGGCCGGTAGCCATCTCCAGTACGTTACTCGCGCTCTGCGGTATCGGTCTGGCCACCTATATGTATAAGAACGAGGAGACTCCTGTGGCCGATATGCTGGCAGCGAAGTTCCCCAAGCTGCACCGCGCAGCCTACAAGCGTTTCTATATGGATGAGGTGTGGCAGTATTTCACGCACAAGATCGTGTTCCGCCTGTTCTCTTATCCCATTGCCTGGTTCGACCGCCACATCGTTGACGGAACATTCAACTTCATGGCTTGGGGTGCCAACGAGGCAGGTGAGAGCATCCGTCCGTGGCAAAGTGGTGATGTGCGCCAGTATGCTGTGTGGTTCCTCACAGGAACAGTGGCATTGGCATTGATTTTATTGGCTATATAAACTAGTGTAACTAGTATTACTAGTTTAACTAGTGTTACTAGCATATAAAAAACAATAGAAATGAGTATATTAAGTCTATTCGTTGTAATTCCCGCCCTGATGTTGCTCGGTCTTTGGCTGGCCCGCAACCTCAACCAGGTGCGTGGAGTGATGGTGGTAGGAGCCTCTTGTCTGCTGGCTCTCTCCATCTGGCTCACCATTTATTTCATCCAGCAGCGTGCGGCCGGTAATCAGGATGCGATGCTGCTCACGTATGCCGTTGACTGGTTCAAGCCGTTGAACATCAAGTATTCGGTGGGTGTTGACGGTATCTCGGTGGTGATGTTGCTCCTGTCGAGCATCATCGTCTTCACCGGTACCTTCGCCTCCTGGCAGCTGAAACCGCTCACCAAGGAGTATTTCCTGTGGTTCACCCTGCTTTCATCAGGTGTGTACGGCTTCTTCATCTCAGTGGATATGTTCACCATGTTCATGTTCTACGAGGTGGCGCTGATCCCGATGTACCTGCTGATCGGTGTATGGGGTAGCGGACACAAGGAGTATTCGGCCATGAAGCTTACGCTGATGCTTATGGGAGGTTCAGCCTTGCTCATCATCGGTATCTTAGGTATCTATTTCTTCAGCGGTGCCACCACGATGAATGTGAACGAGATTGCTGCCATGCACAATATCCCAGTGGAGATCCAGAAGGTGTTCTTCCCCTTCATTTTCATCGGTTTCGGTGTGTTAGGTGCTCTGTTCCCCTTCCACACATGGTCACCCGACGGTCATGCCTCAGCGCCTACCGCTGTGTCGATGCTCCATGCCGGTGTGCTGATGAAGCTGGGAGGTTACGGCTGTTTCCGCGTAGCGATGTACCTTTTGCCTGAGGCTGCCCAGGAACTGGCGTGGATCTTCTTGATCCTTACCACGATTTCTGTGGTGTATGGAGCCTTGAGCGCTTGTGTGCAGACTGACCTGAAATACATCAATGCCTATTCATCGGTGTCGCACTGCGGATTGGTGCTCTTCGCCCTGCTCATGATGACGAAGACCTCTTGTACGGGTGCGGTGCTGCAGATGCTGTCGCATGGTTTGATGACCGCCCTCTTCTTTGCCCTCATCGGTATGATATACGGTCGTGCCCACACGCGTGACATCCGCTACCTCGGCGGTCTGATGAAGATCATGCCGTTCCTGGCAGTAGGTTATGTCATTGCCGGTCTCGCCAACTTGGGTCTGCCGGGTTTCTCAGGCTTCATTGCCGAGATGACCATCTTCGTAGGCTCGTTTGCCAATGCCGATACGTTCCATCGCACATGTACCATCATCGCTTGCTGCTCTATCGTGGTAACGGCAGTCTATATCCTCCGTACCGTGGGCTTCATCCTCTTCGGTGATGTGAAGTACCCGCATTGCGACACGGTGAAACTCACCGATGCCACATGGGATGAGCGCGTGGCCGTGATCTGTCTGATTGCCTGTGTAGCCGGTCTGGGTTGCTTCCCACTCTGGGCCAGTCATGTCATCGACAATGGTGTGGCTCCTATCCTTGACAATATTAAGAATATCTCAGTAATAGCAGGAATGTAATATGAACTACGGACAATTTCTCTATATGGTACCGGAAGCCACACTGATGGCTATCCTGGTGGTGGCGTTCATCGCAGATTTCATCTCTTCGAAGCATGCTGAAAGGAAGTGGTTCAATCCGCTGATGTGTCTGCTGATGCTCGGACAGGTGGTTGTATCGTTCCTGCAAACCGATACCGTTCAGGCTTTCGGTGGTATGTATCGCGCCGTTCCGGCCGCTCATGTCATCAAGACCATCCTGGCTGCAGGAACATTGATCGTGATGATTCAGGCCCGTCAGTGGCTGCGTCGACCCGACACCTCTTTCAAGGAGGGTGAGTTCTACATGCTCGTGGTATCTACCTTGTTGGGTATGAACATGATGGTAAGTGCAGGGCATTTCCTGATGTTCTTCCTCGGACTCGAGATGGCATCCGTGCCCATGGCCTGTCTGGTGGCGCTCGACAAATACCGTCATCATAGTGCAGAGGCTGCTGCGAAGTATATTCTCACAGCCACCTTCTCCAGCGGTGTGATGCTCTATGGTATCTCATTCCTCTATGGAGCCTTCGGTACGTTGTATTTCAGTGGCATGGCCACGAGTACAGCCTTTTCGCAGCATACCGCTTTGGTGGTGCTCGGACTGGTATTCTTCTTCAGCGGACTTGGCTTTAAGATCTCGCTCGTACCGTTCCACTTCTGGACGGCCGACACCTATCAGGGCGCGCCAACCACTGTAACGGGTTATCTGAGTGTGGTTTCCAAGGGTGCTGCTGCCTTTGCGCTTTGTATCATCCTGATGCGTGTGTTTGCTCCTGTTGTGGAGCAATGGCAGTATCTGCTCTATATCGTTATCGTGTTGAGTATCACCGTGGCCAACCTCTTCGCCATCCGTCAGAGTGAGCTGAAACGCTTCATGGCCTTCAGCTCCATCAGTCAGGCGGGTTACATCATGCTGGCAGTGATTGGAAACAGTGTTACAGGCATCGCCGCCCTGTCGTATTACGTGCTGGTGTATGTGGTGGCTAACCTTGCTGTGTTCACCGTGATCGGCGTGGTGGAAGAGAACAATGGCGGACGTACCGACATGGAGGCCTATAACGGGTTCTATCAGACCAATCCGAAGCTGTCGTTCCTGATGACAGTGGCATTGTTCTCCTTGGCTGGTATTCCTCCGTTTGCCGGTATGTTCAGTAAGTTCTTCGTATTTATGGCTGCCGCCGGACAAGGATCGTTCATGGCCTACTTCGTGGTGTTCATCGCCTTGGTAAATACCGTAGTGAGTCTTTACTACTATCTGCTTATCGTGAAGGCGATGTATATCAAGCAGACTGACAGTCCGCTGCCCACCTTCAAGAGTGATCTGAACACCAAGGTGGCGCTGGCACTCTGCACCGCAGGCATCATCCTCTTCGGTGTGTGCAGCTATTTCTACAACTGGATATACGCCACACTGTAGGAATCGTTATACAAATCTAAATATATTCCCATGGTTGGAAAAAGAAGTTCCCACCATGGGAACATTTTATTCCCACCATGGGAACATTTTATTCCCACAATGGGAACTTTTTATTCCCACCATGGGAACTTTTTCACATCACTTTAAGCTACTCCCGATAGAACCATCCCACCAGTTTGTTCATCCATGGGATGGAGAAGCGGAACCAGCGGTATGTTCCCACTTCCTTCCCACCAAAGCTCAGGATGAAGTCGCGATATCGGTTCTTTTTGAAAGGTAATCCCACATCCATGAAATAGATATGCCACTTGTCGTGTTCATAGGCATGGGTGATGGCTTTCCAGATGGTGACAGCCGATGGATGTAGGGTGGGGTGACTCTTCCGTTTGGAAGCTAAGTACCACAGATAGACATTGTTCCCGGAATAGACGCAACAGCTGCCGCCAATCACCTTGTTCTTATGTTTCGTTACGAACAGTCTACCGTTCCCCGTGGTATGCAGTAACTCGAATGTCTTCTTCGGCGGCAGGTAACGACGCACCTTCAGCGAGAAGAAACGACTGAGCAGATGGTAGAAACCGTTCATCTCCTCCTCGGTCTCTACCTCATGACTGCTTACCCCTGCCTCATGGGCATGCTCAATGCGCTGAAAGGTCTTCTCGCTGATGCGCTCCTGGGGTGACAGGGAATGCAGGGAGTTATGGATTTCCATCCATTGAACGGGGAAATAGCCATTGTTGCGAAAAACCCTGTAGCCGAACATCTTATGACTCAAGTCGCTGAACTCGATGTACAGACACATCCGTCGGCGCAGTTTCCTCGTGATGGCCTTCAGCATGAGTTTGAAGAGCTCATCCTTATCCTCTCCTTCGGCATATTCGCCTTCACCATATACCCGACCTTGAGAAAACAGATAGGGAGGAACCAGGGATCCACGACGGCGAAGCGTGGCAAGCATGTGGGCAACAACGGTGTCACCTCTTCTTACAACGACCATATATGGCAGCTGTCCCGGTGTCTTCTCGATGATACGGAAGAAATCGGTGCTATGGAAGAAACTGGTGCAGGTCATGTCGGGCAGTTCCTCGCTCTTGGTGACAATGCTCACACGCCATTCGTCGTTCATTGCGACAAAAGTAATAAAACTTTTTAAAAAGTGCAAGAGAAGGTGGATAATTAGTGATTTTTGTCTATCTTTGCATGAAAATCAACCAAGGAGAATCCTCCTTGTGAGTCAAATTCGTAGAGAAAAGGAATATGGAAGCATTTAAGGATTTGGTGCAGATGCGCCGCAGTCATAGAAAGTTCACCGAAGAGGAGATCAGTGCCGAGGATGTGCAACTGATTCTCCGCGCCGCTCTGATGTCACCCACCTCAAAGGGACAGCGTGGCTGGGAGTTCGTGGTGGTAGAGGATAAGATGGATATCGAGAAACTGTCGGATGCCAAAGACCTGGGTGGACAGTTCATCAAGGGTGCTCCGCTGGCCATCGTGGTACTGGGCGATCCGATGAAGAACGACTGCTGGGTGGAGGATGCGAGTATTGCCGCCATCACCATGCAGTACCAGGCTGAGGATCTGGGCTTGGGCTCTTGCTGGGCACAGATGAGGGGCCGCGGACTGAGTGACGGTACGAGTGCCGATACGGTGATTCGCGGTATCCTGGATATTCCTGAGAACCTGAACTGTCTGTGCGTCCTCGCCTTCGGTCATAAGGCCGATGAGCGCAAGCCGCAGAACGAGGACCGTTTGAAGTGGGAGAATGTGCATGTGAACAAATACTGATGTGTCATGATCAATTACGACCTGCGGAAAATACGTGCCATCATCTTTGATGTGGACGGTGTGTTGAGCGCCGAGACCATCACCTTGCACCCTAACGGTGAGCCGATGCGCACGGTGAACATCAAGGACGGCTATGCCATCCAACTGGCACAGAAGATGGGACTGCGTATCGTAATCCTTACCGGTGGTGCCACCGAGAGTGTCCATAAACGCTATGAGCACTTGGGTGTGGAGGATATCTATATGAACTGTGCCGTGAAGATCAAGACATACGAGCAGTTCCTGGAGAAGTATGGGTTGAAGGACGAAGAGGTGATCTACATGGGTGATGATGTGCCTGACTACGAGATCATGAAACGTAGCGGCTGTCCGTGCTGTCCCTCAGATGCTTGTCCGGACATCAAGAGCATCAGTCGGTATATCAGCGACAAGAAGGGCGGCTATGGCTGTGCCCGTGATGTGATTGAACAGGTGTTGCGCGTTCAGGGTAAATGGCTGTCGGATGCCAAAGCGTTTGGATGGTAGGGGAGCCACCCCTTACCCCTCCAAAAGGAGGGGAAATGTGGAAATGAAGTGACATAATGCGGAATGAAATATATATTAGCAAGTAACAGTCCGAGGAGAAGAGAGCTGTTGGCAGGACTCGACCTTGATTTTAAGGTGCGGGTGCTGGCGGATATTGACGAGAGTTTCCCATCGGATCTGCCTGTCGGAGAGGTGGCTGAGTATATCTCCCGCAAAAAGGCAGATGCCTATCGTTCCATGATTCACGATGATGAACTGGTGATCACAGCCGATACCGTGGTTGTGGTGGATCAGGAGATTCTGGGGAAACCCGAAGATGTCGAAGATGCCCGTCGTATGCTTCGATTGATCAGCGGTAGGGAGCATCAGGTGATTACAGGTGTTTGTCTCACCACCACTGAGAAGATCCGTTCCTTCTCGGTGAGTACCGATGTAGCCTTCAAACAACTGTCGGAAAGCGAAATTGATTATTATATCGAACACTATAAGCCCTTCGACAAGGCCGGGGCTTATGGTATTCAGGAGTGGATTGGTTATATTGGCGTAACCTCGTTGCACGGGAGCTACTTCAATGTAATGGGGCTACCCGTGCAACGAATCTACGCCGAACTGCAAAAGTTTTAGTATTCTGAGTCGTCGGCTACCTCAACAGCATCCAGGTCGAGGTCTTCCGGTGTCTCATCGAACGTCGTACGATAACTCTCCTCGGTGAGCTTATCCTCATCGTAGTCATCATCCTCGTCAGTATCGTTATAGTGGTCTTCAATCTCCGGCAGGTCCTCATCTTCCTCATTGGGGATGTCAATATCCTCATCCTCATCAATGCCAAAGCGGGTACGCGGACGTTCGATAATCTGTTTCTCCTTGGCGAAGATCGCCTCTACCCACAGACCCTTCGGAATCTCCAGTACCTCGAAACCATCGGCCACCTTCTTCTCATACATACCGCCAGGATTGTGCAGACGGTCCTTGGGCAGGGTGGTAGTACTTACATCGAAACCACTCTGGATGATATCCTGGATGCTCTGCGAAAGCGAATCCCATCCACCACCGAAGTTACGGTCGATCACCTCCATCAGTTTGGCTGCAGAGATATGACGGATATTCTCGTAGGTGAGATCCGTGACGCGCATGATAGGACGTTTCTTAATGGCCCATTGGTTCTTCTTGTTCTCATCCACACGGATATTACCCACCTTGAATCCCCTTGCTTCATACTTCTTGATAACCTCAGGCTTATCGATCTTGACTTCCTCCATATCGAAAGCACTGCGAAGGATATCGATATAATGGCGCATGTTCTCCTTCAGATCGGCATCTTTCTCGGCTGCCTCCCAGAGGCGGAACACATCGTTTTCCTGTAAATCCCAGACGTTGCTCTTGTTCAGCGTCTTGAGGGTAAAAGCATTTTTGTCAGTCTCTTTCATATAAATTACTTTAATATATTCTTACCTAAATATTACTGTAGGGTGAACGCATCCCTGTCGTTCAGCACCTTGAACTTGTTCCTGAAGGTGCGCAGACTCTCCATGTCGATCTCTGCCGTCAGTGTCTGTGCCGTTGCTTCCTCACATTCTGCCATGGTCCTGCCACGGGAGTCGATAAAGGCACTGTGACCGATGTAATGACAGTTCGGGTCATCACCCACACGGTTACAGCCAATCACATAACACTGGTTCTCGATGGCGCGGGCCCTGAGCAGGATATGCCACACATCCTGACGTGATTCAGGCCAGTTGGCCACGCAGATGATGGCATCGTAGTCACCCTGATAGCGCTCCCATACCGGGAAACGCAGGTCGTAGCAGGTTACCAGCAGGAACCGCGTTCCACGAAACAACACCACAGTACGTTGATTACCGGTCTGATAGTACTTATCCTCGCCGCCATATTGAAATAGGTGATGCTTGTCGTAGGTGGCCACATTCCCATCAGGCTCCACGAAATACTGTCGGTTGAAGCACTGTCCCGCATCATTCACGGCAAGACTGCCGCAGATAGCGGCATTTGTTCTCCCAGCCATCTCCTTCATCCATCTCAAGGCATTCGCAGCACTGTTCTCCGTCGGCATCACATCGGTGATGAACCCTGTGCTCCACATTTCCGGTAGAACATAGAGGTCGGCTCCAGGTGCAAAAAGAATCATCTGCTCAGCTGTTTCCATGTTCTCCTCCGGTTTTGCCCATGCAATGTCGGTCTGCAGAAGCGTTATCTTCATCGTACGTGACTTTTTGTTTCGGCTACAAAGATACGATTAAGCGAGAGAAATACAAAATAAATATGGATTTATTTTATTTTTATTTCCGAGCGAAAGTATCTTCGGCGAAGCCAAAGTACGATTAAGCGAGAGAAATACAAAATAAATATGGATTTTATTTTGTCAAGCGCATTACTTTTTGTATCTTTGTCCGACGATATGGCACAACCGTTAGCTGAACGAATGCGCCCCAAGACGCTCGATGAGTACATCGGTCAGCGTCATCTGGTAGGGGAAGGGGCCGTCTTGCGTAAGATGATCGATGCAGGACGGGTAAGCTCTTTTCTGCTCTGGGGACCGCCGGGAGTGGGGAAAACCACCCTGGCGCAGATCATTGCGCACAAGTTGGATACACCTTTTTATACGTTAAGTGCGGTGACCAGTGGCGTGAAGGATGTGCGCGATGTGATTGAGCGGGCCAAGAGCGGAAGGTTCTTCAACGAGGCGAGTCCTATCCTTTTCATCGATGAGATCCATCGTTTCAGTAAGTCGCAGCAAGATTCCCTCTTAGGCGCTGTGGAGAAAGGCATTGTAACCCTGATAGGTGCCACTACCGAGAATCCCTCGTTCGAGGTGATCCGCCCCCTGCTCAGTCGCTGTCAGCTCTATGTCCTGAAATCCTTGGAGAAAGACGATCTGCTGCAACTCCTGTATCGTGCAATTACTGAAGATGTGGAACTGAAGCAGCGGAAGATCGATGTCAAGGAAACAGGTGCCATCCTTCGCTATAGCGGCGGTGATGCCCGTAAGCTCCTGAATATCCTCGAACTGGTGGTGGAGTCGGAGAGTGGTGATGTGGTGATTACCGATGAGCTGGTGGAGAACCGTCTGCAACAGAATCCCTTGGCATACGACAAAGACGGGGAGATGCACTACGACATCATCTCTGCGTTTATCAAGAGTATCCGCGGAAGCGATCCCGATGCAGCCCTCTATTGGATGGCCAGGATGATCGAAGGGGGAGAGGATCCGCAGTTCATTGCCCGTAGAATGATTATCAGTGCCTCTGAGGATATCGGATTGGCTAACCCGAACGCCTTGCTGTTAGCCAACGCTGCCTTCGATGCGGTGATGAAGATAGGGTGGCCTGAAGGACGCATTCCCTTGGCGGAATGTGCCGTCTATCTCGCCACCTCACCGAAGAGTAATTCGGCTTATATGGGAATTGGGAAGGCTTTGGAAACGGTGAAGCAGACCGGTAATCTACCAGTGCCCCTGCATCTGCGCAATGCGCCCACACAGCTGATGGCCGAATTAGGCTATAGCGATGGGTATAAGTACGCGCACGACTATCCTGGTAATTTTGTGGAACAGCAGTTTTTGCCAGATGCATTGAAGGACAAACGGTTATGGCATGCCCAACATACCCCTTCCGAGGAAAAACTCTACCAACGGATGATTCAGTGTTGGGGGAAGCGGTTTGAGGACTAAAATTCTTTTTCGAAAAAAGTGAGGGAAAAATTTGGCGGTGTCGAAAAAACTGCGTAACTTTGCAACCGCAATTCGAAAATGAGTCGCAAAAAGGCTCCCTAGCTCAACTGAATAGAGCATCTGACTACGGATCAGAAGGTTGTGGGTTTGAATCCCGCGGGAGTCACAAAAGAAAGAATCTCATGTCTGAAAGTTCACTTTCAAGCGTGAGATTTTTTCGTTTTGTGATGCTCTGCCCGTGGCAGGGTGGGGATCGACGTAGTCAATTTCGCGGGACACCTGCCCGTGGCAGGGTGGGGATCGACAAAAGTCAATTTCGCGGAAGTTCGGGATATGTAATCCCCCTTTCTCCTTCTATCATGATACACCATCGAAATATTATGTAACACAACCCACCTGTTTTGTGAAAAAAAAAACGTATCTTTGCATCCTAAATTGATTATTCAACAATATGAAAACAAAATTGAACCTTGCCGTTGCCCTGTTGAGCATGGGATGCCTCACCGCAATGGCTGAAGACTTCCAGGTATGTAGTCCTGACAAACAAATCGTTGTAACCATTAGTGATGCCGAAGGTGCGCCCACCTATCAGGTATCCTACAAGAATCAGGTGTTTTTAGAGAAATCCCCATTGGGACTCAAGACCAACTTCAGTGATCTGACCACCGGTCTTTCCATGGGCGATTGTACCACTACATTGGTGGAAGATCATTATCTGACACGCAACATCAAGCAGCAGCAGGTGGATTATCAGGCCAACGAAGCCGTATGTCATTTCAAGAAAAATAACCGCGCCGTATTGGACATCGTGTTCCGGGTAAGTAACCGCGACGTGGCCTACCGCTACGAGGTGCTTCCGCAAAGAGATACCAAGGTGGCAGTGGTAACCACCGAGGCCAGCGGATTCTCACTCCCTGCAGGCACCACCACCTTCCTTTGTCCGCAGTCGAAGCCCATGGGCGGCTTTGCCCGCACTTCCCCGAGCTACGAAACCAGCTATACCACCGACGATGCGATGGGTAAGAACGGCTTTGGCGAAGGCTATTCGTTCCCCTGTCTGTTCAAGGTGAACGCCTTGGGTTGGGTGCTCATCAGCGAGACCGGTGTTGACGGCAGCTATTGTGCCAGCAGACTGCTTAACGAGCACGACGGACTTTACCGCATCGGCTTCCCGCAGCAAGGTGAGTGCAACGGCATCGGTTCCGTCACTCCGTCGATCACCCTGCCCGGATCAACCCCTTGGCGAACCATCACCCTCGGTAATACGCTTGCCAACATCGTGGAGACCACCGTGCCCTTCGATTTGGTGAAACCTAAGTACAAGGCATCTCAGGAATATATATATGGTAAGGGCTCCTGGAGCTGGATCATCGGTATGGACGCGAGCTGTAACTTCGATGAGCAGAAACGCTACATTGATTTCTCGGCTGCCATGGGTTATCAAACCGTTCTGATTGATGCCCTCTGGGACAAGCAGATCGGCTATGAGCGCATCGAAGAATTGGCTCGTTACGGAAAGACCAAGGGTGTAGGTCTCTTCCTGTGGTATAACTCCAACGGCTCATGGAACGATGCGCCGCAGAGTCCTTTAGGTAAGATGAACAACCACCTGGTGCGCCGACAGGAGATGGCATGGATGCAGAAAATAGGTATCCGTGGTATCAAGGTCGACTTCTTCGGTGGTGACAAGCAGCAGATGATGCAGCTGTATGAAGATATCCTGGTAGATGCCAACGATTACGGATTGCTGGTCATCTTCCACGGCTGTACGCTACCCAGAGGATGGGAGCGTATGTATCCCAACTACGCAGCCAGTGAGGCTGTGTTGGCCAGTGAGAACCTGCACTTCGGACAGGGGGCCTGCGATGCTGAGGCACGTAATGCGTGCATCCATCCCTTCATCCGTAACACGGTGGGTTCCATGGACTTCGGCGGCTCTGCCCTGAACAAGTTCTATGGGGCTGACAACAAGCGCGGAACGGTTCGTCGCACCAGCGATGTGTTCGCCTTGGCCACAGCCGTGATGTTCCAGAGTGCCGTACAGCACTTCGCCTTGGCGCCGAACAACCTGGAGGATGCACCTGCATGGGCCATCGACTTCATGAAGAAGGTTCCCACCACATGGGATGAGGTGAAGTTCATCGACGGCTATCCGGGCAAGTATGTAGTTATCGCCCGTCGCTGTGGCGACAAGTGGTATGTGGTAGGAGCCAATGCTGAGGAGAAGCCTTATACCGCCACACTCACCTTACCGATGTTCAACAAGGGTGCCTCGCTGAAGATGTATTGTGATGACGACAAGCTGAACGGTAGCGTGAAGGAGCTGAAGCAGAACAAGAAACAGCAGGTGAAGGTAGTGATTCCGAAAAACGGAGGACTGGTAATCATGGATTGATGGCTTAAGGTCAAAGGTAATCATAAAGTTCAACTTTTGGAGCAGCGAGTGCCAAAGATGCTTGCATCAATTTGGCCGAGTCGTGACAAAAGTCAACGAAGTTAAAGTTCAAAGATCAAAGTTCAAAGATAAATAATGAAAGTATTGAAAAGAGAACGGATGATCATGGCATTCATGGGAATGATGACCATGATGATCGGACAAACAGCTTGGGCACAGAACCCGTTTGTGCAGACGTGGTTCACAAGCGATCCTGCACCCATGGTGCACGATGGTACGATGTATGTCTATACAGGACATGATGAGGACAATGCCGACTTCTTCTGGATGCAGGAGTGGCGCGTCTATTCAACCAAGGATATGGTGAACTGGCAGGATCATGGCTCACCCTTGGCGCTGGAGAGCTTCTCCTGGGCCGACGATCGCGCCTGGGCGAGTCAGTGCATCGAGCGCGACGGGAAGTTCTTCTGGTATATCTGCGCCCATTCCCGTCTGTCGCGTGGCATGGCCATCGGCGTGGCTGTGAGCGATTCCCCCACAGGACCGTTCCGTGACGCCATCGGTAAGCCGCTGTTCGAGAACGGCTCCTGGGATCATATCGACCCCACCGTACTGATTGATGATGACGGGCAGGCTTGGCTGATGTGGGGCAACCCGCGGGTGTATTACCTGAAGCTGAACCGCGACATGATCTCCTATGAAGGCGAGGTGGGCATCCTCTCCATGACCGAGGAGGCTTTCGGCGGTCCTCCCATGGACAAGCGCGAAGAGGGTAAGCAGTACAAGGATTCGTATGTAGAAGGTCCGTGGCTGCGCAAGGTGGACACCTCCAAATACCAAGTACCCACTTCGAAGGTATATCAGCTGCTCTATGCCGCTGGTGGTATTCCCGAGCATATCTCATACAGCACAGCACCCACACCGTTGGGTCCTTGGACCTATGCAGGTGTGATCATGCCGCAAAGCGAGACCAACTCGTTCACGAACCATTGCGGCGTGGCCGATTTCAAGGGTCATAGCTATTTCTTCTACCATACGGGTAAGCTCCCGCAGGGTGGGGGATTCGGCCGCAGCGTGGCTGTCGAGGAGTTCAAGTACAATGCTGATGGTAGCATTCCCACCATCCTGCCCACCGACGAGGGTGTGCAGCCTGTAGCAACCTTCAATCCCTACCGTAAGGTGGAGGCCGAGACCATGGCTTTCTCGAAAGGTATCAAGGCCGAGCAGAACGATCAGGTAGGGGTGTACATCACGGATATCCATAACGATGACTATATCAAGCTGCAGAATGTGGAGTTCGGTAATCAGATTCCCCGTACGTTTACGGCCCGTGTGGCCAGCGGTCTGCGTGGCGGTGCCATCGAGATACGTATCGACAGCATCCGCGGACAGCGCCTCGGTCGTCTGGAGGTACCCGGCACAGGAGGCTGGGAGGCTTGGCAGACACTCACCACCGATCTGCGCGAGGTGGCCACAGGGTGCCACGACCTCTATTTCGTCTTCACCGGCAGGAAAGGTCCTAAGCTGTTCAACTTCGACTGGTGGGAGATGCGTGGCATGGAACAGGTGAACATGCCGCTGTTCCAGACCAAGTATACCGCCGATCCCTCACCGCTGGTGGTGGGCGACACCTTATTCTTATATACGTCGCACGATGCTCACTTCGAGGATATCCCCGATCCCAACGAACGCAGCTCGGCAGGCTTCTTCATGTACGACTGGCTGCTGTGGTCAACCACCGATATGGTGAACTGGACCGAACATGGAGCGGTGGCCTCGCTCAAGGAGTTCAGCTGGCGCGAACGCGACAATGGCGCCTGGGCCATCCAGACCGTCGAGCGCAACGGTAAGTATTATCTCTATGCCCCCTTGCATGGTCATGGTATCGGCGTTCTGGTGGCCGATTCGCCTTACGGTCCTTTCCATGATCCCTTAGGCGAACCCCTCGTATGGCAGAAGGAGCATTGGGACGATATCGACCCGTCGGTATTCATCGATGAAGACGGACAGGCGTATATGTACTGGGGTAACCCGCATGTCTATTACGTCAAGCTCAACGAGGATATGATCTCCACCAGTGGCGATATCTGCGTACTCAATCCCGAAGACGGTGTGATGCGCCCTGTGAAGACCGAAGGTGCCAAGATCAACCTCAGGGTGCCTGATGAGCAGAAGACCAACTGGGCGGTGAAGCACTATCAGGAAGGTCCGTGGATCTATAAGCGCAACGGGCATTACTACCTGGGTTATGCCACCACTTGCTGTCCTGAGGCGTTGGGCTATGCCATGAGCGACAGTCCTACGGGTCCGTGGGTATGGAAGAACTACATCATGAGTCCTACCGAGCGCGACCGCGGTAACCATCCGGGCATCACCGATTATAAAGGACATTCCTATGTGTTCGGTCAGAACTACGACCTGATGCACCTGGAGACCTTCAGGCACAGCGAGCGCCGTTCAGTGTCGGCACAGGAGATTACCTACAAGGCCGACGGTACCATTCAGGAGATTCCCTACTGGCTCGATCAGGAGCCTATGAAACAGCTGCATTGGCTCAACCCGTACAATAGGGTGGAGGCCGAGACCATGGCATGGGGTAACGGACTGAAGAGTGCGAAGATGGGTATTGCCAATACAGGGGTGGTGAAGGATATGCCTGCATCTACTGGTAAGCGCAATATGTATATCTACGATATCAACGACGGCGAGTATATCCGTCTGCGCGGGGTTGACTTCGGCGAGAAGGGGGCTTCCAAGTTCCAGATCACGGCTGCGGCCACGGGATCCTGCAACATCACCCTCCGGGTGGATGGTGTTAGCGGACCGGTTATTGCCACCTTACCCGTCACTGCCACTGGCTCGGTAGATAAATACCGTCAGTTCGCCGCCAAGGTAGGTGCCGTAACAGGGGTGCACGACCTCTATATCTGCTTCAGCGAGGCACGCGGCGATGTGCGTCTCGACTGGTGGCGCTTTCAACAGAAATAATTAATTATCAATACATTACTCATATGAAAAAGAATCTATTAATGGCAGCCATGTTGCTGATGTCACTCCCCCTCCTGGCTGGTAAGCCTTGGACCAAGGGAGGTTTTGAAACCAAGAAGTACAGAAACCTGTTCGTTGAGATGGGCTACTCCCAGAAAGATGTGGATGCCAAGCTCAAGGAAGTGTTCAACGATGTGTTCCGCGGACCCAACAAGGTCTATTTCGAGGTGGGCGACTCCATGGGCTATGTCTCTGACATCAAGAACCACGATGCCCGCACCGAGGGTATGTCGTATGGCATGATGATTGCCGTGCAGATGAACGAGAAGGACATTTTCGACCGTCTGTGGCGCTGGAGCAAGAAATACATGCAGCACCAGTCGGGCAGTCGCGAGGGCTATTTCGCATGGAGCTGCCGAACCGACGGCACCCGCAATTCCGATGGTGCTGCCAGCGATGGCGAGCTCTATTTCATCACCTCGTTGCTCTTCGCCTCCAACCGCTGGGGCAACGATACGGGTATTAACTACAAGGCTGAGGCCCAGCGCATCCTGAACTGCACCATGCCGAAGGAGTATGAGCCCGAGCAGCGTCCGGGCGGCTTCGGTGGCTTTGGTGGCGGCTTCGGCGGCGGTCAGCAGCAGGGCGGTAAGCAGCGTATGTACCTCATCGACCCCGAAACCAAGCTCATCACCTTCACGCCCGATGGCTTCGGACAGCGTTACACCGATCCTTCCTACCATATCCCTGCTTTCTACGAGGTATGGGCACGTTGGGCCGACGACGGTCGTTCCGACTACTGGCGCGAGTGTGCCGCAAAGAGTCGTGAGTTCCTGCACAAGGCCATTAACGAAGAGACGGGATTGAATCCTGATATGTGCCAGTTCGATGGCTCGTTGATGCAGGGCTTCGGTAACCGCCCCAACCCCAGTAACAACTTCCGTTACGACTCCTGGCGTGTGCCTATGAATATCACGCTCGACTACGAGTGGTGCTGTGCCGATAGGGAATGGCAGCAGAAATATGGCGAAACCATCCAGAACTTCCTCTACAAACAGGGTGTGCACGATTTCCTTGATCAGTATCGTGTAGATGGCTCATTACCTGAAGGTAACGAGATTCTGCAGGCTGGTGGCTTCAGGAAGCTGCGTCACTCCATTGGCTTCGTTGCCACTGCTGCTGCCGCCTCCATGATGTGCAGTCATGATAAGAGTAAGGAGTTTGTCGATGAGCTGTGGAACGCTAAGCACGAGCCCTTCGAGGATGGTTATTTCGATGCCTACTACGACGGACTGTTGCGTCTCTTCGCCTTCATGCACCTCAGTGGAAACTATCGTGTAATCTTCCCGAAATAATGAAAAGAATCATCCTCGCAGTCTGGTGCTGTCTGCTGTCAGCACCAGTGCTCTTTGCCGCTAAGGCCACGTCGCCCAACGGTAAGCTGTCATTGACCGTTGTCGACGGTCAGTACATCGTGAGCTATCAGGGACAGCAGGTGCTCACCCTCTCGGCCAAGGACATGTCGGGTGGGGAAGCCTCCGACTTCAAGTCACCGCGGCTCGTCAGGAAGCTCTCCACCAGCTACCGCATGCTGCAGGGCAAGCGCCTGCAGTGCAGCAACGAGGCCAACGAGTATGTATGTCAGTCGCGCTCCAGTAAGGATGCTCAGCTGGTGCTCCGTATCTATAACGATGGCTTGGCGTTCCGCTACGAGTATAAGAACCTGAAAGACCAGAAACCCTTTGAGGAGCAGACCGTCTATCGCATCCCTGAGGGAACCAAGCGTTGGATGCAGCAGTGGACCGATGCTTACGAGAGTTTCTTCCCCTTGGACACCACCTATCAGGTGAAGCCCATCCCCTCGTTCAGCGGCGTGTCGAAGTCGGATGAGGGCTGGAACAACCGTTGGGGCTATCCCGCCCTGTTGGAGCCTGTCGATGGCGTGTTTGCCCTGATCACCGAGGCCAATATCGAACGTCGTCAGAGTGCTTCGTGCCTGTTCAATAACAAGGAAGACTATCGGGTGGTGCCCGACAAGAACGAGCTCTCGTTAAGCGGCGACTGGCATTCCCCCTGGCGCGTGGTCATCATCGGCAGTCTGGCCAATGTGGTCGAGTCAACCCTCGTCACCGACGTCTCCGAACCCAGTAAGCTCAACGATGTCAACTGGATTCATCCCGGCGTGGTGTCGTGGATCTACTGGGCCTATAACCATGGCTCGAACGACTATAACATCATCAAGGAATACGTCGATATGGCGGTCAAGCTGCATCTTCCCTATATGCTCATCGATGCCGAGTGGGACACCATGAAAGACGGCTATACCATTGAGGATGCGGTGAACTATGCCAAGTCGAAAGGCATCAAGCCCCTCATCTGGTACAACTCGTCGGTGGGCTGGGTAGATGGAGCCCCCACGCCGAAGTACCGACTCAACAAGCCTGATGACCGCGAAAAGGAGTTCGCCTGGTGCGAGAAGATTGGTGTAGCTGGTGTGAAGATCGATTTCTTCTCGGGCGATAACCAGATGAACATGGACTACTGCATCGATCTCCTGGAGAGTGCGGCCAAGCATCATCTGCTGGTCAACTTCCACGGTGCCACCATCCCCCGCGGCTGGCAGCGCACCTATCCCAATCTGCTCTCCACCGAGGCCGTGTATGGTGCCGAGTGGTATAACAACGTAGGTACGTTCACCAAGAAGGCGGCTGCTCATAACGCTACGCTGCCCTTCACCCGCAATGTCATCGGACCGATGGACTACACGCCTTGCGCCTTCTCCGACTCGCAGCATCCGCATATCACCTCGAATGCCCACGAGCTGGCGCTTACCGTGCTCTACGAATCTGCCCTGCAGCATCTGGCCGACAAGCCCGGGAGCTACTACGCGCAGCCCGACGAGGTGCAGGAATTCTTCGGTAAGCTGCCCACTGTTTGGGATGAGACCCGCTTTGTTGGCGGCTATCCTGCCGACTATGTCGTGCTGGCCCGCCGTAGTGGCGACACCTGGTATGTTGCCGGCATCAACGGCACCGACGAGCTGAAGCAGATTGCCCTCCCGCTCGAGGGAATCGTCAAGTGGCAATCGTTAACCACCGCCTTCCTCGACGGTGAGCAGTCCACCGGCTGGAACATCCGCAATGGCGGAACCCTTCCCGAATCCGTTACCTGTCAGCCCCGCGGCGGCTTTGTGTTCGTTATCAGAGAGTGATCTTTTGAGATACCTATGGTTTTACAGTCTAAAACCATAGGTATCACAGTCTGAAACCATAGGTATTAGAGTCTAAAACCATAGGTTTTGGAAATAAGCTAAAAATATCTTCTTGCATAATAAAAAAAACCGCTGAACCTGAGGTCCAGCGGCATTTCTCTCAATTGCGTTCGTGCTAATTACTCAGCAACAGCAGCTGTGTCAACGGGAGCAGCAGCAGTGTCAATAGCAGTTGTATCAACTGTAGTAACAGTGTCAATTGGCTCAGCCTCTGCGGGAGCAGCAGGCTTGTTCTCAACACAAGAAGCGAATGAGATAGCTGCAACAGCTACGAACATCAAAACTAATTTCTTCATTTTCTTTGCTTTTTAAATCTGTAAAACAATCATTTGTTTATTAAAACGCTGCAAAGGTAAGCATTTTTTTGATAGCTTGTACTTTTTTTAGCGTTTTTTTTTAGGTCGTTTTGTAACTTTTTTGTAAGTAGTTGAAAATCAATATAATGCAAATTATTAATAACTGTTAAAGTTTTAAGCCCTATCAATAATGATGGGAATTTGCATTGTATTTCACTCAACTTTCTCGTGTTTTATTTGTTTTTGTTCTCGCTTATTCGTACCTTTGCCTTCACAAACAAGGGTTGTTTTATCTCCCTATTATATATAATAAGGTGTATGATTGACAGTGCCGCTTTTCAAGGTAAGAAGGCTTCCTATTTCACATTAGGCTGTAAGCTGAACTTTTCTGAGACATCCACATTCGGACGGATGCTTCAGGAGATGGGTGTGACTACCGTGGGCAGGGACGAACAGGCTGACATCTGCATCATCAACACCTGTTCCGTGACGGATGTGGCCGACGCCAAGTGTCGTCAGGCCATCCACCGCATGGTGCGAAACCATCCCAACGCCTTTATCGTAGTGACTGGCTGCTATGCACAGCTGTCGGCCGATGAGGTGAGTAAGATTCCGGGAGTGGATCTGGTGCTGGGCAGCGATGAGAAAGCTCAGCTGGTGCAGTTCCTTTCAGATATGTGGAGTGAGGAGTGTCAAAGGGACACGGTCAAAGGCCTTACGGCCGTTCAAGAGCAGCAAGCTGCGTTCAAGAGCGCTGATGCGCGTTCAAAGGTTAATGGTGGAGGGGCGAAGGTGTTCAGGAAGGAGAAGACCAAGGAGATACAGTCGTTTGCTCCAAGCTGCTCACGAGGAAACCGCACACGCTATTTCCTGAAGGTGCAGGATGGTTGCAGCTATTTCTGTACCTATTGTACCATTCCTTACGCCCGCGGTTTCAGCAGGAATCCCACGATAGCCTCGCTGGTGCAGCAGGCTGAACAGGCTGTACGCGAAGGCGGAAAAGAGATTGTTCTGACCGGTGTAAACATCGGTGATTTCGGTCGTTCAACCGGTGAGCGTTTCATTGATCTCGTCAAGGCACTCGATCAGGTGGAGGGTGTGGAACGCTACCGTATCAGCAGTCTGGAGCCTGATTTGATCGATGATGACCTGATAGCCTATTGCGCACAGAGCAGGGCCTTCATGCCACATTTCCATATTCCGCTGCAGAGCGGTTCGGATGCTGTGCTGAAATTGATGCACCGTCGTTATGACACGGCTTTGTTCGCACATAAGATAGAGATGATCAAGGAGATGATGCCCGATGCATTCATCGGCGTGGACGTGATGGTGGGAACAAGGGGAGAGCTGGAAGAGTATTTCGAGGAGTGCTATGCGTTCCTGGACCGTCTGCCCGTCACGCAGCTGCATGTGTTCCCGTATTCTGAGCGCCCGGGTACTGCTGCCCTGCGTATTCCCCATGTGGTGAGTGCCGCGGATAAGAAACTGCGTTCTAAACGACTCCTGGAGCTGTCGGACAAGAAGACCGAAGCGTTCTATGCCTCGTATATTGGTAAGGAGGCGGAGGTGTTGTTCGAGAAGGCTTCGCGGGGCAGGGCCATGCATGGATTCACAAGGAACTATATCCGTGTGGAACTGCCCCCGGCAGAAGGGAACAATGCGCTTGATAACCAGATTGTACAAGTTACGCTGGGCGGATTTAATCATGATCGTACGGCGCTAAAAGCACAACCAAGTGACAAGTAACAAGTGATAAGTGATAAGTGGATAAGGTTGCGATTGTTATACTGAACTGGAACGGCGTGAAGATGCTGTCGAAGTACATGGACACACTGCTGGAGCATTCCCGCGGTGAGGCAACGGTGTATGTAGCCGATAATGCCTCGACGGATGAGTCGGTTCTCTTTCTCAAGGAACACTATCCTGAGGTGCGACTGATTCAGCTGGAGAAGAACTGGGGCTTTGCAGACGGCTATAACAAGGCTTTGAAACAGGTGGAGGCTACCTATTACGTGATCTTGAACAGCGACGTGGAGGTGACACCCCATTGGCTGGAACCCCTCATCAGCTTCATGGACAGTCATGAGGAGGTGGCCGCCTGTCAGCCGAAACTGCTGTCGGTGGTCAACAAGGAGGCCTTTGAATATGCAGGTGCCTGCGGTGGCTTCATCGATAAATACGGCTACCCGTTCTGTCGGGGCCGACTCTTTGACAGTGTGGAAGATGACCATGGACAGTATGACTACACCTGTGAGGTGATGTGGGCCACGGGGGCCTGTCTGGTAATCCGTGCCGATGACTATTGGAAAGCAAAGGGTTTCGACGGACGGTTCTTCGCTCATAACGAGGAGATCGATCTGTGCTGGCGCCTGCGGATGATAGGACGGAAGGTGTATTGCATCCCGGAGAGCAAGGTGTTCCATGTAGGCGGCGGTACCCTTCCCAAGGGAAACCCCATGAAGACCTACCTGAATTTCCGCAATAACCTGACCATGCTGTATAAGAACTTGCCCGACAAGGAGTTGCGACATGTGATGCGCTGGCGGTGGGTGCTCGACTATGTGGCCGCCTATGAAACGCTACTGGTGAACAGGAACGTGGGCGACTTCAAGGCCATCTACCGGGCAAGGCGTGATTTCAAGCGGTGGAAGAAAGACTTCAAGGCCGACCGTGACGAACTGCAGCGGAGCAGGGTGATGCCCGTTGTGGCTGAGCGCCGACCGATCAGTCTGCTGTGGCAGTATTATATCAAAGGTAAGCGACGGTTCTCGGAATTACCCAGATAACGTTTCTACAAGGGTGTTGCTGGCACACTTTTTGCTGTCATCCTTTTAGTAGAAAGGAGAAACGATTATGGCATTTATTGACTATTACAAGATTTTAGGTGTTACGAAGGATATTCCGCAGAAGGATGTGAAGAAGGCTTATCTGAAGAGGGCTAAGCAGTTCCATCCCGATCTGCATCCTGATGATCCCAAGGCCAAGGCGAAATTCCAGGCCTTGTCGGAGGCGTATGATGTGATAGGCGATCCTGAGAAACGAAAGAAATACGACCAGTATGGAGAACGCTGGAAAGAGATGGATGCGATGAACCAGCAGGGTGGGGGCTTCAACTGGTCGCAGCAGGGCGGCTCACCCTTCGAGGGCTTCGACTTCAGTACCTTTAATGGCAGCGGCGGCTTCAGCAGTTTCTTCCAGGATCTGTTCGGCGGAGGAAGGAAAACACGTACACAAGGCTTCGGTCGTCAGAGCAGCGGCGAGATGAACGCCACGGTGAACATCGATCTCTATACAGCCTTGCTCGGTGGTGAGGTGATGCTTCAGCTGAGTACTGGTGCGAAGATAAAACTGAAGGTAAAGCCCGAAACGCAGCCTGGTACGAGGGTGCGACTGAGAGGGAAGGGGTACGATCGCGGTGACGGTACGTTTGGCGATCTGATCATTACCTACCAGGTGCAGTTGCCAACCCATCTTTCTGACCGTCAGCGAGAGCTGTTACGCCAGATGCAAGCGGGATAAGTGTTAAAAAATCCTTACGCTTTTCATAAATATTCCTCGTAGTTGCTACTTTCTTCCTGAAAAGTAGTACCTTTGCAGCCGCTATCACGAGATGGTAGCATGAGATTCAAATTTATCACATTAAACATTAAAGATTAAACATTCAATTATGGCAACAAAAATCAGATTGCAGCGCGGCGGTCGCAAAGGCTATGCTTTCTACAGTATCGTGATCGCTGATGCAAGAGCACCACGAGATGGTAGATTTACTGAGAAGATTGGTACTTACAACCCTAACACCAATCCCGCCACAGTAGATTTGAATTTCGACCGTGCACTCTACTGGGTAGAGGTAGGCGCACAGCCTACAGACACCGTTCGTAACATCCTGAAGAAGGAAGGTGTTTATATGATGAAGCATCTCCGCACAGGTGTGAAGAAAGGCGCTTTCGACGAGGCAGCTGCTCAGAAGAAGTTCGATGCATGGAAAGATGAGAAAGTCAAGGGCTTTGACGCCGTTCGTCAGCAGGTAGCAAAGGCTAAGAAAGATGCTGCTGCCAAGGAGCTCGAGGCTGAGAAGAAGATTAACGAGGCTATTGCCCAGAAGGTGGCTGAGAAGAAGGCCGCTGCTGCTGCCGCTCAGGCAGAGGCAGAAGCTCCTGCAGAGGAAGCCGCTCCCGCTGAGGAGGCACCCGCAGAGGCTTAATCTTTTTGCAAACAGGAAATGAGGAGGCAGGCGTTAGCCATGCCTCTTTCTTTTTTCTTGGAATCTCTCATCTTTCATCTTTAATCTCTCATCTTTCATCCATCATCCATGCACATCGTTGAGATCCCTTCTTTCTTCCCGCCTTATGGTGGTGAGTTCTGTTTGGAACAGTCGAAGGCCCTCCGTTCCTTGGGACATGAGGTGCGGATTATCAGTAATGTGCAGTTATCCGTAAAAAAGAGTCCGAAAGATTATCTCACATTCCCGTATCACCATCGTTTCACGGAGATGCAGGGCGTTCCCGTCTATCAGTCGTATATGCGTGGTCTTCCGCTGATGATCCGTCCCAATGTGAGTCGTTGGGTGAAGATCGTCAGACAGATGTTCAAGGAATACGAGAAACGATATGGTCGTCCTGATATCCTGCATGCCCATTGCGCCAAATGGGCTGGGTATGCCGCCATGCTGATTGGCGAGGAGGTGGGCATACCGTATGTGGTGACCGAGCATTTGTCGTTGATGGCGTTGAAGGAAGAATTCGGAGAAAATACCGCCAACGCATGGCAGATCCCTTTGCTGCGCACGGTATATGAACATGCAGAACGGGTGATTCCTGTTGCTGAGGAAGTGGTGGATGATCTTTCCCCCTTATTTGGAAAGGATTATCGGTGGACGGCCATTTCGAACATGATTGATGTGGATTTCTTCTCCTATCGTCGTCGCGAAGACAAGAAAAACCGTCCGTTCCGTTTTGTTTGTCTGGGGAAATATGTGCGTCGCAAGGGATATGATGTCTTGTTCAAGTCCTTCCAGCAGGTCCATAACCAGAATAAGCAAACCGAATTGTATATTGCCGGTGAAGGAACAGATGGAAACGCATGTCGCCAGTTGTTCAGTCATCTGTCGTGTGCCCCGCATATCCATCCTTGTGGGAACCTCGACAAACTGGCGGTCAGGGAGCTGCTGTACCAGAGTGATGCCTTGGTACTGGCCACCCGCGATGAGACCCAAGGACTGGTGTTGCTGGAGGCGATGAGTACGGGTATCCCCGTGGTGACGACAGAGGCAGTACCGCAGAACGTTAGGATTGACAAGGGCTGTTTCATCGCACCTATAGACGATGTTGAAGCGATTGCTGATAAGATGTGTGAGGTGATGCAACTGACTGATGGGGAAGGGGAGTTTTTCTCGAGAGTGGTTGCCGAGAAAGTATCGCCCTCAGTGATTGCCAATCAGTTGGATGCGGTGATGAAGGATTGTGTGTTGTCTCACCGCAACAGGGAAGCATAGAACGCCTCGTACTGCTCTGCCACTTTTTGATAGTCGTGATGGCGCCGCACATATTCCACGCTCTGTCGTTTCAGTTCAGGAATACGCTCCGGATGCATGACGAGCTTTTCCACTTCTTGTTCCACACTCTCGGCTGTAGGCAGGACATTGATGATGGGGCGCAACTCATCCTCATGTAGAATCTCGTAGTTCTCCGGTTCGCCTCCTCCAATGTCGATAATCCCTTTCGACATGGCCAGCAGGGAGTTCATGGAGGGTGTATAGCTGTATAGCTGATCCAGGATGGCATCACTACCGTTCATCATTTGCTGGTATTCGGCAAAGGGAACGCTTACCGCCTTTACCAGTTCCATCTTGTCGGGATGTCTCTCCAATACCTTTTCTGCTGCAGGAAGCATGATGTCGGTTCCTTTGTAGTCGCTTCGCTGCGCATCAATACCGATGAATATCCGTGTTTTCGTCTTGTTCTCTTCCTTGACAAGAGGTTGTTCTGCCGGCATCTCAATGGGCAGGGGAATAAAGGTCGTCTTTTGGGGAAACAAAGGCTGATAGACTGCCATATATTCATACAAACAAGCCACGATGCCGTCGCAGTCGTCAGCAATCATTTTCGTCAGTCGTTCATGCGATGTTCCCACCCATACATCAAGCAGTCGGGTGGAGGCTGGATCGGTTCTCACCTCATCGCCTATATTATGGTCGCTATACCTTAGCGGCTTTTTCTCCATACAGGTCCTGGCCCAGATGGAATCCTCGCCGAAGGCCCCGAGCACCACCTTTTTATTATGCTTGCGCAGGTAGCGGTAGATGGGGAACAGACGCTCGGGTCTGACATCAAAGAAAATGGGATTGATGAGCTGCACAATATCGTACCCACGAAGCTTGGGCAGGGTGGCCCAGACATGCATCAGGTATCTGATTCCTTCGAGATGAGAGGAAGAATGTCTGACCAATGAAATATCGCGGGGGTAGTTGCGCCATCCGTTACCGTTGGACACCACCGTCACCTCATGTCCCCGTTCCTTCAGTCCTTTACCCAATGTGGCGTGCAGACCGCTGTAATCGTTGAGCAGCAGGATTTTCATCTTTCTTTCCATAACAAGGGTAGGATGCGCATGAGGATCTTCCGTCCAGTCTTACTGTTGGTCATTTTGCGGAACCATTTGTATTTCTGTGTGTAGTCGCGAGCAGGCAAGGGGAACATCCCACATTTCTGCAAACGGGTGAGACGACTCTCCAACTGTTGCTCGCTACGGGTAAGCATGATGATGTTGTAGATATAGTCCATGGTAAGCTGGGCCACACGACGTTGCAGCGCTATTCTCTCTGACGAGGCCAGCGTGTTGGCCAGATGATCCAGCTGCATGATGACATATTCCGCATCGTCCAGACGCTTGATCTTCCATTGGGCATCATCGTTATGAACGATGGAATTCTCACGAACACGATAGTAGTAGGCACAAGTGTCGGTACTATATATCGTATCGGCGCGGAGAATCAGCTGGGGGGTGAACTCCTCATCCTCATGCAGCAACTGGGGCGTGAACCGCAGCTCTCCTAAGGTCTTCCTGCTGAACACATAACCGCAGGCCGATGCCCGCAGGTTGTTGTGGTGCATATACTCGGTACCGCTGACGGGTCCGTCGAACAGATAAGGGGTGTCAACGTCGGTTCCTTCACGGGTGAAATTGAAGATCACCATGTCGGGCGATTCCTTGCGCAAGATGCTCAGGCAATGTTCGTAGCCACCCTTGATGAGACAGTCGTCGGCATCAATGAACTGAATGTACCGACCCTTGCTGATGTCAACACCCACATTACGGGCCGTGCTCAGTCCTTGGTTATGCTGGCGCAGGTAGATCACCTCATCGCGGTAGTCGATGATCTCATTCAGTGGGGTGATGTCCGACCCGTCGTCAATCAGGATGATTTCACGCTCTTCCGACTGTAGCGGGAGCTGCATGATACTCCCGATGCACTCATGGAGCATGTCAACGGGCAGGTTATAATAGGTGATGATGAAACTCACCAAAGGTGCTTGGTTCATATCGTCTTTGCTTTTGCTGCAAAGGTACGAATAAACGAGTAAAATGCAAAAGGAAAGAATACTTTTCTTTTGCATTTTCGAGTGGAAGTACTTTCGGCGTAGCCAAAGGTACGAATAAACGAGTAAAATCCAAACAAAAAGTATAATAAATCTCCAATTGATTCGTTTTATTGTATGAGCATGGACAATAATACCAATAGCAGTTACCATCATATCCTGAAATACACCAGTCTGTTTGGCAGTATTCAGGCCCTGAACATCTTCATCGGTCTGGTGCGAAACAAACTGGTAGCACTGATTCTCGGTCCGGGCGGCATCGGTTTGATGTCGCTCTTCAATAGTGCCATTGCTTTATTGTCGAATGCCACCAACTTAGGGATTGCCACCAGCTCGGTCAAGACCTTGTCGGAACTGTATGAAAAAGGTAATGAGGAGCAGGTAAAGAGACATGTCCGTGTGATTCGTCTATGGGCCCTGGCAACAGCGGTCATCGGCTTTTTCGCATGTGCCCTGGCCGGTCCGCTACTGAACAATTTCTCTTTCAGTTGGGGAAACCACGTGAAGCATTTCGTGCTGTTGGCCCCCACGGTAGCCATGTTGGCAATCACTGGAGGAGAAACGGCTATTTTGAAGTCAGCCAGGCGTTTAAGAAACTTGGCTAAGGTTTCTGTTTGGAACGTATTCCTTGCTTTGGTCTTCACTACCCCCATCATTTACTTCTATGGTCAGAAGGGTATCATCCCCACCATCACATTGATTACCTTCACCCAGATGCTACTGACGATTCGCTACTCCCACCGTGTCTTTCCGTGGTCGTTTCATTTTGATCGTAGCCTGTGGGGTGAAGGGCTCCCCATGATTCGTCTGGGAATTGCCTTTGTTGTGGCCGGCATCTTCGGTAGTGGAGCCGACTTCCTGATCCGTGCCTCACTGAACAACATCGCTTCGCTGAACATGTTGGGTTTGTACAATGCGGGTTTTATGATGTCGGTGACCTATGCGGGAATGGTGTTCACTTCTATGGAAACCGACTACTATCCACGCCTGGCTGCCGTTGGTCATGATGTGCATCAGATGAGCAATACGGTGAATCACCAGGTGGAGGTGTCGTTACTGATGATCTCTCCGCTCTTGGTGGCTTTCAGTATCGGTGCGCCGATTATCGTACAGCTGTTGTATAGTAAGGAGTTCCTTGACGTGGTACCGATGATACAGATTACCGTTCTGGCCATGTACCTCCGTGCCATGAAGCTACCAGTGGCTTATCTTACCTTGGCCAAGGGCGACTCCTGGTCGTACCTCTTCCTGGAAGCCTACAGTGCCGTGGTGATGGTCATCGCTGTGGTGGGTGGCTATATGCTGTTCGGACTGCCTGGAACGGGTGCGGGACTGCTGGTTACCGGACTGATTGACATCATTGTGGTCAATATCTTCACGCGGTATAAGTACCATTACAAGGTATCTTCCACCGTGTTCCGTTTCGCCAAATACCAGTTGCCGATTGCCTTGGCGGTGTATGCCATTACCTGTTGCCTCCATGGTTGGCTGTATTGGGCATCGGGAATCGTCATGGGACTGCTGAGTCTGTGGATCTCTTTCCGACTGTTCCGACAGGCTCGCTGACATTTTTTTCTAATAATTCTTAATAATCACTTGTTTTTCTTTTTTCTTTTGTATCTTTGTCGCTAAATCGAGGATCAGGGAATGACGTTGATAATTGTAGCGATATTACTCATCGGTTATGTGCTGATAGCAACCAGTAGCATGACGAAGATCAACAAAGCGGCAGCTGCCATCTTTGCTGGTACGGTGGGGTGGGTGCTCTATATCTGTTATGGCTCTGACTTCGTGATGAGTCAGCATCCCAGCGAGTATATCGACTTCCTGGGCGGTGCCAATCCTACGAGTGTTGCCGTCAAGGAATATATCTCACAGAACGTCTTCCTGAAGTATGTGGGGCGTGGTGCGGAGATTGTCTTGTTCCTTCTGGCTACCATGACCATCGTGGAGGTGCTGAACAATAACGGGTGCTTCGACTTCCTCAAGCAGATGATGCGGACGCGCAAGAGCAAGAAACTGCTGTGGGTGATGACGATGATCACCTTCGTGATCTCTGCCAATCTCGATAACCTTACGGTAACCACCATGATGTTGGTGATGATGCACGAGATTGTGCCGAACCGCCGACAGCGCATGATCTATGGCTCGGCCATCGTGATTGCGGCCACTTGCGGTGGAGCACTCACGGTGATTGGTGATCCGACAGGTCTGGTGCTCTGGACGAAAGGATCGGTAACAGCTACAAGCTTCTCCGTATCTCTGGCCGTGCCTTGTCTGATATCTTGGCTGTTACCCACCTGGTGGCTATCACGGATGCTACCCGAGCGGATCGATTCACAGTGGACATCAATGCCCTATCGTGGTGACGATACGAACCTGAAGGTGTGGCAGCGACTGTTGATGTTGATCGTCGGCATCGGTGGTCTGTGGTTCATCCCATCTTTCCGTGCCATCACCAAACTCAGTCCGTTCCTGGGTGCCTTATGTGTATTGGCCGTTCTGTGGATCGTGAACGAGGTGGTGAACCGTAAGCTGATGAATGTGGAACAGATGATCCAGCGGCGCACACCGCGGGTACTTCAATATGGTGTCCTCCAGCTGATGCTCTTTGTGATGGGTATCATCCTGGCATTGGGCGTGGTACAGGAAACCGGCGCCATTGCCTGGCTGTCACGACAGTGCAGTCAGTATGTCGATTATGTATGGGTGTTCGGCATCCTGTCGGGAGCCATCAGTACCGTGCTCGACACCTTCGCTACCTCCATGAGTTTCTTCTCGCTCTACCCGTCGCTGCCCGAGAACGATATGTTCTATAAGATGGTGGCATACAGCTCGTCGATGGGCGGTAATGTGCTTCTGTTGGGAAGTGTGAGCGGACTGGCGCTGATGAAGATGGAGAATATTCATATGGGATGGTATCTGAAGAATGTGGGATGGGTGGTAATCCTCTCCTGGATACTGGGCATCCTCGCCCTGTGCCTGCTGGGCTGATCATCGAAACAAAACATAGTATATAATAAAGGTATATGGCAAAAATCAAGACGATAGGAGTGATGACCTCTGGTGGTGACGCTCCAGGAATGAATGCCGCCATCCGTGCGGTGACCCGTGCCGGTATCTACAACGGCTTCAAGATCAAAGGTATCTATCGTGGATGGGACGGATTGATCAACAATGAGATCAAGGAGTTCTCCACCGAGAACGTGAGCGGTATCATCAATATGGGTGGAACGATCCTGAAGACGGCGCGTTCGAAGGAGTTCATGACAAAGGAAGGTCGGCAGAAAGCCTACGACAATATGGTGAAGAACGATATTGATGCGCTGGTCATCATCGGCGGAAACGGTTCTCTTACAGGTGCCCGTATCTTTGCGGAAGAGTTTGATGTGTGCTGTATCGGACTGCCGGGAACCATCGACAACGACCTCTATGGAACGGATTCCACGATTGGCTATGACACGACGATGAACACCATCATGGAGTGTGTTGACCGTATCCGCGATACGGCACAGAGTCATGAGCGTATCTTCTTCGTCGAGGTGATGGGGCGTGATGCTGGCTTCCTGGCACAGAACAGTGCGATTGCCAGTGGTGCCGAGGCTGCCATTATACCAGAGGATTCCACCGATGTGGACCAGCTGGCGCGGTTCATGGAGCGTGGTATCCGTAAGTCGAAGAAGAGCTGTATCGTCATCGTGTCGGAGAGTCCTAAGTGCGGAGCCCTCTACTATGCCGACCGTGTGCGGAAGGAGTTCCCTAACTACGATGTGCGTGTTTCCATCTTAGGACATCTGCAGCGTGGCGGTCGTCCTACAGCACACGACCGTATCCTGGCAGGACGCACGGGTGTAGGTGCTATCGAGGCCATCCTGCAGGGACAGCGGAACGTGATGATCGGTCTTCGTTACAACGAGGTGGTTTATGTGCCGTTCTCCGAAGCCATCAGAAGTGATAAGCCGTTTGACAAGAAACTGATTAAGGTGCTCGATGAACTAAGCATTTAGATAGTTCTTCGCATAGCGAAGCGGCAAAGCCGAGCGGACAGTTGATAATTGATAATTGATAATTGACGATTGATAATAAAAGCTATTTGTACCTAAAACCAAGAGTTATGAAGAAAAAGTTTATTTGCGCCGTTTGTGGATATATCTATGAAGGCGATGCTGCACCTGAGAAGTGCCCGATTTGTAAGGCTCCTGCTTCCAAGTTCTCTGAACTGAAGGAGGATGGTGATGTTACCTATGCTACCGTTCATCGTATCGGTGACGGCAAACCCGAGGGTGTGAGCGAGGAGATGATTAACGACCTACGTAACCATTTCAATGGGGAGTGCGGTGAGGTTGGTATGTATCTGGCTATGGCTCGTCAGGCCGATCGTGAGGGCTATCCCGAGATTGCTGAGGCTTTCAAGCGTTATGCTTTTGAGGAGGCCGACCATGCCAGTCGTTTTGCTGAGCTCCTGGGTGAGTGCGTTTGGGATACCAAGACCAACCTGGAGAAGCGTGCTGCTGCTGAGGCTGGTGCATGCGAGGATAAGTTCCGCATTGCCAAGAATGCCAAGGCTGCCGGCTTTGATGCCATCCACGACACGGTTCATGAAATGGCCAAGGATGAGGCTCGTCATGGAGCAGGCTTCGCTGGTTTGCTGAAGCGCTATTTCGGATGATGAACTGAGTACGTTTACTTAAGACAAAGCCCAGAATGTTGACCAAAAACATTCTGGGCTTTTGTCTTAAGCGGTGGTGCGGTGTGTATGAGATAAATCAGAATGTTTTTGGTCAACATTCTGGGTTATCTCATACACACTCAAAAAAGTACTATTACTTTCCTTTACAGTATAGCTTTGAAATCAGGTCGGCACGGCCGATGCGCTTGAGCTCCTGTTCGATATGGCGGCGTTCTTCGTGCTTATACCAGAAGAAGAACATGCGCTGGGCAAGCTTCTCACGTGCTGTCTTGGCCGAGAAGACGGGTTCTAAGGTGTAGGGATCATAACCGGAATACCACATCTCCGTGGCAATGGTCATGGGCGTTGGCGTGAAGTCCTGCACCTGCTCTAAGTGGAAATCCAGTCGCTTGGTAATGACCGCCAGCTCGGCCATGTCGGCTTCCTTGCAGCCTGGATGACTGCTAATAAAATAAGGTATGAGCTGCTGACGCAGATTCTCCTCGCGGTTGATACGGTCGAAGATGCGTTTGAACTGCTCGAACTGCTGGAAGGAAGGTTTTCGCATCAGATAGAGCACCTTGTCGGAAGTGTGTTCAGGCGCCACCTTCAGTCGTCCGCTTACATGTTTGCAGATCAGCTCGCGGGTATATTGCCTTGCTGCCTCATTACTCTTCTCATCCTTGCTGTGGTGCAGGAGAAGGTCGTAGCGCACACCGCTGCCGATGAAACTCTTCTTCACCTTTGGCAGGGAATCCACGGCATGGTAGATATCCAGCAGGGCAGAGTGGTCGGTGTTCAGATTCGGACAAACCTGCGGATGGATGCAGGAAGGACGCTTGCATTTCTCACAGACAAGGAGGTTACGACCATGCATGCCGTACATGTTGGCCGACGGACCGCCCAGATCGCTGAGGTAGCCTTTGAAGTCATCCATCTCGGTTACCTGTCTTACCTCTTTTAATATACTCTCCTTACTGCGACAGGTAATGAACTTACCTTGGTGAGCAGAGATGGTGCAGAAGGCACAACCGCCGAAACAGCCACGGTGGATATTCACCGAGTGCTTGATCATCTCATAGGCAGGAATGCGCTTACCCTTGTACTTGGGATGCGGCAGACGGGTGTAGGGGAGGTCGAAGGAGGCATCGAGCTCATTCGTTGTCATGGGTGGATTGGGCGGATTGACCACTGCATATATCCCATCTACCTTCTGCAGCAGGCGCTGCGCATGGTATTTGTTCGACTCCTCTTCAATATGTCGGTAGTTCTCGGCCTCCGCTCTTTTGTTACGCAAGCACTCCTCATGGGAGTGCAACACAATATCGTCGTTGGTGATTCCTCCGGGAATGTCTTTTTCCTTGGCCAGAAAGACGGTCTGGGGAATGTCGTGCAGCTGATTGATACTCTCTCCTTCGCTCAATCTCCGGGCAATGGTCAGGATGGTCTTCTCACCCATGCCATAGCTGATCATATCAGCACCAGAGTCGCAGAGGATACACTTTTTGAGCTTATCCTGCCAGTAGTCATAGTGAGTGAGTCGGCGTAGTGAAGCCTCGATGCCGCCCAGGACAATGGGTACATCGGGGTAGAGCTTACGGAGGATCTGACTATAGACTATAGTGGGGTATTCCGGACGACAGTCGTGCCTGCCATCAGGACTGTAAGCATCCTCCGACCGCAGTCGTCTGTTGGCGGTGTATTTGTTCACCATCGAGTCCATACATCCCGGTGAGATACCGAAGAACAGACGAGGTCGCCCGAGTTTCTTGAAGTCGCGATAGTCGCCATGCCAGTCGGGCTGGGGTATGATGGCCACCCGATAGCCATGTGATTCGAGAACCCGACCGATGACCGCTGCACCAAAAGAAGGGTGATCCACATAGGCATCACCCGAGAACAGGATCACATCCACGTAATCCCATCCCCGCAGCTCCATCTCCTTCTTGGTAGTAGGGAGAAAATCAGTCAGGCGGTATTCCTTCATACTTCTTCGTTAGCGGCCTTCTTCTCCTCCCAGGTCACATAGAGTTGAACCAGGTTGGTCAGTCCTAAGGCTTTCATGTTCTTGTGATAGATCACGTCGAGACAAAGATCCATCAGATCACGGTCCACCTCGGGCAACGACTCAAGGATAGCGCGGCAGTTCAGTTTCAGCTTGTCGAGAACAGCCTCGTCGATGATGCCATTACTGTCGATCAGGTTCTTCAGGAGGGCATATTTCCCGATGGTTTCCAGATGAGCATCCGTTACCTCGATGCTTCTGGTGCCAGATGCGTTTGCTTGTATTTTATACATGGTTGTAATGAATGAATTTACGGTATGAGGAAATTGATGATGGCTTTCATCACCGCCGCCCGTTTCCTTGGCGAGGTGATGCACTCGAAGGGGAAGCCGATGGTGAACGACTTATAGTCATTCCCGTCGTAGGCCACACAGGCAGAGGTGCCATTGGAGTAGGTGAGTGCGCAGTAGGCGGGCTGCAAGGGGTTCAGTACATCGGTAGATGTGGCGGCATAATGCTCTTCATTGAGCATGCGGTAGATCGGTAGGGTGGTGCCCATACCGCTGATGATGGAGTCGTTACTGTTCCGGATGGTTCCACCATAGCTCACCTTCAGGATATTCCGCATGAAGGTGGAGTCGGCTTTTGAGCGCATGTCACACCCTAAATAAGCACCGCTCACCAGTAAGGCACCACCGCTGCGGGTGTACTTGGTGAGGATGTCCTGCATACGGGAGGGGAAGGTCTTGTACGACCCTAATGCGTTGGGATCTTTCTTCTCCAGTCCGTAGAGCATATCCACGAGATGGTATTTCATCAGATCAACCTTCCCGCTCTCAACCGAGCTGGCACTACAGCTGGTGACATTGTACTGCAGCATACTGCGCATGGCCTCGGCATGGGTGGTGGGGTAGTTGAACTCGTTACCTACCAGGAATTGTCCTTCCCATTCCTGACCGCTATAGCCGAAGGCACCTGGACCTTCAAGACCCGCCTTACTCTTGTCGAAACAGATCTGCTTACCACCCCATCCGGCTGTTGTCCCGTCGCTCACACCTGGGTCGATGTCGAAGTCGAAACCTTGCTCGTTGGTGGTGTTGCGAACGGCAGGCGGTGCCAGTCGACGGAACCCGTTGACAATCATAATGGAACGGGTGGCTCCGGCATGATGCAAGGCCGTGAGCGTTTCCGAGGGGAAGCTCTCACCACCTTTGTTGATGGCAGATACCTTGAAGTTATAGATGACACCTGGCTGCAGGTTCATCTTGCATGAACGACTCTTGATCACCCTTCCGTTATCGAAACCTCCTGCTCCCTTGGCAATATAGACAATATAGGAAGTGGCTTTGGCCGTCTTCTCCAGCGGGTCGTCTTGATCGTCCCAGCTCAGTGTCACCTCGTCGGCACTCGTGAATTCCACCCGCAGATCTTGGGGTGGGAGAGGAGCAACGACATAACTTTTGTCGTGTTTGTTGGAGAGGTACTGCAGGATGGATTTATACACACTACGTGCCAGTGCGAACCGGAAAGTAGGATCCTGCGCCAGTCGCATATCGGGGAAATTCTGGTGCGACAGGGTTTCCAGAATGGCTGAGGGCACTTCGGGAAGACGAGTCTCGGAATAGTTCGCATCACGGATGTCCCGAACAGGCCAGTCCAGACCATATAGTTTGTTGAGATCGTTTTTCTGGTTGTTCAACAGTAATGAAGCAAAGATACGCGACTGATCCCGACTGTCGCCATTGTTCAGCAGGCCGTCGTGGAAATTGGTCGTGTAGATACCTAACGAACCCGTCAGGGAGGAAAAATCCTTGGCATAGCCTGCATCACTATGAACGGCCAGCGACAGCTCGATGGGCACATGCTTGCCCTCCAAGGTGGGCATATAGCGTGAGCCGCCGCCAATCCAGTTGGTCATAAGCGACCGCACATTGATGTCGTCGGCATAATCATCTTGTCCGTTCTTACTGCTATATACCTCATAGGGAGCACCGGCCCACTGCGCATAGTAACGCGCACCCTCCAAGGAACGGGGCATTCCGCTGACAGAGCCGGCACGGGTGATATTTCCCATTCCTCCTCCGAAGCGGACCGCATCGGAAGTGACAACACCTTTCTGGTCACTTAGGTTACTCACCACCACGCTGTTGAGACGACTGCATCCACGGTCGAAATGGAAGGTGCCGAGATATACCCATGTATTCCCACCCATGCGTTGGTTCACGCTGAACACGGAAGCCTGTCCTTGGTGATAGACAGTATATTGCACGTTATCCACACTGTTCTCCAACGTAGGATAGCTCACATAGACAGCATAACTGCCTGATTCCTCGAACTGAGGCTGGTAGGTGATTAAACTAGGATTGGCATGGGTGGTCTTGACCATACGCGCTGTTCCTGCCAGGAACGGGTTCTCCCCATCGTGATAGGCTCCCTGATGCAAGGCAAAGCCTTTCACATCAGCATCTTTCCATTTGTTCTGGGTATTTGTCTCCATGTAGTTGGGCGACTGAGAGTGGTCGTTATCCACAATCAGCTCATGCTTTTGCCAGTCGCGTTCACGGGGAGTGAACACGTTGGCGCCTGCTTTCTCCAGCATCGGAATGAGATAAGGAACCACGATGGTCTGCGTGAACAGGTCCTCGGTGGTACCAAACAGGGCAGGGCGCTGCCATTTCCAGGTGCCCTTGGGAATATCATAATAATAGCCATGACTGGCCCAGAGGGAAACATGTCTGTCCTGTAATCCTTGGGTAATCTCGAAGGGTCTTGACAGGTTCTTCACCCATGGTTCCTTCTCGTACTGGACTTTTTTCTCTACTTCTTCTACTTTATCCGTCTTCCCTGTCTGTACAGGAATAGAACCTTGCACGGGTCTGTTGTCATTCACAACCCGATGGGTTCCACAACTCCAAAACAGCAGACAGGTACATGCAAAAACAATCTTTTTCTTCATGCGTCTTAAAACTCGCCAATAGTGAACAACTCTGGTTTCTTTCCCTTACAATCCTTGAAATACAATTTGATGTCCCGCATCTCGTTGTCGATATCACCTGTAGGGATGATGCTGCGCGTGCAGCGAATCAGTTTTTTCTCGTAATCGAGTCCATACAACAAGATGGGTATCTGTGCCTTGAGGGCAATATAATAGAAACCTTTTTTCCAATCGGGATTCAACGATCGCGTTCCTTCCGGTGTGATGCACAGGTGGAACGTCTTTTCTTGCATGGCTGTTTCTGCGAGGTTGTCGGTCATACTCGACTTCTTGGAACGCCACACAGGAATGCCTCCGATTCGTCGGAACAGTTTTCCCAACGGCCACCGGAACCACTCTTTCTTCATCAGGAAATTGATGGTGTATCCTTCTGCCCGCATGTAAAGCTGACCGAGCGCGAAATCCCAGTTACTGGTATGGGGGGCAAGACAAATAATGTACTTATCGGGGTGGGCAACAGTTATCTCCTTTGTCCACCCCATACGTTTGTATAATAGCCAACGACAAAAACTCTGTATCATATCCGTTAATTCAAGTTGCCTATCTGGTCGATGAACTCCGACACATCCTTATTGAAATCATTGATTAGGATTTTGAAGTATTTCTTCTGTGGAATACCTGGCTCAGGATGTGAGATGCGTTTCACATAGTCACTTTGAATGTGCAAGATAGATGATAGAAGAGCTTCTACATTGTCCTGATTGGGCTTACCACTATACAACGAAGCCGCTACACACTCTGCGAATAATTCACTGCAGATGTAGTTGATGGTTTTCTTTAATTCTCTTTTGTTCAACATATACAATCGTTCCTTTCATTACCTATTTGTTAACTTCATGTGACAAATATAGCATTTTTTTTGCGAACATGATGCAAAGAACGGTAAAAAATATCTTAAATCACTGAATTTATTCTCTTTTCTTTCTAAATCTCCCGAAAAAAGCGTATTTTTGCACTTGATTTTTGAACTAGTAAGGATATACAACATTCAATTCAATAAACATTTTACAGGATTATGGAAAAAAGTGCATTGCAGCTGGCAAGGGCTGCTTATCAGCCTAAATTGCCAAAGGCTCTTCAAGGTGCAGTAAAGGTAAAAGAAGGTGCTCCCACCCAGAGCGTGGATAACCAGGAAGAAATCAAGGCTCTCTTCCCCAACACTTACGGAATGCCGCTTATCGAATTCGAGCAGAGCGACGTTGCCAATACGGCAAAAATGAATGTCGGAGTCATCCTCAGTGGTGGTCAGGCTCCTGGCGGACATAATGTGATTACCGGTCTCTTCGATACCATTAAGAAACTGAATCCTGAGAACCGTCTCTTCGGTTTCATCCTCGGACCTGGTGGCTTGGTTGATCATAACTATATGGAGATCACCGCTGATTTTATTGAAGACTACAGAAATACTGGTGGTTTCGATATGATTGGCTCCGGTCGTACAAAACTGGAGAAGGTTGATCAGTTTGAGAAAGGATTGGAGATTATCCGTGAGCTCGACATCAAGGCTATCGTGATTATCGGTGGTGATGACTCTAATACCAATGCTTGTGTGCTCGCTGAGTACTATGCTGCCAAGAAGTACGGCGTTCAGGTGATTGGTTGCCCGAAGACCATCGACGGTGACCTGAAGAACGACCAGATCGAGACTTCATTTGGTTTCGATACTGCTTGTAAGACTTACTCCGAGCTGATTGGTAATATAGAGCGCGACTGTAATTCTGCCCGCAAGTACTGGCACTTCATCAAGGTGATGGGACGTTCAGCTTCTCATATCGCTTTGGAGTGTGCGCTGCAGTGCCAGCCGAACATCTGTCTGATTTCTGAGGAGGTGGAGGCTAAGGGTATGAGTCTTGACGATATCGTGGAATATATCGCTAACGCTGTTGCTCAGCGTGCTGCCGACGGTAACAACTTCGGTACTGTCATTATTCCAGAAGGTGTCATCGAGTTCATTCCTGCCATTAAGAAACTGATTGCTCAGCTGAACGACGTGCTGGCATTACCAGAGGCTAAGGAGATCAGTCGTGACGAGCAGGTTGACTTTGCTAAGAGTCACCTCACCGAGGAGAACCTGAAGGTGTTCAACAGTCTGCCTGTTGGCGTTGCCCGTCAGTTGGCCCTCGATCGTGATCCTCATGGAAACGTACAGGTTTCTCTGATTGAGACAGAGAAGCTGCTCTCTACGATGGTAGCCCAGAGGCTTGAGAAGATGAAGAAGGAAGGAAAGTATGTTGGTAAGTTCGGCACGCAGCACCACTTCTTCGGCTATGAAGGACGTTGTGCCGCTCCTTCTAACTTTGATGCTGACTACTGCTATGCACTGGGAACAAGTGCTGCTCAGCTGATTGCTAACGGTAAGACCGGTTACATGGCTATCGTGAAGAATACAACAGCCAAGACCGATGAGTGGAAAGCCGGTGGCGTGCCCATTACCATGATGATGAATATGGAGAAGCGTGCTGGTGAGATGAAGCCCGTGATCCGCAAGGCTCTCGTTGAGCTTGACGGTGCTCCCTTCAAGGAGTTTGCCGCTCATCGTGACGAGTGGGCTCGCAAGACTGCTTATGTCTATCCTGGTCCTATCCAGTATTGGGGACCGTCTGAGGTATGCGACCAGCCTACCATGACATTGGCACTGGAACAACAGAAATAATTTTAGATGATAGATGAAAGATGAGGGATGAGAGATAGCTCTTTCATCTCTCATCTTTCGATTATTCTTCCTATGAAAAAGAAATCCTCTCGTCGAACACATAAGAAAAGACATTGGAGCCGCTATCCCCGTTGGGCATGGTGGTTGGGAGGATTGTTCGCTATAGGATTGTACGTTTGGTTGTTTTATTATTTCTTCGTGGGTCCCTACGGTTTCCGATGGAGAGCTGTCTATGGAGATGCGAAGAATCCAAACGGTTATGAGATCAGAGGCATTGACATCAGTCATTATCAAGGTAGAATCGACTGGGATCAACTGCGTAATGCCATGATTGAAAAGTGCCCCATCCGCTTTGTGGTTATCAAGGCTACAGAAGGCTCCACGCAATTAGACAAACGCTTTAACGATAATTTCCGTAACGCGCAGGAATACGGGTTTATACGTGGCGCGTATCACTTCTGGAGTAACAAGTCGTCTGCCCGTGACCAAGCTTATTTCTTCCTAAAGAAAGTGCATTTGCAGCGTGGCGATCTTCCCCCGGTTCTGGATGTGGAGCATAAGCCCAAGGATATGTCAACCGAAGATTTCCAACGGGAAATCCTTACTTGGTTGCATATTGTGGAAGATAAATACCATGTCAAACCGATTATCTATACCTATTACAAGTTCAAGATGAACTATCTGGGTACGCCCGTGTTTGACGACTATCCTTATTGGATAGCACATTATTATGTGGATAAGGTGGAATATAGCGGACCGTGGAAGTTCTGGCAGCATACTGATGCAGGGCGTTTGCCAGGCATCAAGGGTTATGTGGATTTTGATATCTACAACGGGAGCTACTACGACTTGAAACAGCTGTGTATAAACTAGAAGCAAGAGGCAAGAAGCAAGAAGCAAGAGGCAAGCTATTCTATACGGAACTGGAGCATGCACCAGTTGTTCTCACTATTGGCACAGCGTAACGACATTCCTAATTCACCCGCTTTCTCTGCCAATATCATGGAGTCTTCCTCGTAGAACCCGCTGATAATCAAGACCGATCCATGCGTCATCACCTCCTTGAATCGGGGCATGTCGGCTAACAGGATATTCCTGTTGATATTTGCCAACACCACATCGAAAACACCGGATACATGCGACAGGACATGGGCATCGCCCAACAACACCTCTAAGTTCTTCACATCATTGAGCTGAGCATTATGTTCTGTATTGCGGGTGCACCACTCATCGATATCATAACTCACCAACTCTTTCGCACCGCGTTTTGAAGCAACGATGGAGAGAATCCCCGTACCGCATCCGCAGTCGAGAACGCGCTTCCCCTCCAGTTCCATATCCAGCAGGGTTGATACGATCATACGGGTTGTCTCGTGTGTTCCTGTACCGAACGACTGTTTGGCATCAATCACAATGTCGTAAGGGAATTCTTTCTCAGCAGGTCTTGACAGGTTATGAATCACACATTGGTCACCGATATAAATAGGTTCGAATCCCTCCTGTTCCCATGTTGCATTCCAATCAGTGTCTTCCACCTCTTCCGTCTCACAGGAAATCTGCAGGGAATCGATGGGGAAGTCCTTTAAGCATTCATCCAATGTTTCCTGATGAAAGATGTCGGCAGGCACATATCCGTTCAGTCCGGTATCCGTCTCCTCGAACGATTCGTAACCTACCTGAGCGACAAGTGCTGCCAGGATATCACTTGCTGCCTGTAGGCGTTCTGAAAGATCATCACCTTGAACGTCAGGGGCAGAAATACGGAACTTCGTTACGTAATATTTCATGCTCAGTGTTAAATTTGCTGCAAAAGTATAAAAAAATAGGGAAAATCCTATCTTTGATTAGGGAAATTCCTTATATTTGCAGTAAAATATGTCGTATTTTTGCACTGAATTTAAAATATATGTGAGCGATATGAAAAAATTAATCTTATCAGCACTCCTTTTCGGAGCCGTATCTTTGGGCGCAGTGGCTCAGGATGATGTTTACTTCACCCCCAGTAAGAGCGTGAAGAAATCAATGAGCTCTTACGAGGTGATCAATGATTCTCCCGCTCCTCTTAGCGGCAGCAACCGCGACGTGGACGAGTACAATCGTCGTGGTAAGTCAAGTAGCTATTTCAAGAAGATAGGTACTGACTCTCTGGGCAATGATATCATTGAATTCCATACGAGTGCAGAGGATATAACGGATACACTGGCTGTCTATCCAGGCACAAAGGTGGAATTCTCGGTGGAAGATGACTATAAGTACAGTCGCCGGCTGAGTCGTTTCGACGACTACTACTGGTATGACCCGTGGCTCTATGGTTATTATGGATTCGGTCCGTACTGGCGTTACCGCTATACAGGATTCTGGTATGATCCCTGGTTTGGCTATTATGGCGGCTGGTACGATCCTTGGTACTATGGCTACTATGGCATTTACGATCCCTGGTACTATGGCTATTATGGCTGGGGCTACCCCTATAACCGTTGGGGATACGCTTACTATGGTACCACATGGTATGTTCCAGGCGGCGTACGTCATTATTCCGGTAACGGGGTAACTGGTACCAGCAACCACGGAACAGTAGGACGTCCTGGTACTACGATTGCCAAAGGTGGAAACTACGGCGGCTATCGTGGCAACGGTCAGACCACACGTGCCTATGAAGCTAACCAGAACCGTAACAACAGGGGAACGGCTACTTCTCCGGGACGTTTCGGCAATAACCGTAACAACACCAACGTGAACACCAATAATAACCGTACCTATACACCGGCTCCTGTGAACACCAGCAGAAGCAGCGGCAGCACTGGCGGTGGCGGCTTCAGTGGCGGTGGCGGCGGTGGAACCCGTAGCAGCGGCAGCACTGGAGGCGGCGGTGGCGGCGGTCGTTTCGGTGGCAGAAGATAAAATCCACTCAGCGCCTCTCCAAGGAGGGGCGCTCTGGAACAAAGCCATAAAGATTTTTTACTAATTATTATTATCAGGAAATGAATATGAAGAAGATATTTACAATAGCTGTACTCGCTTTGGCTGCAATGCCAATGGCAGCGCAAGAAACGTACGAGAATGCCAACATCGCTACAGAAGATCTCAATGGAACCGCTCGTTATGTAGGTATGGGTGGTGCCATGGAAGCACTGGGAGCTGATATTTCAACCATCGGTACGAACCCTGCAGGTATCGGACTCTTCCGTCATACCATGGCCAGTACCTCGTTGAGCGGTCTTGAGTTGCAGGATGCAGAGGACTTCAGTATCGGTAAGAAGACAAAGGTGAGTTTCGATCAGATCGGTTTCGTCTATGCACACCGGTCGGGAGAGAGGTCGTTCCTGAACTTCGCATTCAACTACCACAAGAGTCGTAATTTCAACGATCTGACTGATGTCAGCGACGGACTCAATGGTGCATCTCAGAACAAACTCTCTTATGCCAAGGGCTTTGAGCAGTTGTTCGATCTGGATTTCGGTAATGTGATCACCGGAAACTCAAACGCTTTCTCTCAGGTGGACTACCTCTACTACAATGCATTCCTGGGTGATAACGAGGGTAACCTGTTCTACAACGATGCGAACAGCTACCTGATGCGCAAGGCTTCTAAGGGTCATGTCGGTGAATATGACTTCAACCTGAGCGGAAATATCAACGACCGTGTTTATCTGGGTTTGACATTAGGCATCAAGGATGTGAACTATAAGTCGTACAGCGAATACTCCGAGCAGTTGCTGGATTTTAATAACAGAGGTATCGGTAGTACCACACTGGCTGACGAGCGTCGCATCGACGGTTCGGGTTTCGATATCAAGGCTGGTATCATCTTCCGTCCCGTGGAGACATCTCCGTTCCGCGTCGGTCTGTATGTGAACACTCCGACATGGTATGATCTGAAGACTTCCAACTACACGGAGTTGATCAACAACACCAATGTGGGTCTTTACAAGAGTTTCAACAGCAGTGAGGTGTATGAGTATAAGCTCTATACTCCATGGAAATTCGGTGCTTCTTTAGGACATACCGTCGGCAACTGGCTGGCACTGGGTCTTACCTATGAGTATGCTGACTACAGTAATCTCGACAGCCGTTATAATACGGGTGGTACTTATGATTGGTATTACGATAACTACTACGAAGACAGCGAGAGCGATTACGTGATGAACAATCACACCGAGTCAACCCTCAAGGGCGTTCACACCCTGAAGGTAGGTGGTGAGTATATGCTCGACGACGGTCTTTCCTTGAGAGTAGGCTTCAACTACCTCTCTCCGATGTATAGCAAAGACGGCTACAAGGACGGTTCGCTCGACAGTCCGGGATCCTATTATGCATCAGCCACCGACTATACCAACTGGAAGGGTACGACCCGTGTAATGATTGGTGCTGGTTACCGTTTCGACAAGGTGAGTATAGATTTCGCCTATCAGTATAGTCAGAAGAACGGTGAGTTCAGTCCGTTCATGAGCTATTGGACAGCAGATGGCGAGAACATGTCAGACAACGTCTGCAATGCTGTGAAACTTAACAAAGAACGCCATCAGTTGTTGTTCACCCTCGGATACCATTTCTAAACGATTATACCGTGATACATCATAAAAGAACACTATTCATTAGCTGCATGCTTTTCTTAGCATGCAGCTATGTTTGTTCTCAGAACAAGCGTGAATTCCGCGGCGCCTGGATACAGGCCGTGAACGGCCAGTGGGTCGGAGTAGGAACCCAGAAGATGCAGCAGACGCTGACCTACCAGTTGGATGAGCTGATGAAAGATGGGGTGAACGCCATCATCTTCCAGATCCGTCCTGAGTGTGATGCGCTCTATCAGAGCAATATAGAACCCTGGAGTCGTTTCCTCACTGGAAAGCAGGGCGTAGCCCCGTCACCTTATTGGGATCCGCTGCAGTGGATGGTCACGGAGTGTCATAAACGAGGCATGGAACTGCATGCCTGGATCAATCCTTACAGGGCCAAGACAAAAACCACCCATGAGCTCGACAGTCGTCATGTAGCCCTCAGGCATCCGGAGTGGGTGTTCGAGTATGATGATCAGTATATCCTGAATCCCGCTATTCCTGAGTGCCGTAACTTTATCTGTCATGTGGTGGGCGACATCGTGCGTCGTTATGATGTGGATGGATTGCATATCGACGATTACTTCTATCCTTATCCTGCTGCCGGTCAGACCATTCCCGACGACCAGCTGTTCCGTAGCAACCCCAGGGGATTCACCAACAAAGGCGACTGGCGCCGCGATAACGTGAACCTCTTCATCCGTCAGCTCAGCGACACCATCCACCAGAACAAGCCGTGGGTGAAGTTCGGCGTTTCGCCGTTCGGCATCTACCGTAACAAGAAGAACGATCCTAATGGTAGTAATACCAATGGCTTGCAGAACTACGATGATCTCTATGCCGATGTCCTTCTCTGGGTGAACAAGGGATGGGTGGACTACAATGTACCGCAGCTGTATTGGGAGATCGGTCATAAATCAGCCGACTACCAGGAGCTGATAGGATGGTGGAACAGATATGCTTCCAACCGTCCGCTGTTCATAGGTGAGGACGTGGAACGTACGGTGAAGAATGCCGACCTGCGTAATCCCAACGCCCATCAGCTGGCGGCAAAGGTGCAGTTACGCTCACAGATGAGGAACGTGCAGGGTGCAGTACTTTGGTATGCAAAAGCTGCAGTAGATAATATCGGCAATTACGGTACGTTGCTTCGCAGCACCTATTGGCGATATCCTGCTCTCCAGCCGCAGATGCCGTTCATCGATGGTAAGGCACCTAAGAAGGTACGTAAGCCAAAGATTATCAATACCCAAGAAGACGGCAATGTGCTCTTCTGGCGCGAGCCGAAGGGGAAGGGATGGAAGAACCAGGCTGTGCGCTATGTGGTGTATCGCTTCAACAACGGGGAGCCTATCAATATCGATGATCCCTCACATATTGTTGCCATCACCCCCAACACCTTCTACCGTCTGCCTGCTCGCAGTCAGCATGCTACTTATGTGATTACTGCCCTCGACCAACTGAGTAACGAGAGTAAGATAAAGAAGGTGAAGTACTAAGATGGCCAAGTTTGGAATGCTCATTTTCATGTTATTGCCCCTCTTGGGCAATGTCTATGTGCTATGGCATGTATGGCGCATCCTGCCGCTTCCTTCCTGGGCGAAGGTCGTGGTGGTGATGTTGATGGTATTTGCCTTCCTGCTGTTGTTCGTAGGCTTCTCCCGTCATGTACACCTGAGCATGCCCCTTGCCACGGTGGTCTATGAGATCGGTACCTCGTGGCTGATCATCTTACTCTACTTGTTCATGACATTCCTGCTGCTCGACATCGGGCGTTGGGTTCACTTGGTGCCTGCCACCTTTCTGAAGAACAGCTGGTCGGGAACGTTAGCGGTGACTGCTTTCATGTTCATCATTTTCCTTTATGGCAATATTCATTATCATCAGAAGGTAAGACAGCCTCTGATGCTGACTACGGGAAAGACACTCAGTCGTAAGATGAAGGTGGTGATGCTTAGCGATCTGCACCTCGGCTATCACAACCGACGAAGTGAGTTTGCCAAGTGGGTGGATAAGATCAATGAAGAGAAGGCTGATTTGATTCTGGTGGCTGGCGATATCATCGACAAGAACATACAACCGCTTGAAGAACAGGAGATGCATCAGGAGTTCTTACGACTGAATGCGCCCGTTGTGGCCTGTTTGGGTAATCATGAGTATTATGGTGGTGAGTCGAATGCGCTGTTGTTCTATAAGAAAGCCGATATCACCCTGTTGCGCGACAGCGTGACAACGGTAGGCGATCTGTGCATCATTGGCAGGGACGACCGTTCCAATCCCAAACGAAAAACGCTCAGTGAGCTGATGAAAGGCGTTGACAGCACGAAATACCTGGTGGTGCTCGACCATCAGCCCATTCAGTTAGAGGAGGCTGAACAGAACGGAATCGATTTCCAGTTGAGTGGTCACACCCATCACGGTCAGGTATGGCCCATCTCCTGGATCACGGAAAGCATCTACGAGTGTGCCTTCGGAGAATGGCAACGAGGCAGCACCCGCTATTACGTCACCAGCGGAATAGGTATCTGGGGTGGTAAGTTCCGAATCGGTACCCGTTCAGAGTATGTGGTGGCAGAGATTACACCCGACAGGTAGTTGCCTGTCGGTTATTTCGTGTAGTCTTTCGGCGTGAACAGGTAGTCGTACAGTTTCTTTCCTTTGTCCTTCGACGAGAAGTAAATATAGCGGAAGTTATACTTTGCCTCCTTGTAGCGTATCAGGGTAGGGGCGTTCATCACATCGCTGAGCAATGCCTTATGGATATCCTTCTCAGCATCACCGGTCAGCAGCGTGTCGGCTTCACCCCGCAAGGAATAGTAATAACAAATGGTCTTACTCCCGCGATCGAAGGTCATACTGTCGGAGATAACGTTTGCATCAACCGGTGCAGGACAGTATTTCTCCGTATACTCCTTACATTCCCGTTCCGTCCTTTCGTCCAGGTTTTCATGACAGGCACTGAGTCCTATTCCCAAAATGGTTGCCATCATCATGGCTCTTGCAAATCCCTTCATATATTTATTTTACGATTTTACAATTTTACGATTTTACGATTTCATCATTTCCTCACTCCTCATTCCACACTCCACACTCCTCACTTCTTGATTCCAAACAAGTCACGCCAATTATTAAAGTCCTTCTTCATAATCAGACCCACGCCCTGTGTGGTAAGACTGTTTCGGGTGAAATACCGGTCGTTGGTCTGGTTATACACCTTAATAGCCAGGTTACCGCTGGGGAACAGCAGGTAGCGCACGTCGAAGTCGCCGATAAACGACGTGGTGGCGTTGGCATTATCACGGTAGCCGAACTGACCGTTGATCAACAAGCGGTTGTTCAGCAGTCGTCCGCTGAGCAGACCCTCGTATTCGGCATTGTTCCATCCCTCATCACCTGTAGAGATATTCGCACCGAAGTTCCAGTTACTCGTGTTGACGAACGAGCTGAGCACCGAGTTGATCTGCTGACTGATGGTACCGCTGAGTAACGACTGCATGGCCAGACTGGTCTGACTCTGGGTGTTGTTCTCGCCGGCGTTGTTGGTGTTCTGCGTATAGAAACGACCGATGCTGAGCAGGTATATCACCTGCTGATTCATCTCTTCCTCACCATTGATGAGAGCCCTTACCATCTGCTTGGCGTCAGTATTCACCGTGGGCAGGTCGAGGTCGAACTCCACATGCGGTTCCTGCGGTGTTCCACTGATGTTCATGATACAGTCAACACGAATGTTGTTACTACTGAAGCTCTTTCCGATCTGCAGGTCAGAAAGGGGAACGCCGCTGACGGTGTATAGCGCCTTCAGGTTCAGTACGGCATCGTAGGGGTCACCGCCAAAGACGATGGTGCTGCCCTGTTGGAACTGGAAGTCCTTCTTGATGATGTTCTGGATGGTAAGCTTATAGACACCATGGTCCACATTATAGTTACCGAACATATCGAATGCCCCCTTATTAAAATAGGTGGCATGGATAGCTCCGTTACCGTTCAGTGCGATATAGTCGCCGCTGGTCTGGTCCATCAGCACCCGCAGGGTGAAGTCGGGTGTGGTATTGATCAGGAAGTTGATATGGATATCCGAAGGAATATCCGGTCGTTCAACGGGTGTCCCTGTCACCTCATGCACCTTCTCCGATTCGTTCTTATCTCTCCAGGTGATGAACTCCTGTTTAGAGATGGCATCCGGACTCGCTGCGTTGTATTCAATGAACGAGTTTCGTTCGGGTGTTCCGCTGATGTCGAAGTCGATCCGTCCGCTTCTTCCTGTGATGGCGCAGTTTCCTGAAGCGATGACTGTTCCGTAGAACGTGTTATCGCCATAGGTGGGGAAGTCGTAGCACAACAAGTGCTGCGCCTGAATATCCAGGTCGAAAGTGAGGCGGGTAAGATGTTTATGGTGCAGTGCTCCGCTGAGGATACCGATGTTTCCATTCCTGTCGCGAATGGTATCAGCCCGGAAGATAATCTCATCAGGGATCAGTCTGACGGTATCATTCTGCATCACATAATGCGTATTCAGTGTGGTGATGTCGAAGCCGCCGTTACCCACGATCATTCCTGTGAGGTTGATCTCACTGAGATCGCCAGCCAACCGCAGGTCGCCCGTACCCCTTGCCTCCACATTGTCCATGAAACTCCCGCAGAACGACTCCAGGAACTCCAGTCGTGTGTTCCTGGCACCAATGGCCAGATCGATCTCATGTCGTGCAGGCGACACGAAGCCTTTGACGAGCGTTTGTGCCTGATCCGTTTCATCGGCATGGGCATCGATATCGATCTGTTTGTCCTCCTCGTTCCAGTTCACCGCTGCATAGAGCGTTCCCATCCTTCCTTCCTGGAAGCGGAACTCGCCTACAGACAGGTTAGCGTAGGCTTGGGGATGATGGAAGACCGCCTTGACGCAAGCCTTACCAGAGGCTTTGCCGCTGAATTCCACCGAATGGAAGTTCACGAGGTTCAGGATGTAGTTCACGTCCACATCCTGTAAGTCGGCCACGAGTGAGTCGGCCGCCGATTCCGTGCCCTTACCAGTGATGATGATATGCTGTTTGTTATGCTCGATGGCGAAGTAGTCAACCAGCAGGTTCTTCTCACTATAGATAATATCCGAGGGCTGCACGTGCCATACAGTGTCGTTGACCAGCACTTCCGAGGGGTGGATACGCATGTGTGCCGCAGCCTTTCCCTGGTCGGTCTTGAAAAACTCCGTGGTACTGTTGAATGTTCCCTTGATGGGGTGGGGCTGGTTGTTGTTCCAGTTCAGACTGGTGATGAGCTCGTTATTCGCGGCGTTGGCATTGAGGTTGATGTCCAGTCGCTGACCGTTGTCCATCAGTTTGCGCAGATGACTGCTCACGAGGAGCTCGTTCACATCCGATGTGTGCAGACTCACGATGCCGTCTTCATAGCTCCCGCCGTCGTAGGTGAAAGCCGGTAACCGCATGGTCATATCCATCTTCTGCGCCTGATCGTTCATGGTTCCTTCCACATGCATCGGCTGGTTCAGGGTCACGGGGATATGGAGGAAGGTGTTCAGCCAGTCAGACCGTGTGATATCTGCGTTGATGGTGAAGTTGTTATGACGCACATTGTTGGTCTTGGGCAGACCGGGCAGGGTGGGGAGCTTCGAGCCGATGAAATTGATGATGCTCTGTGGCAGCGAAGCATAGTCGTACTGACCTTGGATATTCACATTACCGAAGTCGCTCTGCATGTTCAGGTACCGCAAGTCTCCGTCATTGGCCGCCAGCAGGTGAAGATCGTTCAATGCATAACTCTCTTCCGAGGAGGTCATCGAGAAATGACTGATGTCGAGTGTTCCGTTCATGTTACTGAGCGAGTTGCCGGTGAAGTCGGCATCGATATCGGCATCGAAAGAAGCATCCTTGAACTGGTTCGACAGATGCAAGGCCTGCGGATTGAAGTGGCGAACGGTACCGGTGAGGTTGGTTCTCGACTGCTGACCGTTCAACAGAATCATACCCGAAACATCAATATCGCCATTGGGATCTGTCAGGGTTAGCTGACCGTTAAAGGTATTCTTCTGATAATCACCATCGATGGATAAATCGTTGTAAACGTAGTTGTTATACTGAAACTTCTGAATGTTTCCTTTGAGTGCAATCCGTTGGTCGTTACCCTTGCGTAGCGTACCATCGACATCCAGGTTCGCCGAGATGTTTCCAAACCGTTCATCATCGAGCACACGTCGCAGGTTGAAATCGTTCGTTACGATAGTCGCATGTACCTGCTGGTGCTGTAGGGCCAGTTGCAGTTTTGCATTACCCGCATCCGAGAGGAGTGATCCGTTCAGGGCAATCTCGTCTGTACCCGTACCATGCGCCTCCCCTTGGAAATCCACATCCCCCAGTCGTACGATCTCTGCCGGAATATCCATGTTCTTCCCCTGCAGGTTCTTCGAGAGCACATCGATGGTGTGCCCGCTGAGTCGTAGGTTATCCACCTTGGTGTACCAACGTGGAATACTGTTGATATGACTCATGCTGCCGCTTACCTTCAAGTCAATGTCATCATGGTCGCCATGGAGCAGCAGGTGGTTCACTTGCAGTAATGAATGTGTTCCCGTGCCTGAAACGGTGAGCTGCATGGGGTTGGTGAACGACTGCAGCATGGGTTCGAAGCAGGCTATGTCGCTGGGTGTGATGGTTGAGCGGGGTATCTGGAAAGCATACTGTAGCGAACCCTCCTTCAACCGTTTGTCTTCCAGCTGGTAGGTCGCTCCAATGCTGTCAACCAGCACACGACTGTTCGGCAGTTTGAGGGAGAAATCCTTCAGGTACGCCTGTTGCTTGTCGGCTTTCAAACGGAACGACAGGTTCTGGATATCCAGTCCCGACGCCTCCTTGAAGGAGATCTTCTTGACGGTAGCCTCCAGATTGTCATCCGTGAGCGTAGGTAGAAGGATATGCGCACTGATGTCATTGACATGTAAATGGTTCGTATCGAACCGTCCGTGGGTTACGGGTATGTCGTACCGGTCGTAGTCGATACTTCCATGACGCACAATCAGCGAGCCAATACTGATGTCGAGCGGCTGATGTTGCGTGGTGTCTTTCGAGGCCAGCGAATCGAGCATGAACTGGTAGTTGGCAGGCGTGAGCGCATCTTTCTTGTAGAAATGCCCCTGCAGTCCGAACAGCTGCGCCGATGAGATGGAGATCTTCCCCTGCGGAATGGAAAGCAGACGAACCTTGGCCGACAGTCGTGAGGCATGGATCATGGTGTCGCCTTGCTGGTCGTTAATAACCACATCATCGATGATCAGACGGTTCAGGATACCCAGGTTCACCTTCCCTACACGCACCTCCGTACCTAACTTATTCGAGAGAACCTTACCGGTTTGACGACCCATATATCCCTGTACTGCTGGGATGTGCAGCAGTATAATCAGCAATAGGTACAGACCTGCCAAGGTCCATACTATGCCGCTGATGATGTGTGTCAGACGCTTCAATTCTTAATTTATGCGCAAAGTTACGAAAAAACGAGAGCAATACAAAGATTACATCAAATAATTTGCATTTTAGAAGAATTCGTTGCCTTTTTTGTGCTGAATATGCAAAAAAATCCTTAAATTTGCAGCATCTTTGAGTAGAGCAACCAATATTTTCATTTAAATAAATGCTATGGCAAGTGTAATTAAGCTATCAAAAGGCTTGGACATGAACCTGAAAGGCAAGGCTGTAAAGGAGAAAACCAACATCGTACGGGGCAGTGAGCTGGCGCTTACACCCGATGCGTTTGTGGGTATGACTCCCAAGGTCGTTGTCAAGGAAGGTGATATGGTCAAGGCCGGGGATGCTTTGTTTGTCAACAAACAGTATCCCGATGTGAAGTTTGCCTCACCCGTTAGCGGACAGGTTTCTGCCGTGATACGTGGTGAACGGCGTAAAGTGCTATGCGTGAAGGTGAAGGCTGATCAGGAACAGCAGTATGTTGATTATGGCAAGAAGGATGTGGCTCAGCTCGATGGCGAGGCTGTCAAGCAGGCACTCCTCGAGGCTGGTCTCTTCGGTTATATCGACCAGCTGCCTTATGCTGTTTCCACCAACCCCGAAACCCAACCGAAAGCCATCTTCGTCAGTGCCCTTCGCGACAAACCGTTGGCAGCCGACTTCGAGTTCGAGCTGGAGGGTAACGAGAATGATTTCCAAACTGGACTGACAGCGCTGTCTAAGATGGCCAAGACCTATCTGGGTATCGGCAGTCAGCAGACAGCTACTGCGTTGACTCAGGCAAAGGATGTGGAAGTGAACATCTTCGACGGTCCTTGTCCTGCTGGTAACGTGGGTGTGCAGGTGAATCATCTGGATCCCGTGAACAAGGGAGAGACAGTGTGGACTGTTGACCCCAGTGCCGTGATCTTCTTCGGTCGTTTGTTCAACACCGGTAAGGTGGATCTGCGTCGCCTGATTGCCGTTGCAGGCAGCGAGGTGGAACGCCCTGCTTATGTGGAAGCAGTTGTCGGCGATCGTGTCGGCGACCTGCTGGCAGGAAACCTGAAGGAAGGGAAGAACCTGCGCATCATCAATGGTAATGTGCTGACAGGTAAGCCCTGTTCGCTCGATGATTATGTAGGTGCTCATACCTCAGAGATCACGGTCATCCCCGAAGGTGATGATGCTGATGAGTTCCTGGGTTGGATTCTCCCGCGTTTCAAGCAGTTCTCTGTGAACCGCAGCTATTTCTCCTGGCTCTGTGGTAAGAAGAGCTACGCCCTTGATGCCCGCATCAAAGGTGGTGAGCGCCACATGATCATGAGTGGTGAGTACGACAAGGTACTGCCGATGGATATCTACGGTGAATACCTTATCAAGGCCATCATCGCTGGCGATATCGACCGTCAGGAGGCTTTGGGTATCTATGAGGTGAGTCCTGAGGACTTCGCCCTGGCTGAGTTCGTTGACTCCTCTAAACTTGAGTTGCAGCGTATTGTTCGTGAAGGTCTGGATGTTTTACGTAAAGAAAACGCATAACTATGTCAGCATTAAGAAATTATCTCAATAAGATTAAGCCGAATTTTGAAGAGGGAGGCAAGCTACATGCTTTCCGTTCGATTTTCGACGGCTTCGAAACGTTCCTTTACGTGCCTAACGACACGTCCAAGAGTGGAGTGAACATCCACGACGCCATTGATTCGAAGCGTATTATGAGTATGGTGGTCATCGCCTTGATGCCGGCCATGCTGTTTGGTATGTATAATATCGGCTACCAGAACTATCTCGCTGCAGGTACACTGGCTTCTGCCAGCTTCTGTGAGATCTTCTTCTATGGTTTCCTGGCCGTACTGCCAAAGATTCTCGTATCCTACATCGTGGGTCTGGGCATTGAGTTCGCCTGGGCACAGTGGAAAGGCGAGGAGATTCAGGAAGGCTATCTGGTATCGGGTATCCTCATTCCGCTCATCATCCCTATCGGCTGTCCGCTGTGGATGCTGGCTCTGGCCTGCGCCTTCAGTGTGATCTTCTGCAAGGAGATCTTCGGTGGTACAGGTATGAACATCTTTAACCCCGCCATCGCAGCCCGTATGTTCCTGTTCTTCGCTTATCCCTCGAAGATGACCGGTGATCAGGTATGGGTGGCAAAGGATTCTATCTTCGGACTCGGTAACACACTGCCCGACGGCTTCACAGCAGCTACTCCGCTGGGACAAATCGGTCAGGGTATTGCTCCCGACGCTTCTATCTGTGATATGATCTGCGGTTTCATCCCCGGTTCTATCGGTGAGACCAGCGTGATTGCCATCGCCATCGGTGCTGTTATCCTGCTGTGGACAGGTATCGCCTCTTGGCGCACCATGCTGAGCGTGTTCGTTGGTGGTGCCGTACTGGCATTCATCTTCCAGTCAACAGGCTCTTCCATGGAGTGGTGGCACCACTTCGTGATGGGCGGCTTCGCCTTCGGTGCTGTGTTCATGGCTACCGATCCCGTTACTTCTTGTCGCACATCCTGCGGACAGTATATCTATGGCTTCCTGGTAGGAGCCATGGCCATCATCATCCGTGTGATGAATGCCGGCTATCCTGAGGGTATGATGCTTGCCATCTTCTTTGGTAATATGTTTGCTCCCACGATCGACCACTTCGTGGTGGCCCGTAACATTTCAAAACGTGCAAAGAGAGGAGGTACCAAATGAAACTGAATACTAATTCGAATTCGTACATTATTGTTTATAGTGCGGTTCTTGTTGTGATCGTTGCCTTCCTGCTGGCATTCGTCTATCAGGCACTGAAGCCCAGACAGGATGCTAACGTGGAGCTCGATATCAAGAAGCAGATCCTCTATTCGCTCAACATCCGTGGCTTGGATGGTCAGGAGGCAGAAGCTAAGTATGCCGATGTGGTGAAGAGCGAGGAGAAGACTGGCGACCAGTTGTATTATGCTTGTGAGATCGACGGACAGAAGAAGTATGTGTTCCCCCTGAAGGGCATGGGTCTCTGGGGCGGTATCTCAGCCTTCGTAGCTGTTGACGATGATCTGAACACCATCTATGGCGCTTACTTCAACCATGAGAGTGAGACCGCCGGTCTTGGTGCTGAAATCAAGGACTCTCAGGCATGGCAGGAGAAGTTCCAGGGAAAGAAGATCTTCTCCGAAGATGGTAACCTGGCTATCGGCGTAGTGAAGAAAGTGGAGAATCCTGCTTCTGAGGTGGATTGCGTCACGGGTGCTACGCTGACCTCCAATGGTGTCTCCGACATGCTCCGTGAGGGTTTGAAATCTTACATTACTAATTTGAAAGGGAAGTAAACTATGGCACTATTCAGTAAACAAAATAAGGAGGTTTTTACTAACCCGTTGAACCTCGACCACCCGATACTCGGACAGGTATTGGGTATCTGCTCGGCACTGGCCGTCACCTCGCAGCTGAAACCTGCCATCGTGATGGGTCTTGCCGTAACGGTGATCACGGCCTTTGCCAACGTGATCATCTCTGTCATCCGCAACACCATTCCTAACCGCATCCGTATCGTGGTGCAGCTGGTGGTTGTGGCAGCTCTTGTAACCATCGTTTCTCAGATTCTGAAGGCTTTCGCCTACGACGTGAGCGTTCAACTGAGCGTGTATGTGGGTCTGATCATCACCAACTGTATCCTGATGGGACGCCTCGAGGCCTTCGCCATGCAGAACAAGCCTTGGCCCTCGTTCCTCGACGGTGTAGGTAACGGCTTGGGCTACGCTATGATCCTGGTCATCGTAGGTGCCGTTCGTGAGTTCCTCGGACGCGGTTCGCTCTTAGGTTTTCAGATCATCCCTCAGAGTTTCTACGATTTCGGATATGTCAACAACGGTATGATGACGATGCCGGCTATGGCGCTCATCCTCGTAGGATGCGTCATCTGGGTACATCGTGCATATTTTTATAAGGAGAAATAAGATATGGAACACGCAATATCATTACTGTTTAGGTCGATCTTCGTCGACAATATGATCTTCGCCTTCTTCCTCGGCATGTGTTCCTACCTTGCCGTGTCGAAGACCGTGAAGACCTCTTTGGGACTCGGACTTGCCGTGACCTTCGTGCTCACCGTGACCGTCCCCGTGAACTATCTGTTGCAGACCAAGGTGCTGGGTCCTAACTGCCTCGCTGATGGGGTGGATCTCAGCTATCTGTCATTCATCCTCTTCATTGCTGTGATTGCCGGTATGGTACAGCTCGTAGAGATGACGGTCGAGAAATACTCACCCTCACTCTATGCTGCGCTGGGTATCTTCCTGCCGCTGATCGCTGTGAACTGCGCCATCATGGGTGCTTCGCTGTTCATGCAGCAGCGCATCCTCATGGAGCCCACCAACTCACAGGCCATCACCTCTATCTGGGATGCCATCGTCTATGGCTTCGGCTCTGGTATTGGTTGGACACTCGCTATCGTGGCCATGGGTGCCATCCGCGAGAAGATGCAGTACAGCGACGTTCCCAAGCCCTTGCAGGGTCTTGGCATTGTGTTTATCACCGTGGGTCTTATGGCCTTGGCAATGATGTGCTTTAGCGGTTTGAATATTTAATGTTTAATGTTAAATGTTTCATATAGAAAATGGCACAGTTTATAGCATATAGTATAGGAGTATTCCTCCTGGTGATCATCCTGCTGGTGATCATCCTGCTCGTGGCAAAGAAATATCTTTCTCCTTCGGGCAATGTGAATATTGAGATCAATGGCGACCGTACCATCTCGGTAGCTCAGGGTAACAACCTGATGGCCACCCTGAACGAGAACGGTATCTTCCTTCCCTCCGCTTGTGGTGGTAAGGCCAGCTGCGGACAGTGTAAGGTACAGGTGCTCGAAGGTGGTGGTGAGATTCTGGATTCCGAGAAGCCTCACTTCACCCGTAAGCAGATCAAGGACCACTGGCGCCTCGGCTGTCAGTGCAAGGTCAAGGGCGACCTGAAGATCCATGTTGATGAGAGCATCCTCGGTGTGAAGGAGTATGAGTGTACCGTGATCTCTAACAAGAACGTGGCAACCTTCATCAAGGAGTTCAAGGTGCAGCTGCCTCCGGGCGAGCATATGGACTTCCTGCCTGGTTCTTATGCACAGATCAAGATTCCTAAGTTCGATTGCATCGACTACGATAAGGACTTCGACAAGTCATTGATTGGTGATGAGTATCTGCCCAGCTGGGAGAAGTTCGGCTTGTTCCCGCTGAAGTGTAAGAACCCCGAAGACACCATCCGTGCTTACTCTATGGCCAACTATCCTGCTGAGGGTGATGTGTTCATGCTGACGGTGCGTATCGCTACGCCGCCGTTCAAGCCCGACCGCAGTGGCTTCATGGATGTGAACCCGGGTATCGCCTCATCGTATATCTTCTCACTGAAACCTGGTGATAAGGTAATCATGAGCGGTCCGTTCGGTGACTTCCATCCGCACTTCGACTCGAAGAAGGAGATGATCTGGGTTGGTGGTGGTGCCGGTATGGCTCCGCTGCGTGCACAGATCATGCACATGACGAAGACACTGCATACCACTGATCGTGAGATGCACTACTTCTATGGTGCCCGTGCACTCAATGAGGTGTTCTACTTAGACGATTTCCTCGGACTGGAGAAGGAGTATCCAAACTTCCACTTCCATCTTGCACTCGACCGTCCTGATCCTGCTGCAGATGCTGCTGGTGTGAAATATACTGCCGGATTCGTACATCAAGTGATGTACAACACCTATCTGAAGGATCACGAGGCCCCCGAGGATGTAGAGTACTACATGTGCGGTCCTGGTCCGATGTCCAATGCTGTCGTTCAAATGCTCGACAGTCTTGGCGTAGAGCCCGAGAGCATCATGTACGATAACTTCGGAGGTTAATTCTTCTTGTGGAGTGTCGAATGTGGAATGTGGAGTGAGAATAGTATAGAGATATGGTATTCATATACTGAACCACTTATACTTGAAACATTTCTCATTCCACATTCCACACTCCACATTCCACAATAAACTCCCTCCCAAAAGGAGGGAGTTTATAATTCAATCTTCTCAATCCTCAGCTTCAACAAGCCTGCAGGAACACGCACTTCCACTTCATCACCCACCTTTTTATTCAGTAGAGCCTGCGCGATGGGTGATTTAATGGAAATCTTTCCCTCACGTAGATTGGCCTCGTTCGGACTGGCTAAGGTGTAGGTCATCGTTTTGTTATTGGCCAGATTGGTCATCTGCACCTTACTCAGCAACTGAACACTGTCGGTGCCGAGTCGCGACACATCGATTACTCTTGCATTGGCCAGCACCTTTTGTTTGAAACGAATCCTACCAAGGAGTCGTGCCTGTTCGCGCTTGGCGGCATGATACTCGAAGTTCTCGCTGAGATCACCCTTGTCGCGGGCCTCGGCAATCGCCTCACGTACCTGTGGCAGCTCAACGCTTTCCATTTGATGTAATTCGGCCACGAGCTTGTCGTAGCCCTCCTGTGACATATATTCCATAATGTAACTGTTATCTCAATCGCGTCGGCAAAATTAGCAAAAAAAACACAAATACCTCTCTTTTCCTCCAAAAAACTCCACTTAATTTCAGCCTTACAGCGTTGTTCTTTCGTCACATCGATATCCCGTAATTTCGTTATTACGACGTTGCGTGATACGGGTTTAGGCTCCCCTCCCTTATGGAGGGGCTGGGGGTGGCTCCCAACCAGCCTTATAACGCATAGTAATCAGCCTTATAACGCATAGTAATCAGCCTTATAACTACCCGTAATCAGCCTTATAACTTTAGCCTATAGTTTTTCAAATTACATAATCCTCCGCTATATTAGTGTAACTGCATGATTACCAGAGAATTCGTGGCGGAGGATTTTAATGGAAATTGCTCCGCTAACAACCTTCTCGCTATAAGTTGATTAGGCGTATTAGCGGAGCAAATAGGAAATGGAGTGAGGAGGTTCGGCAATACTACTTCCCGATCTTTTTCCCTCTAAAGTATGCGTCGAATGTGTCTTGGCCGTAGCCTTCGCCGGTGTATTTGAAGGTTGAGGCCATGGCACCTTCCACTTTTTCACCGCAGTAGAATACGGTAAAGGCATCTTTGGCATAACCACCACCAAGCTCCTGAAACGTGCTGGGCATGGCGTCTATTTTCTTATCACCGTAATAGACGTTAAAGGTGGTCTTGAAATATCCCCTGCGTGCAGGAGGTTCAACGGGTTCTACTTGGCTGTCCTCACGATGCCGCCAACTGCCGCTGCGCTTCAGACGGAACGTAGAAGGATCTACATTCTCGAGCACCTGACCATTTAGATATACATTGTAATGGTCTTTTGCGTAGCCGTAGCCCAGATCCTTGAAACTCCGTGCATCAGCGTGCATCAATAGTTCATTGTCGAAATAAACCTTGCCATGATCCACTTCATACTGCTGTGCGTACCCTGTCATGGCAAACCCTATCATTGCAACCAGCAAGAAGGTTTTGTGTAAGAAAGCAATCTTTTTCATATTCTTATTCTTTTACTGTTTATCTGATGCAAAAATAGGCTTTTTTGCTTATAGAACAAGTAGGGAAACCCCTATTCTTGCATAGAGGATATCCTATAAAGGGTTTCCTTGAAACTATCCATGTCGTCGGTGTGGAGCCAATGGAGGTCATGGATGTTTCCCTGCTTGTCGATGAGCTTATAAGTGGGGAAGGCATCAACATGGAGGAACTCTTCCACAGCACGTTGCTGGGCTGTAGGCAGGTTGTAGTGAACACAATTGTCGCCAGTCAGCTTGTACTGCTTGATGACGTTCTTCCATGATTCCTCCGGACTGCGGTTGGCCAGATAGAGGTACACGATATCGAATTCCTTCAGCTGCTGCTTCACATAGTCCGACTCAGACAGCTTCTCCTTGCAGGGTCCGCACCATGTGCCCCAGATATCGAGATAAACAATACGACCTTTATACGGCTCCAAGATCTTTCGCAGGATGGCCTCTCCATCGGTCAGACCTTCAACATCCGACGAGGGGTGCAGACTGGCAATATCTTCCACTTCCGCCTGCTGAAGGGCGAGAAGTTTGTCGTTTCTTGTCATAATGGCATTTCTGATGGTCGGCAGTTGTATCTCGCTGAGCACATCCATACAGGTCTGGTTCAGTGGTAACCGTCTCTCCACGAAGCGACTGCAAAGCAGCTGGCCCTTGGCAATATCGCGCAGAACAGGGTCTTGATAGACAGAATCGATGAGCTTCGCCTTGAGATCTATCATGTCAAAGTAGTCGTTCACTATGTCTTCCACTTCAGGTCTTTGCATCAATATGTTCAATTCCTCAATGAGCTCCTTGTTTTGTTCCTCTATCTTTTGGGCTTCGTCTGGTGATGCTTTCTTATACTGTTCCATCATGTTCTGCCACTTCTTGATGGTGGCCAGTTCTTCGGCCGAGGCCTTGAACAGTCCTCGCTCTGACATCTGCAGTAGGGTATTGGCATCGAAGGTCATGTTTTGTTGCATCTGCGGATTTTTCTCCTGGGCCATGAGTAAATAATAGTAGAGGAACCATCCGATCTCTCTGGATACCGTGTATGGCTTGACGATGTTTGACCACAGGTTATCTTCGATGAAGTCGAGGGTTGTCTGCGGCAGTTTCTTGCTGATGGCAAAGAGTCGGCTCTGCAGCAGTTCCTGTGCCATGGTACTGACGTTGCTCATTCGCTGATAGTCGGCATACTTGCGGGAAAGGGTAGGATTCTCGTTCAAGAGGGAGTCGAGCATGGTTACATTACGCTGATACATGTTCATCCATTGGTCGTTATAAGCCTTTATCTGCTCATCGGTCATGCTATGCTCATCGCTTTGTTCATACGCCCTTATGAAGTCGTGGGCAAGCAGTTCGTTCTGCAGACGGGCATTATGTCCCATGAACAATCGTTTCTTGTTCTTGTAGTCGAACAGGTAGAAATAGGTCTCACCCGGTTCCAATACGGTATGTAAGTGTGATCTCCTCCAGTCGGCATAGATCTCCTGACTGTTCTCCACGGGTACTTTGACAATGAAGCGGCCTTCATCGTCGATATCACCTTTGAATTCAACCCCCTCTTTTGTATAGATGCTATAGAGATCGATCTCGAACAGCCGTTTCTTGTCGAGCACTTCTTGGGGAAGGTCTTTCAGCCATCCCACAAAAGTCACGGTATCTCCCTCACGGTACCCGTTATCCTTAAAGGTACTCCAATCCTTTGTCGGATAGTCGGGCAGCGTTTCGGAGGTGATGAGAGAATATACTTGTTTCTTTCCACCACCGATGGTCATCTGTCGCTTCCCGTCTTTCTGCTTTCCTACCGCTACTTTCAATGTCTTGTCGGGATTGACCAGCGTCACCTCGAACTTATCGTTCATTCTCTTGAGGTTGCCATATTCCCAGAACCGACAGTCGTAGATGGCATACTTCTCCGTGAATCCAATGTCCCAGTCGCCTGTCTGTTCGTTGCGCCACATGGTTCCTGCGAGGATTCCGATTTTGTTCTGCGCCAGTCCTGGTATAGCAATCAGGACGAGCAATGTGGTAATAATGGCTTTCTTCATACTATCTATATTATTTTTATTCATTACTGCTATTGCTGCTTCCTCCGCCTTTCACGTCATCGTTACTGATGGTTCGCTCAGCTTTCCTTACACTGGCTTTCAGCTCGCCTATGCGATAACTGATGCTGAGGCTAAAGCGCTGAACAACGCTTTTCGTCCAGTTGTCTGAACGGAAATAGAGGTCTTCCATGGAAGATTTATAGTTCTTATATTTCTTCAGGAAGTTCGTGGCAGAGAGAGTCAGGTTCAGACGCTTATTCAGCCATGACTTCTGGATGCCCATGGAGTAGCTGCTATAACTGCTGCTCCTTCCTTGCAAAGTTATGCTAGGTGTAAATGTATAGAAATTAAATGACAGTTGCCAATCCTTGGGCAGTGTCTGCTGGGCACCACCATATGCATAGAAGTCCCATCCGTGGTTTCTCAGCGTTCCGCCATCGTTCATATCCATATATGAAAGACGGTTGTTCATATAAATGCGGGTATTCTTCGTGGCATTCCAGTTTACGTAGGCGGTCAGGTAGGTTCCTTGAACATGACCGATGTTCTCGTAGGTGGTATAAAGCACTTCCTTACCTGTTGGATTCTTCAGCCCTGGAATTTGGGTATCAGGTATCAGCTTGGTTACACTCTCTATACTGTTTCTTGTAAAACTATGCGAAAGGGCGAGATTGATGTTGAACTTCGGCGTGAAACTGCTATATCTCAGACTGAACGTATGATTCTTCTCGCTTTCGAGGAATGAGTTTCCTTGCTGGATGTTGGTGGGAGTAGTGTCGTCGATATATGGATTGAGATACCAGATGCCAGGACGATAGATGCGCATATCATAACCTAAGCGCAGATTGGATGTCTGTCCCAGTTTGTAGCCAATGCTGGCAGAAGGTACGAAATCATTGAAGTGTTTCGTGAAGTCGTCACCACGTCCCAGTTTGTATTCCACATCCTGCAGGGTATGTTCGTAGCGCAATCCCAAGCGAGCAGATAGTTTTTCCAATTGAAGACCGTAGCCCAGATATGCAGCAAAGATGTCGTTACGGTGCTTATAGTGCGAAGAGTGCTCTTGATCGTACGTGTATTCACTGGAATTAACGGCCTGCTGCTCGTAGCGGTCATCTTCCGATCTGTTGTTGCGCAGAATATATTTCATACCCGTTTCCAGCGTATGTATCTTACTGAAGGGGGTGGTATAGTCTGCTTGGAAGGTGTGCTCTGTGGTGTTCTGATCGCCATCGTTATGCTGATTCTTCAGTCGTTGCAGAAAGTTTTCCCATCCGTCAACAGCCTGCATGTCAGTATAATTGGTATATGCGTCCGTTTTATCGGGCTCAGTAGCGATCCTATACGACAATGTGAACAGGCGCTCTGGTAAAGAGAAACTGCGCTGATAGTCAACGCTACCATAAACAGCAATGTAATTGTTCTTTGAGGTGCCAACGGTATGATAGCTATAGAGTTTGCTTTGTGTAAGTGGCGAGGTGGCAGCTACACTTCTTTCGCTATTGCTTTTGCTTCTACCTCCCCAGAGGTCGAATGATGCGGAAACAAGTCGCAATGTGTCTATCTCGTAGCTGGCTTCGATAGTTCCGTATTGGAATTTGCTGTTAACCTTTGACCATCCTTCGTTGTCAATATCTGATGACGATTCGCTGAGATTGCTAATCGTCTTCCGACTGCCTCCAGAATAACTGCGAGGCGAATCTGTGTACTGATAATTGTAATTAGCACTCATGGTCAGCTTACCACTCTTCACAGTAGCATAGGTACTACCAGCGGCTCCACGATTGCTTACGCTTCCGCTGAAGGTGGCTGTATAACCTTCGATACCCTGGTTGTGTGTGATGATGTTCAGGATACCACCCACACCCTCTGCATCATACTTAGGCCCCGGGTTGGTAATCACCTCGATCTTCTTGATGCTGGTAGCGGGCATGCTTTTAAGAACTTCCTTGGGATTATTAGACATCATCTGGTTGGGCTTGTTGTTCACATAGACCTTGAACGAGCTGGAGCCGTTGACCTGGATGTTGTCCTCACCATCTACTGTTACCATCGGTATTTTGCGAAGCATCTCGAGAATGGTGTTCGACTTTGAGTCGGGGTCGCTCTCTATGTCGTAGGTTAGCTTGTCGATATCCGACTTTACGAGCGATTTCTGTTGCACCACAACAACATCCTGTAATTCCAACGACTTGTAGATGCTGTCAGCACGAAGCGAGTCGGCTCTGGTCTGAGCTTGCGTTGTGATGACTGATAAACTGAAAACGATCAATGTAAATACTACTTTTTTCATTATGCTTATTTTAATTACCATTCTTCTTTAGATAGGTTGTCTTATAATATTCCAGCCTCTTCTCGGATTCAGTGATCATCTTTGAGAGTTGCTCGTTAGGATTCTCTTCCTGTCGGGCAAGTGTAAGGAATTGCTGATAATAGTCTCTTGCCTGCTCATAGTCTTTCAACAGATAGGCGTAGGCATTGGCTATATTATAATAGGTGGCTATAGAGCCAGGATTGTAGGTAAGGTGTTCCTTCCACGCAGCCACGGCCTCGGGGTAATGCTGGGTGAGGTAGTAGCCTTCACCCTGTGAGAGGGTAATGGCCTTCATCACGGCGGGGTCGGGAGTCATCAACTCTTTGGCCAGTTTAAGGTACAAAAGACCTTCTTCGTAACGTTGGGTGTCAACACATACCACCCCTAAACGGTAGGCGCAGCCATAGTGCTGCATCTGCTTCATGAAAAGAGCTACACGCAGTTGTTCATAAGCACGCTCATTGTCTTTTAACTGCGCATAGCACATACCAGCCGAATAGAGGTTGTTAAAGGTAGAGTCGCCTTGCAACAACAAACGTTCGTACACTTTGGCTGCTGATGCAAAATCCTTGTTCAGGAAGTAGGCATCAGCCAAGGCGCGGTTTACAAGGATATTCGTGGAATCCACTTCCTGATTGAACATCAGGGCGCAGACAATTCCGTTTTGTGGCTGATCCTTTCGAGTAAAGGCCTGGGTCAGCGATGCCACCATCTCACCATCCTCCGGATAGTGTGACATATAGCATTGTGCCCAATAGATAAACGAACTGGTGTCATCTTGTTTATGATAGCTGTAAGCCAGTTGACGGAAGGCTTCGTGTGTAAGACTATCCTCATCCAGGGTCTTCAGCAGATCGGCACATTGATGATAGTTAGCACGCTTGTAGTAGCAGTTGGCGAGTTTCTGACGCGTAGTACAGTTGTCACTGAGCGCATACGCCTGCTGGTAGTACTTCTGTGCCTCATAAGTACTATACTGCTCCATGCAACTGTCACCTTGTTGCAAGAGCAATTGTAGCGGTTCATCTTCGATCTGTGCCAATCCTGTTAAGGCAACAAGGACGAGCATCGTGGTAGTAAATAGTTTCTTCATGCTTATAACAATCTATCGTTGATTGAATGGCGCAAAGGTATTAAAAAACCCGTTTTTCCGCAAGAAAACTATTACATTGTTTTACACATCGCATCATTATTTGTTTCTTATAACTCTAAATGTGAATGTCTGACAGCCCATGAGTCCTTCTCCATCAATGACTTCAACGACTCCGATGAATTCAGTATTGACATCGGAGACTGTGAAGGATATTTCCGCCTTTCCGTTCTCGTCAGTCAACAAGGCAGGCTTCCAAAGCAACGTGTTTCGCGGATCAGGCATGGTGGGAGTGAGGTCGCTGGGATCCGGTTCATAGAACTCTCGCTTGGGATAGTAGCCCTTTGATAAAACCATGTTATTCATCTCCAATAACGCTTTATCAGTAACATATGGTCCTTCGTACAAGACGGGCCCCATTTCGCATACCATATCCCACCAACGATCCCCGTGCAATTCAAGTAAGCACCTTCCATAGAGCTCACCACGCTTGGGCTTCAGACGCTTTCCAAAATAAGGATACGGATAGTATGGGGGATGATGCGAATAGCCGAGATATTCGTTAATATATCCGTGTTCGCATACCCATGCACCCGTATCCATGAGGACGATACTGTCGAGGTCTTCTATGACATTGTCGCGATATGGCGACTGTTTTTTGGCAGTGACGAGCACATTATCCAGTACCACTGTTCCAAAGCCATCGATGATATCCCGTTCTCCGTATTCGGTCTCAACGAGATGGTTCAGCGGCAGGAATCTTTGTCTTCCACGCTGATAGAAATCGATGCTGTCGAAGGGATTCTCCAACAATAGTTTCGGCTTGGGCTTCTTGATGAGCGCTTTTATATAGAAATCCCCCCTCATATGGTCCAATAGTATTGGCTCGATCTCGAATCGTCCCAGAGAGTCAGACACCACCAGACAGGTGTCACTCTGCGGTGAGAAGGCTTGGAAGAATTGCAGTCTGGGTACACGATCCCTACCTGCTACACCGTCAGATAAGATTGTCCGTCCTTGTGCAGGTTGCTGGTCCCACACATAACGTCGCCATCCCTGAGTCATCATCAGGAGGTCGAGCGCCTGCAACCTATCTTCGTTTCGTTCATCGAAATAATAGGTGGGATTGAAGATGTTGCCCCGTATTTGCTCAGAGAGGAAGCAGTGAGAGAGGATGTTCTCATGTCCTGGCTGGTAGAGGTAGGCCTTGTCGAAGATGCTCACGGCGAGTTCTGCCTTGAGTGGCTTACCTGAGGGATCTGTTATCTGAAAACTTGCTTTACCTTTCTCACGTCTGTCGTATCGTTGCTGAACGGTCTTGGCTGTGACGGTGAGCTGTTGGGTGGGGTTCACATACACCAGTCGTTCAGCCACTGGTCGCCCTTCACCGTCTGTCAGGGTAATCTCTGCTACTCCCTGCATGTTGAACTCCTTGATGGGCAGTTTCACCGTTTGCTTCCCTCGGAGAGTTCCCTGGGCCTTGCTACAGGTCATTCCCCTCATCTTGGTCGTTAGGGTAAACGGTCGGGCAATGGAGTCGGGTGATGAGATGAGTACGGTGATGGCTGTCTTGCTGGTTCTCAGTACACGCAGTGCCATGCCTGATAATTGTATGTCGGGTAGGGGATAAGTCCTTCCGTCTGATAGCTGCACTTGATATTCCTTGTCCCGATGGGGTGTAAGGGTAAAGGTTCCCATTCCGTCGTGTATACTGTTGATGGCAGCAATCTCTTGTCCGTTCTCCAGTACCTTACCTGTCACGTCCTCTGGCATCCCGTTGCCATAGGTAGCCTTGAAGGCCACCACGGAAGGAATGCCGTCTATGAGTTGTCCGCCCTCAGGGAAGAGGTCGAAGCGGTGCTTGGCAGTTATCTTTTCTATGGAATCCTGCTTGACTGCCTCTGAGGATATGGAATCCATCTGTGAAACACGGTCGACCACCCTGATGCGTCTCGGATGGATGGCCAGTGTGCTGTCGGTGGTGAACGACGAGCGGGCGTACCCCTCTATCAAGTATTCGCCCTGCTGCCACTTGTCACCTATATAAACATGTCCGTCACCCCGTCCTGCCGTGAGCAGATACTTCTCGCTCCATACCACGTCGCCCTTTTCGCTGCGTAGTTGCAGGTAGAGTGTCTGACTCCTGTCGGAGAGTGCGAAGGTCTGCCTGTCCATCAGGTAGGCCTTGAACCACATATCCTCTCCCGTCTCATACACTTCTTTACTGGGGAATATGTAGAGCAGGTCGGTGGTCTGGGCGCATCCAACCAACGAAGCAAACCAGAAGATGATAAATACGATTGTCCTGATCATTAAACTAACCTTTACATTGTTATTTATTAGTTATCCTTGATGCATTATAGTGTTATTTTGTTTTTCAAGTTTTGCAACTGAAGCTCGAAATGATCGAAACCACTGATGCTGTAGTCATCGCGGACACGACGGCCATCAGGGGTGATGGTTTCGTAGTGGGGAATGGCGCTGAACTGGAAGAGCTCCATCAGGCGACGGAAATCGGTGTAGTTGACACATACGACTTCTTCGCCTGACAGCCATTCGTCCACGAACTTGTGATAGTTCTCGCTACCCTCGGCTGTGCGCTCACCTGCAATGAAGATGAGCTTCACATCATCGCGCTTGGCTAACTCTGCACGCAGTTGCTTACTGCCCTGAATACCGAAGATACAACCACCACATCCCATTTGCCAGAAGTCAAGAACCAGATACTTACCAGGATACTTGGCTATGATCTTACGGACGATGTCAATGCCAGGTTTCTCTGGCAGTGGAGAAGATAAAGCAGACTGGGCCATTTTTTCCTGATAGAACTGTTCTGCCTTCTGGTGTATATAGGGATGGGTGAATGATGCGAGGAAAACGGGATAGTGTTTGCTTACCATTTCTAACTCGGCTACAAGCGAGTCACGCGCTTCTTTTGTCATCGTTGTATCGGCCATGACTGTGGGGATATCCTCCTCACACTGTCTCCAGAAGTTGAAGGAGTTCTCCATTTCGGCGAGCGCACATAGTTGTGCCGTCAGGTTGTTCTGTTGGCACCCCATCAGTTTACGCCACATAGCATAATTGTCTTCCAATGATTCCGACTGTGCATCGCGTACAATCTTGGCTTTATGAATACGGTTCAAGGTAAAATAATAATCATTGTCAACCAGCAGCAACGGGTTGTCGAAATCAACACGGTGCAACATCTTGTAGTTGTTGATGTCGTAGAGGTTTGCCATGGCTGTACTGTCTTCCACGATTCTTGTCCAGCTGCCATCTTCGCGTTGCACAAAAGGAGCAGCTTTGCTTTCGATCATTCCAGTATAGTCCATGAAGGATAAGGCGAAAACCGACTGCATCTCACCTAATGCCAAATGCATCTCCATGGGTGTGTAGTGCATGGTGCGACTGGTAGAGTCTATTCGTGCCAACATCTCCTGCCACACTTGTTCGGCTATTTGATTCGCTTTGTTGAAGTCGCCTTCACATTCACTGATTCTTCTGCCTAACTTTGTCAGTTGAAGGTCGGCTTTCAGCCATCGTTCCACCTCATGACTGCTCCCGCTGTTGTAGGTACATTCAGGCTGTCCCTGCTGGTTAAAGCGCACGGTGATATCGATGGTTTCACCAGGACGTGCAAAGAAGGGTATCTTAAAGAAGTCCTGATTGGCGGAGCTTGCTGAGTGATAGAAATACAGTTTCATGGGATAGCTCAGCTGGAATTCCTTTTCGAACGTGCCATCAGGATTGATGTCTATCAGCATGGTACCATTGTTATTCTTGGTCACATCGTACGCATAGCTCTCCAAAGATGAGAACCCTAACCGCTCAGCATCATAGTCCTCTATGTGCCCACGGACCGTTACTGTGCCAGCACTAAACCAGTCCGCGGGCAGCGTAAAGGGGTTGGCAGCATAGAGCTGCTGAATTGTTGGCGCCTTGGACCCCGCCTTTTTCATTTCCTTTGCCAGTCCTGATGCGCCAACAAGTGTAAATAGAATAGTTGATAAAAATAGTTTCTTCATGTATAATGTTAGTATTTATAGTAATCATCTATTTCACCACCACCCGCGGATAGTATTCAAACAGTCGCTGGTTGTCGCGTAGCTCCTGAACACTGATATCGGGTTTCACGCTACCTGTCCAGTTGGCGCCCCACGCATTGAACGGCTCACCGTCGGGTTCGACGTAGGTAATGGTTGATACGTCGAGGGGTAGGGGATCAAACTCCAACAGGAAAGCGACATAATCGCCTGCATTCCCTTTCATGAAGAACATCTCGTCCAAGGGAAGACCCAGTACCTTGCGGAGCTTGTACTGTTGACCTGTCTGGTCGATAATCGTAGTTCTTTGATCGAAATTGAAATACTCGGTGGTCCAGTTCTGCTCATAGCCCACGGCAACGTATGTAGCCTCGGGTGTGCGCCACAGTGCCATCGTTCCATCTCGCAACGGCTTGATGAGATGGGCGTCGTTCATCACCTTCCATGTGTTCCAGTTCTGCAGGTCGTATGACTTATTCTCGCTCATGTGCTCTTTCTCCAGCAGTGGCTTGTGGAACTGCGGAACGGTATCGTAGGTCATCACGTTCGTATACTTACCAGATACCTGATAGCGGATGGTGACGGGAGCACCCATCATTTCCCAGTTGGGCAGACCATAAATCCTTACCTCCTTCGTTGTTTCGGCCAGTGGTGCGAAGAAGATCTTCAGGTCGACCACATCCCCCTTTTTGGCTCGTAGGGTGAAGTGCTTGCGATAGGTGTCGGGTTCGGTTCGACGGATACGGTATTGTGCACCCGTTTCCTGATCGACAATACATGTCTCTTCCGATGTCAGCCAGAGGTTCGTCACCTCATCGGCTGGCATGCGGAAGTAACAATGCATCACCGTCTCATTGTTCTCTTCAGTAAGACGCCAGCTCATCGGTACACAAGGCTGCTCGTCTAACGCCATGTTGGCTATCTCAGGGAAGATGCCCATGTAGTTCTTTTCAATGGGTGCATTCTCCACTACACAATGGTCCTTGATCCATTCCATGTTCGTGACGTGCCATTCGGCAGTGGTCTTCTTCTCACCACCTGCACCATTCACGGTCTTCACATCCGGTAGCGTTGCTAATGCACCTACACTCTTGGCATACTCCTTCACACCTCTCGGGGACGACTCATAGGTGAGGGTGCCATTGATGGTATACGTTTGTGCCTGTGCGGACAACCCCGTAAGTATTATCAAACTAATTAAATACAGTCTTTTCATATAGCTTTTGTTGATTAGAATTGTATGGTATTGCTATGGATGTGCGTGAGCTGTTCGAGGTAATTCTGATAGCACGCCGCTGACACCTTCGACGCAATGGGTGAGTGGGAACTAAGCAGTAGGATCCGACCGTCAACGAGTCGTTCAGCCATCCACAGATATTTCTCACCCTTATGCTGATCCTTCAGCGTGAAATAGAACTGCTTGTTTGAGAATCTGAGCAGGTAACCAGGCGTCTTACTGTCGTAGCTGCAAGCAGCCTGCAACAATCGGGCAAAGAGATCCAGTTCCTTGGTGTCCTGGAACACATAGGCCGTATTGACAACATTGTTGCCGTCACAGTCGGACGTGCAATCCAACATCACACCCTTTACCTTATTATATTCTGCTATCTTATCGATAAACGCATTCATCTTACTGGGAGCCTGATAGGTGGAGTCGTAGGTCAGCGACTGCGCTGCGTAGTTCATATTGGGTGTTGAGGTGGCAACTTCTACCTGCACCTTGCGTTCCGGTTCAGACTTGTCGGTGACTTCCTTCTGCTCTTTGACCGTCAGCTGCTGTTCTGTTTGCGTACTGCGAACAGCCAGTCCGTTGCCTACGGACTGTTCGTCCGCAGGCTTCGAACTGCTTGAGGACAGCGTTTCTTCATCAACAGCTGTCTTTGTTTGATGTGCCATCATAGATTCAGACATTGTCGCGTTCTGACTGGGAACATCAGTTATCCTAAAAAACTTATAGTTAATCCCAACACCTATTATTATTAACAGACAGGCGGCAGCGGCTATCCAACGAAGCACACTCTTTCTGCGCTCCCTGTTGGGAAGGGAGTGGGTGAGTGTCTCCTCCTGCATCTTTGTGATGAAGTCGGCAGGCAACTGCGGCGTATCGGCATATTTACGTTTCAGCGCCTCACGCAGGTCCGTGTCCTTATATCTCTCTTTCACCATAGAACTTCAATTCTTCAATCCTTCAGTTTTTTGAAAAGTTTCTTTCGTGTTCTGTAGAGTCGGTTTGCCAGTGCCTTCGCGTCAATACCTGTGATGTAGGCAATCTCTGTCAGTGGCCGGTCCTCGTAATAGTAGAGTGTCAGAAGCATTCTCTCGTCTGCTGGCAGCTCGTCGATCACTGCCTCCAGTCGTTGGATGCGCTCCTCGCGTCCAGTGGAAAGTTCTTTCTCCAGCTCTTCATCGCTGATGTCCATCTGCCATTCCTGCTTGTCTTCCATCGATACGATAAGTGGTCGTCGGCGTTTCAGGAAGTCGAGCGTCAGACGGTAACCGATGCGGCAAAGCCAAGTGGACAGCGATGCTTTATGGGCGTCGTAGCTGTCGATATGACTGAAGGCGCGGAGAAAGGTATCCTGTGTCAGCTCCTGGGCATCCATCACGTCAGACACCTGTCTGGCGATCATGGCAAAGACACGCTCTGCATAGTGACAAACCATCTCAGTCTGCCCCTCATGTCGTCCTGCCCTGACGGCATTCACGATTTCCTTCTCAGTCAACTCCAATCTCACTCGACTTCGTCCTTCTATCTGTTATACGACAAATTCCGAAAATGATCTCGCGTTTTTCCGATTTTTTTCGAAAACAATTCTTTTCAGCTGCAAAAATACCAAAGATTCCCTTATCATGCAAGAAAACCATGGCTCTTTTTCTTTCCCCTTCGCATTTCCCTATTCGAAATAGGAAAAACTCCCTTCCGTTTTAGGAATTATCCTTTTGAAAAGCTACAAATAGTGCCTACCTTTGCCGATGTAAAAGAGATACAATCTCAATGTTTAACATTAAAATATAGGAGATACGATTATGAAGAAAATGATGTTCCTGGCAATGATGATGGCGATGACCATCACGGCCAACGCAATGAGCTATAGAGCAGCACGCAATGAAGCACTGTTCCTGAGTGATAAAATGGCTTATGAGTTGAATCTGACGGATGCCCAGTATGAAGCTGTTTACGAGATCAATCTGGACTACCTGATGAGTGTGAACGGACGCGCTGATGTCTTCGGCCCTTGGTGGGATCGCCGCAACGCTGACCTCCGCTATGTGCTGACTACATGGCAGTATGCAAGGTTCTTGGATCGTACCTACTTCTATCGCCCGGTTACTTGGCGCAACGGAGGGTTGATCATCCATGTATATAGCCACTACGACAGGGCACGTTTCTACAGACACCACCCAACGGTGTATGTAACCTACAGGGGAGGGCACAACCGCAAGCCGAGTCACTTCTATGCCAATAGAAGACTGGCAAAGCCAGCACCTGCACCCGCAGCTCGTCACCACAACCCGCCGAAACACGACAAGGTGGTGGGCGGTCCGCACCACGCACCGAAGCACGACAAGGCTGTGAGAGGTTCGCATCACGTGATTGCTAAGAACACTCCAGCCCACCGTGGACCGGGTCACGACAGAGGTCGCCGTTAGTTTGTACTCCCTCTATATATGCCTCGTAAGAGGACTCAGGGGAACTCCAGCAATGGGGTTCCCTTTCTTATTGTAGGAAACGGTTGGCTCTGAGCTCCATGTTCTCTTGCAGTTGCTGGCGATAGAGCCATATCTCGCGGGTATGGTAGTTGCCCTCTATTCCCAACAACGGCAACATATAGTCTTGGGCTGTATAGCCTTCTACCATCAGCAAACCTGTAGCCGTGTCGAGATGAATCGTCATGGTGTCTTTCTTTTGTTCGGCTACTGGCAAAAGCGGTGAAGGCTCGGTTATCAGCGTGGCCATTGTGCTATCTGTACGCCAGTTAACGGGATTGATGGCCAGGTTGCTCTTTTCCCATCCTCGCAACACACAATCCTTGTTGCGCACTGAATTGTAGCAGATGGTAACACCAGTATCGTCAGCCCCCTTGGCAGCCACAATATGTGGATGGGTTTCTGTTACGGATATACCAATGGCGTAGGCTGCAATCATCCGTTGGAAGGTATCCTCATCCATCTCCTTCAGCAGTTCCATCATGATGTGGGCACCCTGACTGAATCCCGCCAGAATGAACGGTCGTCCATGATTGTAGTGCGCCAGGTAATAAGCAAAAGCCTGTCGTACATCATCCAATGCCAATGGCATGCGTATAGCCGCCACACTGTCATTCTCGAAACTCTGCAGCGAACACTGTCGGTAGTAAGGCGAATAGTAGTTCAATCTACCGCTCAGCAGTGTATCTACGCCCAACATTTCTCCATAGAGCGGAGCCCTTACACTGTCGTTGTGGGTGTCAGCATAATGACAGGTTTCGCCTGTGGACAGCTTATAGTCGCCCGTTTCGGTGGAAATGATGTAGAACACATCTGCCGCTGCATCGCGGTTGGTTATATACCACTGCGTCGAATCTTGATAATCAGGTACGGCAGGAATCCATTCGCTCTCCACCATCTTCTTATGGCACGAGGCACATAATCCACACGCCACCAGTGCCACCAACAAATACTTCATATAGCAATTATTCACGATTACTTGTTAAATTTGAGTGCAAATATACCGATATTTCCACAATAATCCGTATCTTTGAACCGAATTTTACAGAGAGGTAATATCTATGATCAGGGATTTCATCGCCATCGACTTCGAAACGGCCAACCAGCATCCGTCCAGCGTATGCTCCGTGGGAGTGGTTATGGTACGCGATGGACAGATTGTAGATACGTTCTACAGTCTGATACAGCCCGAGCCGAACTACTACACCTATTTCTGTCAGCAAGTACATGGTATCAGTCAGCGTGATACAGATGATGCACCCGTGTTCTCCAAAGTGTGGCAGCAATTAGAGGAGCGCATTGCAGAAGTGTTCTTCCCTGGTTTACAGGCGATTGATGAAAGGAGGGATAGGATAGCCATGCTGCCTTTTGTTGCCCATAATGCGTGCTTTGATGAAGGCTGTCTGAAAGCTGTGTTCAGAGTATACCAGATGGACTATCCCGACTATCGCTTCTACGACACCCTTACCGCTTCCCGACGACAGTTCGGTCGTTCCTTGCCTAATCATCAGTTGCACACCGTGGCCGCTGCCTGTGGTTACGACCTGCAGCATCATCACCATGCGTTGGCCGATGCTGAGGCCTGTGCCGCCATCGCGTTGTATATTCTGTAGGATCAGTATTTACGATTGGGATTCTTAGGGAACCAGCCCTTTTCAACACGCTTCTTCTGATGGAAAAGTTCGCCGATGCCCCATAGAGCAGAAGCACCGAATACCCCCACGATGGCAGAAATAACGGTGTTCTCGATGAACAAAGCACCGATGATAGAGGCCAGTCCGATAATCAGATACACGATCCAGGCACGTGTCCCCCAATAATACTCCGTCTTAATGACAATCGGATGCCATATACCTATGGTTAGAAAAGTGCATGCAGCAATGATAATTCCTGTGAAGTACATCGTCTATTTCTTTTTTCGCAACAATACTTATTTCTTTGCCTAATCACAAAATTGGGTGCAAATATACGATTATTTGCGGGAAAAACGCTATATTTGCACAAAGATTTTGAATTTCAGATAAGGAATTAGTATATAAGAAATGATTTCCAATCCAGACTTAGAGAAGGTAGACGGACTGATAGAATGGTTGAAGACCGTACCTTACGATGTGCTTCGACATGGACAGCTTTACAGTGCAGGGGAACTTTACAAGGGCTATGAACCTTCAACCGATGAGGAGAAGGATAAGGCATCGTTTGCCGCTTGCTACGATTGTAGGGTTTACCAACACTTCATAGAGCAGGGCAAGGATGCCAAGGATATAAAGGAATCGGTAGCTCGTACCATTCACGACCATGGTATTCACACAGCGCTCAAGGCCTTCCTTGACGAGCATGATCCTCTCAAGTGTATTGGTATGATGGGTGGACATGCATTGCTGCGTACCGACCCTATGTTCTCGATGGTTACGATGCTGAGCAAACATCTTACCGAGGAGGGCTTCTACATGGTGAGCGGGGGAGGACCTGGAGCGATGGAGGCCACACACTTGGGCGCATGGATGGCTGGTCGTACAGATGAGGAGGCGCAAGAGGCTATCCGCATTCTTGCAGCAGCCGCCACTTCATTCAAGGACCGGAAATGGGTGTCTTCGGCACTTGAGGTGATGCGCCGCTATCCACAAACCCAGTATGTGAGTCTTGGCATACCTACCTGGCTTTATGGTCATGAACCTTCTACACCCTTTGCTACACATATAGCCAAGTATTTTGCCAACTGCATTCGCGAAGATACCATCCTGACCATTGCCTATGGTGGCATCATCTATACCCCGGGAAGTGCTGGAACCTTACAGGAGATCTTCCAGAATGCGGTACAAGATCACTATCTGTCGTTCGGCTTCGCCAGTCCGATGGTGTTTATGGGTAAGAAGTACTGGTCGGAAGATGTTCCCGTGTACCCCTTGTTGCAATACATGATGGAAACAGGGCGTTACAAGAACCTCCTGCTTACACTCACTGATGACCCCAAGGAGATTGTAGATGTATTGAAGAATTTTCAAAAGACAATATCTAATGAGTAATCACTGGACAATAAAAGAAGGTTTCCTTATCGGAGGAGGCCTTTTCTTTACAGGAGAAGATAATAAATGAAGGAAAAAGAGATTTACCTTGCTGGAGGATGTTTCTGGGGAACAGAGCATTACTTCAAACAAATTGAGGGTGTAATAGAGACGGAAGTGGGCTTTGCAAACGGTCACACGGAAAACCCTACATATAAGGAGGTATATACTGATACAACAGGATATGCTGAGACAGTACACGTCAGGTACAATCCTGATGTGGTTAGCCTGTCATTCCTGCTGCAGATGTTCTTCAAGGCCATCGATCCGACAAGTCTCAATAAGCAGGGGCATGATGAAGGTACTCGCTATCGTACGGGTGTCTACTATATCGACCCAGCTGATCTGCCCGTCATCGAGAAAGTGTTTGCCGAAGAACAGAAGAACTATCAGCAACCCTTGGCCGTGGAGAAACTACCTTTGCAGAACTTCTATACGGCAGAAGAGTATCACCAAGACTATCTCGACAAGAATCCTGAAGGTTATTGTCATCTGCCTCTATCACTGTTTGAGTTCGCCAAGCAAGCCAAGGAAAAGAAGTTAAATAGTTGAAGGGCTTGGTCGCAGGCTCAGGTGACAAGCGAAGTGGAGGAGATTTACAGTAATGGATAAACTATTAGGAAATGGTCACTAGTGTCCACTAAAAAAATTAAGAGTCAATTGACCATCATCTGCAACATACTCAGGTTCCTTGGTAAAGAGTTCCTTGATAGGAGTCTTATCCAACAGCGAAGCGCTCAAAATTCTCAACACTTCGTAGGTACTCCTGTGCAGTTTGAGGTCGTGCTCAACGATAGCCACCATGCAATATGCGGTGATGGCAGAGTATATCTGGATTCTGACAGCAGTCTCTGTCGTACCCC